>Ga0335076_10005036_pt1 | contig 13379 bp, 11 predicted proteins | sample Lox_Sample_25_FD_206717 | JGI IMG/M metagenome (GOLD analysis project Ga0335076, IMG submission 206717) | Soil microbial communities from Loxahatchee National Wildlife Refuge, Florida, United States - Lox_Sample_2.5 | ecosystem: Environmental > Terrestrial > Soil > Wetlands | place: USA... | reverse complement strand
CAAACCCTCCAGTGGGATCGCATCCTTCCAGCGCGCGTGGCCGGGCAACAGCGCGAGCAGGGCGGGAACAAAGATCAAAAGCCAAATTGCGCCCAAAGCCTTGGCCACCGGTGAAACGATTTTGCGCGAACGGAACCAGCGCATGCCCATGAGGGCCAGGAAAACCGGAAGCATGAACGCGCCGATTCCGAGAAACTGCAAAACCAGATCGGAAAGAAACGCTCCGACAATCCCAATCCAATTGCGGGCCGCGTGCGAAGCGGTCAGCACGGATGCGCTGTTGAGCGAGGGATCGAGCGGCGAATAGGAAGCCAACGCGAGGAAAAGGAGGAGCGCGGAGGCGCAGAGTAAAAACCCGACCAGCTCGTTGAGCCGCCGGTTATTCGTGGGAATAAAAATATGCGAAAGATTGATCATTGGACGCGCTGGGCGATCCGCACCGCGGTCCCACTACGCCAGAGCCTTACAATTATGACAAGAAAACGGCGAAAACCGATCGCGGCAGAGCACGCAGCCAGTATCCACTTAGGTTACCGCCTTAGCCGGCCAGTTTCGCCGCGAACACCAGCACCAGCGTCCCCACGATAAGACGGTAGATCGCGAAGGGAACAAATCCATGCTTGCGCACCCATGCCATGAACCAGGCCACAGACCCGTAAGCCACGATGAACGAAACAACGAAGCCAATCGCCAAAACCATCCATTGCTCAGGTGTGATCTGCGAAACTCCGATGGGGTTTTCACCCTTCCCGAGTACCGACTTGAAAAACGTATAGCCCGTGGCCACGATCATGGTTGGCATGGAGAGAAAGAACGAGAATTCCAGCGCCGAAGCACGTGACATGCCTGCCAGCTGGCCTGCAGCGATTGTGGACATGGAACGAGAGGTTCCGGGAAAGACGGCAGAAAAAATCTGGCAGAATCCGATCCAGATGGCCTGTCCCAGACTCATGTCTTCCATGTGCCAAGTGTGAATCAGGCTTCCCGGGCTCCCCGGGCCGGCGGCCTCAGACTTGGCGTTACGCGCATCCACCAGCCACATGACAACTCCGCCGATGAGCAGGGACCATCCGATGATGGATAGACTCTCCAGATGCTTGCCGATGGTCTTGGTCAACAGAAACGAGGGGATCGCAGTCACCACGAACGCGATCGCGGTCAAGCTCAGTGGGTGCGTCAGAATTGTACGGTCGCCACGCTCACCCCGCGGAAAGGTCGAAATGAACTTAGCGATGCGGGCGCGGAAATAAACCGGCAGGCAAAGAATCGCCCCCAGTTGGATGACGATGGTATACATCTTCCAGTAGCCGCTGGAAAGGCTCAGATGAAACAGAGCCTCGGTGATGCGCAGGTGCGCCGTGGAACTGACTGGCAGAAATTCTGTGAGTCCTTCGACTATACCCAACACCAGGGACAGGAGATAGTTGTTCAATGGGCCTCCGCAAGGGTGAGTGGTCGCAGTATGACGAAAATCCGCGGGAAGCGAGATGGCAGAACTGGTTCGGCTCGATCAAATTCAAGTTACACCTTGGATGCCGCTTTTAAGTCCAGATTTCGAATCAGCCGAAGCAGAGAATTGGGGTGGATCTGCAGGGCCTTGGAAGCCTCTATATAGTTGCCATGAGCCTGCTCAAGTGCTTGGGCCACCAGTTGTCTTTTTGCGTCTTTTATGGCGCCGTGGTACTTGGCAATGACCGAAGCACTTTGACCACTTGTTTCCAGAATGGCTTCAGGCAAGTCATCGGGGATGATCGTATCGGTCGAGCCCAGCACCAGGGCGCGCTCAATAGCGTTCTCCAATTCGCGGACGTTGCCGGGCCAGTCATAGCTTGTCAGGCAGGCGCGGGCTTCCGCCGACAGCGATTTGGCTCGCACCTTGCACTTACGGCTGGTCTTGGCAACGAAATGATCGGCCAGCAATGAAATATCTTCGCGCCGGTCGCGCAACGCGGGCATGGTCACGGCGACCACGTTCAAACGATAGTACAGATCGTTGCGAAAACTGCCGGCCTTGACGGCTTCTGAGAGACTGCGGTTCGTCGCCGCAATGAGACGGACATCGAGTTTGATGGGGCGCGTGCCACCCACGCGCTCGAACTCCCGTTCTTGTAAGACCCGCAGCAACTTGGCCTGCAAGTCGGACGCAAGTTCGCTCACCTCGTCCAGAAACAGTGTGCCCCCTTCAGCCATTTCCACTTTGCCTTTCTTCTGCCCGCTGGCGCCGGTGAAAGCCCCCTTCTCGTGCCCGAATAGTTCACTTTCCAGCAGGCTGGGGGTGATGGCGGCACAGTTGATAGCTACAAATGGCCGTTGGACCCGAATGCTGTGGCGATGAATGGCGCGGGCCACAAGCTCTTTTCCCGTTCCACTTTCGCCCTGGATAAGCACTGTAGAGTCTGTAGGCGCAACCCGGCGAATGAACTCGAACACCTCGCGCATTCGCCGGCTGCCGCCGACCATGTTGTGCTCCAAAATGATCTCGGCACGCAGATGCTGATTTTCCTCGCGCATTTGCTCAAGGCGCCGGACCTTCTCGAAAGCCAGGCTGGCAATTCCTGCGACAGCGGTCATGACTTGGAGATGACTTTTGTCAAATCTCGACTGTGGATCGCTGCTATCGAGGTAGATAGCCCCGAGCGCCTTTTTTCCGGTCAACAAGGGAACACAAAGCACGGAACTCACCTGTAACTCAGAATGCAGGTCCATACCTGCCGGGTCTTCCTTGCCAGTCATTTGGCTGACAACGATTCCGGCTCGTTCCTGCAACACGCGTTGAACTACCGCGGTGCTGACCCGAACTGGGTGGCCTGGGCCCAGTACGCGGTCCCAGGCAACCTCGGAACTGAATCCGTGCGCGCTGTCGCAGAGAAGCATAGCGCCGCGCTCGGCTGGAACGACGTCAAAGATGAAGCCCAGAAGCTGCCACTGCAAAGATTCCTGGTCGGGAATGCCGCCAATGTTGGTAGCGAGTTTCAACAACGCGTTGAGTTCGGTTACAGAGCGATCGGTGTGCCCGTCATTTGCCTGATCTGGCAACGAATCTATCGGCACTGCCGCCGACCGAGAGGGGTAGATTTTGGCGGTCTGGGCGAACTCCACGGGATTTCTATTGAGAAGTTCTTCGCCTTCTTCCTGCAGGAACAAAAACACCGAGTTGCCGACACAGATTTGATCTCCATCCCGTAGCTGCTGCTGCTGCTCGAGGGGCACACCGTTAAGAAGCGTCCCGTTCCGGCTTGCCAGGTCGCGAATAAAGACGTGTTTGTCCGCTCGGATCAAAAGGCAGTGTCGACGCGACAGCGCAGGATCTGCCACGCAAAACTGGTTCGACGGCTCGCGCCCAATCGAGGCTTCGCCAACCGGCAAGTAGAAAGTCGCCCCTGCCATCAGACCAGCCGTGCCCAATAGTTTGGAATTCATCACGGTACTCTGTCGCCGCTCTGTTAAGTTTAGGCCGCTTTGCCGGCATCGTCGTCAGAAATTAACGCAGTCGCTGCTGCCCGCCAACCGTTGGGTTAATTGAGGAAGATTGGCAGAGCAGATCCCGGTCGCTGGAAGTTCGGCCCTTCGAACCGGAACTTCTATTTGATCAGTAAGTTGCGTTCGCCACGGTGAGATCAATCCAGCCTGGATGGCACTTGGCATACCAGATGCATTAACCATTTGCGGCAACGGTTTCCAAACCGTTGCGAAGAGTTCGAGACGGGGCACAGCGAAACTCAAGCGGCAAGGCTTTGGCAAGTCAGGCCGATCCTGCACGGTTTCACCGTCTCGACACTAGGAGGTTTTATGAAAAAGCAACGGTTTGTTCTACTCGGCCTGGGCCTGCTGCTGGCGGCCACTTCTGCCTTCTCCCAGACCGTCGTGTCGAAGGCAAAGATTCCCTTCGACTTTATTGTTGCGGGAAAAACCCTTCCTGCGGGCGAGTACGCAATCCAGAAGCTTGAACTGGCCGAATCGACCCTGGCGATTCGCAGTTCGGATCTGCGGACACAAATGATGGCGCAGTCGAACCGGTGCGAAGCGTTAAACGCTCCTTCTGAGGGCAAGTTGGTCTTTCACAAGTATGGTGAGCAGTACTTTCTCGCCCAAATCTGGTCAGCTGGAAATCCATCCGGCCGCGAACTCCCCAAGAGTCAGCGGGAAGTTGAAGTGGCGCAGGACTACACGGTCCAAAATGTGATTATTGTGGCAGATTTGCGATGAGTGCACCGCTTACAAAACCTGCCCGGCTCGGAGGGCGCACACCCGTGTGCCCTCTTTCCTCGTCCGTCTAAAAGGCAACCGCGGAACATGGGCTATTGTTGGACATTGCCGTAGGTGGGTATATTTTGCGAGACGAGATAGCGCAATCGTTCGGCGCGAGCGCCCCAGTCGCTTTCCGGAAATTGCTCGGCAACTTTTTGCGCCAGCCCTAATGCCTTTGTTCGTGATTCATCAGACTTCTTCGCTTGCTCTTCCGTCTTGTAAATTTCAATCAGTGCGGCGTAGCGCGAGGCGGCATCGTACAAGGCCTCAGGCACTGCCGGTGATTGCGGATGCTCAGCCGCGTACTTCTCGTACATCTCCGCTTCCTTCACCGGACATTTCGACTCGCCCTGCCAGTCGCCGCAGAGTTTGTTATCGATTAGGTGGAAGGCCGCCAAATCGGCCCACTTGGTGCCTGGATACTTCTTGATGACTTCCTTCATGTATTGCTCATTGATGCTTTGCCGCAGATAAGCTTCGCGTTCACGTGCGGAGGGCCGTGTGGATATATCCGCTTTCTCGATCTGCCAGCGAATGTCCGCTGAGCGGTACATGGCCCGGGCGGCGAGCGCGGAAGTGGGGAAGAATTCTGCCACCCGGTAGTAGAGCCTCATGGCGTCCTGTGCGGCATCGGGTCTGCCACGGCGTTGGCTGGCCTGGTCCTCGGAGTCGACCGCCTCTCCGTAAAGAATTTTGTCGCCGTTCGGGGTGGAGGGAAATACCACGCCTTTTGCCAGCACCCATCCGGTGACCGTGCGCTCTTCCGTGATGCCGGCTTCCACGTGCAGCCAGTTGTTACTGGTTTCGAGGAGCACGACTTCGCGCCCTCGGTCAATATCAGCCAGCTTGGTGGAGGAAGAGTCGGGCGAGAGGTAGAGCGAAGCCACTCGCACCAGTGTGCCGCGCTCCGCGGCGAATGCCGGCGAAGCCAGCAGAAGCACTACGCCAAATAACGCAAGCTTCGATCTCATGACCGGAGTTCCGCCAGAACGCTGGGATCGATATTGCCGCCGCTGACCACAGCGACATTTATTTTAGTCCGCGGAAGCTGTGCCTCGTGAAAGAGAAATGCGGCCACTGCCACGGCGCCACTCGGTTCAGCCGTAGTCTTGGGATTGCCAGCCAGTCGTCGCATCGCCTCGCGAATCTCCTCCTCGGTCACAGTCACGATCTCGTCCACATACCGCCGCATGTGCTCGAAGTTAGCTTTCCCAATGCTTTGCGTGCGCAGGCCATCGGCCATGGTGCGCGTGACCTGGTCAGCCTCGAACTGCACAATTTTGCCTGCCTTAAGACTAGCTTGTGCATCGGCCGCGAGCTCTGGCTCTGCGCCGATCACGTTCACTGCGGGCTTGCTAAGCTTGATCGCAGTGGCAATGCCACTGATCATGCCGCCGCCGCCTACCGGAACGATCACGGTCTCAACGTCTGGCAAGTCTTCGAGAATCTCCAGGCCCATTGTGCCTTGCCCGGCGATGATTTTTTCGTCGTCATAAGGAGGCACGATGGCATAACCATGCTTCGCAGCAAGTTCTTCTGCCTTGATCTGCCGTTCCAGACTGGCTGGGCCTACAAATACGATTTCCGCACCCAGCGCTGCGGTTGCCTCGCGCTTGATGGCGGGAGCGTTGTTTGGCATCACGATGACGGCCTTTACTCCCAGGGTGCGTGCGGCATAGGCCACGCCTTGCGCGTGATTCCCGCTGGAATAAGAGATCACTCCATGGGCGCGTTCTGCATCGCTGAGCGAAGCGATCTTGTTGTACGCCCCGCGCAACTTAAATGCGCCAATGGGCTGAAGGTTTTCGGGCTTGAGGTAAAGCTTCCGGGAATCGGACGCTGATCCGCCCTTCGCGCTTTTCGAAGGGTGGAAGATATGAATCTGCGATTCAATCAGGGGTGTGCGCACGGCAATTCCCTTAAGCCGTGCCTGCGCTTCGCGAATATCGGCGAGAGTGACCAGCGGTTAGATCTCCAAGATCACCGGCATAATCAGCGGGCGCTTCTGGGTTTGCTTTGAGATATACCGCTTCAGGTCCGCGCGAATTTTCTCTTTGATCACGCCGTAATCGGCCTTTTCTTCGTCGCTCGACCCGCCGAGCGTGTCCATCACGATCTGGCGAGCGCCATCCATGAGGCCGTCTTCGCCGACGGAAAAACCGCGCGTTACGATTTCCGGCGACGTCTCAACCCGTCCACTGAGCTTGTTAATCGCGATGATGGGCAAGACGATCCCGTCTTCACTGAGGTGCCGGCGGTCTTTGATAACGAGGTCTTCGACCACATCGGTGCGGTTGCCGGAATCGATACACACACGGCCCACAGTCACTCGGCCAGCCTTGCGTGCGCCAAGTTCATCGAATTCGAGAATGTCGCCGCTCTCAATCAGCATCACGTTGCCGACCGAACCATGCATCGAGGCCGCCAGTTCTGCGTGCAGCTTGAGCTGCCGATACTCGCCGTGAATCGGAATGAAATATTTTGGTTTGACCAGATTGATGATCAGCTTCAATTCTTCCTGGCTGGCGTGGCCGCTCACGTGCACCGGGGGTGAAGATCCGTCCTCGTAAATCACATGGGCCTCGCGGCGGAACAGGTGATCGATCATGCGGTAAATCGTTTTTTCGTTTCCCGGGATGATGCGCGAAGAAAGCACGACCGTATCGCCCTTCTCGATCTTGGCGTGCTTGTGATTGTCGACCGCGGCCCGCGAAAGCGCCGACATGGGCTCGCCCTGCGTGCCGCTAATGAGCACACAGACTTTTTCCGGAGCAAAGTTCTTCATCTCGCCAGGATGAATGAGCAAGCCTTCCGGAATTTCGACATAGCCCAGATCTTCAGCAATCTCAGCTGAACTGTTCATGGACCGGCCAATGAAAGCCACTTTGCGCCCATGCTCCCATGCCAGTTCAACCGCCAGCTTGATGCGATGAATCGAAGAAGAGAAACAGGAAATGAATAGCCGCCGTTCGGTGCGGGCGAACACTTCATCGAACTTGCGCCGTACGGCACGCTCGCTCGGCGTGTAGCCCCGGCGCTCGACGTTGGTGGAATCTTGAAGCAAGGCCAGTACGCCTTCCTTGCCGTACTCGGCAAAGCTGTGCAGATCGAACAGCCGGTTGTCGGTAGGAGTGGGATCGACTTTGAAGTCCCCCGTGTGCAAGACCACGCCCAGCGGCGTATGAATCGCCAGAGCCACGCAATCGACGAGACTGTGGGTGACCTGGATCGGATGAACCGTGAACGGCCCGACCTTGAATCGTTCTCCCGGGCGAATTTCACGCAGGTCGGCGTTGTCGAGCAGGCCATGCTCTTCCAGCTTGTCTTCGACGTAGGCGAGCGTAAATTCGGTGCCCCACACCGGCACGTTCAGCTCGCTCAATACCCACGGCAGTGCGCCAATATGATCTTCATGTCCGTGCGTTAGAACGATCGCACGCACGTGTTGGCGATTTTCGGTGAGATACGAAATGTCGGGGACGACAATATCCACGCCGAGCAACTCGGCCTCAGGAAACATCAGTCCGGCGTCGACGACGATGATGTCATCTCCCCAGCGCAGGGCCATGCAGTTCATGCCGAACTCGCCCAGCCCCCCCAGGGGCACAATATGGAGCTTTCCACTTGGCATATTGAACACTCGATGCTAGCACAGGAGATGGGAACACCAGTTACCGGCAACTTCTCTGAGCCTTTTCAATCTGCTTTGTCTACGGTAAGGTGGGAGCAGATGGTCCAACAGGTGCGCCAATCGTGGTTGCGCGGGAGCTTCGAGGCGGTACTGCGCCGCAGCTTTTTGCACGCTTACGAGACCGTGAGAGTCGATCCCGATCGCTTTCTGCTGCAAATCCGCGCGGCTTATGGATTACCCATCTCCAGCTACCAAGGCATGTATTCGCTCGACATGGGGGTTTTGGATGATCTCGCCACCCGGGTGATTCGCGGTGGAATGAAAATGGCGGCCGCGGAGGGAGCGGGGCTGGGTTTAGGGGGAGTTGTAACCTTGCTTCCAGACCTCAGCATTCTTGCCGCCATCACGCTGCGGACGATTCAAAAACTCAGCCTGATTTACGGATTTCAATTCAACACCGACGAAGAAACGGCGGAACTATGGATCGCGGCCGCCAGCGCCGCCGGGGTCGACATCAGCCGCGAACTGCTGGAAAAAGAGGTCGTCAATCGCTTTGTTCCCCGTGTGATTCAGCGAATTGCCGTACAGGCGAGCGGGGAAGTGGTCGAGAAGTGGGCGGGGCGGCTGATTCCGATCGCCAGCTCGCTGATCGGATGCGGCCTGAACTATTATTTTGTGCGCGCCTGGGGCGAGCGCGCGCGGGAGCATTTTCGCCGCCGCCATCTGGAAGTTCGCAGCCGGATGAATGCTGCTGAGTTTGCAGCGGTTCCGGGTTCCATCAGGCTCACATCCTGAATATTTCGGCAAAATTCTGTACAACGTTTCAAATTCAGAATTGAACGAATACTCATGCCAGAGTTCACTTGCTCGGCTGTTCTTTTTGATCTCGACGGAGTTCTGGTGGATTCCACCGGATCGGTCGCTCGCCAATGGCAGAAGTGGGCCGCGAGAAAGGGCATCGATCCCGAAAAGGTGATGAAAATCGCGCACGGCGTGCGCGCATTAGAAATCGTGAAGGCGGTTGCGCCGCATCTCGATGCGGAAGCCGAAGTGCGCGAAATTGAAGAACTCGAAGTAAACGACCAGCATGGTGTTGCCGTGATGCCCGGCGCGTCCGATCTTGTGGGGTCTGTGCCTGATAACCGATGGGCGGTCGTGACCTCCGGTCGGCGTCACCTGGCCGAAGGACGCCTGCAATGGGCGATGCTGCCGTTGCCACGCATCATGGTTCCCGCCGACGAAGTTTCCAGAGGGAAGCCCGATCCAGAGCCTTATTTAAAGGCGGCAGAACTGCTGGGCGTCGCTCCCAGAGAGTGCCTGGTGATTGAGGATGCTCCAGCGGGCATTCGCGCGGCGCGGGCAGCGGGCATGAAAGTGATCGGGCTGACCAGCACGTATCCGGCTTCGGAACTAAAGGACGCTGACGTCGTGGTTGAAGCGCTGCGACAAATCAAGGTGAGCCAAATGGACGGCAAGCTGCGGGTCAAGGTCTAGAAACCAGGGGCCAGGAACCAGTTCTTGTTACCGCAGCCAGTCCTCCAATTCGGTTCCCTGGTCTGTTTTTTCATCCCGGTATTTCACGATGACCGGAGCGTAGAGAGACAAACTCCATTCCGCACCCTTACCCCTCTCGACTGCGCGCGAACCGGGCACAACGACGGCATCTTCCGGAACTTCCAATGGCCCCTCCTCAGACGCGCGATAAACCTCGCCGTGCGCAAGATCGTAAAGGGGAGTCGAGCGAGTAAGAATCGTGCCCGCGCCCAGCACGGCGCGGGCGCGAACCAGCGTTCCCTCGTATATGCCGCAGTTGCCCCCGACGAGCACGTCATCTTCGATCACAACTGGTCTGGCGCTGACGGGTTCGAGCACGCCTCCAAGCTGGGCGCCGGCGCTTAGGTGCACGCGTTTTCCGACCTGGGCGCACGAGCCGACCAGCGCGTGAGAATCGACCATGGTGCCTTCGTCCACGTAAGCGCCGACATTAATGAACATAGGCGGCATGCAGATGACCGACGGCGCAACATAGGCACCTTCGCGCACGGACGACCCGCCCGGGACCACGCGTACGCGATCTTCCGGGGCAAAGCGGCGGGCAGGGAAGGTGTCCTTGTCGACGAAGGAAAGGCCTGAGCCTATGCCGGTCTCGGTAAGTTCACCCAGGCGGAAACCAAGCAAAATCCCTTGCTTCACCCAGGCGTTCACCATCCACTGGCCATTGAGTTTTTCCGCGGCGCGGATTTTGCCTTGCGTAAGTTGATCGCGAAATTCGAGAAAAATCTTGAGCGCTTCGGGGTTGCGCTCAACCTGACCTAACGATGCCAGTCGTTCAATCGTCGATTGCAGGGATGACATGAAGAGGAAAGTATAAAGGAAGGCAGAAGGAAGAAGGCAGGAGTGAAAAGTCAGATTGCAAACTCCCGACGTCTGCGTTCCAAGTTCCCTCTGCCTTCAAATGCACTTGCATTCGCTGCGAATCAGGACGCCGGTCATCTGCTGGGCTGTAGCCCGCGCGTCCGATAAAGTCGTGTACGGTCCGTGCCAGCGGGCGTGGTTGGCATCGTGCCCGGCGGGCCGGCCTTTGCCGTGGTTGCACTGGCCGCAGTTGGAGCGATGCAGCACAATTTTATGCGGCCCGGCGAGCCAGCTTTCGTAAATGTAGAAATCATTGGCCTCCGCGGATGCGCCGGCGGGCCTGGCGATCAGACCAACCTCGATCGCGATCTTCTGCAACTTAGAGCGGGTGTCGCGCCGCATAGGCAACAAGGGCAAGCGATAAACTTCCTCGATTTTGCCCATCATCGCCAGGACGGCTTTTACCGGCAACGGGTTGGATTCGATGAAGTTGGCCTGCATGAGCGGCAAATACTTGCGGTGCAGTTTCCGCGCAGTATCCCAATCATTGTTCAGCGCAGCACGCGTCATTTCGGCCATTTCGCGCGGAATTTCATTGCTTGCCACGGAGATAATTCCCACACCACCAAGCGCGATGACTGGCAGAGTGACGGCATCGTCGCCGGAGAAGACCAAAAACTGTTCCGGCACGGCGTTACAGACTTCCGCAATCTGCGTCATGTTGCCGCTGGCTTCTTTCACGCCGGCAATGTTTGGAACTTCGGCGAGGCGCGCCAGCGTAGCCGGCTCAAGATTCGCGCCAGTCCGTCCCGGTACGTTGTAAAGAATGAGTGGCTTGTCGACCGCCTCGGCTATGGCGCGAAAATGGCGATATTGGCCCTCCTGCGTCGGTTTGTTGTAGTAGGGAGACGCGGTGAGAATCGCGCTCACCCCCGGCCGGGCCGCAACCTCTTTGGCTTTTTCTACGGCGTCATGCGTTGAATTAGAAGTCGCTCCGGCCACAATGGGCACACGCCCAGCGGCAACTTCGATGGTTACATCAATTACGTACAGCCACTCATCGTGGCTGAGCGTGGGCGTCTCGCCAGTCGTGCCGCATGGAATCAGGAAATCAATTCCTGACTCGATCTGCCAAGCCACCAGATTGCGCAAAGCAGTCTCGTCAATCGAGTTGTCCTGGCGAAAGGGAGTCACCAGCGCCGTACCACAGCCTTTGAGTTGCATGAGACTAAGATAGCGCGAATGGAGAGTAGAGGAAACTGGGAGTCACCACGAACTGTGTGGGGACAGCCGCCCCGGCTGTCCGGTCGAGCGAAGCTCGACTACAACTGCCGCCAAATATCCTTGAACTCGAAGAATCCCTTTTTTCCCGCCAGCCACTCGGCGGCGCGCACCGCGCCTTCGGCGAATCCGTGCCGAGACTTCGAGTCGTGGCAGAGATAAATCCTGTCGTTCGGGGAGTCGAGGATCACTTCGTGCATGCCCACCACCTCGCCTTCGCGGAAGGAAATGATTTCCAGCTCTGTTCCCGAGACTTCACGAACAATTTTCTGGAGCGTGACGGCGCTGCCGGAGGGAGCGTCTTTCTTGTGGGCATGATGACGCTCGAAGATCTGGCCAAAGTATTCGTGCTGAAGCGCGGCCCCGGCTGTGCGCGCAGTCTCGAAAAACAAATTCATTCCGATGGAAAAATTCGACCCGTAAAGAAAGCCAGTACGATTTTCCTCGACCAGTCGGCGTACCCTGGGCAGCTCTCCGTACCATCCAGTCGTGCCGACGACGATATCTTTGCCCGCGCGGACGCAGGCTTCGATATGGGGCAAAACGACGGTGGGCGTTGTGAAGTCGAGCACAACATTAATGTCCTTCAGGATGTCTGCTGTCAGAGCGGCACAGCGCGGGTTGTCAACCGCTCCCAACACGCGAACCTGATGCTTCCGCTCGCGCGCGGCCTCAGCGACCAGGGACCCGGTTTTGCCTCGGCCCAGAAGAAGGAAATTCATGGCAGGAACATCTTAAACGCAAGAGGTCTGAAAATGCCTGGGTTCTAATCGAATACGGCGGGGTCGAGATCAGAAAAGAAGACTTTATGCAGACGCCGCACCACTTCGGGGGCGGCGTCTTCTTCAATCACGAAGGTCAGATTGATCTCGGACGCGCCTTGAGAAATCATGCGAATCTTGACGTCGGTCAATTCGGCAAATACGCGCGCCGCTACGCCGGGAGTCTCGCGCAGGTTTTCTCCCACCAAACAAACGATGGCCTTGCGGCCCTCGTATTTCACGTCCGCGAGTTTTGCCAGGTCGTTGGCGAGGGCGGGAATGCCCTCGTTGGAATCGACCGTTAGCGAAACGCTGACTTCTGATGTTGAAACCACATCGACAGAAACCTTGTGCCGGTCAAAGGCGTCAAAAATCCGGGCCAGGAAGCCGTGGGCCAGCTGCATACGGGCAGCCGCGACGTCAATGATAGTGATGCGTTTCTTGACCGCGATTGCCTTGAAAGGATTGCTGCAACGCGGCGCCCGAGCGGTGATGCGGGTGCCTTCACAGGTCGGGTTTCGTGAATTCAGAACATAAACCGGAATGTTTTTCTGCACCGCAGGCAGCACAGTCGCGGGATGCAGAACCTTGGCTCCGAAGTATGCAAGCTCAGCCGCTTCGTCGAAGCTGATGACCTTGATGCGCCGGGCATCTTTGGAGAGGTGCGGATCGGTGGTCAGCATGCCGTCGACATCGGTCCAGATTTCAATTTTCTCCGCGCCCAGCCCTGCGCCCACGATCGCAGCAGAGTAATCCGACCCGCCGCGCCCGATGGTCGTAGTGATCCCGGCTTTATTGGAGGCGATGAAGCCGCCCATCACGGGCACTTTGCCGGCGCTGACCAGCGGCGCAACGGTTTCCTGCAGGCGTTTGTTAGTTTCATCGAATAAGGGCGCGGCCCGAGTGTAAGTGCTGTCGGTGACGATGCATTGCCGCGAATCCACCAGAGCTGAGGGCAAGCCGAACGCAGAGAAAGCCGCAGCCACAATCTTGCTGGAGAGCATCTCGCCAAAGGCCGCCACGTGGTCGGTGGTGCGAGGAGTGAGTTCGCCGACCGCCGCGATGCCGCGCAGCAGTTCATCCAAAGTTTCGAAATCCGCGCC
>Ga0335076_10005034_pt1 | contig 13382 bp, 9 predicted proteins | sample Lox_Sample_25_FD_206717 | JGI IMG/M metagenome (GOLD analysis project Ga0335076, IMG submission 206717) | Soil microbial communities from Loxahatchee National Wildlife Refuge, Florida, United States - Lox_Sample_2.5 | ecosystem: Environmental > Terrestrial > Soil > Wetlands | place: USA: Florida... | reverse complement strand
CAGGGCTCGCTGGCTGCGGTGACATGAGCCGGTTCCAGACCGCGGCGATGCCCTCCACAGCACCGGTCAAGCCGAACCGGAGCGTGGTGCCCACTCCGGCCTCCGAGCGCGAGCATGAGCGCATCCTCTCCTCTTATGGCGGCGCCTATGACGATCCGAGACTCGAGGCGCTGGTCACAAAGACCGTCGATCGGCTCGTTGCCGCCTCCGACCGTCCCGATCAGGCCTACAAGGTCACCATCCTCAATTCTGGCGCGGTCAACGCCTTCGCGCTGCCGACCGGCCAGCTCTATGTGACGCGCGGGCTGATCGCGCTGGCGAGCGACACCTCGGAATTGTCGTCGGTGCTGAGCCACGAGATGGCGCATGTGCTGTCCAAGCACGCGGCGATGCGGGAAGACCAGGCGCGGCAGGCGGCGATCGTCGCCCGCGTCGTCTCCGACATGAGCAACGATCCCGAAGTCACCGCCTTCACGCTCGCCAAGAGCAAGCTGACGATGGCGAATTTCTCCCGCGAGCAGGAAATGCAGGCCGATCAGATGGGCGTGGCCATTTCGGCGAAGGCGCATTTCGATCCCTACGGCGCCTCGCGCTTCCTGACTTCGATGGAGCGCAATGCGGACTTGAAGGCCGGCCGCACCTCGCTCGATCCGCGCGCGCAGGACTTCCTGTCGTCGCATCCGGCGACGCCCGAGCGCGTGTCGCGGGCGCAGGCCGCGGCTAAGCAATACACCTCGCCTGACAACACCGAGCGCGACCGCGAGGATTATCTCGCCGCCATCGACAATATGGTCTATGGCGAAGACCCCAGCGAAGGTTTCGTGCGCGGCCGGCGCTTCCTGCATCCAAAGCTCGGCTTCACCTTCCAGGCGCCGGAACAGTTCACGCTCGACAACACGGCGCAGGCGGTGATCGGCGTGCGCGAGGGCGGCACCCAGGCGATGCGCTTTGACGTGGTGCGGGTGCCGTCGGAACAGACGCTCGGCGACTATCTCAACTCCGGCTGGATGGAGAATGTCGACAAATCCGCCACCGAGGACATGAGCATCAATGGCTTTCAGGCGGCGTCGACGACGGCGAAGGGCGACCAGTGGCAATTCAAGGTCTACGCACTGCGCTTTGGCGCCGACGTCTACCGCTTCATCTTCGCCAGCCGCCAGAAGACCACCGAGAGCGATCGCAACGCGCGCGAGACGGTCAACTCCTTCCGCAAGCTGACGCTCGATGAGATACAGGCGGCGCGACCGCTGCGCGTCAAGGTGATCACCGTGCAGCCCGGCGACACCGTGGAATCGCTGTCGCATCGCATGGCCGGCGTCGACCATCCGATGGAGCGTTTCCGCATCCTCAACGGGCTCGAGGCCCACGCCCAGGTCAAGGTGCGCGACAAGGTCAAGGTCGTCATCGACTGACGCGCAGGCGCGCGTTGGCGCGAACGCAGTCATCCCTCAATCGTGATTGCGAGCGAAGCGAAGCAATCCAGACTGCAAGCGCGGGACAAACCCGGATTGCCTCGGTCGCTTCGCTCCTCGCACCGACAGGGACAACAAAAAGCCCGGTCTTTCGACCGGGCTCTTGCATCTCAATCCTGTTGCTTCTTTCAGGCCGCTTCGTCGGCGACCGCGGCATCGTCGCCGTCGGCCTCATCGGTTTCGTCGATGTCGCCCTCGGCATCGGCGTCGGCATCGGCTTCAGCGCCGCCCTCGGCCTTGGCGCCGCGGCGCGGGCTTTTGGCGAGCTGGCTCTCGATCTCCTTGACCGCTTCGGTTTCGGTCGAGTGCTGCACGACAGCGATCTCGCGCGACAGGCGGTCGAGCGCCGCTTCATAGAGCTGGCGTTCAGAGTAGGACTGCTCGGGCTGCGACTCCGAACGATAGAGGTCGCGCACCACTTCCGCGATCGCGACGATGTCGCCCGAATTGATCTTGGCTTCGTATTCCTGCGCGCGGCGCGACCACATGGTGCGCTTGACGCGGGCACGACCCTTGAGCGTCTCCAGCGCCTTCTTCACCAGCGCGGGCTCGGAAAGCTTGCGCATGCCGACATTGGCGACCTTCGCGGTGGGTACGCGCAGCGTCATCTTGTCCTTGATGAAGTTGATGACGAACAGCTCGAGCTTCGCACCTGCGATCTCCTGCTCCTCGATGGCCAGGATCTGGCCGACGCCATGAGCGGGATAGACGACGAACTCGTTGGTCTTGAAACCTTGACGCTGGGTCAAGACCTTCTTCTCCTCGACCCGCGGCGGGTGAACCACGGGCTTGGCGGCAACGACAGGCTTGGTCGCAACCGGCTTGGCAGCGGCCTTGGTCTTGGCGGCGGCTTTCGAGGCGGAAGCCTTCGAACCCGCCTTGGCAGTTTTGGCAGTCTTACTGGGCATTGCGCTTCTTTTGTTCTTGGAGGACTTGGCAGCCGAGCTTGCCTTGGCGGCGGTCCGGGTGTCCCGGGCACGGCTCTTGGATGCGCTACGGCTGGCCGCGGCGGCTTTCTTGCGAGAAGTACTCTTTTTACGCGTTTTCTGTGACACGGCCTGTTGCGTGGAACTGCCACGCCCCTGTTCGATGTTTTTTCGCGGAAACCCCGTAGACAGGGTCAATGCGGCTGACCGATTCAGCTCAGAATCTAGCCAACATAGCACATTTTCCGGAAAAATCAATGATTTAGAGGCTTTCGGACGGCTTTTTGGCAGTTTCGCGATGGATAGGGTTAGTGTACGGCGACTTCGCGTCAGTCGCCCGCGCCGGGATTTGAGGAAAAATATTTCTCAAACTTGCCCGGAACGCCCTCGAATTCTTTCGCGTCGGGTGGAGATTCCTTCTTCTGGGTAATATTCGGCCACGACTTGGCGTACTCGGTATTCACCTCCAGCCATTTTTCCAGGCCGGGCTCGGTGTCGGGCTTGATCGCGTCCGCCGGGCATTCCGGCTCGCACACGCCGCAGTCGATGCATTCGTCCGGATGGATCACCAGCATGTTCTCGCCCTCGTAGAAGCAATCTACCGGGCACACCTCAACGCAATCGGTGTATTTGCATTTGATACAGGCTTCTGTGACGACGTAAGTCATCCAACACGCTCCGGACGGATCAATTTGGCGCGGGTCTGCCTAGCGCAGTCGGTCCACTGCCGCAAGGGAAGCGGACCAAGAACTGAATCCGGCTATCCCCGAGATAATTACTCTTTCCTGCCATGCAAATCCTCGTAGAGCATGCGGGCCGACGACGCATCGCCGCGCCGCTCGGAAAATCCGATCACCTTGAGGACGCGAACGCTGCGATCAAGCCCGATGGTGAGCACATCGCCCGGCTTGACCGCATGCCCTGGCGCAGTCTCGCGCACGCCGTTGATCCGGACATGGCCCTCAACGACGAGCGACGCAGCCGAGGTGCGCGCTTTCACGACGCGGGCGTGCCACAACCATTTGTCGAGGCGCTGGCGGTCCAAGTTTGTGGGTTAGTCCTTTCGGTTGGCGCTTAGCTGCTCTTTCAGCGCGGCGAGTTTTGCAAACGGCGAGTTCGGATCGATCGCACGGTCGCGCTCGCGCGGGGTCGCCGAGCTCGCATATTGCCGATGCGACGGACCGCTCTCGCGGTCGCGCTTGTCGCGATCCCGCTTGTCGCGGCCGCCGCGCTCATGATCGCCGCGATCGCGCTTGTCGCGACGCTCGCCGAACTTGTCGCGACGCCGCTCGCCGTCGCGCTCCTTGTCCTTGCCCTCGAAGCGCTCGCGACGATCGCGCCGCTGGTCTTGTCGCTGATCCTGACGTTGTGCTTGACCTTGCTCCTGTCGATGCTCGCCTGCGGGCAGAGCTTCGGTCGACGCAGATGCGCCGTCGGCGACCGCCTGCTCGGGCTGCTTGCGAAAATCCTTGTGGCGATCGCGCCGACCATGGCCGCGACGCCGTTCGCGCTTCTCGCCTTCCGCGGCCTCGCCTGTGCCGGCTGCTGCCTGCTCGCGCTCCCTGGGCTGATGGCGATGGCGCTGACGCTCGTGCCGCGGCCTGCGTTCATCCATGCGGCCGCCGGGCCGCCAGACTTCGACCAGCACGGGCTCTGCGGGAGTTTCGGAGGCTGCTTCCGCGAGCGCAGGCGCGCCTTCGGCTGACACGGTTTCAGCCGTCGATGCTTCGGCCGGCTGCGGTTCAACGCTCGCTTCGACTTCAGGCGTCGTCGCCGTTTCAACGACGGGGGGCGCTTCGGCAAGCGGCGCGGGAGCGGGCTCCGCCGGCGTTTCGGCAGCCGCCGGCATCTCTTCGCTCGGCGCCGGTGCAAGCGAAGCCTCCACCGCTTCGGCAGGCGCTGCCGCTTCTTCGGTGACAGCAGCTTCTGCCGGCGTTTCCGCTGGCGTGGGGATTGCGGTCCCGGCGGGCGGCACTTCAACCGCCGGCTTCGGCGGCAATGGCGGGCGGCGCTCCATGCGATAGCCAAGTGCACGCAGGATCGAAGCAAAATCTTCGCCTGCCGAACCCGTCAGCGATGTCATCGCCTGCGTCACCACGAAAGAACGGCCGTCGAACGCGCCGGCCGGCTTTTCGCCGGGCGAGGTTTCGCGCCAGGCGAGCGCGGGCCGAATGAGATCGGCAAGCCGCTCCAGAATATCGACGCGCACGGCGCGCTCGCCGGATTGGCGATAGCCGAGCAGGCGATAGGCATCGCGCGGCAGGCTCTTGTCGATCGGAAACGAGGTGCGGCCCGAGCTTGCCAGATGCTGCACGCCCGAAAGCGCGGCTGGATCCACATTGTCCTGCTTCAATGCCCAGAGCAGCGAAGCGAGCGAGCGTGCCGCGGGCTTGAGCAGGTTCGGCACATAGATGTGATAGGCCCCGAAGCGCACGCCATATTTGCGCAGCGAAGCACGCGAGGCCTGATCGAGATCCTTCATCTCGGCCGCGATCTTCGCGCGCTCGATGACGCCGAGCGCCTCGACCAGCTGGAACGCGATGCCGCGCGCAATTCCCGTGACGTCCTCGGCCTTGGCAAGCTCGAACAACGGCCCCAGGAGTTTTTCGATGTGAGTTTTCGCCCACAGATCGAGCCGCGCCTGCACCTTTTCGCGCGAGGCGCCGGTCAGGCGTTCGTCGGCGATGATCCGGACGCGCGGATGCAGCGCATCGTCGGCCGGAACCAGCTTTGCGACGGCATCGCCGGTCCAGCGGATGGTGCCGTCCGAGGCAAGCACGAACTGCTCGTCGGCAGCTTGCGACAACTTTTCCGCACGCGCGTCGATCTCGCGCGCCAGAACCTGTTGCGCCGCCGCCTGCAGCGCCTTGGCGTCGGAACCGGCTTCCGCCGCATCGGGCGCGAAGGTGAACCCGTCGAGGCGGCCGATCGCATGCCCCTCGACGATGACTTCGCCGGTCTTGCCGATTTCGGTATTCAAACTCGCATTCTCCCGCAGGCGGCGCATCAATACACTGGTACGGCGATCAACGAAACGCTCCGTGAGCCGTTCATGCAGCGCGTCCGATAATTTATTTTCGACCTCGCGCGTGATGTCCTGCCAATGTTCCGGATCCTTGAGCCAGTCCGGGCGATTGGCGACAAAGGTCCAGGTGCGGATCTGCGCGATCCGGCCCGACAGCGTGTCGATATCGCCGTCGACGCGGTCGGCCTGATCGACTTGAGCTGCGAACCAGCCGTCCGGAATCCGCCCCTCGCGCATCAGGAAAGCAAACAAAGTGGTCACCAATTCGGCATGGGCTGCCGGCGCGATCTTGCGGTAGTCCGGTATCTGGCAGGCGTCCCAGAGCCGCTCGACCGCTTTCGGCCCGTGCGCCATGTCGCGCGTCTCCGGATCGCGCGAGGCGTGATCGAGCACGCGCAGATCTTCGGCAATCGGGGCTTTGGTCAGCGCGTCATGGCCGGGCGGCAGCGCGAGCGACACCTGCAAGCTGCCCAGCGATGAAAAATCGAGCTTCGAATTGCGCCATTGCAGGACTTTCACGTGATCGAAGGTGTGGTTCTGCAGCGCATTGACCAGTTCCGGCTCGAACGGCGCGCAGCGACCGGTGGTGCCGAACGTGCCGTCGCGCGTGGCGCGTCCGGCTCTGCCCGCGATCTGCGCAAATTCCGACGGAGTCAGGCGGCGGAACTGGTAGCCGTCATATTTGCGGTCGGAGGCAAAGGCGACGTGGTCGACGTCGAGATTGAGCCCCATGCCGATCGCATCGGTTGCGACGAGATAGTCGACGTCGCCGTTCTGGAACATCGCGACTTGCGCATTTCGTGTGCGGGGCGAGAGCGAGCCCAGCACGACGGCGGCGCCGCCATGCTGGCGGCGGATCAGTTCCGCGATCGCATAGACCTCGTCCGCCGAGAAGGCGACGATCGCGGTGCGCCTGGGCTGTCGGGTGATCTTGCGGTCGCCGGCAAATTCGAGCCGCGACAGTCGCGGCCTTGTGATGATGGAGGCGCCCGGCAACAGCCGCTCGATGATCGGGCGCATGGTGGCGGCGCCGAGCAGCATCGTCTCGTCGCGGCCGCGGCGGTTGAGCATGCGATCGGTGAAGACATGGCCGCGCTCGAGATCGGCCGCGATCTGGATTTCGTCGACGGCGAGGAACGACACGTCGAGATCGCGCGGCATCGCCTCGACGGTTGAGACCCAGAAGCGCGGGTTCTTCGGCTTGATCTTCTCTTCGCCCGTAATCAACGCGACAGAGTCGATCCCCGCGCGGTCCGCGATCTTGTTGTAGACCTCGCGCGCCAGGAGCCGCAGCGGCAGCCCGATCAGGCCGCTTGAATGCGCGAGCATCCGCTCGATCGCAAGATGGGTTTTGCCGGTGTTGGTCGGCCCGAGGACTGCGGTGACGCCTGCGCCCGCCGCGCGCTCGAAAGCTGCCTGAGGAGAGAAAGCCATTCGTTTCTTAGGTTTCTATGGTCACGCGATCGTGGTGCCGCTGAGGTGTTCGTTGTCATGCCCCGCGAAAGCGGAGCATTATTCCAGAAGCGTCTCAGGTAAGCATGATCATCTCTGGAATACCGGACCGCCTGTTTGGGGCCGCGCGATGACGCCGGAAGGTGAGCCGATTCAATCGGTTTCGCTCCCAAAACTGTTTCACTTTGCAACGCATATGGGGATGCGACTTAAGCTTCGGAACGAGTCTCGAACGAATCGCGTCCGAATCGCTGACTCCAAGAGGTGCCTTGCTTCGTTCACGCAACATCTCGCGCCAGGTGAGTTGCGGCGACACTAGATCAAGTTTCACGGCGGCGTACAAGCGACGGTTTGGCGACGAAATCCTTAAAATTTTCGCTGTCTCCGAGTCGAATCAGAAGCGGGGAAGAGTCAACAGGATTCGTGTTTCAACCCACCGTCGTTCCGGGGCACGAGCGAAGCGAGCGAGCCCGGAACCCATACCGCGGAATCTCTCCGTGGAGCCCAATGGCCGCCGATCTTCGTCCAACTAAGCTCTGTGGCTATGGATTCCGGGCCTGCGCCTGTCGGCGCATCCCGGAATGACGGACGGCACCTACTGTGTCTTCGCCACGCGCGGCGGCAGCGGCTGTGTCACAAAACGGGTCGCTTCCAGCATGGCGGTGCCGAACGAGGTCGGGATCACCATGCGGAACGGCACCAGGATACGGGTGCCTGAAATCGGCACCAAGGTGAGCTCGATGTTGCGGGCGCCGGCCAGATATCTGATCACCGGGCGATCGGGGATATAGCCCGCGATCGGCGAAAAGTAGATCGAACAGACCACCGCCGGGCCGTAATAGCCGTGCTCCGCCTTCACCGTTTCCATGCGGCGGAAATCGAGCTTCAGGTCGTAGCGCATGCGGCCGTCGAACACGGCCGCGCCATTGCGGCAGGCCTCCGGCCCGACGGGATCGCCGTTACCGGGCACCCGCACCAGCGAGGCCGTCATCGGATCGAACACGCCCTTCTTGTGCGCCTCGGTCACCGGGATGCGGTCGGGATCGACCGGCGGCTCGGGATCGATCCCGAACTCCTTGATGTTGCCGTTCTGCAGGGTGATGTGGATCGCCTCGGTTTTTTTCGAGGTCGTGGTGGTGGCGGTGTAGCCGGCGGGCACCAGCGCGCCGTTGACCACGCGGCCCTGGGCGTAGCTCGTGCCGGAGCCCTGGGCAAAACTCTTCATGAGACCCGTTGTGCCGCCCTGGGCGGTGGCGACATAGCTGTCATCATAGATTTCGATGACCCAGATGCCCTTGCCCACCACGATGCCGGCGAGCGAGGCATCATATTGCGCATCGAGCCGGGTCTGCGCGAAAGCGCCGTGCGGGGCGAGCAGCAGAAACGCGCTTGTGGCGAGAGCAGCAACACTCCGCCAAGGCGCCGATCGGGCCAAAATCTTCATCGTCGTCGTCACTGAGCGGCGGTCCTTGGCCTCGGCGCTTTCCAAAATGTTACCTGAGCAATCAATACCGGCAAACAACGCTGTTTTCGCAGACAAAACGGGGCGATTTGAAAACCACGCACCCGCGGCCGGACAAAGGGGGCCGCCAATTGCCTCCTCATTCGCGCGCGAATGCGCCCTTTATGTGATGGCGGGCGCGGATCGAATGTTTGCAAGGCCTTGGCGCGCGGCCGCTTTTGAGGGTTTTTGAGGGCCAAAAACCTTGACGGTTTCAGCTTCGGCCCCTATACGTCCGCCGCTCCCAGTCAAGGACACCCGTTTTGACCCCGTGGCGCCGAAAGCGGCAGCCAATCCAGCGGGATGAAAGAGGATTTTTAACGATGTCGCGGCGCTGCGAACTGACGGCCAAGGCTCCCCAGGTGGGCCACAAGGTCAGCCACTCCAATATCAAGACCAAGCGGCGGTTCCTGCCGAACCTCTGCAATGTCACCTTCATCTCGGATGCGCTCGGCCGCAATGTGCGCCTTCGCGTCTCGACCAACGCGATCAAGAGCGTCGATCACAATGGCGGCCTCGACGCATTTCTGATCAAGGCAAAGGCGGCCGACCTCTCGCCGCGCGCGCTCGAACTGAAGCGGGCGATCGAGAAGAAGGTCGCAGCCGAGCCGGTAAAGAAGGCGAGCTGAGTTTTTCAGAGCTGGGGCGTTGGGGCGCGTATGCGTCCGATGGCGTAAGGCTTGAAGTTTTGAGTAGGCGGCCGGGTCGGAAACGATCCGGCCGTTTTGGTTTTTGGGGTTGGGAAATCGAGCAGCACGGCAATATCTCAAGCCGCCGCACGCCCGACCACCGGCTTGATCTTCTCCAATTCCTTTCCGATCTGCCGTTTTGCAGTCCCCACATCGAACTCGTTCTGCAGGTTGAGCCAGAGCTGAGCGGACGTGCCGAGCGCCCTGCCCAGTCGAAGCGCGGTATCGGCAGTCACTGCGGTTTCCTCGTTGGCGATTCTTTCAATGCGCGTACGGGGAACGCCGCATGTCTTTGCGAGCGCGCCGGCTGATAGTCCCAACGGAATCAAAAACTCTTCCCGCAGCACTTCGCCAGGATGCATGGGCAGAAGTTTCTTGACCATTTGAAGACCTCTCTACAGTCTGCAGCTAGTGATAGTCGACAAACTCGACATCTTTCGGACCCTCTGCTGTCCACACAAAGCAAATCCGCCATTGATCGTTGACCCGGATCGAGTGCTGCCCTTGCCGATCACCTCTCAGAGCCTCCAGTCGATTCCCCGGCGGCGCCTTCAGATCATCCAACGAGGTCGCCGCGTTCAAGTACCCGAGCTTCCGTCGCGTGACAGCAATCAAATCAGAAGGGAACCCTTCGAGGCAACTCCATCGAAAGCCGCTCTCGTTCGCCCATCTTTGAAGCTTCTGATCACACTGGTGAGTGTATCATTAAATGATACAGCTGCCCACACAGATGTATCGTGTCACGATACACTAACTCTCCTTATTTCAGCCCACCCGCATCGCCGCAGCCAGAGCCGGCAATTTACGCGGGGGCCTGCAAGGCGACGAAGTAGCCGCTAGGCGCAGGCCACGCGACCACGGCCCTTCACTGCCGGCCACTCTTGCGCCGCTGCGACTCTCTGGCCAGCCGCCGACATGATGGCACTCCCCAACAATCCCAGGATTCGGCTATACTCGCGCAGGTAGCGCGGGGGGAGCTTGCGATGAAGAACATCGTCATCTGCTGCGACGGCACCGGCAACGAGATCAGCGAGAACATTTCCAATGTGCTGAAGCTCTATCGCTGCCTGCGCAAGACGCCCAAGACGACGCCGGTCCAGGCCGTGTACTACGATCCCGGCGTCGGCACGCTGGCGCGGCCCGATCCGTGGCGGAAGCTGATGCAGGATTTCATCGCGATCCTCGGGCTTGCGACCGGCTACGGGCTCGATGACCATGTGCTCGGCGCCTACGATTTCATCGCCAGCAATTACGAGGACGGCGACCACATCTATCTGTTCGGCTTCAGCCGCGGCGCCTACACCGTGCGCGTGCTGGCGGGCCTGATCCACAAGATCGGGCTGATCTCGCGGCAGCAGGTGAATCTCGCCGGCTCGGGCCTGACCGCCTACAAGCAATTCAGCGGCGACGGATCGAACGCGGGACCAGGCCTCAAGGCGCTGACCGATGCCGGCGAGGACGAGGAGCCCCTGACGCGCGACGACCAGGCGGCGCAGTTCGCCCGCATCCTTTCGACGCGCGCGCCGACCATTCATTTTGTCGGCGTCTGGGACACCGTTGCGAGCGTCATCGTTCCACGCCCCGACCGGCTTTATTTTCCAAGCCTGCAGGAGCTTGCCTTCACCCTGCAGAACCCGAGCGTGAAGATCTTCCGCCAGGCCATTTCGATCGATGAGCGGCGCTGCATGTTCCGCCTGAAGACGTGGGACGACCCGCAAACCTTCACCCACAATCGATTCAATCAGGCCAACGCCGAGCCGCAGGATATCAAGCAGGTCTGGTTTGCCGGCGTGCACGCCGATATCGGCGGCGGTTATCCCGAAAGAGAAAGCGGTCTTTCCAAATATCCGTTGCTCTGGATGATCGATGAAGCCGCAAAGTGCGGCCTTTCCGTCGCGGCGCAGACCGTGAAGCATCTCGCCTGGGGCGTGCAGCGCAAGGGCAGCCCGTTCACCTACGTCGCGCCCGACTTCCGCGGCATGCTGCACAATTCGATGACGGCGGCCTGGCGCATTCTCGAATACCTTCCCAAGTCCGCCAAATACCGGGAATGGCCGGAGCGCAAGGTGCAGTTCGGCTTCTATATCCCGGATGCGGAGCCGCGGCTTGTTCCCGAAGGCGCGTCCATTCATGCCTCCGTGCTGAAGCGCATGGAGGATTTCGCCGACTATCGGCCGGTCAATCTGCCCAAGAAGTTCGAGACCGTGCCGATGCCGGAGCCGCAGGGCTAGCGCTGTCGTTATCCCCTCACTTCGGCCCCACGCGCAGCGCCGCCGGCAGGCTCGCCGGCAATTCGCCCGCGCCTTGCAGCGCCGCCTGCATGGCGACGATATAGCCATACGGCCCAAGCCCCGCGATCACGGCCTTCACCGCGGCCGAGAGCTTTGAGTGGCGATGCAGCTCGTCGCGGGCGTGGATGTTGGAGATGTGGACCTCGAAGATCGGGCCCTCGAAGATCTTCATCGCGTCGAACATCGCAATCGAGGTGAAGGAGAAGCCGGCCGGATTGATGATCAGCGCATCGGCCTCGGTGCGCGCAGCCTGGATGAGATCGACCAGCGTGCCCTCATGGTTCGACTGGTGGAAATCCAGCTCTGCACCGGCAAAGGCGGCGAACTCCTCGCAAGATTTCTCGATCGCCTCCAGCGTGGTCGAGCCATAGATGTGCGGCTCGCGGATGCCGAGCAGGTTCAGGTTGGGGCCGTTGAGGATCATGATGCGCATTGGCGTTCTCCCACGATGTTATTGGCTGCAGTTGCCCTTCAGCTTAAAGAGCCCTTAGGGCGGATTAGCGCAAGCGTAATCCGCCTTCGCGCCACCTCTCGGCGCAATACGCTTCGCTATTGCGCCCTACGATCCGATGTCACTTGTCGGGCAAATCAGTTGCGCGATTTTCGCGTGAGCACGCCGCGCGAGGGCATGTAAAAACGCGAAACGACTCGCGCGAATAGCCGAAATTCGCGAATTGATTCAAGGCCCGGCGACATTTCAGATGGGCATGCAAGAAGATTCTTCTTTACGAAAATCATAAACCGTGCATTCTTGGCCCATCCCGCCTCGATGCGAGGGGCGTTGCGCATCGTCACGAACGCGAGGCGGGTTGCGATGGACGCAAGCTGTGCCGCACGACGAGCGGCACGGGTGGCGGACGACGAAATCGTGTGGTTCTGGCGCCCCTGGGCTGGCGCTAAGTTTGCGGGTGATGATCCCGCAAATGACGGTGACTATGAGGTCACGGACACCGGGAAGAGCACGAAGATAAGCCGTTAACACCATTGCGCGGGGAAGGCCGGCTGATCCGGTTGAACCTGTAGTGACTATGCTGGTGTGCTTTCATTTTCTGCACGCCAGGCTGCGGGTGCGGCCAGCATCCGGTCTTCCCTGCGCCCTCCGCCTTCGAGGGACACGGATATCGCATCATTCCGGGCGCGAACGCGCCGCGGGAGGGCGGACGCTTGCCGAAAACACATCCCCGCGAGGACGGCGGAAGCGGCCTCTGGCCTGGCATCCCACGGCACGTTTGTTGCTTGGTTTTCGTGCAAAAGAAGGAGCACGCCAGTTATGACCAGCACCATCCGCCGTCGCGAACTTGTCTTGTCTCTGGGAGCGGGCCTGATGGCCGCGCCCGCCGTGCTGCGCGCGGCCGAGCCGGTTACCATCCGCGCCGGCGCGCTGAAACTGATCCATTCGATCGCGCCCTATTTCTACGATCAGTTCGTGCCCGAGGGCTACAAAATGGAGGTGCTGCCTTTCGAGACGCCGACCGAATGCAAGAACGCGGTCGTGACCAAATCGGTCGATTTCGGCGCCTTCGGTATTGCGGCTGCGATCCTGGGCGCTGCCGCGGGCGAGCCAGTCGTGGTGATCGCCTCGACCTGCAATCGCGGCATGGCGATCATCGCCAAAAAGGACTCCGGCATCGCCTCGATCAAGGATCTCAAGGGCAAGCGCGTGGCGGTGTTTCCCGGCACCACGCAGGAAGTCTTTTTCCTGGAGCGGCTCAAGATGGAAGGCATGACCATCAAGGACGTCGAGCCCGTGCGCGTGTCCTTTAGCGAGATGCACATCTCGCTCGCGCGCGGCGATATCGATGCCTATGTCGGCGCCGAGCCCGGCCCCGGCGTTTCGCTGTCGACCGGCATCGGCCAGCTCGTCGAATATCCCTATTCGACACCGATGGGCTCGCTCAACATGGTGTTCGGCACCCACGCCGATCTGATCAAGGAGAAGCCAGATCTCGTCCGCGTCATGCTCGGGATTCATCAGCGCGCAACCGACTATGCCGCCTCCAACAAGGCGGCGATGGTCGCGATGGCG
>Ga0335076_10005033_pt1 | contig 13384 bp, 5 predicted proteins | sample Lox_Sample_25_FD_206717 | JGI IMG/M metagenome (GOLD analysis project Ga0335076, IMG submission 206717) | Soil microbial communities from Loxahatchee National Wildlife Refuge, Florida, United States - Lox_Sample_2.5 | ecosystem: Environmental > Terrestrial > Soil > Wetlands | place: USA: Florida... | reverse complement strand
ACCTCGCTTCGAGGACTGTGCTCGGAATGACAGATTTTTTCTGGCTAACATCGTGCGGGCATGGGGCGCAGCATGCTGCGCCCCTACGAAGACAGAAATGAGATGTGGGCAGATTGGTCACGCCTGTACGTGGGTACTATGGCGCATGGTGCGGGGTAGCTGAAAATAGGAAGAGAACTGCAGACGGACAGGCTCGTCTGATGGAACCAGCGGTCTAAAAAGAGCAGCGGGACGGAACGCGCTGCACCACACAAGAGGCGCCGAAGGGATGTGGCGCCGGGGACCAGATCAGTGTCATCCGCAGCAAATAGTGCGCCGCCGAGGACGGAAGGCGGGAAGGATGAGGCCAGCGGCGCGCCCAGGCCGAATCCAGTTGCGTTGGAAGTATTGGTGAGCGTGACCGGGGCGAAGGCCAGTACAGAAAGTTCCTCGCGGGACCTTTTCACCGAAGAGACAACAACCGTATTGGTGTTCAAAGACGGAGCAGTGATCCGGCTGAAAGCGGAAGTGGCTGTAGGGCAACTGCTCTTCCTGACAAATAAAAAGAGCAATCAGGAAGTGGTGTGCCAGGTGTTGCGGAAAAGGAGCTTCAAGCCGGGGTCGTTTTACGTGGAATTGCAGTTTACGGAGGAGCGCGCGGATTACTGGGGAGTGGCGTTCCCAGAAGAGAAGAAAAGCGCGCCGGAATTCAGAGTGGCGGCGCAAGTAGAGGCGGAAGAAGTTACCAAGGAAGAGGCGGAAACGCCGGTCGCGCCACACAGCGCGGAAGATGTGGATCAATTGAAGCGGGAAGTGGAAGCGCTGCGCGGGCAGCTGGCGGCGTTGGCGAAGAAAAATGTGGAAGAGGCCGCAGCCAAGGCGATGGCAGAAGCGGCAGCGGTGAAGGACGCGGCAGTGCACGAGGCGGAAAAGGCCGTAGAGGCAGTAACCGGGGGAACGGGGGGGCATGGCGGTGTTGCAGGAGCGACGGCTCCGGGGAACGGGGCGGCCGGTAGCGGATCAGCAGAACATCATGAGGAAACGAAAGCGGAATTGTTGATGCCGCCAGCGCCGAAGGATGCGCATGAGACGGCTCGGGCGTTTGTAGGCATGTCGCTGCCGGTCTGGAAGATGGAAAAATCGCCGGAAGAGCAATTATTGGAGGAAGAAGCGGCGACAGAGGCGCGCGCGGCGGCGGAGCAGAAGAGGCAGGAAGCACCAGAACAAGCGAAACCAGCGGCAGTAGAAGAGGCGCGAGAAGAATTGTTACCGAAACCGGCGCTGGATTTTTCGAAAGCGCCAAAGGGAGCGAAGGCTGGCAGCAGTGCGAGCAGTGTGGTGGCGTCGAAGGTTACTCCCGGAAAAGCGCGAACGATGGCGTTGGCGGCGGTGTTGCTGCTGGCGATCGGGGGCGGAGCCTGGTACGGGAAATGGTGGCAGTATGTGTTACCGGCGAAGAAAACCGTGGTGAGTGCTCCGCGCACTGTGGTGAAGCCGAAAGTGGCGCGACCGGCAGGGACGGCGGGGAGCGGGACCGCGAATGCGGCGCCAGCGGGAGGAGTTGCGACAACGGCGACGAGTTCGACGAACAGCGCAGCGGGGAACGATGCTAAGGCAGCTGACGACAAAAAAAGCGAAAATGCGGATGCAGAAACGGCAGACGCGAAGCCTGCGGAGAGTGAGGCTCCAGCGCGGGAGAAAAAATTAAGTTGGCGCGAGAGGTTGCTAGGGAAGAAGAGTGCGGCAAAGACGGAGGAAACGGCAAGCGCGCCGGTGGAAGCTGCGGTGAGCAGCGATACGCCGTTAGTGGCGGCGAAACTGTTGAAGGCGGCGAATCCTGTGTATCCCCCGGATGCGATGAGAAGTTACATCACAGGAGATGTGAAGGCGGAAGTGGTGGTGCTGCCGTCGGGACACGTGGGGGAAGTAAAAGTGATTTCCGGGCCGAAGGCGTTGCGGGCAGCGGCGGTTGACGCGTTGAAACAGTACGAGTACGCGCCGGCAACGCAGGGGGGCAAGGCCGTGGAGTCCAAAGCGGAAGCGGTGGTGAAGTTCTGGTTCAATCCGTAGAAGCAAGCAATTTCTCAGGGGCTGAAGCCCTTTTTTTTCGCTTAAATGCCGGAGCTAAAGCTCCGACCCCGATACTCCCCATTTGTGAGATGGCTGCTAGTCCGAGGAATTGGAGTGCCGCGCCTACGGCGCTCGTCGAGGTGGGGGCTTGGCACCCAGCCCTCGCGGGCTGGGCTAATCTGTTTCGCGCCTGACGGCGCTAGTCGGAGCTGAAGCTCCGAACCCTGTTACGCAATTTATGGGATGGCTACCGCGAGGAAGACACCGGCGTAAAGCCGCCGCTACGGGATAGTGGGTGTTAGGCGGGTTCGGGGATGTTGGCAGTGCGGGCGGCCATGGCCTGGGTGTTGGCGGAGCGAAATACGGGTCCGCGGGAAGCCTTGGAAATTTCCGAGTGCTTTAGAAACGCGTCGTCATCGCGATAAGGAAAATCCGAACGATAGTGACAGCCACGGCTTTCTTCGCGCGCGAGGGCGCAGCGGGCGGTTAAGAGCGCGAGGGTGTGAAGGTTGTCCAACTCCTGATCGGTGCGGGTTTTTGGGGACTTCGGCGCGTGGAGAGTGCCAAGGGCATCGATGACGGATTTCAGTTCCTTGGCGTTGCGCAAGATTCCGACTTGATTCCACATCAAATCGCGGAGGCGTTCGCGCGCCGAGGCAGGTTCGCCGGAAGGTGAAGCAGGCTCGGTGTGCGCGGGATGTTTGGGCTTGCCGTGATTGGAAGATGGCGGAGGATCGTTCCACGAGTCAGGCGCGGGCGCGCCCGGCAGGTGCGCTGAAGTTTTTTGCGAGACAGGCGCATCCTTCATCATGGCGATGCCAGCGCGAGCGCCGAACACCAGACCTTCGAGCAGGGAATTGCTCGCCAGGCGATTGGCGCCGTGGACACCGCTAGCAGCTGTTTCTCCAGCAGCATACAGTCCGGGAAGGGAGGTCCGGCCCGAAATGTCAGTTTTCACGCCGCCGATGGAGAAGTGCGCGGCTGGACTGACGGGAGCGACGTCGCTGGAAAGATCCAATCCGTAATGCACGCAAGCGGCGTAGATGTGGGGGAAACGTTTCTGGAAAAATTCTTCGGATTTCGAGGTCATGTCGAGATAGACGTGCTTGCTGTTGGTGCGATGCATTTCGGTGATGATGCCGCGGACGAGCACATCGCGGGGCGCAAGCTCCTGGGCTTCGTGATAGCGCTTCATGAAGCGCTCGAGATGGATGTTGCGGAGAATGGCGCCTTCGCTGCGGAGGGCGTCGCTGAGGAGGAAGCGCGGGGCGCCGGGAATATGAAGCGCGGTGGGATGGAACTGAATGAATTCGAGGTCGGAGAGGAGCGCGCCGGCTTCGTAGGCGATGGCGAGGCCGTCGCCGGTGGCGACTTCGGGATTGGTGGTTTCGCGAAAGAGTTGGCCGAGGCCACCGGTGGCGAGAAGAATGGCGCCGGCGCGAAGTTCGTGGAGCGAGCCGTCGGATTCATCGAGGAAGTGCAGGCCCACAGCGCGGCCTTTTTCGACGATGAGATTGGTGGTGAAGGCATGCGGGCGAAGGTGGAGATGCGGGATGGAATGGGCGCGCGCAAGCAGGGCGCGGGAAATTTCGCGGCCTGTGGAATCGCCGTGGGCGTGAAGAATCCGGGAGCGGCTGTGGGCGGCTTCGCGAGTGAAGGCGAGTTTGGTGCCAGAACGATCGAATTCGGTGCCCCAGTCGAGGAGTTGCGAAATATACGCGGGGCCTTCTTCGACCAGCACGGCCACAGCCTGGGAGTTGCAGAGTCCATCGCCGGCGGCGAGGGTGTCTTGTTCGTGGAGGGCAATTTCGTCCTCGTCGCTGAGCGCGGCAGCGATGCCGCCTAGCGCGTAGGCGGTGGCGGATTCCGTGAGAGAAGACTTGGCAAGGACGAGGACGGAGCCGGCCTGAGAAAGTTCAATCGCCGCGCGCATGCCGGCGACGCCGGAGCCAATGACGGCATAGTCGACGTGATATACCTTGCGGGAGAGACTCATAGCAAACCTGTCTCACAAGCGGCCCCCATGGTAGCACCAAAGGGAGAGGAGCGGTGTTTGTTGGAAGAGGATGAGTGTCCCAACCTTCGCCGATACCGCAAAGGGTAGGGCACCCTCGGATCTGGTGTGGTGTTGAACGAATTCACAGCGAGAAGAGAAAATCCGCACCCTTAAAAAAACAAAGGGTGCGGCACCCGATTCCTCTTAACCGGAAATCTGAGCGGGGGTTAAGACGAATCGGTTACCAGGCGTAGGTGAAGGCCTTGACCGGATAGGAGGGCGCTTTGGGCACTGGGCGCGGGTCCTTCTGGATTTCCTGTTCAAGGGATTTTTCGGCTGCGTCCAGTTGCGCATCGGCTCCGCTGAAGGTGGCGTGCGGCAAATTGTCGACGGTCACGTCGGGATCCACGCCGTGGCCTTCGATGAGCCATTTCCCTTCGGGCCCGTAGACACCCATTTCCGCGGCAGTGGCGATTCCGCGGTCGGCTAAATTGTTGTTTGCAGATAACCAGATTTCGCCGCCCCAGGTGCGAGTGCCAATAATTTTGCCGATGTCGAGGCGGCGAATGCCTTCGGTGAAGGCTTCGCCATCGGAGCCGGTGAATTCATCGCAGAGCACGACGACGTGTCCGCGGAAGGCATACTGCATATTCCAGACGGGATTGCCGACGCGAGGCTGCCAATAAAACCAGGCTTTGCGCAGGAGTTTGCCGAGCACCCAGGAATCGATATTGCCGCCACCATTGTGGCGCACATCGATGATGAGTCCGGCGCGATTGTAGACGGGATAGAACTCGCGAACCCATTGTTCGATGTCACCGGAACCCATGGCGCGGAGATGGACGTAGCCGATTTGGGCGTGGGAATCGGAATCGACTTTGAGGCGGCGGGAATATTCCCATTCGTTGTAGCGCAGGTTCTGGTCGGTGCGATTGTCTACGGGCGTGACCAGCACATCGCGGAATTCGCCTTTGGTATTTTTCACACGCAACATCACTTTGCGTCCAGCTTTGCCGCGGAGGAGGGCGCGTTCGTCGGGGACACTGAGCACATCGTCGCCATCGATGGTGGTGATGACTTCGCCTTCGCGAACGAGGGAATCGGGACGAGCGAAGGGCGGAGCCTGATCGGGAAGATCGAGGTCGTGGAGATAGATGTGGTCGACGACGGAGCCGCCGGCGTTCTGGTCGCGACGAAGGACGGCGCCGAAAAAGGCGAGGTCGATCTGGTCGGCAGGCTTACGCTGATCTCCGCCAAAAACGAAAATGTGCAGGGCAGAGAGTTCGCTGACCATCTGAGCGATAACGTCGTTGAGCTCTTCGCGATCGGCGACGCGATCGACGAGAGGAAGGTAGTGATCGCGGATGGCGGGCCAGTCGAGGCCGTGCATGTTTTTGTCGTAGAAGTAGTCGCGTTCGAGGCGCCAGGCATCGAGGAACATTTCATGATATTCGGCGCTGGGATTGGTGAGGATGGACCAGTGGGACATATCGATTTTTGCTTTGCCCATGACTTTGGCGTCGGCGACGGTGGAAGGCTTGACGTCGGAATCGAGGATGAAGAAATCGTCGCCTTTCCAGGCGGTGAGTTTTTTGCGATCGAGGGAAATTTCGTAGGCTTTCACATCGGCCCAAACGGTTTCGGGGGGTTCGGCTTTGTTGGCGATGTCCACGCACTGAAGATTGTTCTTGGGCCCATCGGTGGCGCGATCGAGCCAGCACAGGCGCTTGTCGGTGGCCTGGAGGTCCATGTAATTCCCGGGAGGGACGGGGACTTCGTTGAGACGTGCGGCGATGTTGGTGAAATCAATGTTCACGACGGGGATGCGCTTTTTCTCTTCGGTTTTCTTTTCTTCGGCGGCTTTCTTCTCATCGGCTTTTTTGTTATCCGCAGCTTTCTTTTCCTCTTTCTTTTCTTCCGCGGGTTTTTGTTCTTCGGATTTGGCGGGCTGATCGGGATGAAGTTCGTCTACGGGAGCAAAGGGCGAGCGCAGGCCGGGAGTGAGCGCGAGTTCGTAGAGTTTCATGGAATGATCGAAGAAGGGATCAGGCTGGCGCGGGCCCCAGGGCGAAGGGATCACGGTTTTGAGCATGCGGTCGGAGAGGAAGTAGAGCCACTTGCCATCGGAACTCCACGCCGGGAAGCCGCTGTTGTAGCGGTCGGAGGTGAGCACGGTAATGGCTCCGGTGTTGGCGTTGAGGACTTTGAGTTGGACGAAGGTGTTGTCGGCAACTTCTTCGAAGGCGAGCCACTGGCTGTCCGGGGACCAGGTCAGATGGTCGAAATTGTCGTTCATGGATTGGGCGATTTTCTTATCGGTTTTGGTCTTGAGGTCGAGGAGCCAGAGTTCCTGATTCTTGTTGCGATGGGCGAGCCAATGGCTGTCTGGAGAAGGCACGCCGTCCCAACGAAGGATGCTGGCGCCGTGGGTGAGTTGTTCGGGCTTGCCTTCGCCGTTGGCGGGATAACTCCAAAATTCAGTTTCGCCGGATTGCGTGGAGAGGGCCACGATGGTTTTGCCGTCGGGCATAAAGCAGGCTTCGCGGTAACGCACCCCAGGATTGGCGGCGACTTTGACGATGCGGCCGGTGGCTGCAGCGGGCAGGGTGAAGACTTCGCCGCGGGCGGTGAACACGAGGGAACTGCCGTCGGGCGCGATGTGCGCCATGGAGAGATAGTCCATGGGCTTTTTGACCCAGTGATCGCGGAGCTGATCGAAATCGGAGACCAAGGTGATGGGGACGACCGCGTCTTGATTGCTGTTGAGATCGAGGAGCCAGATGGCCGCGCCGCACTGGTAGGCGATACGACCGTCGGAAAGGGAAGCGTACTGCACATCGAAACCGCTGTGGTGGGTCAGTTGGGTCACGGCATGGCCGTAGGAATCCATGGAGAAAATGTTCATGGTGCCGTCGCGATCGGAAAGGAAGTACACGCGATCTTTCCAGAACATGGGATTGCGGGAGGTTCCGGCGTAATCAGAGGTGAGAGGAACAGCTTCGGAGCCGGCCTCGAAGCGCCAAATGTTTTCGGCGGTGCCACCTTTGTAGCGTTTGGTGTTGCTACCCTGCTTTTCCAGGCGGGTGAAGAAGAGAGTTTTGCCATCGGGCGTGTAGACCCCTTGGGCCGCTTGCGCCAGTGGCACCATTTCACGCTGACCTTGGGCATCGATAATGGCAAGTTGGGCGTTGGGCAAGGTGGAGTAGCGGAAGGTGGAATAGAACAGGCGGCCATCGGGGGTCCAACCTGCGGGGACCGCGGTGCCGTCCCAAGTGCGGCGCTCCGGAAGGCCACCGTTGACGGGCATGGTGAAGATGTCGAGCGGGCCTTCGTATTGTGCGCTGAACGCGACGGTTTTGCCGTCGGGGGAAATCATGGCGTGGAATTCTTGGCCGGGATTGGAGGTGAGGCGCTGGGCCGCGCCACCTTTGGCGGAGACGGACCAGAGGTCGCCTTCGGCGGTGAAGATGATGGTGTCGCCATAGAGGGCGGGGAAGCGGTAGTAGCCAGGACGGGTGTTTGGCGGTGCGGCGTGGAGGGGAAATGCGGCGAGGAGTAGAAGGATTGCGAGAACAGCAGAAACAGACACGCGCACAGCGGCAGGGGTTGCAGTCATGGGTTGTGCTTTCCGCCGTCCAGAACAGACGGCTGCGTGATGAACACGGCCAAAGTATACAACGAGGGTGGGGAGGGCGTGGAAAGCCGAGTGTTTGGAGAAGAATAAGGATAACGCAGAGGCGCAGAGTGCGCAGAGAGAGGGAGGCAAGACGCGGGGAACGAAGAGGGATCCCTCGCTAGCGCTCGGAATGACAGAGCCGTCTAGAAAGAGGCAAGCGAAAGCGGCGATCTGAAGATCGGCCACTACACAGGCAAAAACCAGGAGAGCCAAGACGAGTGGATTGTGCGGACATGGGGCGCAGCATGCTGCGCCCCTACGCAGAAAAGACGAGGTGTCGCCAGGGCGTCCGCCAAGACGCAGGGGTTGAGGTCCACCGTCGCGAAAAGCGCTCCTCAGGATGACAGGTTGTGAGAATGACGACGAATTGAATGAGATTGGATATCGATTGCGGCACAGATTCAAGCGGGAGGTTGGCTGCGCACTCCACACTGCGAGCGGAGTAGGTATAATGTGCGCGGCTATGACGGTGAATCCAGGAACAAAATTAGGGCCGTACGAAGTAGTGAGGCCGCTGGGCGCGGGCGGGATGGGAGAAGTATATCGCGGGAAGGATACGCGGCTGGGACGGGATGTAGCGATCAAGGTGTTGCCCGCGTCCTTCACGGAAGATGCGGCGGCGCGAGCGCGATTCGAACGAGAAGCAAAAACCATTTCTGGATTGAATCACCCGAACATCTGCGTGTTGTACGACGTGGGCAACCAGGATGGCGTGGAGTACCTGGTGATGGAACTGGTGGAGGGAGAGACGCTGGCGAAGCGATTGGAACGGGGGCCACTGCCGCTGGAGCAAGTGATGAAGTACGGAGCGCAGATCGCGGAGGCGTTGGACCGAGCGCATCGCAGCGGGATTGTGCACCGCGATTTGAAGCCGGGGAACGTGATGCTGACGGCGACGGGAGCGAAGCTGCTGGATTTCGGTTTGGCGAAGGAGGCAGCAGGGCTGGGAGGGCTGTTGACGGTGACCTCGGCGAGCCCGATTTCGCCAGTGACGCAGCAGGGAATGATTGTGGGAACGTTTCAGTACATGTCGCCGGAGCAGGTAGAAGGAAAACCGCTGGATGGGCGAAGCGATATTTTTTCGTTAGGCGCGGTGCTGTACGAAATGGTGACAGGAAAGCGAGCGTTCGAAGGGAAGACGCAGCTGAGCGTGGCGTCGTCGATTTTGGAGCGCGAGCCGGAACCGATACGGACGGTCAAGCAGGTGACGCCAGCAGCGTTGGAGCATGCGATTCAGCGTTGTTTGGCGAAGGACCCGGAAGAGCGGTGGCAAGCGTCGCGGGATCTGGCGATGGAGTTGAATTGGATTGGGAAGAGCGCGACGTCGTCGAGCCAAACGGAGGCGGTGGCCATTGCGGGTAAGGCGAAGCGCGGGAGGGGATGGACATTGGCGGTGGCGTTGGGAGCGGCGGCGGGATTGGGATTGTTGGTGGGGGCGATTTTGTGGCATGAGGCAGGAAAAACGGGGGAGCCAATGATGGTGTTCACAGCGCCGTTGCCGTTTTCGGTGCGGGACATGGCGATGGGTCCGGATGGGCACACGGTGGCGGTGGCGACGCATCAAGAAGGAGCGAGGAAAGGGCTGATTTGGTTGTATGAAATTGGATCCGAGGATGCGAGGAGTCTGGGGGGAACAGAAGGCGGTAATTTTCCGTTCTGGTCACCAGACGGAAAGGCCATTGGATTTTTTGCGGATGGAAAGTTGAAACGAATCGATTTGCCGAATGGCCCGGTGCAAGTGTTGGCGGATGCGCCAGCGGGGCGCGGGGGAACCTGGAATCGAGACGGAGTGATCCTCTTCACGCCGACGGGACGATTGCAGAGCCAGATATTGCGGGTGCCGGCGACCGGTGGAACGGCGGCGGTGCAAGTGGGGGATGACCCGGGATTGGGCGGAGGCAGCCAGAGGTGGCCGCAGTTTTTGCCCGATGGGAAGCATTTTATATTTTTATCGGCGACGGTGGCGTCGCATGGGCGAAATGACGGGGTATATGTGGGCAACCTGGATTCCAAGGAATATCAAATGGTGATGAACACCGAAGGACCGGCGTTGTATGCGGCATCAGGTTATTTGCTGTATCTGCGAGAGCGGGCAATCATGGCGCAGCACTTTGACGTGAAGACGTTCAAGGTGACCGGGGAGCCCTGGGCGGTGGCGCGAGACCCGCAGTTTTTGCCGAGAATCTTACGGGTGACGTACTCGGCGGTGGACAGCGGAGCGCTGCTATTGCAAAAGGGAGGGAATGTGTCGCTGTCGCGATTGATCTGGTTCAATCGCGAAGGAAAGGAATTGGGCACGCTGGGCGAGCCGCATGTGTATGCGAATCCGAAGATCAGCTGGGATGGGCAGAAAGTGGGGGTGGACCAAACCGACACGGAGAGCCAGAACACGGATGTGTGGACCTACGACGTGGAACACGGGGCGGCCAAACGGTTGACGTTCGATCCGGCGCTCGATGCGACGCCGATATGGAGTCCGGATGGGTCAAAGGTGGTGTTCACCTCGACCCGCGGAACCGCGTTCAATCTGTTTGTGAAAGAAGCGAACGGGGCGGAAGAGGAGAAGGCGATCAACGAAACGGAGATGGATAAGTATCCGAATTCGTGGTCGCGAGACGGAAAATATATTTTGTACCAGGAAGGACTGGAGCTGAGGTATTTGATGCTGCCGGAGATGAAGAGCGAACCATTTTTGAAGGCATCGGCAACATTGCGGAATGCGCAGTTCTCGCCGGACGGCAAATGGGTGGCGTACGATTCGAACGAGAGCGGGAAGTGGGAAGTGTATGTGACCTCGTTCCCAGAGGCGCACGGGAAATGGCAGGTATCGCAGGGGGGAGGAGAGCAGCCGCGGTGGCGAGGAGATGAGAAAGAACTATTTTATTTGTCGCCGAACGCCAAGATTATGGCGGTGCCGGTGAAGACGGGTACAAGCTTTGACCCGGGAGTGCCGGTGGAGTTATTTCAGACGAACCCGAAGGAGACGCTGGCAACGTCGGAACAGTATATCTATGACGTAGACCCGAGCGGGCAGAAGGTGTTGGTGAATACGCTGGTGAGCGGCGGGGACGCACAGCCGATGACGGTGGTGTTGCATTGGGGAAGGTGAGGGGAGTAGAGAACGGATAACAGGGGAGGCAAGACGCGGGTAACGAAGAGAGATTCATTGCGCGAAAACAGCGCAATGGAAAACCGTACCTCGCTATGAGGACTCCGCTCGGAATGACAGGTTTTCGTGAGTTCGGTGAGCGTAGAGAGAAAGCGGGAGTTGAGCGCCCGCACTCTAGAGTGATGTTTTGTTGATCAGGGGTGTTTGGTGTTTGGTTTTTTGTTTTGTTGGTGGAACCTGGTTGAGGGCAGCGGGGGAAACCCGCTGCCCGGATCTGAATGTTCAGTTTGTGGTGGCCTGGGCGAAGCCGGTGAAATAGCTCAGCACGTAGCACTTGATGGTGCCGTTGGCTTGCGGGATGCCGAAGACCTTCACGGGAGTGCCGGGAACGAGATTGGTGGTGAGGGTGCTTTGACCAGCGGAAGTAGTGATGTCCACAGGGCTGATGGTGAGAATGCCATTGGTCCAATCCACTTGATAGACGAGAGTGGCGGAGCCGGAAGTGGTGCTGAGGTTGACGGGAACCGCGTTCGTGCCGCCCGCGACGGTAACGGTGAAGCTGCCATTGCTGTAGGAAGTGGCGGCAGAGCCGAGCGGGATCGTGGTTGGAACAAGAACGGCGGAAGGAGCGGCCCACGCGTTGGGAGCAGCGGGATCATTCCACTTGGCCCAAGTTTCGCCAGCGGCGGACATGAGGCCGACGGCGCCACCGAAATTAACGCTGCCGTTGGTGGCATTGTCGAAATCGGAGATGGCGTTGGAGCCGCTATCGACGATCGTGGGATAGGTGAAGTTCCACCACTTAAAGCCGGTGATGGCCGCGCCGGATTGCGGGTCGCTACCGTTGGGAGTGCTGGAAGAGATGAACGGAAGCGTGGCGGTGTAGTTGTCGTTGGAGTTGACGAAGTTGCGGGTGTAGGTGAAGCCGGTCAGGTTGCTATTGGAAATGGTGCCGTCGTAGCGAGCGATTTCGATGTCGACGGTGCTGGCGACGAACTGGCTGGCCAGAGGATCCACGACGCTGGCGTGAACCTTGAAGCCACGCTGGAGATTGGAAAGGAAAGCAGGTCCCTGGCCGATGGCGGTGGCGTCGGATTGCGCGTCGGAAGGAGTGCGGAAGAAGAAGAGGGTGTTGGCATCGATGGTGAGGGGTACCGGCACACCCAATTCATTGAGGACGACGAGCGTGTTGGAGCCGGTCTGAACGTGGAGCACGTGGCCTTCGGGGCTGATCCACACATTGTTGAAGGAGGAGCTGGCCCAGAGACGGACGGCGACGAGGGTGCCGTCATTCTGATAGCGGGCGGCCACACGGATGTATTTGTTGACGATGGTGGAGGCGATGGAGCTGAAATCGTGGAGAGTGGAGTGTGTTTTGGCGTCGAGGTCGTAGTAGAGGGTGCCGTTGGTGGAATCCGCGAGAACGGAGAGAGGGAACGAAGTGGTGATGGCGGTTTCCGGATTGGTTGGAGGATAGACGGGATAGTCCTTGTCGAAGGTGAGAGTGGAATTGTCGGAAGAAACGGCGGTGACGGTGCCGTAGTGGTGTCGGAGAACGAGGCGGTCGAGGGCATGAATGCGGTGATGGCGGCAAGCGGCGTTGAAGTTAACGGCCCACATGACGGTGCCACCGCCCGAGGGAGGCACGTGCGCGACGAGGAAGGCGGGATGAGCGAGATCAAACTCGAGGTCAAGCGCGTTGGACTGCGAAGCAGTTACGACGAGCGGCGAATTGAGAGTGAGCTTGACGGGAACCGTGAGATTGCCGGCGCTGCCTTGGGTGTTGACAACATGAATTTGGCTTGGGGGAATCGTGGAGCCGGGAGCGGCGGCGAATCCGGCTTCGGGAGCGGAAGAAGCGGTGAGGAGAATGTCGCTGGGATTGCCGCTGACGGTGATGGTGGCGGCGGTGTAGGTGCCGACGGGAACGCTGACGTTGCCGAGAATTTCGTTTAGCTGATCGAGTTGCAGCAAGTTGATGGTAGGCGCGGGGGAAGGCGCGGTGTACAAGGTGACATCGCTGCCACCACCTTGCGGGGTAAGGGAGATGGAAAGAATTTTTACGCCGATAACGGCCCAATCGTCGGTGGGAGCATCACTGACGATCAAGTTGACAGTGCCGGATTGCTGCTGAGTGGAGCCACCGGAATTGTTGGAGGTGGAACTGCCGGAAGAACAACCGAGGGAGAAGAAGAGCAGGGTGGCGGAAGCAGCACCGAGCAGCAAGCGCGAGTAGACACACTTCATGAGCAATCTCCTGATGAGGGCGAGCCTCATGCGGTTTAGATTTTGAGTTGCGACTGTGGTTCACCACTTCGAGTGGGCCGTCAACCACACCGAACCGGCGGGATGCAGCCGGGTCGAATACTGGAGTAAACCCTGGGGGGAAGGAAGAGTTGCGGGGGGACGGATGGTACGAAGGTACTAGGGAGGAGTCGGGACAGTTGGCAGTTCGGCGTGGGCGAACGAGGAAAAAAGCGCCGGTCTGAAGACCGGCCACTACACAGGCGAAGAGGATTGGTGGCAAGACGCTGATGAGCGTGCGGGCATGGGG
>Ga0335076_10005032_pt1 | contig 13384 bp, 14 predicted proteins | sample Lox_Sample_25_FD_206717 | JGI IMG/M metagenome (GOLD analysis project Ga0335076, IMG submission 206717) | Soil microbial communities from Loxahatchee National Wildlife Refuge, Florida, United States - Lox_Sample_2.5 | ecosystem: Environmental > Terrestrial > Soil > Wetlands | place: USA... | reverse complement strand
CGGCGGCGGGCCGGGACCTGCGCTGGGCTGGCCGCCGGGACCAGGCGGCCGTGCTCGCGGCCGCCGCGCAGCTGCGCGAGCTGGGCGCGCACGCCGTCGTCGTGTCGCTGGGCGCGCACGGGCTGATCGCCGTGACCCGCGACGGTGCGTGGCACGCGCTGCCCGAGCCCGTGCCTGGCAACCCGACGGGAGCGGGCGATGCCGCCGTAGCCGGGCTCGCGCACGGGCTCGCCCAGGGCAGTCCGTGGCCAGAGCGGCTGCGGCACGCGGCCGCGCTGGGGTCGGCGACCGCCGCGGCGCCGATAGCCGGCGAGTTCGCCACTCACCACTACCAGCTGGCCCTCGAAAAGCTGCGGGTCCGGCAGATGGAGCAGGAGTAATGCCCGCCGTTCCCATCAGCGAGATCCTGGCTCCGGCGCGCGCGGAGGGGCACGCGGCAGCGGCCTTCAACGTGATCGGGATCGAGCACGCCGAGGCAATCGTGGCGGGCGCGGAGGCCGCCGGGGTGCCCGTCACGCTGCAGCTCAGCCAGAACTGCGTGGACTACCACGGCGGGATCGAGCCGGTCGGCCGCGCGATGCTCGCGATCGCCGCCGCGGCGGCCGTGCCGATAGCCGTCCATCTCGACCACGCCACGAGGGAGGACCTGGTAACCCGGGCCGTCGGGCTCGGGTTCGGGTCCGTGATGTATGACGCCTCCACCCTGCCGTACGCGGACAACGTCCGGGCCACCGCGGCGGTCGCGGCCTGGTGCCACGAGCGGGGCGTCTGGGTCGAGGCTGAGCTCGGCGAGGTCGGCGGCAAGGACGGCGTGCACGCGCCGGGCGCCAGGACACAGCCGGGCGAGGCGGTCGCCTACGTCGCCGCGGCCGGCGTCGACGGCCTCGCCGTGGCCGTCGGCAGCTCGCACGCGATGCTCACCAGGGACGCGGTACTCGACCTGCCGCTGATCGCCGAGCTGCGGGCCGCGGTGCCCGTGCCGCTGGTCCTGCACGGCTCGTCCGGCGTGCCCGACGACGCGCTGGGCGCGGCGGTCCGGGCCGGGCTTACCAAGATCAACATAGCCACGCAGCTGAACAAGGTGTTCACCGCGGCGGTCCGCGGCTGCCTGGCCGGTGATCCGCTCCTCGCCGATCCCCGCCGTTACCTGCGCGCCGGGCGCGCGGCGGTCGCGGCCGAGGTGCAGCGCCTGACCGGCGTGCTGGGCCTGACCGGCGTTCCGGGCCAGGCCGGCGTTCCCGGCCAGGCCGGGGTTCCGGGCCAGGCCGGCGTTCCCGGCCAGGCCGGGGTTCCCGGCCAGGCCGGCGCGCTGGAAGGAGACCCTGCCCAGTGAGCCGGTACCGTCGCTGGAACCAGCTGCTCGAGCTGCTGGCCGCCGAGGGCCAGCTGCAGGTCGAGTCGGCGGCGCTGCAGCTTGGCGTCTCGGCCGCCACGATCCGGCGTGACTTCGACGAGCTGGCCGAGCAGCAGATGCTCGCCAGGATCCGCGGCGGCGCCGTCACGCGCGGTGTCACGCTCGACCTGCCGCTGCGATACAAGTCCGAGCGGCACCCGTCGGAAAAGCGGCGGATCGCCCGGGTGGCAGCCGCGCTGGTGCAGCCGGGGCATGTCGTGGGGCTGAACGGAGGGACCACCACTACCGAGGTGGCACGCGCGCTGGCGACGCGCGCGGACCTTAACTCCGTCACGACGACGCCGGGCGTCACGGTGGTGACCAACGCGCTCAACATCGCCACCGAGCTGGCGGTCCGGCAGCATATCAAGATCGTCGTCAGCGGCGGCGTGGCGAGGACGCAGTCCTACGAGCTGACCGGGCCGCTAGCCACCGGCGTGCTGGAGCGTGTCAGCATCGACATCGCGATCCTCGGCGTCGACGGCATCGACCCGGTGAGCGGCGCGATGGCGCAGCACGAGGGCGAGGCCAGCATCAACGAGCTGATGGCCCGCCAGGCGGCCCGGGTGGTCGTCGTCGCCGACAGCTCGAAGGTCGGGCGCAGGGCGTTCGCCCGGATCTGCGATGTCTCCGAGGTGGACATGCTCGTCACCGACACCGGCCTCACCGACACCGACAAGGCCAGGTTCGCCGAGGCCGGCGTGCAGGTGACGACCGCGTGAGCGGCTCCGGCCCTGCGGGCAACCTGGATCTGCTGGTGCTCGGCGACTGCAATCCGGACGTCATGGTTCTCGGCGCCGACCTTGATCCCGCCTTCGGGCAGCAGGAGAAGCTTGTCGACGCGATCTCACTGGTGATCGGCGGATCCGCGCCGATCACGGCCGTGGCGGCCGCGCGGCTCGGGCTGCGGGTGGCGCTCGCGGCTGCGGTCGGCGCCGATGCGGCGGGCGAGTTCATGCTCGGCCAGCTGGCGTCCGAGGGCGTGCTCACCTCCGCCATGGTCGTCCGGCCCGCGCAGGCCACGGGCATGACCGTCGTGCTCTCCCGCGGAGCCGACCGCGCCAGCCTGACCGCACTCGGAGCCATGCCGACGCTGACGGCAGCGGACGTGCCGGCCGGCTTGCTGGCCCGCGCCCGGCATGTGCACGTCAGCTCGTATTTTCTGCTCGAGCGCTCGCTCGGGCCGGGCCTGGCGGACCTGCTGGCCGCCGCCCGCACGGCCGGGGCCAGCACCTCGCTCGACACCAACTGGGATCCGGCCGGCCGGTGGGGTGACCGGCAGCTGGACGCCGTGCTGCGCAGCACCGACGTGCTGCTGCCAAACGAGGCGGAAGCGATCAGGCTCAGCCGGACGGACACGATCGGTGACGCGGTCGCCGCGCTGACGGCGGACGGCACCCGCCTGGCGGTGAAGCTGGGCGGGCGCGGGGCGCTGAGCGCTGCCGGCGATCAGTGGCACGAGATCGGCACTCCCGCGGTGCCCGGCGACTACGCGGATGCCACCGGGGCGGGTGACTGCTTCGACGCGGGCGTCATCGCCGGGTTGCTGGCGGGAATGGACCTGCCGTCCGCGGCTGCGCTCGGCTGCGCGGCGGGCACCGCCTCGACCCGCGCCCCCGGCGGCACGGGCATCCGCACCGACATGCCGGCCGCACTCGCGCTCGCGCGGACCGTCAGGACGGAGCAGGTGCCCGCGGCCAGCGCGGCCCGCTGCTAGCCGCGCGCTGCCAGTGACGCGCCGCTCCTGGCTCGCCGGCTCAGGTCGCGGGCAGCGGCGCGGGCTCAGGCACCAGCGGCAGCACTATCTCGAAGACCGAACCGCGGCCCACCGTGCTGCGTACCCGGACCGAGCCGTTGTGGGCGGCCGCGATCGCCTGCACGATCGCGAGCCCCAGGCCGAACCCGCCGTCCCTGCGGTTGCGGCCGGCATCGACGCGGGCGAACCGCTCAAAGATCCGCTCCAGGTCGGCCGCGGGTATGCCGGCCCCCGAGTCCGACACGGCGAGCACGACCTTGTCCTCCTCTATTCGCGCGCTGACCTCGACGCAGCCCCCTTCCCCGGCGTGCGCCACGGCGTTGTCGAGCAGGGCGTCCAGGGCCGCCGCGAGCCGCTCCCTGTCGCCCGGCACGGAAGCCTCCGCGACCTGGCCCACGCGCCAGCTGCGCGGCGGGTGTCCCCATCGGTCGAGCGCATCCATCACCAGGGACTCCATCGAGACCGGCGCGAGGTGCAGGAAGCCCGGCGACCCGGCCGAGGCCAGCAGCAGCAGCCGGCTCGACAGCTCGCGCAGCCTGACCAGCTCGGTGGCGACAACCCGGGCGTCCCTGGCCACCACCGGGTCGGTGACCGCGCGCTCGATCAGCTCCGCGTGTCCGAGTGCCACCGTGATCGGCGTACCCAGCTCGTGCGAGGCATCCTGCAGGAACCGGCGCTGCTGCTGCAGCAGGCGCAGGTTCTCCTCGGTCACCCGCTGCGCCCGCTCCATCGCCGCGAGCCGCTCCTCCATCGCGGTGAGCCGCCGCCTGCCGTGCCAGACCATGACCAGGAACATGACTGCGATCAGCGGAACCTCGGCGAGGTAGTCGGCGTCCTGCTGGCCCTTTAGCACCTGCACGCCGATGATGCCGCCGGTGGCGACGACCACCGCCGCGACCGTCAGCAGGGTTGGCTGCAGCCGCCAGAGCCGGAACCCGTAGATCGCGTTGAGGCTGACCCAGATTGCCAGGAACGGCACCGTCTGCCAGGACGGCAGCAGCCGCATCGCCGCGAGGTTCAGACCGACGAATGCCACCCACGTGATGTCCACCCAGGACAGCCGGCACCACAGCAGGACGCGATGCCACCAGCCACGGCCGGGCCGCGGGGAGCGAGTGAACCGGGACCACGACGCCGGGCCGCCGGCGGCGCGGCGCGACCGCACCGCGGCGTCTGCTTCCTGGCTGTCGATGCTGTGCGAGGACACTGGCTTACCCTTCCGGGCGCGGGGCCGTACAGCCGGCCTGGGGAAGTCTCAGCCTGGCGGCACGGCAGATGGTCGCGCAAGTCCCGCTCGGGCACAAGGCATGCCGGCGGCGGACACGGCAGTAGATAACGGCCGCCGGCGCATGCGAGGATCGTCGGGCGCCGCCGCCACGACCAGCAGCGGGCAGAGGAGGCTGCGTGTCGATCCTGGACGAATTCCTGCTCACCGACCGGGTCGCGATCGTTACCGGTGCGTCGTCGGGACTCGGGGTGGCGTTCGCGCACGCGCTTGCGGACGCGGGCGCCGCGGTGGTCCTCGGGGCACGCCGGACGGACCGCCTGGCCGCCGTGGCCGCGGAGATCACCGGTCGCGGCGGGCGGGCCCTCGCTGTGCCGCTCGACGTTGCAGATCCCGGCTCCTGCGCGGCCGCGGCCGAGGCGGCCGTCGCCGAGTTCGGCCGGGTCGACATCCTGGTGAACAACGCGGGCCTCGGCACCGCGTACCCGGCGAGCCGGGAGACGCCAGAGCAGTTCCGCGCGGTCATCGACGTGAACCTCAACGGCAGCTACTGGATGGCACAGGCGTGCGGCCGCCGGATGCAGCCGGGCAGCAGCATCGTGAACATCTCCAGCGTCCTGGCGATCACGACGGCGGGCCTGCCGCAGGCCGCCTATAGCGCGAGCAAGGCCGCGCTGCTGGGCCTGACCCGAGACCTGGCCAGCCAGTGGACGGGCCGCAAGGGCATCCGGGTGAACGCGATCGCGCCGGGATACTTCGCCACCGAGATGACCGATCAGTACGAGGCGGGATACCTGGACGGCATGCGGTCGCGGATGCTGATCCCGCGGCTGGGCCGGCTGGAGGAGTGCGCGGCGACGCTGGTCTGGCTCGTGAGCCCGGCCGCCGGGTACGTGACCGGCCAGACCATCGTCGTGGACGGCGGTGTCTCCATTACCTGACCGCTAGCAGCCGCCGGGCGGCCCCGGCGTGCCGGCGCCGGACTCCGGGTCGTCGATCATGCCGCCCGAGGTGGTCCGGACCTCGCCGCCCAGATGCACCACGTACCACCGGCCGCGCCACGAGATGAGGGTGGAGACCCCGATCGACCGGATCCGGCCGCCGGCCCGGTACACGAGCCGGGAGTTCGCCACGTGCCAGTAGCCGACGCCGTTGTCGCAGACCCCGGGGTCGATCCAGTCGGCCGCGGACTCGGGGATGACGACCCGGACCAGCGACGAGTGCCGCGCCGTCCGGCCGAGCAGGCTGTGGGCGGCGAGCACGTCCGCCCTGAACTCGGCCACCAGCCGGCTGTGCCAGTCGGCGGCGGGGTCGGCGATGGCCTTGACCTGCTCGTAAGCCACCAGCGGGAAGAACGCGGGCTGGGCCAGTGCCGCGCGGCCGGACGCGATCCCGGCCCACAGGTCGACCATCTCGGCATGGAAGACGCGGCTGTAGCCGGGCGGGCGTGCCCGCGTCTGGTGCTGGCCCGCGCGGGCGGCCGGCACGGGCAGCACCGCCGGCCAGGGCGGCGGGCTGGCGACCGCCACTGGCGTGCCGGTCGCGGACGCAGTGGCGGCCGGCGGACGCGAGCCAGCCGGCGCCGCGGCGCTCGCCCCGCCTGCCGAACCTGCGGGCTGACTGCACGCGGCCAGACCCGCAGCCGCCGCGAGCGCAGCGCAGCCCGCCCGTCGCCCCCGGTAGCGCATGCGAGCAATCGTAGATCGCAGCGGGCGGCGGGCCGCGCTGAGCCGCGCGTGTCGCGGCTGTTACACCTCGACCGGCAGCGGGACCGGCTGACTCGCCGGCGCGGCTACGCTCGCGGCGATGTCGTCGAGACTGCGGCCGGCCGGCTCGGGCAGCACCAGGGTCAGCGCGAGGCCGGCCACGGCCACGCCGCCGGTCAGCAGCAGCGTGCCGCGCAGCCCGAGCGAGCTCTGCAGGACCGGGAACAGGAACACGCCGATGAAGGCGCCGAGTTTCCCGACGCTGGCGGAGATGCCGTGCCCGGTGGCCCGCATGCGCACCGGGTAGATCTCGCTGGGCAGCACGAACGTGGTCATGTTCGGGCCGAACTCGGTGAAGAAGTAGCTGATCCCGTACACCACCAGGAACGGCGCGACCGTCGTCGTCATGCCGGGCACGATCGCGATGACCAGGAAGCAGGCGGCCATCATCGCGAAGCCGACGATCTGCAGCCTCCGGTGACCGATGCGGTCCAGCCGCGCGATGGCCAGGACGTAGCCGGGCACGGCCGCGACCACGAAGATCGCGAGCTGGAGCGCGATCTTGGTCATCGTGCTGGCGTCCGGCGTGATCAGGCTGAGGATCTGCGGCGTGGAGATCGTGTTGCCGTAGTAGGCGTAGTCGAGCAGGAACCAGCAGCCGGCGGTGCCTGCGAGCATCACCAGCCAGCGGCGGTTGGCGAGGAAGGCCCGCAGCCCGGCGGGCGGCTCGACGACGGCGGGCGCCACCCCGGCCGCGACGGCTCCCGGCACGGCCGCGCCCGGCACCACCGCGACAGCCTTGTCCGCCCGCCCCTGCACCTGCGCCTGGTAGCGCGGCGACTCGGGCATGCGGCAGCGCAGGTAGATCACGGCGGCCGCGGGCAGCGCGCCAAGGCCGAGCAGCACCCGCCAGACGACATCGTCACCCGCGCCGGAGCCGAGCAGGGCGAGCGCGAGCAGCGGTCCGATGATGAGGCCGAGCGCCTGGGTGCCGAACACCATCCCGACCAGCTTGCCGCGGTCCCTGCGGTTGGCATACTCGCTGACCATCACCGCGCTGACCGGGTAGTCGCCGCCCACGCCCACGCCGAGCAGGAACCTGAAGCCGATGAGCATCCAGTACGACTGTGACAGCGCGGACCCCAGGGCACCCGCGATCATGATCGCCGCCACCAGCCAGTAGACCCGCTTGCGCCCCACCTTGTCGGCGTACCGGCCGAAGACGAATGCGCCTACGCACGCGGCGGCCAGCATCGTGCTGTTCAGGATCGCGAGCCGGCCGGAGGTGAGGTTCCAGTCCCTGGTGATGAGGGTGGACGCGATGCCGATCACGAACAGGTCGTAGGCGTCAGTGAAGAAGCCCATCCCGGAGGCCAGCACCGCGCGCAGGTGGAACCTGCTGAGCCTGGCCTCGTCCAGGGCGGTGACCAGGTCATTCGTCCGGGCGTCCGGCATGCGTACGTCACCTCGTTGTGGCCGGGGGTTCATGTTCCGCCGCAAGCTATCCATGGCGCCTTACATAGAACCGACTTCCAGATGAACAAGAGGTGAACTAGACCTGACGGGTACCGGGCGAGACCGCTGCTTCCCTCGTGATCATGAAAGAGCCCCTGGTACTACCATGTACCCGGTGGCTGATATCCGGGAATGCGCGCACTGCGGCGCTCGTTTCGCGCCGCGCCGCGAGCATGCCCGGTTCTGCTCGGCCAGGTGCCGGGTCGCGTGGAACCGGCAGCGGGCCGGCCACTCCCCCACCGTCGGGGCGCTCGACTGGTCCATCACCGCGATGCGCGAGACGACCGACCGGCTGCTGCAGGCAGAGAACTGGGACCTGGCACACGCCTACACGGCGATCACCGAGGCCGTCTGGTGGGTGACGATGGTCGACGCCACCCTGGTGCGCTACCACCCGGACAGCTACGGCGCAGCCCTGGCCAGGCACGACGCCGCCGAGCGCAAGATCATCGAGGACACCTTTGCCGGCCTGCGATTCGTGCGCAACCGCCTGGGCTACAAGGCAGATCACGACGAGTTCATCAGGCCCCGGCTGACCCGGTACGGCGCCGCGGACGGCCGGATCGCCACGTGGACGTGGCGGCCCGTCCGCAAGCCCGCGCTGGCCACGCTCCCGGCTCGCGGCCAGGACTGGGAACTGACCCGATTCCGCGCCTACCGCGCGCAACTGGCCGGTCACACCATCGAGGACACCTTCAGCCGGGCTGCGGCCTTCCTGCGATCAGCCAGCGGCGCCAGTGTCAGCCGCACCTGACCGCGGTCCCGGCCTGCGCGGGATAGCCGACCTGCGCGGGATAGCCGACCTGCGCGATACCGAGCGCCGGACCAGGGCGGCCCTGGCGGGAATCTGGCCCGGCTGCGACGTGCACGGCCTGCGCCCCCTGCCGGGCGGCGCGTCCAGCCTCACCTTCGTGACCGAGGTGGCCGGCGCGCCTGCCGACCGCGTCGTGGTCAAGATGGCGCCGCCCGGGCTGCCGCCAGTGCGCAACCGTGATGTGCTCCGGCAGGCACGGGTGCTTCGGGCGCTGGCCGAGGTACCCGAAGTCGACGTTCCCGCAATCTACGCCAGCGACGCGGGCGACCCGCCGGGCATGCCGCCGCTCTTCGTCATGGAATATGTCGAGGGCGAGAGCTATGAGCCGCTGCTGACCACGCTGGATCCGGGAGCGGTCCGCCCGGCCGACGACGACGTAGAGCGCAGGGCGAGGTCCGCGGTGCGCATGCTGGCTGCGCTGCACCGGCATGATGCCGCCGGGCTCGGCCTCGCCGGCGAGCCCGAGATGTCGCTTGCCGACGAGTGCGCGAAGTGGGCGCGAGCGCTGGCGACCTGCAGCCTCGACGACGAGAGCGCACGGCTGGAGGCCGAGTGCAGGCGCCGGCTGGCGCGCGGCAAGCCTGCCCCGGTGCCGCCCGTCGTGCTGCACGGCGACTGGCGCCTCGGGAACATGCAGTGCGCCGGCGCGCAGGTCCGGGCGGTCATCGACTGGGAGATCTGGTCGGTCGGCGACCCGCGGACCGATCTGGCCTGGATGATGATGTGGGCGAGCCCAGGCAACCCTGGCACTGGTGTCCGGGACACGTTCATGCCGGCCCCGCGACGGCTGCAGGCCTGGTACGAGGCGGCCGCGGGCGAGGCCGTGGCTGACCTGGACTGGGTGCAGGGCCTGATCCGGTACAAGTCGGCCGCGGTGGCCGCGCTGCTGGTGAAGAACGCCGGGAAGCGCGGCGAGGCGGGCGACCAGCTCGAACGCAGGCGGCGGAGCATCCGGGGCACGCTCGAGTGGGCGCTGCAGGTCCTGCCTGCCTGAACGCGAGGGAGTCAAGTTGAGCGCCGTTACCGACCGCTTCGCACTGACAGGGAAGGTTGCGCTGGTGACCGGCGGCAGCCGCGGCCTGGGCCGGGAGATGGTGCTCGCGTTCGCGCGGGCCGGGGCTGACGTGGTCATTACCAGCAGGAACGTCGGGCCATGTACCGACCTCGCCGCGCAGGTCGAGCACGAGACCGGGCGCAGCGCGCTGGCATACGGATGTCATGTCGGTCACTGGGACGAGCTGCCGGGCCTGCTGGAGGCGGCGTATGACCGGTTCGGCAGGCTCGACATCCTGGTCAACAACGCGGGCAAGTCCCCGCTGTACCCGTCGCTGGCCGATGTGGACGAGCGACTATGGGACAGCGTGCTCGCGGTGAACCTCAAGGGTCCGTTCCGGCTGACCGCCCTTGCCGGGGCCCGGATGGCTGCGGCCGACGGCGGGTCGATCATCAACATCAGCAGTACCGCGTCCGTGCACCCGCGGCCCGATGTCGTCCCCTACGCGGCGGCCAAGGCAGGCCTGAACGCGATCACCACGGGCTTCGCGCTCGCCTACGGCCCGAAGGTCCGCGTCAACGCGATCATGGCTGGACCGTTCCTGACTGACATCAGCAAGTCCTGACTGACATCAGCAAGGCGTGGGACATGGAGGCGTTCGGTCGCCGGGCGCGCGGCCACGCGCTGCAGCGCGGCGGCAACCCGGACGAGATCGTCGGGGCGGCGCTCTACTTCGCCAGCGACGCTTCCAGCTTCACCACGGGAGCCGTGCTCACCGTCGACGGCGGAATTCCGTAGCCGGCCGCTCGCCGGGGTCCGAGGTCGCCTCGTGCCGGGTCGCTGGCTGGCGGCCGCCCCGCCGCGGCCCGGGCGCGCCTCAGGTTCCGCGCGCGGGATCGAACTCAAGCAGCTGCGTCAGCCGGATGTTGTTGCCCGACGGGTCACGGAAGCCCGTGTCGACGCCGTAGGGCTGGGCGGTCGGCGGGTTGTCGAACTTCACGCCGCGGGCGGACAGGTCGTCATAGGCGGCCTGGCAGTCGTCGGTCTCCAGGAAGAGGGTGCCGCCCGCGCCCTTCGCCACCAGGTCACTCAGTGTCGAGCTTGCCTCCGTGTCGAGCATCGGCGGCCCCGGCACCGGCATCAGCACGAGCCCGGGGCTGTCCGCGCCCGCCGGGCCGACGCACAGCCAGCGGAAGTTCCACGCCTCCATCGTGACGTCGGCCTTGACCTCCCAGCCGAGCGTCTTGGTGTAGAACTGCAGCGCCTCGTCCTGATCGTGCACCCAGAACTGCGTGTTCGCGATCTTGATCATCCGATCCTCCCAGGTGGTTGGCTCACTCGCTGCAGCCTAGGGAGGCAGGCGTGGCGGGGTCTTCTCGAAACGTGCGGTTCTGCGGGCGGGCATACGCCTGCGCGATGCAGCGCGGGATGTGCACCTGCCACTCGGCCGGCGGGTACTGCGCACGATAGGCCTGCGGAGAGCGCCCGAAGATCCGGCCGAAGCTCACCGTGAATGAGCCGACGCTGCCAGCGCCGACCGCGAAGCAGATGTCCGCGACTGACCAGTCGGTGGTGCGCAGCAGCGCCGCAGCCCGCTCGAGCCGGCGGGTCAGCAGGTACTGGTGCGGTGACTCGCCGAAGGTGCGCTTGAACTGACGGCTGAAGTGGGCCGGCGACAGCCCCGCGGCCGCGGCGAGATCCTGCACCGTAAGCGGCTCCGCGTACCGGGCGTCGGCCAGGTCCTTCGCCCGCAGGAGGTGCCGGGCGAGGGGAACGTGCGCCATGGGCCCAAGTATGCCCGCCGGGGCGGCGGCGGCGGAGCGGCGCACGCCGGTGGCCGGCTGGGCGCAGAATTCCCGACGCCGCAGGCGCCGCGGACCTCGGACGCACCGCAGCCAGACGGACGGCCGGGCCTGGTCTAACCCTCGGCCGCCCGATGCGGGAACCGGTCGAACCTGGGTGGCCTCCGCTCGGTGAAGGAGCGAACGCCCTCGCCGAAGTCGGGGCGGCCGAAGCTGGCCACCATCAGATCACGCGCCTCCCGCTCGGCGGCCAGCATGCCGGCGTGCATCTGCTGATAGACCTGCCTCTTCATGATCGCCATGGACGTCGGCGATGAGGTGGCCGCCAGGTCGCGCACGTACTGCTGTGCGTGCGCCAGCACGCCGGCGCGGGGAAGCGCGGCGTTGACCAGACCCATCGAGGCGGCCTCCGGACCGCTCACTTTGCGTGATGAGAACAGCAGGTCCAGCGCTGCGGCGGTGCCGACAAGGCGCGGCAGCAGCCAGGCGATGCCCCACTCCGCGATGAGCCCGCGCTGTGCGAACGCGGTCATGATAATCGCGTCCTCGGCCATGAACCGCAGGTCGCAGGCAAGCACGATCGGGACCGCCATGCCGGCCGCAGGCCCGTTGATCGCGGCGATCACTGGCTTGGGCACGGACATTAGGTAGGTATGGGTGCCCAGGTGCAGGTCGTCCCCGAAGGACGGATCACCCGGCTCGGACCGGAGATCCTCGCTGATTGTCTCGCCCGCGAGGTTGCCAGCGCTGACGGCGGTGAGCCTGTTCATGTCCGCGCCGGCGCAGAATCCCCGGCCGGCTCCCGTGATGACGATGCCGACGACGCGCGGGTCGCGCTCGGCCCGGCTGACCGCGTGCCTTACCTCGAAGCCCATCCTGTCGGTCCAGGCGTTCAGCACGTCCGGCCGGTTCAGCGTAATGGTCGCGACCGGGTCGTCGACCTCGTACAGGATCTGCTCGTACACGGTCACGGAGTTCCTTCCGCTGGGCGATGGGTGTTCCGGCCATTCCCGCGCATACGGGTGCTCCGCGTCAAGTGCGCATGGCAGTGCCCCGCGCCGCGGGGGGTGCGGGCGGGGCGGTGGGGGGCTGGCGGCGGCGCGGGCGGCGGACAGTAAGGCGGTGCCGGCAGGTGCTCGCGACTTTGCCGCGTCAGATAGTCGGCGGTGGTGCGGCTGCCCGCCACATCGCGGTGAGCGGGGGCGCCCCATCAGGCAGATCCGGGTTCCCGGTGGGCTCGAACCCGAAGTGCTGGTAGAGCGGCACGCTGGCGGCCTTGCTGGCTTCCAGGTAGGCCGGCAGCCCGTCGTGGTCACACTGGTCCAGCCGCGGCCGCAGTAGCGCGCTGGCGACCCCAGTGCCCTGGCAGGCAGGGTCGACCCCGATCGCGAACAGGTACCAGTGCGGGTCGCGCGGGTGTGCTCGTGCAATCGCCTGCGCCAGCGCTGCGGCGGCGCGCGTACGGCGGCCGAAAGCGCGCACGATGCCGAGTGCAGCGCGCAGGTGCTCAGTCTCCCAGTGGCCTGGCGGCCGCCAGATCGCGGCGCCGACGACCTCGGTGCCTGCGAAGGCGATGTCGACGCCGCCGCGCGCCAGCGCCTCACCCCGGGCCAGGGCGGCGAAGAACCGGCGCGACCGTTTCAGCCTCGTCTTAGGATCTGGCAGCATCCATATGAACGGCGGGTCGTCATAGAACGCCCGCGCCATGACCGCCGCGAGCGGCTTCACGTCCGCAGCGGTGGCCGGCCGCACGGTCTGCTCCCCGGCGCTTGTCACGCCCGTGATCGTATCCCTGTTTAGCATGATTCCGGGCGGCCAGTCGGGCTGAGCGGACGGCCGCGAGCGACCCCGCAGATACCGTGCAGGGCTATTCGGCGGCGCAGCACCCGGCAGCTCTGCGGCCCGGATTAGTGCGCACAGTCAGGACTCACGAAATGCGAATCCGCAGGTCACAATCGAGGACAGGGCCGAGGCAGCGGATCGTGAGCCAACTCAGGCCCCGCACCCCCCGCGCCGCGGGGGCGCCCGCACCCCCCGCGCCGCGGGGGGTGGCCCCGCACCCCCCGCGCCGCGGGGGGTGCGGGCGGGGTGGTGGGGGGTGGGGGTGGTGGTTAGAAGGTGGGGGTGACGGTGGAGATGTCGTAGTGGGTGCCCCAGTACCACTGGGTGGCGGCGGAGC
>Ga0335076_10005029_pt1 | contig 13391 bp, 20 predicted proteins | sample Lox_Sample_25_FD_206717 | JGI IMG/M metagenome (GOLD analysis project Ga0335076, IMG submission 206717) | Soil microbial communities from Loxahatchee National Wildlife Refuge, Florida, United States - Lox_Sample_2.5 | ecosystem: Environmental > Terrestrial > Soil > Wetlands | place: USA... | reverse complement strand
AGAAATGTAGAGGATAAATGAAGAATGTAGATGCAAATCCCTATTCCCTATGCAAAACGAATGTGCCATGTACGGGACCCCTATGTACTGCGTGATTTCAATCAAAGGCCACCCAAAACCATGGAACAGTCTTCCAAAACGCCTTCCAGCCTTTGGATCTCCTCCCTCATCCTCTGGTTTTCCTTCCTTAATAACTTAATTTCCCCCGAATCGCCAGGTGACGACGACCGACGATGCCAATCTCCAGCAATGCTGCCACGCTTCATCGAAGGCGACCTCGCAACGGCCGTTGTATCGTCGTCCTCAACCCCGATACCGGAATCGCTCCACCACCCAGAGTCTTCGTCCCCTTCGGACATAGGGGACATGTGACTGGCGTCGTCGGAGACGGATATTCGGGCTGCCGTGGGGTTTGTAATTTCCGTCAGCAGGGAAGCATGTGCTTGTGACGTGATGTCGAGTTGCTTCTTGAGTGCAGCATTCGATGTTCGCAAATCCGCCAGCTCATCCGTTAGTATAAGGACTGTGGTCTGGTAGCCCCGGAGCGCATCAGTTCGGGAAAGGTAGGCAGCGTGTAACGCTTCTAGCAGAGCCTTTTCATTGGAATCGAGCTGGAGTCAGCACGGTAGAAAAAAGAGGTGTCAACCTTTGAAGCTGGGGACTTCCAAATTACACTTAATGCAGGAGAATCGAGAGCCGCGTCGTGTAAACAATCGCTTTCATCCTCAGCAAGCCCCGGCGCACTTGGGACTTTCGGAGCACTTGGTTTTACAGCTGCGAACAAGTTGGAAAACATTGTTTTCCGCCCTTGGAATGTCGTTGGCGATAGGGGTGCAAGGGACATACCAAATGTGAATGAAGGCGACCCCGAATTGAAACCGTTACTGTTTCAGCGAACAAAAGAACTTTAATCTGCCGATCACCACGCTCTCGAGCGTGCACTGTTCGCGTCGTATTGGACTATCGTGGCTGGTCCTAGTCGTTTACCGAGGAAGTCGGCCGTGAAGTGACGGTCGAGTGCCCGTCGTAAATTCGGGACAAGTCGAAAGTATTGCTGAGTCTGGAAATGCAAGCAGTTCGGAGCGGGCCCCAAGGGTATGTATACCACACCTCCCTACGCCTCCCAGTGAATGCGCCTCCTACCGTTGGCCAGCCGCGCCCCTTGAAATTAATGAGAAGGGGCTAAAAATATGTCCAATTTGTCATGGCGTGACGTAAATTTCCAAAACTAATTTTTCGTTTACCAGCAGCATCCAATTAGAAGGCGTTGGACCTTTTTCCGGTTTTAGCTTTTGCTACGGTGGCGGGGATCTCTGTGTCACATGGTTGTTGGCGATGCCACTCGCCCTCTCGATACCTGAATTGATGTTAAGTCAAATGAAAGAGATTAATCGTTACTAAGGGCAGCTATGATACGCCTAGTAACGAATTTGATCAAATTTCTCGCATACCTCATTTAAAAATGCCTGTTTCAACTCTGTTTCCTCTGCATCATCTTCCTCTGCGTCGATCCCAAAGTTCCCAGACAAACAAGTCTCAACAATTTCTGCATATGTCTTGCCAACGACTTTAGCGAGGTCATGTGCCAAATTCTGGAGCCGATCTTGTACTCCCTCCGCTATGATATCGGTCCACAATGGATCCCTTCGATACTCGCTGTGCTTAAAACACTTCAACTGACATATTTCCAACAGCACAACACCCAGTGAATAAATATCGAACAACATCCTGAACGGTTCGTATTCGTTGGCACGTTGGCGAGCAGGATGCGTGTAAACCCTGTTCTCCCACTTAAAAGACGTAGGCAATTTGGCGGATACTCCGCGAAACGAACGCGAGGCGTCAAAACCGACAATATAGGGTCGAGACCAGTTCACCTCGATTCCACCGCCTGCGGTCTTCCGGAAGAATAGGAGAACGTTATCAGGGTTGAAGGATTTGTGAACCCACTGAACCGAATGGAGGTGGTACATTGTCGTTGCTAGGGCCTTTCCCAGCGCGAGTCGATTTCCTAGATCGTTGGCGAGGATCTCGGTAAAGCGCTCATTTAAGAGAACGTTCCCTAGACTTTCGGTCTGATAGGAGCGATCGAAATGAATCTCCTCCGGAATCTGATAAACCAAGCCATAGTGATCCCGAGTCTCGTAGAATCCAAGGCAATACAGTAATTGGAATTTCTGAGATCCCAGTCGAATAATTCGGACAAGTGACTTCAATTCCCGACGAACGGTCCATTCGCTTTTGGAGTCAACGATGGCAGGTCGCTCCTTGAACTCGACAATGACACGAGAGTTTCCGGAAGAAAGATTCCCGTTTCCGTCCAAAAGTCGGGCCCAACGACGTTTGGAGATACCCCCGAGGTCAGTCCGTTCCGGGTCCTTCTCATCACCGTCGTGGGGCTGTTTCACATTGAAGGGTTCAGGTGACAGAAACCGTAATTGGGAAAAGTCGATGGTAGTCAAGGCCGATTCCAACTGCACCGTAGCCGCAATCCCTTCCTTATACTCCTCTTCTGCTTTCCGTTCAACCAGCAACTGGCTTTTAATATGGGCATCTCCGAGTTCCTTACTAGGAGCGTTCTCCGCAATCTGTGCCGCGGAAAAATGTCGTTGGATAAAGATAAGCGGGATCGTAACGGAAAACAAATTGGCAAGACACTCTCCCCAGGTTTCCACTTCGATGACCAACTTTTCAAATTTCTCCTTTTTAAACAGCGCCCATGCCGCCTTCTCCTTATTGCGCAACCAAAAACTTTCCTGAGCCCAAGTTTGAGCTGCCGCGCTTGGGTCAGCCAGCTCAATTTCTTTGAACCGGGCCATTTCTCGGGCGGCAGAATTCTCGTCGACGAACTCTTTTCGTATATTTGTCATCGTCATCACGTATTCGAGCAGGGGGTGATGCATCTTCGCCATGACATGGAAATAGGTGTAACGATCACGGATGGGGATGGCAGAATTTAGGTTCGGGTTTTTGAGGACTTTTTGAGCCTCCTCCATTCGGCTGATTTGGACATTTAGACGGATGCAGAAATTGTGCTTGTCTTGGGCGAAGGAGCTTTCGTGTCTCGCAATACGGATGGCGATGGTAATGGATTTGACGATCAAGCAAGCGACGAGATCGAGGAGAATGCCTTCTCCGATACCAGACATCCCGATGTCCGTGGAGGTCTGCAAGGCATGGCCGGGCCGTTATATATAAAGGAGTGGGTGGCTGTGTTGAGGGTGGCGCGGAATAGCGCATTTCATTTTCTTCCGTAGAAATCAATGTCCAATTGAGTCAGCTTAAATCTGTCTCGCTGCTATCTACTACCTCTCTGACCTTGTAAAGCGCGTGAAACGCCTCCATTATCTGTAAGTGACTCCATTTAATCTGTGAGAGCACGTACGCTCGCATTATCCAATGACACGTTATCTCCGAAATCTCTGAAATCTTGACCATCCCTGCAGTCTCATCAGATTCAACAATCCATCGGCCTTCAATCGAGAGTCCCATGCCAGCGGTTGTCTTGACCGTAACTCCGTCAGGTTGGGGAGTAAACGTAGAGGTGTAGGTCTGGAGGAACGCGAGGCCCATAACCTCCAGCGTGTCGGTTATCTCGTACGTAGCTTCATCTTCACGCATCCGCTGATACTTTTCGACGAGGGGATTCAGCTTGATAAGGAATTCGTAATCGTGTATGGCGGCAAGGGCTTGCTCCTTGTCTAATGCCTCTGTCAGTGTGGTCTTGACCGATTCTGGTGTCGGGTTCGTTTGCTCGATCATCCCTGAAAACCCCAAATGGGAGCAGGTCGCGAAGGGATTTCTAAAGTTTCTCAGCGGCCTTTCACAAGAGCGGTCTTGGGCCCGGACCTTCAAAACAATTTCCCGATTATACGCGTTGCAGTGTGATTAAGCACCGTGCAATCAATTGCTCGTTGCTCGAACACGGTCTTGATTTGGGACACGTTGGAAATTATTTAAAATGAGGGACCAGGTCCGTGTCAAGCATGTGGGGGTCGCGCATTCCGATAGGTGCTGGGGGCCACGCGTCAGTACGGAGGCCAAATTAATCAAACGTCACCTCCAAGTGTCGAGGACTCTTTTAGACCGGAGCCACGCCCCTGGAGAACATTTTTCAGAAGGAAACCCTTGATTTTCCGTCAACGACGAACCTTGTCTCCGGATTCTAATCCAATGCTTTGCGTGACCTTATGGGAACTTCCGAGGCTTAATCGGTGGAAACAGCCCAACGCAATTTCCGGAGTTCGGTGGCTGTGAGGCGCATTATAAGGTTAGGAATCGGAGGCTCGACGTGGATATTGCACCGAACATCCCGGCGATTGTTAAATACGGCAAAATCGGCACACGCCCGATGGCCCACATAAGAGCGCTTGCTCGGGATCTTTCCCCCGTCCCGTACAGAATTGCAGGTCCACTTGTTCGATGCTGCGCAAGGGGCCTCACATCATTGCCTTTGCGGCTGCCTTTGTCTACCATGTCTTGTTCAAGATGCAGATCAAACGTCCAGACGATGCGCTCGCCCTCATTATATGGGCTCCAACTGCAAATGCGCTCTGGGCCCTTATCGCCGGCCAATCGGACTGCGCGTGGTGTGTTTTGCTTCAATGCAACGCAATCTTCGTATCACGGCTTTTTGAGCATTCTAACCATAGATTTTCACTGCTTTGATCCTTCAGATCGCTTACAACGTTTATGGACGACATCGACGGGTTCCGGGGTCCTTTTGGTACACTGCCACTGACCTCACGTATGGCTGGGGATTAAAGTACACGGATTCCCGGTTCCGAACGGACACTCTTCGTGGACTGCAACGAATGCATTCAAAAATGGGTTGCACATCATCCAATCTTCGTGGGTGGCTCTGATATCAGGAGACGTGATACGGATTCAACCAAACCACCTCAGTTTTAGCTCGGTCGAAGCTATCGAAGATATTCATGGAGCAAAGTCGAAGTTATCGAAGCTTGAGCCCTATGTCTCGCAATTCACAAGTGAGAGTGGCCCGAATGTCTTCAATACGATGTACAATACAAATTAACGAGGTTTCGATTGATTGCAGAGACAAAAGCAAACATGCGGCATTGAGGAGAACTATGAAACCAGTGTCGAACATGAGCACCCTAGATGAGATAAGCCCTACGATTGAAGTATTCCTTCAGCGACTCATTACGGGAATCGAAAAAGAAGCCAAAGAAAGGGAAGGCCTTGTTGACATGAAGAATTGGCTTTATAATTTTACGTTTGCTGTCTGTGCCCTCTCTTCCATCTAACCATAGACGATCGGATACCTTTCCTTTGGGTACGAGTTTAACGGCGTCAAGACCAAAGAACCTCACGAATTTGTCATGCAAACCGTGAAATTTTTCAAAGGGGCCGATAAGGTTTCCACCGTCAGAGCCAACTCTAATTCTCAGTACATGTTTTTGTCCTGGACACACAAACTTGACAAGCTGATTAACAACGTGATCCCTGGCTTCCTGGGCTACAAAAAGCACGAAGGGGAAATGGAAAAGGTACAGTCCTTGAACGGACATGGCTCAATTCAGATGGCTCGAGAATCCATCGAGCAAATGCTAAAACATGGCGATGAAGAAGGTCGTCGAACAATACTCACGGCGCTGGAAGCCTCAAAAGACCCTTTGACTGAGGAGAAACTCGGAATGAATGAGCTCATCAGCAACACAACGCTTCTTCTGTATTGTGTATTCATCGTGCGGGCTGACGGCAGGTCGGCGGGATCTCAGACGACGGGCAATACGATCGCATATGCCTTCGTTTATCTTCTGAATCACCGACGGTGTCTCAACCAGTTGACCGCTGAGATTCGGCGGCATTTTCGGACCGTTGCGGACATCACGACCAAATCTGTTCGAGAACTTCCGTATCTTGACGCTGTAGTTCGTGAGGGTACACTGCTCTGACACCCTCGGCATTAACACTTCAGGCCTGAGGTTTTCAGCAATTCCATTTGGGCCCACGCGTCTTACACCGCCAGAAGGGGCCGTCATTAATGGTGTGTGGGTTGAGGGCAATGTACGTCAGAGAAGGTGGCGAGATTGATTGACGTTTAGACTTATGTTTCGATCGCAAACTTTGCTCTGCATCGAGATCCTCGGTATTTCTCCGATCCGGAATCTTTTATTCCCGAGAGATGGCTTGAAAACAACAACTCCGAGGAAACGTGTTGCCGCAAGGCGTTCTTAGGATTCGGATATGGGCCACGCGAATGTCTCGGCAAACAGTATGTTCTCCACATGCGGATGAAAAGTTGACGTCCAGCTTGGCTGTCCTGGAGATGAAGATGGTTTTTGCAGGAATTCTTTTAAAGTATGATTTGGATTTCGCAGATGGGCCGATGGATCCGATGGACGATCTCTGGGCTCAGGTTACCCCCCTCAAGTTACGCATCACAAACATCACGACGACGACGACGACGACGACGACAGCGCACTGATATCAAATAAAAATTTTACTATTTGGACTAGCAACGAATGATGAATCATTTCTTCCTCAGGAAATAAATCCGTTCCGCAAAGACCTATTTTGCATCGTAATGAACCTTCATGGCTAGGCAAATTAGCACCCACAAACTACGAAAAGAAGAGGAGCATACTAGTTGGGAAGAACCAATAACTTCCCCAGTCCTCTTGCATGTAAACCTTGACCACTTCCTGTTGCATGACGTATTTCAATATACCCTGTGGTCCAGGCGCCCTGCGCAACTTGTGAAGCCTAGCAAAAGTACGCAATATAGCAGTGTTGGCAACGATGTTGATATCCTTGCCGAGACAATGATGAGGACCCCATCCGTAGTTGACATAGCTCTCGTCAGGACGATTCAAATCGACTTTCAAGGGATCTTTGAATTCGGCTGAGTCCAAGTTCGCACCGACCTTCCCCGTTAGCCATGCATCACTTCAGATCTGGGGTAGTTGGAATCTTGAGGAGATACAAGATTGACGAAAATCTCATCGCCGGGTTTGAGGTCGTAAGTCTTGCCGGCTTCGGTGATGCGTGTTGCTTTTGAAACAGAGCGGAAGAGGCCAAAGGATTGAGTCGAAATGCGGCATCCTTCCATGGCATACCTGCGGAGCTTTTCCCTTGCGGGCGCATCATCCTTTTCGGCAAGCTTGACAATTTGCGCCCAGTCATCCTTGTACTGCTCCGAGAGGAACAAATCAAGCATTTGAATAGACTGAAATCAGCATGAGATTTATGAAAAGGCGAAGTAAAGAGGAGAGGGGTTCGTGCCTGCTGACCCTGATTAGCAGTTCCTGCGGCTGCGGTGGGCAAGATGATCCAAACAATTTCTTCAATCGACATGCCCTGCTCCAACAACCTCCTAATCAAAGTATTCCCATAACTATCCAAAAACCCATCCTTTTGAATCCCATCAACAAGTTTTTTAATCCATGCTCCGATGGAAACCTCATTGACATTGATCTTGACGAGTTCGGCAACGGCGTCACAGGCTTGTTTGGCGAGCGTGCGGATCGTAAAGGATGCAGTTTCGTCGCGGTCGAGGAAGACATAGCCAAAGAGCAGGGCGAATATGTCGTACAATTGTTTTTCAGTGAAGGGGTTCAAGGGCTTTTGTTCCGTTTTGAGGGGGAGATGCCACATGATCGCGGTAAAATTGACGTGCACCATGTTGATGATACTGCAATTAGGACCAAAGAATGGAGAACGAGTGAAAGGGGACGTGAAGAGTACTCTCTGACAGCATCAACTTGGAAGAAATCATCAATCCGATAAGATCGTTCATTCAACAACTTCTCGGTAAACCTGACATAAAAATCCCATACCTCCTCCTTCCAATCCCCCACATCCGTATAAAGAGCTTTATATACTTGTTTATGTTGCTCATTATTGGCCGGTTTGTCGGCGGAAAGCATGAAATCCACCCCGCCCGAAAGCCTCGAGATCGCCGCCCCCCAGGTAACGTTGAACGTCTGTTCATCCCCCAAAATCAATTTGGCGTTTTTGGCGGTGCTGAAGACGATTGGGGCCACGGGTTTCTTAGGTGGTGCGAGGGAATATTGCGAGAAAACACCTCGGGACTCGAGGATTTCCATGCTGGTGCGCGGGACAGTGAAAGGGAACAACGCGTAGACGCTGTTATATTCGAACCAGCCAGGGAAGGCGCGCATCAATAGACGATACATCAATCCCCCTTGCGCGACATCGATATTCGACGCAACAGAAGCGTACCCCCAATTTGTCAAAAGCGCAGGAGAATAATCAGTGGTATAAAACCGATCTCCACGCACAAGAGCAACCGCATCGCTTAAAATCGCCTTTCCGATCGTCTGCGGTGGACACAACCCCGAGCCTGGAACCATGGGTTTTTTGGGGCCTTCCATGGGAAGACCGGGGTAGAGTTCGACGTCATCTGGGTGATCGTAGAATTGGCGGAGTTTGAGGGCGAGGTGGCTGTCGTGAGGGGTAATGTCTTCGAATTTTTCATGTTTGATCAGGTCAAAAAAGAGGCGGAATTCATTGAGGGTCGCGCATTTCCAGGATCGGGCTTGTTCGATGCCGAGCATCTCTACGGCGCGGAGAACGACGGGGACGCCAGAGTCAAAGGCGGCTACAAATTCAGCAAACAGAATAAAGTAAACGGAGAGAAATAAACAGATAGATAGTGGAATTGGGACATACCAGCGCAATCTTCAATACTCTCGACAAGGACTTTGATGAGCGCAGAATCATCAAACAGCCCCGTCTTTTTATCCCTCTTAATCTCCCCCAAATCAAAATCCCTCTTGCCTGGATCGGGATCCAAACTCTGCGCCCAAGTACCCAATCCCATCTTAAACTCGATGACACTAATCTTGCTCATGTCTTTACCCGGGAAGACCTTCTTCGCAAACCCCTGAGTCCACTTGTCATCGCGATCGGAGATTGCGGCGTGCCATCTGTACAACAAGTTGAACTCAAGGGAAACTTGGTTTCCCACGCCTTTGGGTGTCCCATCGTTCGCATAGACGTTGGGACCTGCGACGCGGGGGTCTAGGTTCCAGGTGTCATTTGTGCGATTCAAACCGAGGATTGTGCGGACGTAATCGTTTAGGACGATGTTGATGTACAATCCACAGGTGACCCTATCCACAAATATAAGGTCAATTCTCAATCATGAAGGGTGTTTGGGGGAGACTAACAATCTGCCGGTTTGGAAGAGATCGTTATCTCGCTTTTTGAGGGCATTTTGGTATGCCTCCTCAACAGCCTGATCAGTGATATCCTTCCCTGCCCCAGGAACCAATTTCGACTTCATCGCCGCCGAGATGGCCTGTTTATCTGGCATGGAGAATTTGCCCCCTTCATTAATCTGTGCCAATTGTTCAACAACGTAATTATGGAACCGATTGAAACACAAGAGCAACACGCTGACACCGGGGGGAAATCCGAGGACTCGCGGTTCGTAAAAGCAATCTGGTTTGAGCAGACCGTCTTTGAATGTGCGGACAGAATTTTGTTGTTCTTGGTTGTTGCCATAGAGGGGGGAGAGGTCAAGATAGGAGGTTGTATTGTTGATGGTTGGGTCCAAGGGATCTGTGCTGAAGAGATCTATTGTTAATATTCGTCAAGCGGGCGAGGACCATGGATGATGATTGTTGCGAGGTAGAAGAGCATACTACTGATACGATTGGGATGGGGCTTGTATGCCTTGCGAGCCATCAATGCTACAAATTAACACGAGTCTCGAGAGTGAATGTTGACCATCAAAGAGAAGACCAGGGTCTGGTTTTGCGCCGAATTGGACTTGAATGGGCTTGACGCTTTTGGCGTACCAACTCTTGGCCTTGCCGAGATGAGGATACATGATATTCTGGAATTAGAATGTGCTGTGTATGCAAGTGGTACATTATAAGATCCATCGGCCGAGCGGTATTGGAATTGATCCCCGACGTAGGTCAAGGGAGGATGAAGCAAGACATTCCACAAGTTGGTGATAAGCAAGTCAGTCAGCTTTCCCTGGAATTTCGAAGTCGAAGGCAACGAAGCAACAAACTGGATAATCTTCTCCATCTACAAACCCCAAAATCAGCACCCTCTCACGCACACGCATCGAAAAAAGTGAAACAGCAACCCGGGGGGTGGGGAGGGTTACGGTGTACTGAGCATCGTTCTGAAGTCCGCCACGATAAAGAGTCTCGATGACCTCGACGATGAGATCGACATCGGCGGGGACACGAGCGACCTGGCTCGTGAGATCCTTGAGAATGCCCGTCTTGGTCGGTTCGGGGAAAACATCGGCATTGTAGCGGCCATCCCCAAAGCGCGGGGGCAAGGGGCGGAGAGAATAATGCACGAGCTGTGCGATCTTATCGAGCAGCGACTGCTGGCCCGAAGAGGACATCGTCAATAAGATAAACACCAATCGGACGCCGAGATGGAAAGACAGAAGATCTGTGAGGAGGGAAAGCGATTGGGACAGGGCAACAACGCTGTTGCAGTGGGGTGACGCAGGCTCAGTTTTATTTACAGCAGAGGCTGCGTGCTTGCGCGCTATGGCCGACTTCAGACAGACCAATCACGGCCCTCCCGATTCCGGCCTGCACAGCACGCTGCCCAGAAGTTAAATCGGGGGGAGGCGGCAGGCTCGTCCCCACGCTTCACAGCCAATCCGTTTGCGACCTCCCGCAATTTCCCGAGCGGTTGGGCACGCTGTTTGCACATGAAAAGGATGCATTGCGAATGAATACCAGCAGAAGGAGTCATGAAAACATCGAACACCGGCACTGACCTTAAGTTCTGTGGACTATAGCAAAGCCTCCTACGTAATTGCATTTAATCTGTGCCATGGCACTGCACTGCGCGGACGTGCAGCCGAATTGAATTCTACGTGGCCGAAATTGATGGCTCCCCGCATATTTTTTGCAAAAATTATTGCGGGATTTGCGATCCCGGGGTGAATCCATTGACACATGAAATTCGAGAAGAGATGGTCAAGCATTTTCGGAGCTATCCAAATCCATCCCCGCCGTGACATACATATCCAAAACCACATCCAGCGATCCTTCAAGATTCTAAAAAACGGGCCCTCTCATATGAACTAATCATCGACACGACCCCTCCAATACCACCTATCAATTGATCCCCTACACTCGGCCTTTTTTCTGGATCTCTTTGGAAGATCTGTTGAAACTCCGCACTCGGAACAGCCCGAGACCCATCAATCTCATCCAAATCGGCCTGCAACGCCATCGGTGTCGCGCATAGATTCACTCCCAACGCCTTCCAATTAATTTGAGGAGTTGGTGGCGCTCCAAACACGAACTATTTAATGCTCGCCTCGTCGTGCAATGCCCAATGAACAGATTTCCCATTCGTAGACGATGCAGCCGTAGGCCCACATATCTGATTTTTCGGAATGGTCCGAGCAATTAGGGAGGTTGGGGGAGGATTTCAGGGGCGTGCTAGGGGCTCCGTAGACCGCGTTGTTAAAACAAAAGTTGGCAATTTTGGCATTGAATTGTCCGATTGGACCACGTTTCAAGAGGACTACACATTGCTGGGTTGAGATCCCGATGAATAATCGCTAGGCCATGAAGATGCGCCAACCCGTTCAAAATCTCTCAGTGAGGTACACATGTCTCCGGATCGTCTAAGAACCACATCTGACAAAATCCCCAAATATCATATGCCGTAGCCAAATAATCCATATGCTCCGCTAAACAATACCCGCCAATTCCATCGCAATGAATCGGGAGAGCCCGGTCCTTTGCGCCTCCGAAACCGTTGCAAGCACGCTGACAATAAATTAGTTTTGTCCGGGTCCTGTTACTCTGTGCGCCTCCCGGCACACGCGGTGTCGATCTCCGAGACGCACGCCAAACGTGTCTGGTGATTGCTCGGTAGGAGGTCCAAATTCTGCATCATCCGAGGCGGTGATTTTGAGGGGGCGAGGCTGTGGGAGGAGTTGCGATAATCGGTTTGTTGTCGGAACTGCGTACCTCCATCAGATGGGACGGCGAAACCGGAGCATTGCCAAGCGTCGGGTCTATGTGATTGACATTTGCGTGGTTTCGTCTATCCTTGGATTCGGAATTGAGTGGAAACCGCGGCAGTGGCTGTGGCTGATGTGGGGAACCTATCGCGAACCAGCGGCTGTCACATGCAAAATCATGGGAAATGGACCTCATGTACATAATTCTGCAGACACACACAAACTTGCTCGCTAATATATGCAATCGAAAATCCCATCCAAATGATCCATGTCCCAAATCTCATACATGCAATTTCGCTTTCTCATTAAGCATCTACAGGATCCCCCGCCAGCCAAGATGCCATTCTCTCCCGAAGGCTGCGCGCATCCGGCCGCTGCGCACCTTCCCGCCCAAACGTCAACCTCAACCCCCCATTAAATACCTCCCAACTCTGCTCGATCTCTTGACGATAAGGAACTATACTCGCAGGCAGATTTGTCGGCAGTGTATCCCATCCAATTCCGATGGCTGGCATGCTGGGCGTGGAATAATACGATGCAAGGAAGGCCGGTGACGGAAAGGCTCGACGTCGATCAAGACAACAGTAGAGGAATTCGTAGAGGATACACCCAAAGGCCCATATATCGCCCATTGGGGAAAATTCGTGGCGCAAGATAATTTCAGGGGCAAAGTAGGGTGTTGTCCCTTGCCTTTCGAGAGATTGGTAGATTCTGCTGGGGGTGCCCGTTGTCGTGAACCCAAAATCCGCGAGCTTCAAGTGAAACCGTCCCTGGACATCCCGCAACATTAAAACTGCCGTCAGCGCGCCCAATCAGCGAGGACTCAGGACCATTTGAAGGCTTGACATCTCGGTGAACACATCCCAAACCGTGAATATACTCCAACCCGAGCAAAATCTCTTGCAGATCCACATGAACATCCGGATCTTTCGAAATTACCGCCCTCACATAAAAATCCCAATAATTATAGTTGACGGAAAGAGTCTGCATATGTGCCTCCAGACTTGAATCCATTAAATCCATCACAAAAAACCAGGCCTCGAAACCCCCGGGAGCGGAATCTTGCCAGTCGCTTAAAATTTCGATTATGTATGGATTGGCTGTCGTGTATACGGTGCGGATCGCCGTGGCCTCGGCCTCGATGTCCGGTGCTGAAAGGCCCAAAGTCGCCGTACGAATGACTTTACAGGCATATACCTTGCATGTGGTTAGAAATGGGGGAATATGAAATGCCAGCGTCTCTTGGGGGCGTTACCCTTTGAAATGTGTCCATGACTCGGAAGACATCTCCAAAGGGGCCAGATGGGCCGATGCGCTGACCGAAGGAGTAATAGTACGTCCCTCGAGGAAGCCGAGGGTACGTCGTTGTCGCCATCTTTCCTTCTTCGCGTTCGAGGACCCACGCTCGACGGCGGTGGGGCCAATGAAACAATATGCG
>Ga0335076_10005028_pt1 | contig 13396 bp, 8 predicted proteins | sample Lox_Sample_25_FD_206717 | JGI IMG/M metagenome (GOLD analysis project Ga0335076, IMG submission 206717) | Soil microbial communities from Loxahatchee National Wildlife Refuge, Florida, United States - Lox_Sample_2.5 | ecosystem: Environmental > Terrestrial > Soil > Wetlands | place: USA: Florida... | reverse complement strand
TCCAGTGGAGGGCCCTCAGGTGAAAGGCGCGGTGTGACGCGTAGTGCCAGATTTCGGCCCAGGTCGCCGTCAGGAGCAACGAACAGACGAAGGACAGCGGACTGCGGTCGGCGAAGAACCCAAGCGACAGAAAGACCAGCAGGATCGCTGAGTGCATCGGCAGGTGGAGGGAATTCCTCAGCTCTCTGCTGATCTGGTCGCGTCTGAACGGAAGCGCGTAGATGGTTCGCCGGCTGAGCTTCCACTCGTGTCTCGCCGCCAGACACCAGAAGAACGCCATGACGTGTCCGATCACGGCTATCAGCACGAGGGTTGCTGCCACAGGGACGCTCATCATGGTCGTGCTCATCTCACCGTTGATCCTGCGCTCGTTCGCAGGCTTGCGATCCGAGGTTGAGCGTGAGCTACGCAGGCGACGCCCGCAGCGGAGGCGTGAATATTCGTTGCGGCGCGCCGTTCGAGAAGACTCGATTCGCAAGCAAGCATCGGGGAGCCGAAGCAAGCGCGCTCGCATTGTCTCGAGGCATGTCATGAACCCAGCAGCCGGGACCGCGAGAGTCGATCCGCCAAGACACCGGCGGGAACAATCACGCTGGCCGGCGTTGCGTTCTTCCTCCTCGGCGCGGGTCCGATCCTGTGGGTTGTCAGCACGACGACGCTGCGCCAGGCCCTGACGCCTCCCGCGCTGCTGGGTCGAGTGTCCGCGATCAACATTGCCGCCTATGGCGCGCGGCCGCTCGGGGCGGGAGCAGGAGCTGCGATCGGCGGCTCGTTTGGCGCGCAGGTGTGTCTGATCGTCGCCGCGTTGGTGTTTGCGATCCAGGCGATGATCATTCTCGGGTCGCGTGCGCCGAAGATCGTGGAACAGCCCGTGCCTGATCCCGCGTGACAATGTATCGCCACCCGATGCAGCTCGGAGCCGATTACCCGGTTGACAAGAAGCGGTGCGGCTTTACGCTGGCGTTGACGCGAAGCAGCCTTGCTCCAGCCAAAACTCCGCAGTGATCGCGAGGAGAAGATGATGCTGAGAACGATCGTACGGTTATCCCTTCCCTTGCTTCTCTCGGCCTGCGCAACAACCGCGCAAGTCCACGAGACGAGTTTCTATGGCTATGGACCGACCAGCGCCGCGTATCGCCCCATCTATCAACTTCCACCGGGGCTGACGGACCAGCATCTCCTCGACCCGCACTACTACATGGACGACGATGCCACGCCGCTCTGGTGGCGGATGTCCGAGCCAGACAGGCACTGAAAACCGCGGCGCCTTTGCGTCGCAATCGATGAGGGCGCTCGGGCTGGCCGGGCGGTAGTGAATTTCGCTCACATTCGTGCGTGCGTGTCGGACGAGTCGCTTGTAGCGTAGTAATTCTCCCCGTCGAGCTTTTCTGCAGATCAAGCAACTTTGTGACGGCATGCGTGACAGAATGCGGGCATGCGTACGAAGGACGCGGCATCGAGAGCGATTGGGCAACGTGTCGGCCTGCTCGCGTTCGTCGCATCGCTGGTGCTGGCGCCCGCGCTGGCGAACATCTGGCCAGCGTTCGGCAAGGGCGAAATGCTCTATGTCGGCGAGCCGTCGCCGGCTGATCACTCCGCCCACCAAGGTCATCACCATCCAGGGGTAGAAGCCGGGAAGCCGCGGCCGCACGACCACAAAGCACACTGTGCGTTGTGTGTGGTCGCCTTTCTCGGCTGGGCGCCGCCGGTCGACCTGAACGTCGACTCTGGCTCCGTCCCGGTTGCTGAGCCTCCCGTCGCGCCGGCCGACGCGGCACCGTGTCCTTTGCTTCTCTGGCCTCGCGCCCAAGCGCGCGCACCGCCACACCCCCTCTCCTGACTCGCTAGAGGCGGCCTGTCGCAAGCAGTCCGTCGAGCCGCGCCGGCATTGAGCGCCGGCGCCGTTGTTGCTCGTTTGGAGATCTTCGATGCGATTCACTTTCATCGCGCGGCGCGTGTCCGCGCGCCTGTCGTCGCGCGCCTGCAATCGCGCGACGCTCGCCGCCGCGGCGGTGCTCACCGCCGGCACTTCAGCGACGCTGGCCCAGCAGGCTGCCCCGTCCGAGCCGTCATCGCTGGAGCGCGTCGTCGTGACGGCGACCCGCACCGAGCGAACGGCTGCGGACGTCCCCGCGAGCGTGACCATCATCTCGCGCGAGGAAATTGCCGCGACCGCGGCGCAGTCCGTGGACGAGGTGCTGCGCAGTGCCGGCGTCGAAATGTCGCTGGTTGCGTCGTACCAGAATCATCCGACCTCCGCGCTCATCTCGATGCGCGGCCTGAAGAGCGGCGTGACCAGCCACGCCCTGGTCTTGGTCGACGGCGTGCCGATCAACGACGGCTTCTCCGGATTCGTGCAGTGGAACCGCGTGCCGCTGGAGAACATCGAGCGCATCGAGATCGTCCGTGGCGGCGGCGCGAGCTTGTGGGGAACCTATGCGCTCGGCGGCGTGATCAACATCATCACGCGCGCCCCGGCCCGATCGGCGGCCGACGCCGAAGCGGGCTATGGCTCGTTCAACACCTATCGTGCCTACGGGTATGGCGCATTGGCGGCCAGCGACCGCGCCAAGGTCACGTTGTCGGCGAGTCGCTGGAGCACGGACGGGTTCAACCAGGTGGCATCGCAGTGGCGCAACGCGTCGACGATCTGGACCAAGACCTCGTTCGATGCCAACAACGTGCAACTCGGCGGCTATTTCACGCCGACACCGACGCTGTCGGTGCAGACGCGGGTCAACTATCACCACAACGACCAGACGCTGCTCACGCCGGTCGATACCAATAACCATCGCATCTGGAACGGCGATGTCTCGGTCACGCAGCGCTTCGGCGACGACACCCGCCTGATCGCCCTCCTGTTCCACAACGACGGTCACTTTCTCACCAACAACAGCGGCTGGGATGCGTACTTCAACGCGACCCCCGGCTTTCCGACCGCCGAAGTGTTGTCCAACCGGCACGTGACCGACTCCAAGGACACCGGCGCATCGCTGGTGTGGTCCACGCGCGTCGACAGCCTGCTCCGGCTCGTTTCGCTCGGTGTCGACTTCCGGCAGATCAGCGGAATCGACACGGGCGCGATCTTCGACGACGTCTACGGATCGACGAGCGGTACACCGGGCGGATTCCTGCGCACCGACGTCGGCAGCGGTCGCCAGCGGTACGCGGGCATCTTCGGTCAGCTCGATGCCTTTCCTGTGGCGGGTCTCGAGGTGCTGGGCAGCGTGCGCGCGCAGTACATCCGCAACGATCGCAGCTTCGACGGCATCGGGCCGTCGGGCGGTCTTGGCAACCTCCCCGACACGACGCTGCACAGCGTGGATCCGCGTCTCTCGCTGCGCTACGAGGTCTCCCCGGAAGTCGCGGTGCGTGCCGCCGCGTACAAGGCATTCAATGCGCCTAACCTGGACCAGCTGCATCGTTCGTTCGGGATCAGCGGCGGCATCTTCCTGCCCAACCCGGACCTGAAGCCGGAGCGCCTCACGGGAGCCGAGACGGGCCTCGACCTGAACCTGGGTCGCGTCACGACGACGATCACCTTGTACGAGAATCATCTGCGCGATCTCATCACGTCGGTGCCGCTGACGCCGAGCCAGCTGGCCTTCTACGGCGTGTTCTTCGGCACCGAATGGGCCAACGCGGGCAAGGCCCGCAGCCGTGGCGTTGAGCTGGACAGCCACTGGGCGATCACGCCGGCCTTCGAGGCGCGCCTCAGCTACTACTACACCGATGCGACGATCCAGGCCTCTCCCGATCCCACGGCGGTGGGCCAGTCGATCGCCTATTTGCCGAAGAATCAAGGCAGCGTCGGAATCAGTTACGACGACAAGAAATACCAGGGTGCCTTGATCGGGCGCTGGGTGGGACCATCGATCGGCGTGCAGGGCGACCCGACGTTTTTCGAGAGCAACGGCTGGGGCGTCCGCCAGGACGGGCACTTCACCGTCGATGCAACGGCCGCCGTCGCGCTGAACCGCTTCGTGTCGCTGTTCATCCAGGGCGTGAACCTGTTCGATCGCAACTACATCGCGGACAACTCGGGCTTCTATGCGCCGCTGCGCGGCACGCCGCGCTCGGTGTTTGCCGGCGTGCGAGGTCACTTTGATTAGCCAAGCGAGACGACGATGAGCACGACCGGCGAAACCGGGGCCGCCACCGCCCTGTACCGCGCGATCTGGCGTTGGCATTTCATCGCCGGACTGCTGGTGCTTCCTTTTCTGGTTCTACTCGCCGTAACCGGTGCGCTTTACCTTTTCAGCGCGGAACTGGATCACGCGTTCTACCGCGGTTGGGACACGGTGGTTCCTGCGGGCAAACCGCTGTTGCCAGCTGCACTGGTCGAGCGCGTTCAGCGCGAGACCCACGGACAGGTCCTTCAGATTTCCCTGCCCGAGCGATCCGACCGTGCGGCCCGCATGACCGTGTACGTGGCAGGTACCGGCACGAGGATGACATTCGTCGATCCTTACGACGGACACGTCCGTGGCGTCACGCGCTATGGCGGCGTGATGCAGGTGGTCCGCAAGGTGCACAGCCTGCAGTTGTTCGGTCCCGTGGCGAGCTGGCTGGTCGAGGCTGCGGCCGGATGGGCCGTTGTGCTTGTCGGAACCGGCGTTTTCCTCTGGTGGCCGCGCGGTCGAGGCGGTGTACTGAAAGTCCGCGGCAAGCCGCGCGAGCGCGTCTTCTGGCGCGATACCCACGCGGTGGTCGGCCTGTTCACCGGCGCGATCGTGGTCTTCCTCGCGATCACCGGCATGCCGTGGTCCGACCTGTGGGGCGGCAAGGTGCAGGACTGGGCGACGAACGCCGGCTTGAGTCGCCCGACTCCACCCGCCGACGTTCTGCCCGAGTGGCTGCTCGAGAACTTCAGCCAGCCAACGACGACAGTCTCCACCGATGAGCACACGGGCGGCGCACAGGCGGGGCATCATCACGGCGGCGAGTTGCAGTCGACGCTGCCGTGGGCGCTGGAGAAGTCGCCGCCGCCCGCGTCCCTGGCAGCGGGCGAGCGCTCGAGAATCGATCTCGATCAAGCCGTGCAGCAGATCGAACGAGCGGGGCTCGCGCGGCCGTATTCCGTGCTGCTGCCGGAAGGTCCGACGAGCGCCTACGCGGCGACATATGCGCCGGACCAGGTGGAGGGCACGCGCGTGATCTATGTCGATCAGTACGATGGCCACGTGCTGGACGACGTCGGTTACGCGCGCTTCGGTCCGGCCGCGAAAGCGATCGAGTGGGGCATCGCCGTGCACCAGGGACAGCAGTTCGGCGCCATCAACCGATACGTGATGCTGGCCGGCTGCGTCGCCATCGTCGTGCTGGCCGTCTCGGCGGTCACGATGTGGTGGAAGCGACGGCCGCGAGGTTCGCTCGGGCTGCCGCCGTCGCCAACCGACCGGCGCGTCTACAGGATCGTGCTCGCGATCGTCATTCCTCTGGCGATTTTTTATCCGCTGGTGGGAGCAACGCTGCTTGTCGCACTGGCGATCGAGGCAATCGCGTCGCTGGTCCGAAGACACACGCACGCGACGTGATCGGAAGTGCAATCGAAACGATCGGCCTGCGAGTGGAAGTCGTTTCGCGCGGCTCGTTGACGATCGACTCCCGGCGCAAGTCGGTTCAGCGGAGATTGCCGGTGTGCCCCAGCGAGTCGCGGCCCGGCTGAGGGAAGACGGTCTGGCCATGCGGCTCCGCGCCGACCTTGAACGCGCTGGCAGGCGATCTCAGCGGTGGTGCGAACCGCCGCGGCGAACGACGATATGGCCTCAGCGGACCATCGAGTCACCGGCGCAAACGTCGCACCGACGGACGCTACAGGGATTCTTCGACGCGTCGCTGGCGCGCCTCGTCGGGGAGGCGCGCCAGCATTCGTTCCGCCAGCGTCTGGTAGAGCGGACGCCCGACCAGGCGCGACACGACATTGGCGATCATCGCTACCGCCATCAGCGAGAGCACCATCGCGTGGCCGTCGACCATCTCCATCACGATGATGAACGAGGTCAGCGGCGCATGGGTCACTGCCGCCAGATAGGCCGCCATGCACAGCGCCGTCACCGCGGCGGCATTGACCCCGACCGGTGCGAGCGGCGTGAGGTCGGTGCCGATGCCCGCGCCGATGGCGAGAGACGGCGCGAAGATGCCGCCCGGCAGTCCGCTCGCGGTCGAAAGCCACGTGGAGGCAAACCGGGCGATCGTGTAGTACCACGGCGGCGCGACGGTACCCGCCAGCATGCCGCGCGTGGTTTCATAGCCGCCGCCGAACGTGGCGCCTGCCGTCGCCAGGCCGAGCGCGGCCACCAGCAGCCCGCATCCGCCGCCGAACAGCACCGGGTGGGCGTTGCGCACGCGCGCAACCCACGGCATGTCCCTGAAGGCCGACAGGAGCAGGCGTCCGAACAGGCCGCCCGCAAGCCCGCAGACGATCCCGCAGACGAGCAGTACCGGCATGATCGATAGCGGCACATCGGCCACGTAGAAGCGTCCGAAATAGGTGTAGTTGCCGAGCAGGGCGAGCGAGACGATGCCGGCCCAGACGATCGCCGCGATCAGCACGCCGTTGGTGCCCTGTTCGAAGCGCCGCGCGAGCTCCTCGATCGCGAAGACGATGCCGGCGAGCGGCGTGTTGAATGCGGCAGCGAGCCCGGCCGCGCCGCCGGCGACCAGCAGGCTCTTCGCATCGACTTCGAAGGTGCGCGGCAGGAAGCGGCGGCCGGCCACCATCAGGGCCGCCCCAATCTGCACCGTGGGACCCTCGCGTCCGACCGAGAATCCGCCGCCGAGCGCAGCCAGCACGAGAAAGAACTTGCCCACCGCGATGCGCATCGACACGAAGCGGCGCAATCCGCTGTCGTTGATGCCGTCTGCACCGGCGGCGATGACCTGCGGAATGCCACTGCCTTCGGCGCCCTCGAAGAAGCGCCGCGTGAGCCACACGCCGGCCGCGCCCACTGCCGGCGCGAGAAGCAACGGCAGCCAGAAGAAACGCGCGTACCAGCCGCTGAAGATCCGATAGACGTGCTCGAACAGCTGTGCAAACACGACCGCCGCAAGGCCGACGCCGACCGCCGCGAACCAGATCACGAACCGCCCGAGCCACGCCTGCGGATCGGTCAAGCGGTGGCGCCGCACGGACGCGAGGAGTTCACGCAACATGGGGGCGAGGATAGCGGCCCGGCGGTCGAGCGGCGCGGCGCATCACATCGGCCTCTCGGCCGTACTACCAGGTTTACCGAACGTTCGTCGTCGACAGCGTCGCGTACAGCGGCGGCAACAGCGCTGCGTTAGTTCCGGCCGATGTCCGCAAGCGACGATTCAATGAACGTTGATTGCGGTAAGCGTCGTCGTCGTGGAGCCGAACGGACCGTGCCCCGCGATGTAGAGGATGCCGTCGGGCGACAGGGCGAGGTATCCGTCGGTCGACTTGAACTTGATCTCACCGCAGGTTGCCCGTGTGCCCGAGCGAGTAGCGGCCCGGCTGCGGCCACACGGTCAGGCCATGCGGCTCCGCGCCCACTTTGATCTGCACCACGTCCCCGGTAGCGGTGTCGAACCGATACACGACGTCGTCGTAGCGCGCGGCGAGCCACAAGTGCTTGCCGTCTGCGCTGACGTTGCCCATGTCGGGGCTGCCGCCGCCGGGCACCGCCCAGCGCGCAACGATCTTCTCGGTCGCGAAGTCGATGACGGTGACGCCGCCGTTGCCGAGCCGGGCACCGTGGATCTTGTGCGACCCGCGGTTGGCGACGTAGAGCTGGCGCCCGTCACGACTCGGATAAAGCCCGTGCGCGCCGATGCCCGTGGCGATGAAGCCCACCTGCGTGAACGATTCGCCGTCGATGATGTGCACGCCGTCGGCATGCATGTCGGCGACGTAGAAACGCCTGCCGTCCGGCGAGATGCGGATGTCCTGCGGCATACCAGTTTGGGCCGTACACAGTTCGCTCGCGCCGGGCTCCCATGCTTCACCCGCCTTGGTGCGCGCCGCTCCCGGCACTTCCTTGAACCGCGTGGCCGGCATTTGCAGCTTGAGATATCCGAGCACCTTGCGCGCGGCGAGATCGATCTTCACCACCGTGCCCGAGAACTCGCAGGTGAAGATCGCGAAGCGCCCGTCGATCGAGAAGTCGGCGTGGTTGACGCCGGGACAGCCGGGCACGTCGATCGAGTACTGCATCTGCATCGTGGCGGGGTCGCGGAAGTCGAGCCGCCTGCGCGCTTCGGCCACCACGATCGCCGACTTGCCGTCCGGCGTGTAGTACATGTTGTACGGATCGTCGACCGTCACCGCCTTGCCCGGCTTGCCGGTGCGCGGATCGATCGGCGTGAGGCTGCCGTCGGCGCGCCCCTCGGCATTGTTGGTGACCCAGAGGGTGCGCAGGTCCCACGCCGGCACGATGTGCTGCGGACTGACGCCGACCTTGAAGCGGTCGACCACCTTCATAGCCGCGGGGTCGATCACGTAAACATCGTTCGACCGCAGGTTGGGCACATAGATGCGCGCCAGGTCGTGCGCGAGCGCCGGGCTTACGCGCCCGGCGGCGACCTCGCTGTACAGGTTGGCGGCATCGATGACCGGCGGCATGCCGGGAACCGTGGTGACCGTCGGGGCGACCGTGGACTGTGCCCGCGCAGGGCCACCGAACCGGAATGCAGCGAAACCGGCAGCGACTGATGCCAGTCCAACCGCCGTCAAAAGGAAGATGCGACGCATAAGGCCGCATCCTACTTCGCCGGCGGCACCGCGCCTCGCCGCCGGACACTGGCGCGCGCTAAGGCTTGGCGACGTGCCAGACGTTGTTGAAACCGTCGCCCGTCATGTCGCCCGCTTTCTGGTCCTTGACCCAGTTGTAGAGCGGCTTGCCTTTGTAGGCCCACTGCTTTGTGCCGTCGTCACGCGTCACGATGGTCCAGTCGCCGCTCGGCTTTGCATCAGCAGCGGCTGCCAGCGGCGGCCAATTGGTGGCGCACGCACCGTTGCACATGCTCTTGCCGCCGCTGTCCTTGTCGAACGTGTAGAGAGTCATACCCGATCCGTTGACCAGCATCCCGCCGGCGGTCTTGGCAGGCGCTTGTGCGAATGCGAGCGAACTCGCCAATGCCAACACGGCGACGCTGATAACCAGTTTCATCTTCTTCTCCCCAAGAAACGGCGCGGATGAAGTCCGCGCAGCGTGCAGCCCAAAACAGCCACGCACCGCTTTTTGTTCCCGCGCTTCGAGTGGCGCAGCCTTCGGCGGCACGTCAGCCACCGCTTAGCGCCTGGCGCGCCGTTTGTTTCATCTCGACCAGCAATCGGTCGAACATTGACGCCGTCATCTGCTGGACGTCCTTCGGTGCGGTGCTTGGCAAGCCGGCATCGAACGGCGGCTGCGGCGCGTACTCCGCCAGCAGTTGCACGCATTGCGCATAGGCCCGATCACGCAACTTCGCGACCACGGCGAGCCCCAGGTCGAGGCCGGCCGAAACTCCGGCGCCGGTAACGAGGTCGCCGTCCCAGACAACCCGCTCCTGCACCGGAATCGCGCCGAATTCCCTGAGCAACCCGTGCGTCGCCCAGTGGCTGGTCGCGCGCCGCCCTCGGAGCAGGCCGGCCTGCCCGAGGACGAGCGAGCCGGTGCACACGGACGCGACGAGCTTCGCGCGCCGCGCGCGGTCGGCCACCCAGCGGACCAGACGCTTGTCTTGCATCGCTGCGAGCGTGCCCTGGCCGCCACCCGGGACGAAGAGGATGTCGACACTTCGCGGCACATCGCCGAGCGCGAGGTCCGGAACGAACACGAGTCCCGTGTCGCTACGCACCGGCGCTTTCGAGCCGGCGACGATCTTGACCGTCGCGCCCCAGAGGCTTGAGAGCATGTAGTGCGGGCCCACGAGATCGAGCGCTGTGAACTCAGGGTAGACAAGCATCACGATCTGTTCCGTCCCCTTCCACTGCGGCGGGAACGCCGACATGTCGTGCATATCCGCATCGTTCGACACGGACGGATGCTGCGCGTCCGCGGCGCTGGCCGCGACCGTCGCGCCGCCGAGACTCGCGGCGGCGATCGAGCGCAGGATGGCGCGTCGATCCTCTCTCATGAGCGTCTCCTCAGTAGTCGAAGCGCACGGTCACCGATGCGGTGCGCGGAGTTCCCGGCTGGATCCAGTCCTTCACGAACTGGTGGCTGCCGCTGTAGTAGACCTTGTCGAACACGTTCTTTAGGTTGAACTGCACCGAACCATTGCCGGGCCCGGACTTGAATGCGTGGGACACCATCGCGTCGCAGCGCGCATAGCCGGGCAGTTGGAACGTGTTGCCCTGGTCGCCCTGCCGTTGTCCCTGGAAGAACACGCCCGCGCCCAAGGCCCACTGCGGATCGAGCATCCAGCGACCCCACAGGCTGCCGGAGTTGCGCGCGGCGTTGGCGAGGCGCGTTCCCTGGAACAACGCATCCTTCGTCACCACCGCATCCAGGTAGGCGTAGGACGCCATCAATGCGAGCCGCGACGTGACCTGGCCGATCGCATCGATTTCGATGCCGCGCGAGCGCGCCTCGCCCGTCGTGTTGATGGTCGGAAACAGGCTGTAGTCGGCGCGGTTGCGCTTGACGAGCTGATAGGCCGCGATCGTGGTGTGGAAGCGCCCTTCCAATGCCGTCTGCTTCCAGCCGAACTCGACCTGACGCGCGCGCTCGGCCGCCAGCGGAGTTCCGTCGACATTGCGACCGTTGTTCGCGGCGACGGCGTCCTGGTACTGCGCGTAGAGCGTCTGCCCCGAAAAGAACTCCCAGACCACGCCAACGCGCGGCGTGGTGAAATCCTGCCGGTTCGGTTGCAAGGTTGGATCGAGCGAGTAGATGGCCTCGGTCCAGTCGTGGCGCACCGCCAGGACGCCGAACCAGCCGCCACCGAATGCGATCTGGTCCTGCACGATCAGGCTGACCCAGCGCTGCCAGTCGACGATGTCGGTCGGCACCGCGATGGCCGTGTCAAGGCGCGGCGTGTTGGAGAAGTCCGGATTGCGCACGCCGACCGAGTTGATCTGCTGAAGGTACGACAGCCCCGTCTTGCTGGTCCTGTAGTACTCGGTTTCGATGAGAACCCTGTGCTGCAATCCGCCGAACGAGAGGTCGCCGATGACGTCGACCGTCGCCTGCTCGAGACGCACGCGTCCGTCCGGGCGCACGTAGTAGTAGTAGCGGCAAAGCGTTTGCAGCGGCGTCGTATCGGCGCAGGTGTCGGCGGGCGTCGGGCCCATTCCGAAGTCGACGCGATAGGGCCAGATGTCGAGCTCGCGCGTCTTCGCCCGCATCGACACACCGCGCGCCTTGATCTTCCAGGCATCGGAAAGCCGGCCTTGCGCGTCCAGCGTGACGGTGTCGCTCGTGATCGACGACAGGTCCGGCGCGTCGTTGAACTGGCGCGCGCGCGGCAGGTTCGCCGGGCGGTCACCATCGGCCGGAATGCCGAAATCGTTGCGGTACTTCTGCGCGTTGTGGTCGAAGGTCAATGCGACGCGGGTCGCCGGATCGGGTACGTACGCGAGCGTGCCGCTGAATGCGCCGAGCCGGTTCTCGACGAAGTCGCGATTCGACTTCGCCGTGTCGTACGAGACGTTGGCACGCCCGAGCAGCTTGTGATCGGAATCAAGCGCGCCGCCGCGTTCGACGAGCGAGCGCGCCATGCCGTACTGCCCGAGCGTCTGCTCGATGCCGAGGTAGGACGTTGCGGTCAATGCGCGCGGCACGACATTGATGATCCCGCCCGGTTCGGCGCGTCCATAGAGAACCGACGCGGGTCCCTTGACCACCTCGACCGAGTCGACGTTCGCCATGTTGACCGGCACGCCGCTCACCTTGATGCCGTTGATGTAGTAAGCCGAGCCGCCCGACATCGAGCCCATTGCCGTCATCGATTGCATCTGGAATCCGCGCAGCATCAGCAGCGGCTGCGCCGAGCCGTTGAATCCGAAGTCGCTCCCGGTGCCCGCAACGTTGCGGATCGCGTCGCTCAACGTCAGCGCCTTCTGTTCGTTCAGCACCGCGCGCGGCACCACCTGCATGGACTGCGGCGTCAGCAGGATCGGCGTATCGGTCTTGGTGCCGACCGAGGTCGGCGGGGGCTGGTACGCCTGCGACGGCCCGACGATCTCGACCTGCTCGAGTTCGGTGGGCGTCTGCGCCTGGGCGGTTGAAGCCAGCACCATGGCGATGAGGCCGAGGCGGCCACGCTGCCGCCGATCGAGATTGCGATCTTTCAAGAGTCTCTCCTGAGTGTGAAGGATGAGCGATGCCCGCTCCGGCGCGCCTCGCGCGCTCGGAGTCGGAACGATCAGCAGTCACGTTGCGGGAGGAGCGCGCGATCGATTGCCGCGCCGGAGCGCAGCCGGACGCGCGTGGGAGGTGACGCGCGCAATGGGCGACGCCGGCTCGTGACGGCTCGTCGCCGCGCAGGCGGCCGGCGGAGGCGCGGCGAATGACGAGCCGTGCTGCGCGCAGTAGAGGCAGTGCCGCGCCGGCGCTGGCACCGGTTTGCCCGGCGCGTCTCCTTGGAGTCGAAGAACCTGCAGGTGCAAGCGGCCCTGCTGGCCGCACAGGTCGAGTTCGGCCGCCGCGTCGCGTTGGGCAAAGGCCTGCGCGAGCATGGGAACGAACGTGTTCAACAGGACCGCGAAGATCGCGATCCAGCCCGCGATGCGGGTCCGACGCACGCCGCGTCGCCTCAACCCACGCCTCCCTCGAGGTCGGGCCGCGTCTCGACGACACGACTCCAGCGCCGCGCATGTCGCTTCTTCCACCAGATATAGATTCCGGTGACCGACAACAGCGCGACGACGAGCCCCACCAGCGCGACGAAGATCCGGAACGGCATGCCCCAGACCTTGGCCATGTGAAGGGCGAAGATCCACGTGTGCAGCGTGCTGCCCGCGTTGCTGCCGGTCGGCACGAACAGGCTGCGCACCGCACCGCTGCCGTCGAAGACGAGCGTGGTCGCGCCGTCCTGGTCCCACGGATCGCGATCGGTGCGCGCGATGTAGAGGTACATGCCCTTGTCCGGCATGTACAGCAGGAAGCTTTCCTCGAGCACCCGGAATCCCTTCGCGGCGGCCTGCTCGCCGGCAAGACGACGCGCGGTCGCGAGCGCCACGCTCCACGCCAGCGGCGACTCCGCCTGCGGCTTGTCGAGGGCCGGCAGCGCATCGCCGTACGGATCGGGCATCGCGAACAAGGTCCGCATCACAGGCATGTAGATCTGCGCCGGCAGGTTGAAGCCGACGCTCGACCAGGCGAGCGCCAGCAGCATCACCCACAGCCACAGGCCGCCGGCGCGATGCAGGTCGACGTTGATCCGGTACGCCGACGCACGCCACCGCACCAGCCACGCCGGGTTCCACCACTTCCCGAGCCACTGGCCG
>Ga0335076_10005027_pt1 | contig 13397 bp, 10 predicted proteins | sample Lox_Sample_25_FD_206717 | JGI IMG/M metagenome (GOLD analysis project Ga0335076, IMG submission 206717) | Soil microbial communities from Loxahatchee National Wildlife Refuge, Florida, United States - Lox_Sample_2.5 | ecosystem: Environmental > Terrestrial > Soil > Wetlands | place: USA... | reverse complement strand
GTTGCTCGCTGCCGCCGAGTTCACGGCGTTCGCCGCGCTGATCGACGTCGGAAGCTCGGACGTCAGGAAGTTGCTTTGCGCCGTCGACAGCGTGTTGCTCGTCGCGAAATTTCCGGTCGGCCCGGCGTCGAAGGTCGCGATGTCCTTGAGGGTCTGCATCAGGCCGGTGCCGATGTCGGAGGCCAGAATGCCGAGCTGCACGGTCTGCCCGTCCGAGATGGCGACGGACTTCTTGAGCGTGCCGTTGGAGAACGCCGCCGCCACGTTCGGCAATGCGGCGAGTTGCGACAGCGACGTCACGTTGAACGGCGGCGTCTGGTCCTTGTCGCCGCCGTAAATGTAGTTTCCGTTGGCATCCTTGGCGTTCAGGATCTGGCTGACCTGATCGAAGATGCTCTGCGCCTCGGTCATCAGCGTGGTGCCGTTGTTGTTGGCGACCGCCTGCGTCATCGCCTGGCGCAACTGGTTGGCGATGTCCGACAGCGAGCTGAGCTGCGTGTCCTGCAGACTCGCCTGATTGACGGCGATGGTGGTGTTGGCCTGGTAGGCCGTCGCCTTGTTGACGGCCGTGCGCGTCGCTTCCATCAGCGCCGTCTTGTTGCCGTAGCCGGTATAGTCCGTCGACACCAGGCCGCTCGCGACCTGATCCTGGGTCTGGTTCATCGAGAACGAGGCCTTGCCGATCAGCGAGAGCAGGTACTGCGATTGCGTGGCGTTGGATGTGCGGTCGATCGTCATTGCCGGATGCCCTTACTGGATCGCCAACAGGGTTGCGTAAAGCTGGTCGACGACCGAGAGCAGACGCGCGCCGGCGCTGTAGGCCTGCTGGTAGGTCGTCATGTTCGTCAGTTCCTCGTCGAGATTGACGCCGGACGTCGCCGCCTGGCGCGACTGGGCCTCCTGCAGCCGGTCGTCCTGCGCAGTCTGGTTCGACTTGGCGGCGGTGCCGCGCGTCGCCACGTCCTGATAGAAGGCGGCCGCATAGTCGTCGAGCGAAGCCGTCTCGGCGGAAATGCCGCCGGCGGCGCGGAAGCTCTGCTGGTTGCTGTCGACATTCTGCAGCGCGAGCAGGCCGGTATTGTCGCCCGGCGTCACCACCGTTCCGCCGGCGACGGTCGACGCGGTGATCTGCGGCTTGGCGAAGGCCAGGCGCTGCGGCGACGAGGCGATCTGCGAGCTGACGGAGAAATTCGACGCCTGCAGCGCGAGCTGGTTGGCGCCGATGCCGAACAGCTGCGTGAAGCTCATGCCCGTCGTGCCGCGCTGCGTCGTATCGGCGGTGACGTTGAGCGTGTAGGAGGACAGCGTCGTCGGCTGGGTTTCCGAGATCGAGCCGTCGCTGTTCAACGTGAAGACCGCCTGCCCGCCCATCGCGGTGTTCAGCGCAGTGACGACGTTGCCGATGGTCATGCCGGAGGCGACCGAAACGGTCGCGGTCTTGGCGACTTCGCCGTCCGGACCCTTGAGGGTCAGCGAGATCGAGCCGCCGCTGGTGAAATTGCCGGCGTCGCTCGCCGAAAGACCGGTGGCGACGATCGACGGCGCGGCGGCGGTGAAAAGGTCGTTCAGTCCGAAGAACTGCGAGAAACCGGACGTGCCGCGCGTCGCCGGAGTCGTCGCGTCGTCCTGCGTGACGATGCCGTTCGTGCCGGTGGCGGCGATCGAGAGCTGGCCGTTCGAAAAGCTCGCCGTGCCGTTGGCGCCGAGCGCGCTGTTGAGTGCGCTGGTGAAGCCGCCGACCGTCGCGGTAAACGGCGTTGCGGCGCCGCCGTCGACGGACATCGTGCCGGCGTCGAAGTCGACGTCGACGCGCGATACGAGATTGCCGTTCGCATCCGTGACCGCGATCGTCGTCTTGCCCGTGAAGTTGAGCGCGTCGCTCGCCACCAGTCCCGTGTTGCGGCCGCTGAGGGAGGTCGGCGGCGGGAACGCGGCATTGGCGTTGTGCTGGCTGTTGTAGGCGACGGCGGTCGACTGCGCGAGATTGCCCAATTCCTGGCCGAGATCGGCGAGCGTGCCGTCCCGCATGTCGATCAGGCCCTTGATGCTGCCCGACGCGAGATGCGGATCGAAGACCTGCGGCTGGCCGATCGCCTGGCCCGATTGCGGGCTCGTGTCCTGGATCATGATCGAGCCGTAGGAGCCGTTGCTGGCGCCGGCGCTGTAGGAAAGCTGGCCGTAGCTGTCGCCGACCAGGTTGATACCGTCGTTCGTCATCACCGAAACGCTGCCGTCGGGCTGCTGAATCGTGCGGATGCCGACGAGCTGGGAGAGGCTCTGCAAGGCCAGATCGCGCTGGTCGAGGACGGCGGAGGCGTTGTCGCCGCTGACCTGCGCGTTCTTGGCCTGGGTGTTGAGATCGTAGATCTGCTTGATCAGCGAATTGACCGTGCTGACCGAGCTGGCGACCTGGCGGTCGACCTGGTCGCGCAGGCCGCTGATCGAGGAGGACAGGTTCGAGATCGTCGCGGCGATGTTCTGGAAGGAGTTGAGCACGCTCTGCTGGCTGGCGCTGGCCGTGGGCGCGAGCGCAGCCTGACCGAGCGCGGTCGAGATGGCAGTGAGGCCGGCAGTCAGGCTGGTGCTGTCGCCAGGCTGGCCGAGAATGCCGTTGATCTGGCTGAACACGGTATTCTGCGTGTCGTAGCGCGCCGAGGTTCCGCCGGCGGTCAACGTCTCGGCATTCAGGAACTGATCGACCACGCGCTGGATGTTGGCGATGTCGACGCCGGTCAAGGTGCCGCCGGCGCTCTGCGCCTGCAGGTTGACGACGCGGCGGGCATAGCCCTGGGTGTTCAGGTTGGCGACGTTGTCGCTGACCACGCGCAGCGCCGAACTGTTGGTCTGCAGAGCGCTGAGTGCTGCCGATGCAATTCCGTTGAGGCTCACGCGTCTAATCCACGAATGCTTTGCCGCCGAAGAAGGGATCGCAAGCCCTGTGCCAGTTGCGCACCGCGCTTTGGCTGGAAATTCCCGCGCCTGACCGGCAAATCGCGCAGTCCGAGGCGGCAGACTTTGCCCAGACAGGCAGTTCATGCCCTTCACGTAGAGGCCGGAAATTCGCTGCGCTCCAGATAAAGCGTGAAACGGCGCCCAAAAAAATCTGGTCCAAGGCTTGCTACGAGGGGCAGCGGAACCATGCGGGTCTTGCTCGTGGCAGCAATTGCAACGAACGTCTTGTCGACTGCGGCGCACGCCTCGGCCAGCGCCGCGCACGGCGCGTCGGCCGGCCATGCGCCCGTGGCGTTCGATGCTTTTGCGGAGCTGCTCGCGGAATTGAGCGGCGATACGCCCGACGCGACGGCGCCCGCCGCCGCCGATCCCAACCCGACGCAGACGCCGGCCAATGCGGAAAGCGCGAGCCAGCCTTCCGCCACGCTCGCAAACGTGCTGGCGGCGCTGCAGACCACGCCTCCCGCCGGTGCAGCGACCGCCGCCGCGGGCAGCGCTACCGCCGTCTCCGCAGGCAAGCCGGGCCAAAAGCCCGCCGCGGACACGACGCAAGCGACGACTCGCGACACCGGCAAAACGTCGAGCAATGACAACAGCGCCTTGGCCCAGCTTCTCGTGGCGCCGAACGCGCCGCAGCCCGCTGCGAACCCGACACCGGCGGCCGAGACACCCGCACCGCAGCCTGCCGCCGACGCGACGACCGCGCCGAGCGATGCTCTGACCCAGTTCACCGATGCGGTGGCGTCCAGCATGGTGGGCAACGGCGCGAACGTGAAGACGCCGCGCAGCGCGAAGACAGAATCCGGCACGACGTCCGCCGACAACCAGAAGACCGAGGCGCGCGCCTCGACCGCAACGACGCTCGGGACACTGTCCACCGCCGCGACACGCAATTTCGCTGCGCCCTCCGGTACCGCGACGAACAATCTGCCGTTCCATGCGCCGGCCGGACAAAAGCCGGGCGTGGCAGCTTCAACCACCGAGTCCGCTGGCGACACCAGTACCTCCCAGGCACAGACCGGCACGGCGCCGCAGGCGAACGACGTTCGTCCCGCCGCGCAGGCCGCCGTGCAGCCCGCCACACCTGCGACGCAACCGGCTCAGGTGTCTGTGCCTCCGGCCGCCGCCGCGACCGTCGCAGCGGCCGGCAGCGTCGCAGCCACTGCGCCCACAACGACACCGCAAACACCCGTCACGCTCCAGGTCACGACGGCGAATGCGCCGGCTGTGCTCGACGCCAATACGCTCGCCGTATCGATCGCCGCCAAGAGCCAGGGCGGCGCCAAGCATTTCGACATCCGCCTCAGCCCCGCCGAACTCGGCCGCGTCGACGTAAGGCTGACGGTCGACGATTCCGGCAAGGCGCAGGCCTCGCTCACGGTCGAGAAGCCGCAGACGCTGGCGCTCCTGCAGAAGGACTCGACGCAGCTCGAGCGCGCCATCAAGGACGCGGGTCTCGATCTATCGCAGAACGGACTGAATTTCTCGCTCAAGGGCCAGCAGCAGCAGAACGGCAACGGCAATGCGCCGACGTCGCGCGGCCGCGTCCTCAACGTGCGGGCGATCGCGGCCGTCGAAACGGCACCATCCAGTTCATCCCCGAGCGGCGTCGGCGCAAGCGACGCGCGTCTCGATATTCGAGTCTGAGGTAACCATGACAACCACCGCGCCCGTCACCAGCACCGCCGCAACGGCCGCCGCCGCGACGCAAAACAGCGCGCAGCAGCAGCTCAGCGGCAATTTCGACACGTTCCTGACGCTGCTGACCACGCAGTTGCAGAACCAGGATCCGCTGAACCCGATGGACTCCAACCAGTTCACCCAGCAATTGGTGGAATTCAGCCAGGTCGAGCAGCAGATCAACACCAACACCAATCTCCAGACGCTGATCAACCAGGGCGCGAGCCAGTCCGCCTCCTATGCGGTGAACTATCTCGGCCGCAACGTCACGGTGACGAACGGAAACGCGTCGCTGACCAACGGCGCCGCCAACTGGACCTACAATCTCGGAACGCAGGCAGCGCAGACCACGCTGACGGTGACCGACGCGAACGGCAACGTCGTCTATTCCGCGCCAGGCGCGACGACCGCCGGCAACAACACGTTCTCCTGGAACGGCCAGAATTCGAACGGCGCCCAGGAACCGAACGGCGTCTACACCTTGCAGGTGAAATCGACCGCCGCCGACGGCTCGACCGTCACGACCGCCGTGGCGAGCTCGGGCACCGTCAGCGAAGTGGATATGACCAGCGGCACGCCGCAGCTGGTGATCGGCTCCATGGAGGTACCGCTCAGCGATATCGCCGGAGTCTCCGGCCCTTGATGTGAAACCGGCGCCCAGAACCGGGCGCTCCAATCTCCGCGCTGAAGGACGAAGTCCCCAACGCCGGAAGGAAGAAAACAATGAGCTTGTACGGCGCACTTCAGATCGGCGTAGCCGGTCTCAACGCAGACAGCACGGCGCTGAGCGTTTCAGCGTCCAATATCGCGAACGTCAACACGATCGGCTACAAGGAGGGCGCGACGTCCTTCTCGACGATCCTGGCCTCGACGGCCGGCAGCGGCAGCCCCGCGGAAGCCGGCGTGATCGCGAACCAGGCCCAGCTCGTCACCACGCAGGGCGGCATCACGTCCACGCAGTCGCCGACCGACCTGGCGATCTCGGGCAACGGCTTCTTCGTCGTCAGCCCGACGACCACCGCGGCGAGCGGTTCGACGCAGTCCCTGCTCTACACGCGGGCCGGCAACTTCACGCCGGACTCGACGGGCAACCTGCGCAACGCATCGGGGTTTTACCTGATGGGCTGGCCGCTCGATGCGAACGGCAACGTTCCGACGAACCGCAACAACATGACGACGATCAACATCAACGATCTGTCGGGTAAGGCCGAGGCCACCTCGACCATGAACCTGCAGGCCAATCTCCAGGCCAGCACGACCGCGACCGCAGGCTACACCGCCGGCGACATGGCGGCCGGCACGGTGACGCCCGATTTCGAGCGCACGATCGACGTCTATGACAGCCAGGGCGGCGCGCAGCCGCTGCAGATCGCGTACCTGAAGACCGGCGCGAACACCTGGGCGTATGAAGTCACCTATCAGGGCAACGCCTCGAACCTCACCGGCCCGCCGACGAACAACCTGGTCGCCTCGGGCACGATGTCGTTCAATTCCGACGGCACGCTGAACACCGCGGACACGTCGGCGGCGAGCCCCACGGGATCGGTCAACATCACGATTCCCTGGGCACCGGGAACCTCGGGCCTCAACCCGCAGACCATCGCGCTGAATATGGGCACGCCCGGCGCGTCGGACGGCGTCACGCAGTTCGACAATCCGTCGTCTCTGGTTCAGTCCTCGGTCAACGGCGCCCTCTTCGGATCGCTGACCGGCGTTTCGATCAACAATAACGGCATCGTCACCGCGCAGTTCTCGAACGGCCTGTCGCAGAACGTGTTCAAGCTGCCGATCGCAACCTTCTCCAATCCGGACGGATTGTCGGCGGTTTCGGGCAACGCCTATGCCGCGTCGAACCAGTCCGGCACGGCCACGATCGGCGAAGCCAATCTCGGCGGCGCGGGTTCGGTCGACTCCAAGGCGCTCGAAGGTTCGACCGTCGATCTGGCCGCGGAGTTTACCACGTTGATCACGACGCAGCGCGCCTATTCGGCTTCGGCGAGAATCATCACCACGGCAGACCAGATGCTGCAAACGCTCGAACAAATCCAGTAACGCCGGACTGGAGACGTCGCGCGCCGCGCGTGATGCGCCGCGCCCGGCGTCTCGATTGCCGGACAATTTAGGGAACTCGGTACGACTTCATTTACCAAGGCTCTTGGCCATTTTTTAAAGGCGAAGCGTCTAATTTCGCAGCGGGTAATGGAGTTGGGAGTCCACATAGATGGCCGAAGACCGAAAGGGACGCGTGAGCTACGTTATCGGACCCGATGGGAGTCCGCTGACGCTGGCTGACCTGCCGCCGCCCGGAACGCGGCGTTGGGTCATCCGCCGCAAGGCGGAAGTGGTTGCCGCCGTGCGCGGCGGTTTGCTCAGTCTGGACGATGCCTGCAAGCGATACACGCTGACCGTCGAGGAATTCCTCGCCTGGCAGCGCGCGATCGACCGCTTCGGCATGCCGGGATTGCGCGCGACGCGCGTGCAGCAGTATCGCAACTGAGCTTGTAGACGGATCGACCGGCGTCACGCCGGAAAAGGGAAAGAATTTCTTAACGCAAAAGCGGCGCCCGATATTTATTCGCCGGCCGCCGCGTTAAGCACGCCTTTACCCAACACGCGGCAATGTTTGCCTAGCACGGCGCGAAACCGGACATCGGTTTCGTTCCTTCATGCGGAGGGCAGGCATTGCCGGAATTTGTCAAAGCGATCGGTGCGGCGCGTTTCGGCGTCATGGCTGGCGTGGCCGCCGCTCTCACCGCCTTCTTTCTCTATGTCGCCGGCGCGCTGACCGAGCCGCCCAAGGCGATCCTGTTTTCCGGCCTCGACCCGCGCGATGCATCGGCGGTGACGAGCAAGCTCGACACCATGGGCGTCAAGTACGACGCCAAGGGTGACGGCGGCACGATCCTGGTTCCGTCCGACGACGTGACCAAGCTTCGCATGCAGCTCGCGGCCGAAAATCTTCCCGCCGCCGGCGTCGGCTACGAGATCTTCGACAAGTCCGACACGTTCGGCGCCACCGCCTTCGTCCAGAACATCAACCGGCTGCGCGCGCTCGAGGGCGAACTCGCCCGCTCGGTGCAGACCATCGAAGGCATCGACGGCGCGCGGATCCACCTCGTCATTCCCGAGCGCCAGATATTCGCGCGCGACGACCAGTCGCCCAGCGCGTCGGTCGTGTTGCGCACGCGCGGCGTGCTCGGCCGCGGCCAGGTGCAGGCGATCCAGCATCTGGTGGCCGCGGCGGTGTCGGGCCTGTCGCCCGAACGCGTCGCCATCGTCGACGACAAGGGCGACCTGCTCGCCGGCGGCGACGACAAGAACGGACCCAATGCCGTCGCCGCGGGCGAGGAATCGGAAACCACGGACTTCGAGGAACGGCTTCGCCAGCGCGTCGAATCGATCGTCGCCAGCGTGGTCGGACCCGGGCATGTCCGCGTCCAGGTCACCGCCGACGTCAGCTACACCCACACCAGCGAAACGTCCGAAACCTACGATCCCGACAGCAAGGTCGTGCGCTCCACGCAATCGGTCGAAACCAGCAACAGCGACACCAATGGCGGCGCCGGCGGCGCGCCGGTGTCGGTCGGCAGCGCGCTTCCGGGCGCGGCCCCGCCGCCTGCGGCGAACGACGGCTCCAAGTCGAACGCGACGCGCAACGAAGAGACGATCAACTACGAGATCAACAAGGCGATCAAGACCAGCACCGTCGACGGCGGCACGGTCAAGCGTCTGTCCGTCGCCGTCGTCGTCGACGGAGCCGAAGGCGCCGGCGGCGCGTACAAGCCGCGCACGCCCGCCGAGATGAAGCAGATCCAGGACCTCGTCAAATCGGCCATCGGCTTCGACGTCAAGCGCGGCGACGTCGTGCAGGTCGACAACATGCCCTTCGCGCATGTCGATCTGGGCGATGCGACGCCGGCGGCCTCGCCGCTTCTCGGCCTCGACAGCGCGGAATGGATGAAGATCATCGAAGTCGCGATCCTCTCCGTCACGGCGCTCCTGATCGGATTCTTCGTCGCCCGTCCGCTGATCTCGCGCATGTTCGCGCCGATCTCCCTCGCCGGCGGACAGATCCAGTCCGGAACGCCGCATGCGGCGCAATTGCCGCCGCCCGGCGCGAACGGCGCCGACGTCCAGCAGATGGGCGCCGACGGCCAGACGCTGGCAGTTCCGGCGCCGCACCGACCCTCGATCGACATCTCGCAGATCGAAGGACAGGTGCGCGAATCCTCGATCAAGAAAGTCGGCGAAGTCGTCAACGCCCATCCTGAAGAAGCGCTCGCCATCATCCGCACCTGGCTCCACGAACCGGCATAAGAACCATGTCACGCACAAAACCCGCCGCCAAAGAAGACATCCGCCAGCTCACCGGAGCGGAGCGCTCGGCCATCATCATGCTGTCTCTCGGCGAGGAACACTCCGCCAAGATCTGGAAGATGATGGATGAGGACGAGATCAAGGAAGTCTCCCAGGTCATGTCGACTCTGGGCACGGTCAGCTCGACGCTGATCGAGAAGCTGCTCGTCGACTTCGTCTCGCAGATGTCGGGTACCGGCTCGCTCATGGGTTCCTACGAATCCACCGAGCGCCTGCTCGCCCGCATGATGCCGGAGGACAAGGTCGGCCAGATCATGGAGGAAATCCGCGGTCCGGCCGGGCGCACCATGTGGGACAAGCTCGCCAATGTGAACGAGACCGTCCTCGCCAACTATCTGAAGAACGAATATCCGCAGACCGTCTCGGTCGTGCTCTCCAAGATCAAGCCGGAGCATGCCGCGCGCGTGCTTGCCGCGCTGCCCGAGGAATTCGCGCTCGAAGTCGTGCAGCGCATGCTGCGCATGGAATCGGTCCCCAAGGATATCCTCGACAAGGTCGAGCAGACTCTGCGCGTCGAGTTCATGTCCAACCTGGCGCGCACCGCCAAGCGCGACGCCCATGAGCATATGGCGGAGATCTTCAACAATTTCGACCGCCAGACCGAAAGCCGCTTCGTCACGGCCCTGGAAGAAAGAAGCCGCGACAGCGCCGAGCGCATCAAGGCGCTGATGTTCACCTTCGAGGATCTCGGCAAGCTCGATCCCGGTTCGATCCAGACCCTGCTGCGCCACGTCGAGAAGGACAAGCTGGCGCTGGCGCTCAAGGGCTCGACCGATACGCTGCGCGACGTCTTCTTCTCCAACATGAGCGAACGCGCCGGAAAGATCCTGCGCGAGGACATGGAGGCCATGGGTCCGGTGCGCCTGAAAGACGTCGACGAGGCGCAGATGCGCATGGTCAACGTCGCCAAGGATCTCGCCAACAAGGGCGAAATCATGATCGCCAACAAGCAGGGCGAAGACGAGCTGGTGTACTGATGGGCGCGGGCAGCAAATACACCTTCGACGTCGAGTTCCGCCCGGAAGGCGATCTCGTTTCCAACGCCGCACGGGCGCGCCAGAAGAAGGCGTACACCACCGACGAGATCGATGCGATCTCCGCCCGCGCGCGCGAACAGGGTCTTAAATCCGGACAGGTCCGCGCCGCCGAAGCGCAGGCCGCCGAGGTCGCCAGGCTCGTCGCGATGGTGCGCGAGATACTCGCGAATTCGCACAAGGCGACGGACGAGGTGCGCCAGGAAGCCTCCATGCTGGCGCTCGCCGCCGCACGCAAGCTCGCCGCCGCGGCGATCGACCAGCTTCCGGCCGCCGACGTCGAACTTGCCCTGCGCACCGCCTTGCACCAGGCGATCGGCGAACCGCGGATCGTGCTCAGCGCCAGCCAGCGCGTCGTCGACGTGCTCAAGCCCCAGCTCGAAGAGATCGCGCTGGAAGAGGGTTTCGAGGGTCGCGTCGCCGTCGTCGCCGACGCGTCGATGGCCACCGCCGACTGCCGCATCGACTGGCGCAGCGGCGGCGCCGAGCGTTCCGAAGGCGCGATCGAGTCGGCGATCGCCGAACTCATCACCCGCCGTTTTTCCAATCTTCCGTCCGTGGAGAGCTAAGTCATGGCCGCAAGCGATAATGTCGACCTTCCCGATCTGGGTCATCAGGAGCAGCCGGGCGCCGCGCCGGCGCTGCTCAACGCCGACACCAACAGCGAGTCCGAGGTCAAGCGCACGGCGCAGGATCTGGAAGCGGTCTACGACGTTCCGGTGACCGTCTCCGCGGTACTCGGCAAGTCCGCGATGGAGGTCAGCCAGCTCCTCAAGCTCGGCAAGGGCACGATCGTCGAACTCGACCGCAAGGTCGGCGAGGCGATCGACATCTACGTCAACGACCGCCTGGTCGCGCGCGGCGAAGTGGTGCTGGTCGAGGACCGCCTCGGCGTCACCATGACGGAAATCATCAAGGCCGGTCAGTCCTAGGAAGGAATACGGATATGCGTCTTCTCATCGTCGGCCAGCTTCAGGGCCAGCTCAGCGCGGCCACCAAGATCGCGATGGATCGCGGGGCCAAGGTCACCCACGCCAGCGACATCGAACAGGCTCTCGCCAGTCTGCGCGGCGGACACGGCGCCGACCTGGTGCTGTGCGACGTCAAGTGCGACATCGGCCAGCTGGTGCGCGGGCTCTCCACCGAGCGCATCTGCACGCCGGTCGTGGCCTGCGGCATCGGCACCGATGCGAGGAGCGCGGTCGAGGCGATCCGCGCCGGCGCCAAGGAATATCTGCCGTTGCCGCCCGATCCGGAACTGATCGCCGCCGTGCTCGCCGCCGTGGCGAACGACGATCATCAGATGATCTACGAGGATCCGGCGATGGAAGCGGTGATCGGTCTCGCCGACCAGGTCGCCCCGAGCGAAGCTTCGATCCTGATCACCGGCGAAAGCGGCACGGGCAAGGAAGTGCTGGCGCGCTACGTCCACAAGAAATCGGAACGCGCTGAGAAGCCGTTCATCTCGGTGAACTGCGCCGCGATCCCGGAAAACCTGCTCGAATCCGAACTGTTCGGCCATGAGAAGGGCGCCTTCACCGGCGCCGTCGCCCGGCGCATCGGCAAGTTCGAGGAAGCCAACGGCGGAACGCTCCTGCTCGACGAAATCAGCGAGATGGACGCGCGCCTCCAGGCCAAGCTCCTGCGCGCCATCCAGGAACGCGAGATCGACCGCGTCGGCGGCACCAAGCCCGTGCGCGTCGACATCCGCATCATCGCCACCTCGAACCGCGATCTCGCCGACGCCGTCAAACACGGGTTCTTCCGCGAAGACCTGCTCTACCGTCTCAACGTCGTGAACCTGCGCCTGCCGGCGCTGCGCGAACGCCCGCGGGACATCCAGGCGCTTGCCAAGCACTTCGCGCACAAATATGCGCAGGCGAACGGCGTGCCTTACCGCGCCATCGCGCCCGCGACGGAACGTCTTTTGCTGTCGCACCCCTGGCGCGGCAACGTGCGCGAACTCGAGAACACGATCCATCGTGCGGTGCTGCTGGCCACCGGCAGCGACATCCAGCCCGAAGCGATCCGCCTGCCGGACGGCACGCAGGTCGGCCCCGGCCGCGCCGCCGATCTGCCGGCGCCGGTGCAGGCCGCCGTCAACAACGCCGTCGCGGTGACGCGCGGGCTCGTCGGCCGCACCGTGGCGGACGTCGAGCGCGATCTGATCCTCGACACGCTCGATCACTGCCTCGGCAACCGCACGCATGCCGCCAACATCCTGGGCATCTCGATCCGCACCTTGCGCAACAAGCTGCGCGAATATTCGCAGGCGGGTCTTGCCATTCCCAATCACGGCGAACAGCGCGCGGCGAACGGTTAAACGTCCGACCACGAAGACATTAAAGCACCATGGCCGACATAAGCGCAGCGCAGCCGAATGCGACCGGGGGGTTTGGCTTCAACCTCTCGACGCTGTCGACCGTTATCCGGCGCAGCGATCTCGGTCTCGCCGTCGGCATCATGGCGATTCTCGTCGTGCTGCTGCTGCCGCTGCCGCCCTGGCTGCTCGATATCTCGCTGGCGCTGTCGCTGTCTTTCTCGATCCTCATCCTGATGACCGCGGTCTTCATCCAGAAGCCGCTGGAATTCAGCTCGTTTCCGACGGTCCTGCTCATCACCACGATGTTGCGCCTGGCGCTTAACCTCGCCTCGACGCGCCTCATCCTCGGACACGGCAACGAAGGCACCGCCGCCTCGGGCTACGTCATCCAGGCCTTCGGCAAGCTCATCATGGGCGGCAATTTCGTCATCGGCTTCATCGTCTTCGCGATCCTGGTGCTGGTGAACTTCGTCGTCATCACGAAAGGCTCGGGGCGCATCGCCGAGGTCGCGGCGCGTTTCAGCCTGGACGCCATGCCCGGCAAGCAGATGGCGGTCGACGCCGATCTTTCGGCCGGCCTGATCGACGAGAAAGAGGCCAAGCGCCGCCGCAAGGACCTCGAGGGCGAATCCAACTTCTTCGGCGCCATGGACGGCGCCAGCAAATTCGTGCGCGGCGACGCGATCGCCGGACTCCTGATCGTCGCCATCAACGTCATCGGCGGGATCATTATCGCCGTCGCGCAGAAGGGCATGAGCTTTTCCGACGCGACCCAGACCTTCACGCTGCTGAGCGTCGGCGACGGACTCGTCAGCCAGATGCCGGCGCTGATCGTGTCGACGGCCGCCGGCCTCATGGTCTCGAAGGCCGGCGTCGAAGGCGCCACCGACAAGGCGCTGATCGGTCAGCTGTCGTTCTATCCGCAGGCGCTCGGAATGGCCGCCGCCGTGATGGGGATCGTCGCGGTCCTGCCCGGCATGCCCACGCTGGTGTTCGCGGGTCTCTCCGCCGCCACCGGCAGCCTCGCCTAC
>Ga0335076_10005025_pt1 | contig 13398 bp, 9 predicted proteins | sample Lox_Sample_25_FD_206717 | JGI IMG/M metagenome (GOLD analysis project Ga0335076, IMG submission 206717) | Soil microbial communities from Loxahatchee National Wildlife Refuge, Florida, United States - Lox_Sample_2.5 | ecosystem: Environmental > Terrestrial > Soil > Wetlands | place: USA: Florida... | reverse complement strand
ATTTCCCCGAGACTGATGCTGTGAGCGGAGCGAAAAACTGGAAAATCCCGAAGTGGCCGTTTCTGCTCGGCAACGCGCTGCTGCTGGGATTTGCGTTTTATATTGTCTGGCAATCGCCGCATCCGATTTCCCAACCGGAAACCATCCTGTGCCTCATCTCCGTCGCGATGGGGGTGATACTCGGGGTCGCGCCGTTCCTGCTGGATCACCGGGCAGTGCTCCGGCTCGTCGAGGTCAACGCCCTGGGCGATGTTGCGGGCAAAATTCAGGACCTGGAACGCCTGGCCACGCAGATCAACACGGCTACCGGCGAGTGGGTGAATGTCCAGACCCAGGCGGAAAAAATCTCCAACGGCGCAAAGGAAATTGCCGACCGGATGTCCGAAGAAGTCCGCCAGTTCTCTGATTTCATGCAGAAGATGAATGACAGTGAAAAGGCCGGACTTCGCCTGGAAACCGAAAAGTTACGCCGCGGCGAAGCCGAGTGGTTGCAGGTGCTGGTGCGGATCCTCGACCACGTTTTCGCGCTGCACACCGCCGCCGTTCAATCCAACCAGCCGCAGGTGGCCGGGCAAATCACGCATTTCCAAAACGCCTGCCGGGGGGCTGCGCGCCGCGTCGGGGTGACGCCCTTTGTGGCCGAGCCGGATGAGCCATTCAATCCCGAACGCCATCAAGTCCTGGACGCAAAATCAAAACCGCCGGCCGACGCGATCGTGTCGGAAACCGTTGGCGTCGGATACACCTTTCAGGGAAGGCTGCTGCGCCCGGCCCTGGTCCGGCTCAAGGGCAACGGGGCCGCCAAGCCTGACGAAGAGCGGCTGCCGCTCGAGGCCACCGGGTCCACGTGAACGGCGATATTCCCGACCCCAGTTCAGACCACATGAATTCTGAAACCGCGCCGGACCGAACCATGCGCCGGCTGGCCGTCGTGCTGGGGATCTTTTCCTTTGGGATGGTGTTGGCCGCCCACCATATCACCGACGGAGACCTCTGGAACAAACTCGCCATCGGGGCGCATGTGTGGAAATACGGGACCGTACCGGTGCGGGACGCGTTTGCGTTCACGCCCGTCCTGCCGCGTTACATCGAGCACGAATGGGGTGCCGGCACCATTTTTTTCGGCGTGCTCAAATTCATCGGGCCGGCCGGATTGATGGCGCTTAAAATCCTGCTGGCCTTCGGTGCGCTGGGCGCGGCCCTCGCCACCGGCCGGAAAATCGGCTGCGCCTGGGAACCGTTGTTGGTGCTGGCGATACCCGCTTCGGCGTGCGTCTTACTCGGCTATATTCCCGTGTTGCGGAGCCACACCTTCACCTATTGTTTTTTTGCCGTCACATTGCTGGGACTCGAAGGAATCCGCGCGGGAAAGAAATGGCCGGTTTGGGCGTTGCCGTTGATGATGCTCGCCTGGTCGAACCTCCACGGTGGATTTGTCGCCGGACTGGGCGCCCTGGCAATATACACGGCGTTCGCGCTGTTCACGCGGCAGCACATCAGGCGGATGCTGATTACGGCGCTCGCCTGCGGCGCGGCCACACTGGTCAATATTTATGGCCTCAAATTCTGGGTCTATTTGATTCCGGCGCTGCTCAACAAACGTCCTCAGGTCGCCGAGTGGCAGCCGCTGCCGTTGTTTGCCAACGACGTGTTTCTCAGTTTTCGGATTCTGTTTGCGCTGGTGCTTTTGCTGGTGCTGGTTGCCTGGCGGCGTACGGAGAAAAAAAGCCGGCCGGGCCTGGCCCTGCTGGCGCTGACCGCGGTCCTGGCATGGCACAGCCGGCGGCATGCGCCGTTCTTTGGCGTCGCCGCCCTGGCCTTTGCCGGCCCGTTTTTGCAGACCTGGCTTGCCGATTTAAGCGCCCGGCTGCCGCAAAACTTGCGGGCGGCGCTGAACCCATCGCTGGCCGTGACCGTTCTCTACGGCGGGGTCGCCATTTTTGTGGCCATGGTTTCTCTGCCAAATGCCTCGTTCGTCCTGCTTTCGCCGGTCGGCCACGATCCGGTGCGTGAAGTGGACATTCTTTCGCGGGCGCAAGCCGAAGGGAACCTGGCCGTTCCGTTCGGCTGGGGCGGTTATTGTTCGTGGCGGCTGTATCCGCGCATAAAGATTTCCATGGATGGCCGTTACGAAACCACTTTCCCGGAGTCCACCTTTGCAATGAATGACGATTTCTTTTCCCGGCGCGGCGCCAACTGGGACCGGCTCATCCGGGATTATCCCGTGGATTATGTCATTCTTGAATTCACGCAGGAACGATTGCGTCCGGAAGATTTGTTGGACCACGGTTACGTTTTGATTTGGGCCACGCCCGGGCATTCCGCGCTCATGGCCCTGCAAAAACACGCCGCCCAGCTCGAACGCGCCGCCGCCGCACTTCCACCCACCACCATCAATCCGGTCGATGCCAGCATTCCTGATGACTGGTGGCCCCGTTGACGGTCAATCAATGGCCGCCGAATGTTTCTGCGACAGGAAGTGCAACCAGCAATTTGTGACCGGGCGTGAATAGATTCGGGACAGCGCGAGCGCGTAAAGTTTCAACTGCGGCGTGTAATTTTTGATTTTCGCCGGCAATTCGCCGGCGCGGATTTCATCGGTCTTGAAATCCAACAACCAGATTTCCTTCGGCAACAGGACGACCAGGTCCGCTATGCCCTGCACCACGACGAATTCATTTTCCAGGGCCGGCGCCGGTTTGGCGCCGATGATTTCAGCCAGTTCTTGCGGGCTGAATTTTGCCGTGAAAGCCAGTTCGCGCCGGACCTGGGCCGCCTGCGCGCAGATTTTCTTTCCCGGCGGCGAATTCCAGAAGGCGGCGATGGCTTCCAAGTCCAGCGCCGCAGCTTCGCCGGATGACATGGCCTTTTCCCGCGTCAGGCGTATGGCTTCAGCTTTCAGCGCGGCGAGTTCATTTGCTTTTTCGAGTGCGAGATGCTGCAGAAATTTGTGGTGCGCCGACCCGGTCTCAGCGGCCGACAGTTTTGGAGTGTAGTCTTTGGCTCTTTGTTTTTGGTCAGGTGGGGCGAGCGTCCGCGCGAGCCGTTTTGGCGAAAAGTCAGGCTGGAAAACCTGTTCCGCTTCATCATCCGGTTCTTCCGCTGCCTGGCGGCGCAGGGCGGTAACCGATGATTTGGCGGCGTGCCTCGTCGCCGCCGTAAATGGATATTCCCACGACAACAGGGCACGCAGCCTTTTCAATGTCGCATTGTCCAACGCGGGCGACGGGTGAGGCGGGGTTTCCGGCTCGCGAGCATCCGCCTTCGCCTGGCTGCGGCGCGACAGGCGTTCGCCCCACCTTTCAGACAATTTTTCGTCATCCACAATTCGCCAACGGAGATTCGGCAATTCACCTTCTGTGCCGTTTTGGGCTTTGGACTTTGAACTTTGAACGCTGAACCATAATCCCAGCCAGTCCGCGCAACTTTTTGCCGCCAGAATTTGTTGCGAAGTGACGGTCGCGGGTTTTTCCCAAAGTTCACCCCATTTTTTCGGCGTGATGCCGCCGCTTAAAATCAATGTGTCCCGCGCGCGGGTCAAGGCGACGTAAAGCAACCGCAATTCCTCGCCCCACAACTCGCGGCGCTCATGTCGCTGCGCGAGCCAGTGAGGCAGGCTGGGATAACGTCCGCCCGCCTGTGGCGGCCTGACCCGGGGGCACAGGCCGAAGGTTTCATCCAGGATGATTTCCGCGCGCAGATCCTGCGTATTGAATGGTTTGCCCAGATCGGCCACGGCCACCACCGGAAATTCCAGGCCCTTGCTCTGGTGAATGCTCATCAGCCGCACGGCATCTTCCTTCGCCGCCGCCGCGACTTCCGGTTCCACCCCGGCGTCGCGTTGGGCGTCGATGAATTTCAAAAACCGGAACAATCCCTGCCGCTGAAACTGGTCGAAACGCCGGGCCAGATTGAGGAATTGTTCCACGTTGGCCTGTCGCCGGGCGCCGCGCGGACGCGTCCCCAACCACTCGGCATAATGCGTTTCCGCCAGAATTTCCTCGAGGCATTGCGAAAGCGACCATTGCCTGGCCATCTTCCGCCAGCGTGAAAATCGTTCCAGGAACTTTTCGGCTTTTTTAATTTTTAATTTTGAATTCTTAATTTGATTGAGCGCCGTCCAGAAATGAACGTCTTTCGCCGCCAGCCGGATTTCCGCCAGCTCGGCCAACGACATGCCGACCAGCGGCGAGCGGAGCACGGCAATGCACGGCACGTCCTGCAATGGATTGTCGAGCAGTTGCAGCAGGCTCATTAAATCCAGGATTTCCGCGCTGTCGTAAAATCCGCCGCGTTCAACCATCAGCGGCACGCCGGCCCGCTCGAATTCCTTCGCATAAACCTCCGCCTTGTTCGCCGGCGAACGTAACAGCACGGTCATGTCGCGCCATTCAGCCGGCCGGAAAGATTGCTGTTCTTCGCTCCAGATTTCATGGCGCGCATCTTTCAGTTCCTGCAAGCGCAGGGCAAGCAGCCGCGCTTCCTTTGCCGCTTCCTCCAAATCGGCCGGATCATCGGGCCCGGCATCGTTTTCCGATCCCGCATCGTCGGTAGGCTTGAGGCGCCACAGCAATTCGGCCCGCGGAGTCGGATTACCGGCCAGGCTGAGAGCGCCTCGCGTTTTGGGTGAACCGAATTGCAATTGCGCCTCGGCGTCGTAGGGCACACCGCCAATTTCTCGGCGCAGGAGCGGGCCGAAAATCGAGTTCACCAAATGAAGCAGGCCTTCGCGGCTGCGGAAATTTTCGGACAAGGGGATCGTTTGCCCGCTTTTACCCTGCCAGGCGGCGGCGTAATCACGAAAAATCTTCGGGTCGGCGAGCCGGAAACGGTAAATGCTCTGTTTGACGTCGCCGACCAGGAAACGGTTGCCCGCGTTCGGAGTTCCGTCTTCAGACGGTCTGTGGCGTTTGCCGCCTGAAGGCGGGACTCCAAACCGGCCACGGCTCAGTGCCTGGATGATTTTGTCCTGGGCGGCGTTGATGTCCTGGTATTCGTCCACGAACACGAACCGCATTTTTTCGCGCCAGCGTTCTGCCACCGGCGTTGGTTTGTCGGCTGCAAAATCCCAGAGCAATTTCAGCGCGAATTGTTCCAAATCGTGGAAATCCAGCACGCCATCGTCGCGTTTGCGCGCGGCGAAGCGGGCGGAAAAATTTTGAGTAAGCCGCAACAACGCGGTCATGTGGCCACGTATCCAATCCCAATCTTCCACCAGCGGATCTTTTCCGTTTTTGACGGCGGCGAGTGAAACGAGAAATTTTGCCTCGTCGAACAAATCCTTCAACGGTTCGCGAAGAATAGTTTTACGTTTTGCCGGCCAATAGCCATCGGCGGAAACGACCTGCTCCAGGACTGCGGCGGCGGTTTTGCGCGTCAATGGCGGAGCGCACGCGCCTCGCGTGCCGCCAACGACGCCCTCGTCGTTGGCCGTGAGCAGTGCCACTTGACGGCCACCAGTTTGTTCGGTGGTGTCCGTGTTTGGCGCGGGGGCGCACCGGACTGTTTCCGGGGCGGGTACGCTCCCCAAACGTGAAAGCATGCCTGCCAATTCTTCTGCCTTTTCATTTTCGCTTTTCAGGCCTTCCAAAAGCGGCAGCCACTCGTCGTACCAATCGCGGATGGCATCCAACAACCACGTCCGCCATTCGTCCGGTTCGGGCTGCGAGAAGTTCTCCAATTGTTGCGCGAGCCAGCCTTCGGCGTCGGGCCGGGTCTGGGCGTAATGATGCAAGCGCAGAACCAGTGACCGGATTTTTTCATCGCGCCCGCCGCCGTAAATCTGAATCAATTTTTGGACGGCCTCAGCCAGAGCCTCTGCCCCGGCGTAATGAATTTGCAATTCGTCTTCGAGAGTTTCGCCGGCCAGCAAGCGCGCCTCGCCTTCGTCGAGCACGGCAGGTTGCGGGTCAAGACCGAGTGCGTAGAAATGTTCGCGCACGAGTTTGAGGCAGAAACTGTGCAGGGTGCCGATGTGCGCCGCATCGAAAAGCGCGAGCTGAGCGGACAGGTGGGTGACGAGTAACGCGTGACAAGTGACAAGAGAAGTCTCCAAGGCCTGGCGGAGGCGTTGACGCATTTCCGTGGCGGCGGCTTCGGTGAAGGTGACGACCAGGATTTCGTCCAGCGACACCTGCTCGCGGCATAGACAATCCAGGCAGCGGGCGATGAGCGTGTGAGTCTTGCCCGTGCCGGCACCGGCCATGACCAGCACATTGCCACGCGCAGTTACGGCGCGGCGTTGCGCGGCGGTCAGGCTGTCTTCAATTTTTGGTGCGGGCGGTTCCGGGTTTCGCACAGAGGTTAAAGTGACACACGCATCCTTGTCTGTGAAACCAAAAGCGCAAGCCGGAAGGTCCAGGGCGCCCCAATTTTTCCTCGTGATTTTCCGGACGTTTTGGATAAATTCCTCTCATGTCCTCCGGGTTTCGGATAAAGGACCAGCCGATTACTGAACGCCCACGTGAACGGTTGGTCGCAAAGGGTGCAAACGCTTTGAGTCAGGCGGAATTGATTGCCATCCTGCTGCGCACCGGTTTGCAAGGCGCCAATGCCGTCGAAATTGGCCGGCGATTGATTGTAAAATTCGGCAACTCGCTCCAGGCGTTGGCCAAGGCGTCGGTGGACGATTTACGGCAGGAGAAGGGCATTGGCCGCGACAAGGCGGTGACGCTGATTGCGGCTTTCGCCCTGGCCGAACGGATGGCCCGGGAAATGTGCAAGGAATCCGAGCCCCTGGACCATCCCGAAGCTGTGGTCCGCTGGTTGCGCGCCCAAAACCTGCTCCGCAACGTGGAGACGCTGCAAGTGCTTTCGCTCAACACGCGCCGCCGGTTCATCCGGGTGGATGAAATTGCTGACGGCACGCTGGACACGTTGCTGGTGCATCCGCGCGAGGTGTTCCGCAAGGCGATTGCCGCCAACGCCGCCGCCGTGGTGCTGGCGCACAATCATCCCAGCGGTGATCCCACGCCGAGCGAAGCGGACATCAAGGTGACGCGCGATTTGATCCGCGCGGGGCAGCTGTTGAAAATTGACGTGCTCGACCATGTCATCATCGGCCGCGCGACCCCGGAGCGGCCAAAGGATTACGCGTCATTGCGCGAGCTGGGATATTTCTATTCGTGAAACGTGAAGGGCCGGCCCCGGTTTTGCGCTTCCAGCGTATCGGTTTGAATAAAACGCTTTGAATCCGGGAGAATCCGGGTATATCTCTGGGCGCAAGCATGATTCACCCGACGGCCATCATTCATCCCAAAGCAAAGCTGGATTCAACGGTCCAGGTCGGACCGTGCGCCGTGATTGACGAAGGCGTGGAACTGGGGGCGAACTGCGTCGTCGGGCCGCACGTTTATCTCACGGGGTTGGCGACGATTGGGGCGCACAATCAATTTCACGCCGGATGTGTCATTGGCGACGCGCCGCAGGATTTGAAATATGACGGCACGCCGACACGGTTGCGCATCGGGGATCGCAACGTTTTCCGCGAACACGTCACGGTGCATCGTTCGACCAAAACGGAGGCGGAGACCCTCATCGGCTCGCGGAATTTTCTGATGCAACACTCGCACGTGGCGCACAATTGTCTGATTGGCGACGACGTGATTCTGGCCGGAGGCGCGTTGCTGGCGGGACACGTCGAAGTACAGGACCGCGTGTTCATTTCCGGCAACTGCCTGGTGCACCAGTTTTGCCGGGTGGGGACGCTGGCGATGATGCAGGGCGGCTCGGCCATCAGCCAGGACCTGCCGCCGTTCACGCTGGCGATGCGGGGGAACGAAATGTGCGGCCTGAACATCGTTGGCTTGCGCCGGGCCGGCCTAGCCGCGGAACAACGGCTGGAATTGAAACAGCTCTATCATATGCTGTTCCGGAGCGGCAAAAACCTGCGGGAAGCTGTGGCCGAAGCAAGGGGGAAATTTGCCAGTCCGCCGGCAAAGAAAATGCTGGATTTTGTGGCGGAAGCCAAACGTGGCGTGTGCGCCGATATCGGCCACATCGCCAGGGAAAGCGAAGACGCGTAAATGCGGCCATGTATAAAATCCTCGGTTCAGATGGAAACGAATATGGTCCGGTTTCCGCCGAGCAGATAACGAAGTGGATCGCGGAGAGCCGGGTGGAAAAGAAAACGCCGGTGAAACCGGAAGGCGCACCGGACTGGGTCTTTCTGCAATCATTGCCGGAGTTCACCGCGGCCTTCGCGCCACCCGCGCCGCCGGGATCGCTGCCCGCACCGCTGCCGGGACCACCGCCAATTGCTCCTCGGCCCGGCCGTCCTGCCAAAAACCTAAAGGCATTGGTCGCGGCCACGCTGGGCATCTTTTCCATGGTCCCGCCGGTGGGTGCTGTGCTGGGCATCCCGGCCGTGGTTTTGGGAATCTCAGGATTGGGTTTTTATCAACAGAACCCGGCATCCGGCGGCAAAGTCCACGCGTGGATCGGGATAATTTTCGGCGGTTTGTTTGCGGTCGGCTATTGGGTATTGATTACGGCCTATATTATCAGCGGGATTGTGCCGGGACATCCAACGCATTAACTTTTGCGCCATGTATAAAATCATCGGGGCCGACGGCAAAATCTACGGTCCGGCCAGCCTTGAGCAATTACGACGTTGGATTGCCGAGGGCCGTGCCAATGCCCTGACCCGGACACAGGCGGAGAGCATGCCGGAATGGAAATTGCTGGGCGCTTTGCCGGAGTTCGCCGGAAATCTGGGGCCGCCAATTCCATCAGCAATTCAACCACTCCCGCCGGGGGCTACGATGGCGGGACCGATGCCTCGGACCAATAATTCCCTGGCAATTGCGGGCTTAATTTTCGGGATTTTGTCACTCACCTGCTGCTGTGGATTTCCCTTGAATCTTTTGGGCCTCATTTTTTCGCTGGTCGGTTTGTCGCAAATCCACCGCCAACCGGAACGTTATGAAGGGCGTGGGTTCGCCATCGCCGGATTGGTGCTTTCGGCGGTCAGCCTTTGCTTTACGTTTGGAATACTGTTGTTCAATCTGCTCCTCGCGCCGCTGAGCGCCCTGGGGAATTTTTGAAGGTGCCGAATTGGAACCATGCGCACCGGATTACCCTCCAGACCGCCCAAACCCGCCGCGCCGCCGTCCCTGGCCTTTTTTGTCGTCGTCGTGCTGATGGCGGCCTTGTTGGGATCAGGCGCAGTTTTGTTTTTCTTTGATCCGAGCACCCACGGATTTTATCCATTGTGCCTTTTCCACCAGCTGACGGGGTTGAATTGCCCGGGCTGCGGCGGGACCCGGGCGGCGTATCAATTGCTCCATGGACACTTTTTAAATGCACTGCGGGACAACGCGCTGTTCATGCTGGTGCTGGCCGCTTTGCTGGCACACGGCGCATGGTTTGTCATCCGAAAAATCCGTCGTCAGCCCGCCACCCTGGCCGTACCGCCGGGTGCATTGTGGACGCTCCTGGTCATCACCATGGTGTTCGGCGTGTTGCGGAACCTGCCGATGTTTTCGTTTCTTTCGCCCTGAACGCGCGGGAACTTTTCGCTTTTGCCGCCGCACGTTCTCGTGTTCAATCGTTGAACTATGAGTCTGACACATCCATTGACAACCACGACGTTTGATCTGCCCGGCTATCGCGTTACGAAATCGTTCGGCGTCGTGCGCGGCATTATCGTGCGGTCGCGCTCGGTCATCGGCAACTTTGGCGCGAGCATCCAGGCGATTTTCGGCGGGAACATCTCCCTGTACACCAGTCTGTGCGAGCGCGCCCGGGAGGACGCCTTCAATCTGATGCTCACGCATGCCGGCCAACTCGGCGCCAACGCGGTCATCGGCGTGCGTTACGACGCCACGGAAATTGCCGCCGGCATCACCGAAGTGCTGTGCTACGGCACGGCGGTTTACGTGGAAACAGCCGGTCAAAGTTGATGGTTGACGGTTGTAGGCTCAACCGTCAACCGCCCCAAAACCATCAACCATCAACTATCAACCGACACATGGCCGGTCACAGCAAATGGGCGAAGGTCAAGCATTTCAAGGGCGCGATTGACGCCAAGCGCGGGAAGATTTTTTCCAAGCTGGGGCGCGAAATCACCATGGCCGCAAAGCTCGGCGGGGGCGACCCGGATATGAACCCGCGGCTGCGCATGGTGCTGCTCAAGTGCCGCACCGCGAACATGCCCAAGGACAATATCGAGCGCGCCGTCAAAAAGGGCGTTGGCGGCGGTGAAGGCACGAACTTCGAGGATTTGACCTACGAAATTTATGCCCCGCATGGCGTGGCCTTGCTCGTGGAGGTGAACACGGACAATCGCAATCGCACGGCATCTGAAATTCGCAGCCTTGTAACCAAGAATGGTGGCAGCATTGCCACCCCGGGCTCGGTCAGCCGGTTGTTTCATCGCAAAGGACAAATTATTGTCGCCCGGGAAGCGGCGGCGGAGGATCAATTGATGGGACTGGCGCTCGAAGCCGGAGCGGAGGATTTCAAGGCCGAGCCGCAAGGCTTTGAAATCATCACCGAACCCGCGAAGTTCGAGGCGGTGCACCGGCAGGTTGAAGCCCAACGCATCAAATGCGAGGTGGCAGAGGTCACGTCGCTGCCCACGATGACCGTGCCGCTGGCCGGGGCGCCGGCGGTGGCGGCCGTCAACAAGCTGATCGAGGCTTTGGAGGAACACGACGATGTGAAGGAAGTTTTTTCCAATGTCTGGCTGCCCGAAACGTGAACCACGCCCGACCGCATGAAGGCATTAAGCGCTGACTCTCTTCTGGCGCGGCTGTTGTCGCGATTGACGGTGGCCATATGCCGTTATCCCCGCTGGTTTTTTTATCCGCAAGCGCTGTTGTTTTTGATCAGTATCGTTTACACGACCGGCTGTTTGGAAAGCGACATGAACCGGGACAACCTGGTCGGTCCCAACCACAAGAACCACGAAAATTATCTTCGCCTGCAAAAGGAGTTTCCACAACAGGGCAACGATCTGGTGGTGGTGGTGGAAAGTGAGAGCCTGGAGAAAAACCGGCAATTTGTCGAACGCATCGTGGCAAAGATGGAAGCGGAACCGGATCTGTTTCGCGACGTTTTTTACCAGCAAAGCCTGTCGGTCATGGGGGCCAAGGCTCTGCTGTTTGCAGATGATGATGATTTGGTGGAATTGAAAGGGAAACTCGACGACGCGCTGCCGTTTCTCCGCCAGTTCACGCCGACGACAAATCTCATCACGTTTTTCGAACAGGTCAACACGGACTTCCGCACGGCGCCGCGGGAAACAAATGCCCAGACCGAGTCGCTGATTCAAGCCATACCGGCATTGACGCGCATTGTGGAGCAGGCGGTCGATTGCCTGGGGCGCCCGGGAATACCGCCCTCGCCCAGTGTCGTATCACTTTTCAACGCCGGCAGCGAAACAAACATCTATGTCAACTTCGATCGCGGGCGGATTTTTCTGGTTACGACGCATGCGCCCAACGACAAGCTCAACAGCCGGGCGATTGAACGGTTGCGTCAATTGATCCGGGAAACTCAGACCGAAGTGCCCGGTCTCAATGTCGGACTGATCGGTGAACCGGTCCTGGACTTTGACGAAATGAAGCAGTCGCAGATGGACGTCACCGTGGCGAGCCTGGTCTCGCTGGTATTGTGTGCGCTGATTTTCATCTATGGTTACAACGAAACCGGCCGGCCGGTGAAGGCGACGATTTGCCTGGTGGTCGGCCTGGCCTACACGCTGGCGTTCACCACCCTGACCGTGGGGCATTTGAACATATTGACAATCACCTTTGTGCCCATGCTGATCGGCCTGGCGATCGATTTTGGTGTCCACCTGGTCACGCGCTACGAAGAAGAATTGCGTCATGGCAAAACCGAGGAAGCGGCGATGGCCAGGGCAATGGTTTACACCGGCCAGGGCATATTCACCGGCGCGTTGACCACGGCGAGCGCGTTCCTGGCCATGGCCTTTACCCACTTCAAGGGCATTCAGGAGATGGGCATCATTTGCGGGGGCGGATTGTTGCTCTGCCTGGTCCCGATGATGACACTGTTGCCGGCGTTGCTGTTGCGCGGCCAGCAGAATGTCATCGACCACACCACGCGCGAAGACGAACACCGCGCGCGCATCGAAAACATCTGGCTGCAACGTCCGGTGCTGGTGCTGATCGTCACGGCCGCATTGTGTGCGCTGGCGTTGAATGAGTCCCGCAAAGTTTATTTCGATTATAACATGCAGAAATTACAGGCGCTGGGATTGCCATCGGTGATGTTCGAAGAAAAGTTGTTCAAGGCCGCGGACAAGTCGTTGTTGTACTGTGCAGTTGTTGCCGATTCGCTGACAAACGCAATCGATCTGGAGGAAAGAATCAGGAAACTGCCTTCGGTCGCCGATGTCGAACCGCCGGCGAGTCTGCTGAATCGTTTGCAAAACCCCATCGGCGAGGAAAAGCTCAAATTGATCGGCCAGATCAAGGAAGCGCTGGCGCCGCTGGAGTTCGGCGTGCTGGACACGAACCTGGTGAATCTCAATGCGTTCAGCCGTACATTGTTTTCGCTTTCCGGTTATTGTGGCATGGCGCTGGATGACCCGGCGGTGAAAAACGATGACCCGGAGCTGGCGAAACAGTTTATCGCCCTCCGCCAGGCCATTGAGGATTTGCGCAAGAAGATGTTGCAGGGCAACAGCAATGTGCTGGCGGAACACTCCCTTAAACTGACGCAATTCCAGCAGGCGCTCTTCACCGATATGCGCACGACATTTCGGTTGCTGCAAAATCAGGATAACCGTGCCCCCCTGCACGTGGAGGATTTACCCCAGGCGTTTCGCGACCAGTTTGTGGGGGTCACGGGCAAATTTCTGCTGCAAGTGTTTCCCAAGAACGATGCCTGGCAGCGTGCCAACCAGGAAAAATTTATCACCGAATTGCGAACGTTGGCCCCCGATGTTACCGGAACGCCGGTGCAACTGTACGAATTTGAGGAATTGCTCAAGAACAGTTATATCCAGGCGGCCTGGTATTCGCTGGGGGCCATCGCACTTCTGGTCTGGTTGCACTTCCGCAGCATCGGCCCCGTCATCCTGTCGCTGTTGCCGGTCGGCATCGGCACGCTGTGGCTGGTTGGATTGATGGGTTGGTTTGGCATCCCCTTCAACGTGGCGAACATTATGACTTTGCCTCTGGTGGTTGGCATCGGTGTTACGAACGGGGTTCAAATTCTTAATCGCTTTGCGGAGGAACGCACGCCCGGCATTCTCGCCCGCAGCACCGGCAAGGCCGTGCTGGTCTCGGGATTGACGGCGATTGCCGGGTTTGGCAGTTTAATTATTGCCAAGGACCGGGGCATTTATAGTTTGGGTTGTGTGATGGCGACCGGAATTGCAGCCTGCATGATTGCCGCCCTGACCCTTTTACCAGCGTTGCTGAATTT
>Ga0335076_10005023_pt1 | contig 13401 bp, 11 predicted proteins | sample Lox_Sample_25_FD_206717 | JGI IMG/M metagenome (GOLD analysis project Ga0335076, IMG submission 206717) | Soil microbial communities from Loxahatchee National Wildlife Refuge, Florida, United States - Lox_Sample_2.5 | ecosystem: Environmental > Terrestrial > Soil > Wetlands | place: USA... | reverse complement strand
CGTGTATGCCGACAATTTTCCCCAGGAAAAATTATATGTTCAGTTTGATAAGAATTTGTATAATTCGGGTGAAACCATCTGGTTTAAAGCATACCTTTTTTCAGGCGTTGATCCTTCACCGATCAGCAAAAATTTTTATGCCGAATTATCTGACGCGAATGGAAATATTATTCAAAAAAAGATTCTTCCTTTATTTGAATCCACGACTGCCGGTAATTTTGATATTCCTCCGGGATTTAAAGAGAACCGTCTTCACTTCAGGGCATACACTACCTGGATGCTCAATTTTGACACCGCATTCCTTTATGAAAAAGATATCAGGTTGGCGAATATTGTGAAAGATTCTTCCCAGAATACGAATTCATTACCGAATTATCGCTTTCAGTTTTTTCCGGAAGGTGGAGATGTGATTGCCGGCGTGGAAAATAATATTGCTTTTAAAGCAACGGACCAATATGGTCTGCCGATTAAAGTTACCGGCATACTGAAAGATGCTTCCGGAAAAGATGTGCTTGAATTCAGTTCAGTACACGACGGGATGGGCAAATTTCTGATCACACCTGATAAAGGAGATTCACTTTATGCATTGTGGAAAGATGAAAAGGGAGTGGAACACCGGACCGATTTCCCACAGATCAAATCAGCGGGAGTTGCGCTACGGGTCATGAATACTCCAAAGAAGGCTTATTTCTCCGTGGCACGATCGACAGAAAACGATGAACTATACAACAAGCTCACGGTGATCGCACACATGAATCAGCAGATGGTATATAAAGCCACGGTAAATCTTAAAGACAATTTTATTAGCGGGGGATCCATTCCGACCGACCAACTCCCCTCGGGTGTATTGCAGGTGACGGTTTTCAGAAGCGATAACCTGCCCGTTGCAGAAAGGGTCGTGTTTGTTAATAACCATTCCTTCGAATTCTCGTCTGATCTTACTCCCACTTCAAAAAGCATTGTAAAAAGAGGAAAAAATGTGATTGATATTTCTGTTCCGGATACTATCAGTGCCAACTTATCAGTTGCAATAACTGATGCCGAAGCGGACGGTAAAAAAACCAATGATGGAAATATTATTTCAGGCCTTTTACTGACCGGTGATATCAGAGGGTATGTACATGCCCCGGGATATTATTTTTCGAATGCATCAGACAGTGTCGCCCAGCATCTCGATCTGGTCATGCTCACCCATGGCTGGCGTCGTTTTAAATGGGATCAATTGTTGCGCGGTAAAACACCTGTAATCAAATTCCCGGTTGAAAATTATGTATCGATTTACGCCACGGTGTTGGGTGTCGATGCAAGTCATATTGCCAAAGAAGAATCTATGAATCTCATTCTTCAAAAAAAGGATTCCAGCATACAATTCATGGACGCTCCTAAAGTTGCCGGCTCACGATTCGGCATTTCCGGATTGATATTTTATGATACAGCAAGAGCATTTTATCAATTCAATGTAAATCGAAAATTGTCCGCAGAATCGGCTGTTGTTTTCGACAATGGATTATATAAGGGAATAAAAAAAATAAAACCGGTTATGCCTTCTTTTGCAGGATGGACTGCAGCAGATTCGGCGATGTTAAGGAAGAACAGATTTATTGTGGAAGAAACGGCCAAGGCTAAATCTTATGATGACAAAAAAGTGCAAACGCTTGCAAGCGTTACGGTAAAAGTGAAACAAAAAACACCTGCTGAAAAACTGGATGAACAATATTCGTCCGGGCTGTTTAGCGGGGGAGATGCTTTTGTTTTCGATATTCTCGATGATCAGATGGCGCAAACCTATACAGATGTTTTCAACTATTTGCTGGGGAGAATAGCAGGTCTGATGATCACAAATCCCGGAGGGAGGACGAGTCTTCAATGGCGGGGTTCCACACCTTCCTTATATGTTAATGAAGTGCAGGCTGATGTTCAGCAGTTACAAAATATGCCGATGTCTGATATCGCTCTTGTGAAAGTATTCCGCCCCGGAACTGCTGTCGGATTCGGCAGTGGGGCAGGTGGGAGTATTGCTATCTATACAAAAAGGGGTGCATCGAAAAAAGTGGATCCCTCGATCAAAGGCCTCGAGCAGACCAGGATAATAGGTTACTCGGCTATCAGACAATTTTATTCTCCTGATTATACACAACCAGATGATGCAGAGATTGCGGAAGATGTCAGGAGTACTTTATATTGGAATCCTTTTATTCTTACTGATAGACACAATAAGAAAATAACCATCCAATTTTTTAATAACGATATTTCCAAAAAACTCCGTGTTGTGCTTGAAGGAATCAATACAGACGGCAAATTGACGAGAATAGAAAAGATCCTTCAATAAACAATATACGTTATTGACAAACCGGGATTTTCTTATTCACCGGTTTCTTTGGGGAAAACAAAAATCGATTTAAGATTATCTTTGATCCTCAGGCTCCTTCTTAAAAGCCTGAACCGATAATGAAAATCAGTGAAATTATTTCTGTTCTGGAGAACCTGGCTCCTTCTCTTTATCAGGAAAACTATGACAATGCCGGGTTACTAACGGGGAACAGTATGTGGGAATGTTCCGGTGCCCTGATCACACTGGATGCCACTGAATCTGTGATAGAAGAAGCTATTGCAAAAAAATGCAACCTCGTCGTAGCGCACCACCCGGTTATTTTCGCGGGGATTAAAAAAATCAATGGAAAGAATTATATCGAACGAAGCATTATCGCTGCTATCAAAAATGATATCGCGATTTACGCAATACACACTAATCTGGATAACCTGCTGAGTGGAGTGAATGGGAAAATAGCAGATAAATTGGGATTAATCAACAGAAACTGGCTTTCGCCACTCTCTTCCACCCTTAGGAAATTATTCACCTTTGTTCCGTTCGACTATGCAGAAAAGGTACGCAAAGCTATTTTCGATGCAGGGGCCGGACATATCGGCAATTACAGTGAAGCAAGTTTTAACGTGGAAGGAACCGGCACTTTCAAAGCAGAACATGGAGCCAATCCATTTTCAGGAAAAATCGGCGAAAGGCAATTTGAAAAAGAAATTAAAATTGAAGCGATATTTCCACGGCATTTGCAAGATTCCGTTGTGCGGGCAATGATAAAAGCACATCCTTATGAAGAAGTGGCATATGATGTCGTTGGCCTTGAAAATACAAACAGTAATTGGGGTTCTGGTCTGGTAGGTGAATTGCCTGAGGCATCCTCAGAAAAACTATTCCTGGGCAGGCTTGTTGAAGTTTTTGGAGTTCCGGTCATCCGGCATACGAAGCTCAATAATCGACCGGTCAAAAAAGTGGCGCTTTGTGGGGGAGCTGGTAGTTTTCTCATTCCCAATGCCTTAGCGGCGGGAGCAGATTTTTTCGTGACAGCAGATATTAAATACCACCAGTTTTTTGACGCTGATAACTGCCTGGTTATTGCAGATATCGGCCATTATGAAAGTGAGCAGTTTACGGTGGAGCTTTTGTATGCTATTTTGCGGGAAAAATTTCCTACCTTTGCCGTCCTAAAATCTGACACGAGAACCAATCCGGTCAACTATTATTTTTAAACTATGTCCAACGTAAAAGAATTCTCTGTTGAGGAAAAATTATCTTCACTGATCACACTCCAGAAAATTGAATCCAGGTTAGATGAATACAAAGTCCTGAAGGGCGAATTGCCGATGGAAGTAAGTGACCTGGAAGATGAGATCCAGGGGTTGCATTCCCGCCAAACGCGCATCGAGGAAGAAATTAACGGTATTCAGGAATTCATCAACCAGAAAAAGGAATCGATGAAAGAATCTGAAGCGTTGATAAAAAAATACGATAAGCAGAGCCAGAATGTAAAGAACAGCCGCGAGTTTGAAGCCATCAATAAAGAAATTGAAATGCAGCAGCTGGAAGTAAAGCTGTCGGAAAAGCATATCAAAGACGCAAATGAAGAAATTGCAGAAAAAGTGGTTCAGCTGGAAAGAGCGAAGAAAGCCATTGCGGCAAAAGAAGGGATCCTGAAAAACAAAAAAGACGAACTGGAAAAAATTATTGCTGCCACAGAAAAAGAAGAAAAACATTTCAGCAAACTTTCGGCAGAAGCCAGGGAAAAAATAGAACCCCGTTTATTGCATTCTTACGATCGCATCCGCAGCAATTATCGCAATGGATTGGCGGTTGTTCCGATCGTACGTGATGCATGTGGCGGATGCTTCAATGCTATTCCTCCTCAGCGCCAGAGTGAAATTCGGCAGCGTAAAAAAATAATTGTGTGTGAAAACTGTGGCCGCATTCTTGTGGATAATGATTTGAATGATTCTGTAGTAGTGAAATAATTGTAGCCAGGGATTTAAATCCCGGGCTACAAGTATAGGCATGAAGCCCTGCTGAGTTATTACCCTGATTTTGCTGATTCCCGTATTTAGATTGCCTGAATTATCTTGCGGATATGAAATATCCACTGCCTGTTCGGTTAATTTATCCCGGCAGGTCCTGCATGATTGTAAAGCTTTTATTGTTGCTCGTTTTTCACTTGGTCATGCAAACAGGCATTTACGCCCAGAAAAAATTCGATTTCAACAGCAATTGCCAGCAGGCGTACAAAAACATTATCCAGCTAAAATTGAAAGCAGGCCAGGAACTGATCGACAACGAAAAAAAAATCCGGCCCAATAATCTCATTCCTTATTTTCTTGAAAATTATATCGATTTTTTTGTTCTTTTTTTTAACCAGGATCCCGCCGAATACAGGATAAGAAAAGACAACGTGCAAAAACGCCTTCAACTGATGAAAGAGGGCCCGGAATCATCTCCGTTTTATCTTTTTACCAGGTCGGTGATTTACTATCAATGGGCAGCAATCCATATTAAGTTTGCAGCCAATTGGGATGCTGCCTGGCAATTCCGCCGGTCATTTTTACTGGGCAAATACAATCAGGAAAAATTTCCTTCCTTCGCTCCCTCCATGATGTTGAACGGAGCCATGCAGGTTGCTGCAGGTACTATTCCTTCTGGGTATCAGTGGTTAAGTAATTTGCTCGGTATTAGCGGAAGTATTAAAGGCGGCATGCAACTTCTTCAACAATGCATCAATCAAAATGATTCCCTGTCAGTAGTTTTTCGCGAAGAATCTGTTTTTTATTATCTCTACCTGAAATTTTATATCGAAAATAAAAAAGAGGAGGTCTTTACATTTATTGCACAACACCAACTCGATATCAGGAACAATCATTTATTTGCTTATCTCGCAGCCAATCTCGCACTTAACAACCAGGATGCAGCTTATGCTAAACGCATCATTCAACAGAGAAACCTGAGTACGGAATATTTTGCTATGCCGGTTTGGGATCTTGAAATGGGTTATGCCGAAATGAATCATCTCGAACCTGATGCTGTTTTTTATCTCGAACGGTTCATCAATCAGTTCAAAGGAAGATTTTATGTGAAGGATGTTTTGCAAAAGCTGAGCTGGTTCTATTACCTGCAAAACAATCAATCCAAAGCAAATGAATACCGGGCATTGATACTAAAAAAAGGAAGCCTGGATACCGAGGCCGACAAGCAGGCCTGGAATGAAGCAAGGAGTGGCAAATGGCCAAACCCGGTGTTGTTAAAAGCAAGGTTGCTGAATGATGGTGGCTATTATGAGGAGGCTTTGAAAATACTGGCAGGAAAAAGATCGTCAGATTTTTCGCTGCCTGAAGAGAAACTGGAATTTGCATATCGCCTGGGAAGAATCTACGATGACATGGGAAGAAAGGACGAAGCCATTGAGACTTATCTTACTGCCATTAAATTAGGTCAGCAACGCAAAGAATATTTTGCTGCGCGAGCAGCCCTGCAGATAGGATATATTTATGAAAGTCGGAATGATCCCAAAAAGGCGATGGCCTATTTTCAGAAAGTACTTGATTTGAAAGATCACGAATATAAAAATGCACTTGATCAGAAAGCCAAGGCAGGATTGGCCAGGTGCAGAGCCGAGTGATTCGTCTAAAATCGTAAATTGTAACATGCTTAAACAATTGCAGATTCAGAATTACGCGATCATTGATGAAATCAGCATTGATTTTTCAGGGAAGTTAAATGTCATCACAGGGGAAACCGGGGCAGGAAAGTCGATCCTCGCCGGTGCGCTGGCATTGATATTGGGTGAGCGGGCAGATACTTCAGTTTTGCTGAACCGCGATAAGAAATGTTTTGTTGAAGGTGTGTTCGAAATCGAAAATAAAAAGAATGTAAGGAATTTTTTAGAAGAGAATGATCTGGATACTGAGGAAGAACTTGTTTTAAGAAGAGAAATCGGATCAAATGGGAAATCGAGAGCATTTATAAATGATACACCTGTGAACCTGGAACAGCTTCGCTCTTTAAGTGTTTTGCTGGTAGATCTGCATCAGCAATTCGACACCCTGGAATTAGGGCAATCGGATTTTCAGAGGGAAGTCCTGGATGCATTGGCAGGACAAACTACATTATTAAGCAGGTATCAATCAACCTACCGCCGGTTTCTTTCTGCAAAAAAAGAATTGAATGTTTTGCGTGAGCAACAGGCACAGGCTGATAAAGAAGCTGACTATAATAAATTCCTGCTCGATGAAATAACCGAAGCAAATTTTGGTGAAAACGAATTGGAGGATTTGGATAATGAATTAAAATTGCTTAGTCATGCAGAAAGTATTAAAGCAGTGTTATCAAAAATATATTATGATTTTGAGGAAGGAGATCAGCCCATGGTTCAACAGCTAAAATCATCGGCGAACCAATTGCAGGCTTATTCGTCCTATCATTCTGCTTTACCGACTCTCCTGGAAAGAATTCAGTCTGCACAGATAGAACTTAGAGACATTGCCGAAGAAATTGAGCGGGTCAATGATCATATCCATCACGAGCCGCAGCGCATTAATCAAATCAATGAAAAGTTGTCTCTTGGGTATAAATTACTTAAAAAACATGGGCTTGGATCAACCCGGGAGTTATTGAGTCTGAAGAAGGAACTGGAAAATAAATTACAGGCAGTATTGAATATTGCGGAAAGTATTGCGACGAAAGAAAAAGAGACTGAATCCCTGCTCTCAGAATCGAAGCTATTGGCTGAATCTATTTCAAAAAACAGGAAGGCACAAATAGCTTTTTTTGTTCAAAAGGTAAACGGACTACTCATTCAGGTAGGTATGCCCAATGCCCGCTTAAAAGTTCAGCTTCTGCCTGGTGAACTTAATGAATTTGGAATGGATGATATCGAATTTCTTTTCGATGCAAATAAAAGCGGCCGGTTTGAACCCATTCGGAAAGTGGCTTCAGGTGGGGAGTTGAGCCGCCTGATGTTGTGCATTAAATCACTCATTGCTCAATCTATTGATCTGCCCACTTTGTTGTTTGATGAAATTGATTCGGGTATTTCGGGAGAAGCGGCGAAGCAGGTTGGTATTATATTAAAAGATCTTTCAAAAAAGAGACAGGTTATCTGCATTACTCATCAGCCTCAAATTGCCAGCAAGGCAGATGCGCATTATTTTGTATTCAAGGACATTCATGGCGGCAGTATTAAAACCAGTATTCGGCTTCTCTCGCCGGATGAACGTGTCATTGCCATTGCGAAAATGTTAAGCGGCGAAAAACCCACAGCAGCTGCATTGGAAAATGCCAAGGAAATGGTGACGAATTAATGTGATAATGTGGAAATGTGATAATGTGATAATGTGGAATAGGGGATAAGGATGGCTGATGTTCAAATTTTATTCTTTTTATTTCTATTTCCATTATTTGTGTTATTTGTGAATCATCATTTTAAAATATTATTTTCACATTTCCACATTATCACATTTCCACATTGAAGCTTCGCTCAATAATCATATTGCTCATTCTTCTTATTTCACTGGCACCGGCTTTTTATCTCAATAAAGTGCTGCAAAGAGCCATTCAGCCCCGGCAATCCATGGTCCGTCTGTTTGTCTATATCCTCGTTGCATTTTCCCTGGTTTTCGTGTATAGCTTCCTGATTGTATGGCTAATCCTGCATTTATTCCCTGTTGCAATGAAATAACTTCTTATTTTTATGCCCTCAAAAATCAAAGCGATTCTATGTCATATAACCTGCTTAAAGGAAAAAAGGGAATCATTTTCGGTGCACTGGATGAAAGATCTATTGCATGGAGAACGGCATTACGTTGTCACGAAGAAGGAGCACAACTCGTTTTAACAAATGCTCCTGTAGCATTGCGTATGGGAGAGATCAACAAACTGGCCAAAGAAATAAATGCTCCCGTCATTGGTGCTGATGTTACCAATATGGATGATCTCAACAAATTATTGAACGAATCCATTAAGCATTTTGGAGCCAAGATTGATTTCGTATTGCATTCTGTAGGAATGAGCCTGAATATGCGTAAGGGGAAACAATACACTGAACTCGATTATGGGTTCAACCAAAAAACACTTGATATTTCTGCCATGTCCCTCCACCGCGTTTTGCAATGCGCATGGAATATGGATGCAATTAATGAATGGGGTAGCGTGGTGGCGCTGACCTATATCGCAGCGCAGCGCGTATTTCCGGATTATAATGAGATGGCCGATGCGAAGGCCCTGCTTGAAAGCGTGGCACGCAGCTTCGGATATTATTACGGGATGAAAAGAAAGATAAGAATCAATACTGTTTCACAATCTCCGACAAGAACCACGGCAGGCAGCGGAGTAAAGGGGTTTGATGATTTTATTACTTACGCCGAAAAAATGAGCCCTTTAGGCAATGCAACTGCAGATGAATGTGCCGGATTTTGCGCAGTCTTATTCAGTGATCTGGCTAAGATGGTTACGATGCAGAACCTCTTCCATGATGGCGGATTTTCCTTTACCGGCGTAACCGAAGCGGTCATTAATCAAATGGGAAAATAGTACGAAAGCGAATCAAAAATAAAAACTGCCTGATGAGGCAGCTTTATATCACCATCGTGTATTTTTAATCTGCTGAGTTTAATATTCATCTTCATTAAAGAAGAAATCTTCCTGTGAGGGATAATCGGGCCAGATATCATCTATTCCTTCATAAATCTCTCCTTCGTCTTCCAGTTCCTGCAAATTTTCGACAACTTCTATAGGGGCTCCGGAACGAATGGCATAATCTATCAACTCATCTTTGGTAGCCGGCCAGGGAGCATCTTCCAGGTAGCTGGCTAATTCGAGTGTCCAGAACATCTTTTCGTTTTTTAATTTTTCTGAATAGTTTTTGTAAGGACAGAAAGAAACCAGGTTATTTTTGATCCAGGGGCCTCGCTTAAAATTTTCTGCCTGCCTTTAATTTTTCGCAAAAGTAATTTTTATAATGAAACCACCAAATACCGATGAAAAATTAACGCCACTCAGTCATTATTATTATTGGGTCGGGCGAGCGGGGTTGAATTTCACAAAATCGAAGCAGAATTTGAGAATAATTTGAATGTGAACCTGTAGGTTTGTAATAAATGGCCGTTGCAACCTCAGAATAATATGTTAAAAGCGAACAATATCCATAAGTATTATGGCGATCTGTGGGTTCTGAAAGGAGTCAATCTGGAAATCGGAACTGGTGAAATAGTCAGCATCGTAGGCCCTTCAGGTTCCGGGAAAAGTACTTTATTGCATATCCTGGGTACGCTCGATGAAGCGGCCGAGGGGGACATTTACCTGGAAGAGAAAAAAATTAATGCCCTGAAAGGAAAAGCAATGGCTGATTTTCGAAACCGCCATATTGGATTTGTTTTCCAGTTTCATCATCTGCTCCCGGAATTCAATGCACTGGAAAATGTTTGCATACCAGGTTGGATTGCGGGCCGAAAAAAGAAAGAAGTAGAAGACGGGGCAGCTGAGTTGTTACATACTTTGGGAATTGGCGACAGGCTGGAACATAAACCATCAGCCTTATCTGGTGGTGAACAACAACGCGTGGCAGTCTGCCGGGCACTCATCAATAAGCCTGATATCGTATTCGCTGATGAGCCAACTGGTAACCTCGATTCTGCCAATGCAAAGGAATTGCATGAACTTTTTTTCAGTCTCCGCGATCAATTCAAACAAACATTCCTGATTGTTACACATAATGAAGAGCTCGCGCAAATGAGCGACCGTACATTGCATATGAAGGATGGGAAGATAATGTGAGAATGTGCTAATGTGCTAATGTGAAAATGTGAAGGCACACTCAAGCTTCGCTTATTTCTGATGGGTTTAAGATTCCTTATTTATCAGCAATTAAATAGGATTAAAAAAATTTGGACGGGTGAAAAATATATGTATTTTTGCAGTGTACTATTTAACTAATACACTATGATAGATATCAAAAAACTCTCTTTTGGGTATCGAAGAAAGAAATTGTTGTTCAGAAATCTTAATCTGTCTCTCCGGACCGGGAGTATTTATGGGCTCTTGGGTAAAAACGGTGCGGGAAAATCTACCCTGCTTAAAAATATGGCCGGGCTTTTATTTCCTCTTGGAGGAAGCATTTCAGTGAACGGCTTTATGCCTAAGAAACGGCTTCCTGCTTTTTTGCAAACTATTTATTTTATTCCTGAAGAAGTTTATCTCCCTTCTTTATCTGTTCAGCAATATGTAAAACTATTCGCTCCTTTCTATCCCAAATTTGATGAAAAGCAATTCTACGACTATCTCGCTTTGCTGAATGTGGACACAAGACATAAATTGAATGCTTTTTCTTTCGGGCAGCAAAAAAAAATCATTATTGCTTTTGGGCTTGCCTGTAATACGCAGGTATTGTTGTTGGATGAACCCACGAACGGGCTCGATATCCCATCCAAAACTCAATTCAGAAAACTTATTGCTTCAATTCTTAGCAATGATAGAATAATTTTTATTTCCACCCATCACATACGCGATTTGGAAAACCTGATTGACGGGGTAGTGATCGTTGACAATGGTGAATTGCTTTTGAATACTTCGATCGCGGACATCGGAGAGAAACTTTGCTTTAAAACAGTTCAGGAAACAGCCGGACTACCTAGGATTCTTTACTCAGAAGAATCACTGGCAGGCATAGCCGTAGTGACACAGAATACCGACGATGAGACTTCAAAAGTAAACCTGGAACAACTGTTTAATGCGGTGACCCAGAACACAGAGATAACCCGGGAAATATTTAACTGATTAAAGCATTTCTATGAACAATCTATTCGAACCAAGGCGTTTTTGGTGGTTTTTCAGGAAGACAATACTCGAAAGGCCTGCCCAATTGATTGGTTTCACAGCCGCGATTTTGTTATTGACATTTATTTTCTATTCGATCTTTCATTTGCCGGCAAGACAATGGGATGGAGCGCAAAGAATTTCTCTTTTTGGAGGATTTATCATTGGGATCACATTACTTGCCTCTTTTGTTTTCGCACATTTTTCCACCAACTCGAACGGTTCTGCTTATCTTACCCTGCCTGCTTCTCAGTTTGAAAAATGGCTTTGTGCTGTAGTGATAACAGGAATCCTTTTCCCATTCATCTTCTTATCTTTTTACAGGATCATGGATATGGCTTTCGTGAACTACTATCACAGTCACCTGGATATTTCGAAACCAGATTATAAGCAGCTTTTCAACTTGGCTCATGTATTTACATTCGATAACATTGTCAGTCAAAACATTTGGACCCTGGCCGGAAATTTTTCAGGGATAATGCTGGTGGGCGCTCTGTATTTTAATAAAAACGCATTGATCAAAACCGCGCTTGTATTTTGCGGAGTAATCCTAGTCTTATATGGAATGAACTACCTCATTGCAAAATCTGTTTTTGGGAATATCGAGGGTACTTTTCCATTTATTTATGTCGATATTCCAATGGCAAAAACTTTATATCACGGAGGTGAAACTTTCCATGCGGTTTCAGCAAAAACAGAAATATTAATTGGCGTAGAAACCGGATCAGTAAGATTGCCTACAGCAGTGAGAAAAACATTTGGAATTATTGTGCGGTATATTCTTCCGGCATTTTGGTACCTGCTTGCTTATATACGTTTACGCGATAAAGAATTTTAAAAAACAGGGAATGGAATTCAGAGAAAAAGAAGCGATATACTTACAGATAGCCGAATATGTTTGCCACCAAATTCTTATGAAGAAATGGAAACTGAATGAAAGAATATTAAGTATCCGTGAGCTCGCCATGACTTTGGAAGTAAACCCCAATACGGTACAGAGAACATATGATTTTTTACAACAAAAGGAAATTATCAGCAACAAAAGAGGCATCGGTTATTTTGTAAAGGAAAGCGCTGAAGAGAGAATACTTGCATTTCGCCGGGAACAATTCATGGGCAATGAGCTGCCTGCTTTTTTTCGGAACATTTATTTACTCAAGATGGATCTTGAAGATATCCAAAAGCAATATGAAAAATTCATAAAAAAGAATTTCAAAAACGGATGATATGAAACTCAGCACAAAAATGTTGGCAGTAGTACTCGTTTTGACTGTAGCGGTCATGATCTTTTCTAACTTCATTTTAAAACAGGAATATGATAAAATAGATAAATCAGATCTATACTGGAATTTTGCGAAAATTTTGGAACAACCATTCAAATATGTCAAAATTGAAAATAGTAACATTACCAATGTCGTATTTGAGTCCAATCCAAAATTTTCAGTGCGGATTAATAAAGGATGGTATTACTTTGACCGGGGTGTTATAAAAACATATATACGAAATGATACACTTTTTATATTATTCCCCAAAACCGAAGAGCTCGAATTTCATATGCAGCAATGGATGAGAAATATGGTATTGGTTAGGGTTTTTGCACCTCAATTGGTTTCTTTAGAAAGTTATAATTCCAATTTCGATTTATTTAAATTAAACCAACCCAATTTAGACATTCATCTTTCAGGAAAATCAGAAACAGAAGTGGAAACTTACTCCCCCATTTTCAATAAGCTGAATATAAGTGGAAGCGACTCATCCATCATTTATTTTGAAATGTCGCCGGATATAAAAGGTTCCCAGACTATTTATATCGATTCAGTGAACGCAACTTTAAAAGGCCTGTCCTGGCTTGGACTGAACCATGCACAGGTAAAATCAATAAATGAAAACATCGAAGACAGTTCAGCCATTGGATTATCGGGAGTTACATTAAGAAAAATCAAGAATGAAAATGCTTCGAATAAATAAATTTTTTTAATAATTGTCCATTTCCGCTTTCTCCCGCCTCAAAAGGACGGGTCATTTTCCACATTAGCACATTTCCACATTCTCTCATCAGATCCTCGGTTTCCAAACAATATCATTAACTCCCAACAGATGTGCAGCATATCTTGCCAGAACAAAAAAATAATCACTCAACCGGTTGAGATATTTTAATATCAGTGGCTCAACTTCTGATTTGTCTATTTCATTCAATCTGACGCAGATTCTTTCGGCACGCCGGCAAACGCAGCGCACAATATGGGAAGTGGATA
>Ga0335076_10005022_pt1 | contig 13401 bp, 13 predicted proteins | sample Lox_Sample_25_FD_206717 | JGI IMG/M metagenome (GOLD analysis project Ga0335076, IMG submission 206717) | Soil microbial communities from Loxahatchee National Wildlife Refuge, Florida, United States - Lox_Sample_2.5 | ecosystem: Environmental > Terrestrial > Soil > Wetlands | place: USA... | reverse complement strand
CTGGCGGCCGCGTCTTTAAGTCCGTAGATGTCGCGATGCATGATCGCGCCGGCAACAGCTTCGACAACCATCAAAAGGATGAAGGCAGGAATGGCGAGGTGAATCAGGTCTGGCATAACGAAGCAGGTCTACATCTTACACCCGTGGGTTAAGCGAGGTGCGCCTGCGAACTGAAGATTAGCTCAACCGGAGACTGGCGCGCGCGCCGTTTGTGATGGTAGAGGCGCTGATCGGCAAGCTCGAAGAGAGTCTGTGAATTATCCGCATCGGAAGGAAATGAAGCGATGCCCATGCTGATTCCGAGTGGTGGATGGGGAGGGACTTCACGGAGAGAAGCGGCGACGCGCTTGGCCATGTGCACGGCGGAGGATCCGTCGGAGTCCAGAAGGAGCAAAGCGAATTCGTCACCGCCGAAGCGTGCGGCCAGATCGCTGGCCCGGCAGTTGATACGAAGCGCGGCGGCGACGCGCTGAAGGGCATGATTGCCCGCGAGATGTCCCATTCGGTCGTTAATTCCCTTGAGATCATCCAAGTCAAACAGAACAAGAGCGAAACGGGAAGGCGAGCGTTCGGCTCGCAACACTTCATGCTCGAGGGCGTCGAAGAAGGCGCGGTAGTTTGCGAGTCCGGTAAGGCCGTCATGGGTGGCCTGGTAGCGAGTCTGTTCTTCTGCAGCACGCTGTTCTGTGGCATCGAAGGCCAAGCCAATGCTGCCGATGATAAAGTTTGCCGAATCGCGCAGTGGCTGAACGGTCATATCGAAAGTGCGATTTTGGCGTTGCAATTCGAATTGGGATGAAACGCCGAGAAGAGCGTCGAGATGTTGGTTGACAGGACTCGAGTCGGAACGAGAACAACGGAAATACCGGCCAATGCTGCAGCCCAGGATGCGCTTTTGACCGAAGGGGCGCAGCAGGAATGGCAAGCCCACGTGCGAAGTGATTCGCAGGTCCAGGTCAGTTGTCCAAGAGAAAGCCTGCAGGCGATTGACCAGTAATCGCAGATGAGACTCGGCTGTCAAAGGGTCGGCAAAGCCACTGAGCACGACCTTCGGTTCCTTGCCTGGATTTTTCCGCATAGCTTCGCCCGGCGTAATGACTGGATTCGAACGCTGCGGGGAGGCGCGAGCGAGAATTTAGTGAACCTGCAGGCGAGAGGTGGGGCCGGGCAGGCAAAGCAGAGAGAGGGCCGCGGCAAGAATAGCATCAATAGAGGAAGTGGAAATAGAAAAGAGAAAAATGAAGCGAAGGGGTTACTGCACCGAAGTGGAACAGTCCACTACTTTGAGCGAGCTACGGATTTATTTTGCCGTGATCGCGGCAGCAGCGTCGTTCAGAATGAGGGCAAGCCGGATACCGGCTTGGGCGATACGCTTTTGAACGACGGGGACAGCGAGTTCCTGATATTTTTCTGCGGCTGAAACATGCAAAGCCAACATCCGCTGGCCGATGTTGTTGTCGTCGGAACAAGAGTGGACGTCCAGCGGCTTCTCCATCGGAATTTTAGGAGAGAGATTTTCGTAAACGACAGATTCGGCGAGGTCGTGACTCTCCCAAGTCCAATCCTCAACTTGAATACCGGCTGCGCGCCATTTAGGGAAGTCGGAAGCGAAAGTCTGTGTGAGGAACCGGGCGTACTCGGCGGGCTCGGCACTGTCCATATCGTGCTCGAGGATCGCTACGTCCCAGACATAGTGGAGATTGAGCGGATAGGATTCACGAACGGCTTGCGGAGTACGCCAGAAGTAGTAGACCGGGACGCAACTTCCGCCTCGATCGTCGTTGGTACTGGCGTGAAGCGGCATGTGCAGGTCTCCAACAAAGTGAACGATGTAGCGAATGGCGTCGGCGCGTTTGTGAGGATCGGCGGAAGGATCTTTCAGAACGGCGAGCTGATCGGCGATCGCTTGAGTGATGCAACCACCTGGGCCACAAAATTCAGAAAGCGGCGCGCGCGCGGCACCTCGGGGGATGTCGATGTAGTGCCAAGGACCGTTCTTCGCGACGTTGCGCACATCGTCGGGCCAGGTGGAAGCGTCGGCGAGGAGGTCGTGGGCGGCATCGCTGCAGTAGCGCTTGAGGGAGGGATCGGCGGGATTTTCGGAGAGCAGCTTGTTCACGAGTTGGAGGGCTTCCGGAGTGAGGTTCAGCTCGGCGAGCAGTGCAACGGTTTGATGGCCTTTGCAGCCCCACGGACGGGCGGGAAGGGTGGTCAATAAGAAGAGTAGAAGGGCGAAGAAAGTGCGAGTCAGGCGCAAGTGCGTTGGTCTCAGGCGCTAAGCCAGCGCGCGACCGGCTTCCAGTCTTCCGTGTGGTCGCAGATCACACGCAGGGCAGCGGTGATAGGGATCCCCAAAATCAGGCCCATGCCACCCCAAACCCAGCCCCAAAAAAGAAGCGAAATGGTAATGGCGACGGCGTTGAGTTGGACCTGGCGCCCAACGAGTTGGGGCGCGATGAGATTTTGCGCGACCACGTGGATACCAGTGAGCACGAGAGCAATCAAGCCGAAATGGCTGACGGCTTTATATTTGAGGATGGCCAGGAAGAAGCCGGGCAGCCAAGCCAGCACCGCCCCGATATAGGGCACCATGTTGAAGACGCCGGAAGCTATGCCGGCAAGCACGGGATAATCGAGGCCGAGCATCAGGAAGAAAATGCTGCTGCAGGCGATGACCACCAGCGTGACCACACTCATGCCGATCAGGTAATCGCGCAAGACGTTGCGCAAATCGTCCAGCGTCTCCTTTACCTGAGTTCTGCGGCCGACGGGGAATAGTTGTAGTGTGGCATGCCAGGCCTCGCGTTTTCCCGCGAGCATGAAGAAAACGAGAAATGGAACGAAGGTACCTTCGAGGATGAGAGCATAGAGAGAGCCGATGCCGCGTAAGAAGAGTGTGTGCACAATACCAGAGTCGGCTCCTGCCGGAGGGGCGGCTTTAGGCGTATCGCCCGTGGAGGTTAGATCCGTCACACCGCCTTCGAAACCGCTGATTTTCTTTTGCACAGAACCCGTGGCGTCGCGGAGGATGCTTCGGTAACTCGGCCAATTGGCGGCGAAGTCCTGGGTGCGTACCCAAAGACCGTAACCAACCGCTCCGAGTACGCCAATAAGCAGCAAAACCATGATGAGCGCGCCAATCGTCCGCGGAACGTGCACCCGCTCAAGTAGCTCGACGGCTGGATCGAGGAAATAAGCGAGCAGGACAGAAAGCAACAGGGTGATGACGACGCCCGCAGCGTAATAGAAAAACAACAGGATGACGGCGCCAGCGAGAATGCGCAGGCTGGTGCCGGCCCCAGAGATGCGAAAGACTGTTGTTGGAGGCGTTTCTGTCGTCGACACGCTCCACCCCTGGCCATAGAAGTTAGCATACTCGGCGTTGCGGAAGAGCAACGGAGCACACGAATTACACAGGGTTAATAAAGGGGCCTGGTGCCGGTGCTCGTAGCACCGAAGAGCAATAAGGGCTGTGTTAGACTGCGGCAAGTCGCTGCGCGCCTGCAGACCAAAGATAAACTATGGCCAAGCATCTATTCGGAACAGATGGAATCCGCGGAATTCCCGGCACGCCACCTCTTGATGACCAGACATTGTATTCGGTAGGCCGCGGGTTAGCAGAATTTCTGCAAAGAGAGCACGGTGCCGCGCATGTGTTGATCGGGATGGATACGCGAGAATCCGGGCCGCACATCGCCGGGCTACTGGCCGCGGGGATACAGGCGGGAAAGGGTAGCGTAGAGTTTGCCGGGGTTCTAACCACCCCTGGTATTGCGTGTCTGGTGCGACAGAACGACTATCAAGCGGGTGTGGTGATTTCCGCGTCGCACAACCCATACCACGACAATGGAGTGAAGCTGTTTTCGCACGCCGGAATGAAGTTTCCGGATGCCGAAGAAGAAATCATCGAGACCGAAATGGCGGGATTCCAGAATGCAGCCCTGCCGCCGCAGCGCCCGGCGCTGGTAGCGCAGCACCATCTTCATGTGGAATACCTGGATTTTCTAAAGAACCGTGTATTGGCAGAAGCGAAACTTTCCGGGTTCAGAATTGTGCTGGATTGTGCAAATGGTGCGGCCTACCAACTCGGTCCCGAACTGTTCCGGGCGCTCGGCGCGGATGTCGTGGCCATGGGAGTGAATCCGGACGGCCGGAACATCAATGCAGGATGCGGTTCACTGCACATGGAGGGATTACAGGAGCGGGTGGCAAAGGAGAGAGCGGATCTTGGCGTGGCGTTCGATGGCGACGCGGATCGCGCGCTGTTCGTTTGTGAAGACGGACAGATCGTGAATGGCGACGGCGTCTTGCTAGCAATGGCGCGCCACCTGAAAGCGCACCAGGCCTTGAAGGACAATCGTGTGGTGGCTACCTCGATGTCGAATCTGGGGTTGGAACGAGTGCTGGCAAGGGAAGGCATGGGGCTGGCGCGAGCCGCGGTGGGGGACCGCTACGTGCTCGAGGAACTGCTCCGATCGGGAAACAATCTCGGCGGAGAGCAGTCGGGCCACATCATTTTTATGGATGATAGTCCAGCAGGAGATGGGCTTTTGACGGCGGTCAAGGTGGCGTCGCTGGTGTCGATGAAGGGGTCGCTGAAGAAACTGGTGGAAGGCCTCAAGGATTATCCGCAAGTGATCCTGAACGTGAAGGTGAAAGAGAAGCCGCCGCTGGAATCTATTGAGAGGGTGGGGAGGGCCTTGTCCGAAGCCAAGAACGCCCTGGGCGATAACGGCCGAATCGTGGTGCGGTATTCGGGAACCGAGCCGTTGGTGCGGGTGATGGTGGAAGCGGAAGAGGCAAGTGACGTGGAGCGGTATTCCAAGTCGATTGCGGACGCGGTAAGAGCGGCAATTGGAGCATAGCAGTCCGGCATTTCTGCAAGAACGTTATTGTAAGCATTGAAAAAACAGTCTGTTGCGAGTTGCATTCGATACAGGGTTCCAAAGAATGTAGGAGAGCTGCTGGATTCTGTGAGATTTTGTAGGTTTTCAGAACGGTGCCGGTGGCTTTGGGTGGTTCACCCGAAAGTAAGTCTTTGATTTGCAACAAACTTTGTCAATTCGGCGAAGTCGGCAAATGTTGGCAAACGGCTTGCACTTCTCTATGTTAATTCATGAGATTGGCTTCCCGGGGTGGCCGGAACTTAACCTCGACTAGGTTTCCGGTTATTGGGGGGTCTGATCACTATAAAGGGGGCTTGCACCGGCCCCCTTTTTTATTTGCCTACATAGTTTCATTCCCTGGAGAACCGCAGAAAGTTCCTAAGTAGTAGGGCGGGTGTGGTCCTCCATTTCCTAGACTGGGTTCGCCTGGTTTCTGTGAAATACCTCCACCGAAGACCCGCGAGATGGCCTTCCATGGGCGCGCGGGGTGCTGCGCCCCTACAAGGGGGAACTTCCGAGGGCACTCCCCCCCTGCAACTGAAACAACGCTGCAAAAAAAGTGAGCGGCCGGTGGGGGTGCCGGCCGCTCTGGCGTGGGGGATGGAGGGACTACAAGTCGAAAGCTCAATCCTTTTTAGAAGGGGCAGGTTGTTCCACTGCGCTCGCCAGCAGAAGAACAACACACAGGAGCAAGATCGCGACGATCATCCGCCCACTCTCGAAGAACCAAACTCCCGACTACGAGAGTGATTGTGCCGAATGAGCTCGGGAGGGTCACTAGGCTGGAGGGTTCAATTCGAACGGTACTTCGTGATGGCACTTCAGTACTGGCAGGCGGGACAGGTGCATCAGCCCTTGCAGTTACAATGAGGGAGGGGTGTTCCAATTGCGCTTACCATTGCCTGCAGGGGAGTTCGACGCATATTTGTTTGATTTCGACGGAACCATCGCCGACTCGATGCCGTTGCGTTACCTGGCGTGGAGATATGCCTTGGCGGAATGGAACTGCGAATTCCCAGAAAAGCTGTTTTATGACTGGGGAGGATACCCGGCGACGCAGATTGTGGCGCTGTTGAACGAGAAACACGGGCTGCAAATGCGCGCCGAACTGGTGATGCAAAAGACGGAAAAGTTTTACCTCGGATCGCTGTCGAATTTAAAGGCCATACCCGAAGTGCTGGAGCACATCGAGATGAGTCACGGGCGAATTCCGTTAGCAGTTGTTTCTGGGGGCACGCGAAACACGATTGAAGCGTCTCTGGACGCGCTCGGATTACTCGGGAAATTTAAGGTTTTTGTCTGTGCTGGCGACTATCAGAAGGCGAAGCCCGATCCCGAGCCGTTCCTTGTGGCTGCGGCACGGCTGGGAGTGCGGCCGGAAAGCTGCCTGGTCTTTGAAGACGCGGAGTTGGGGATGGAAGCGGCGCGGGCAGCGGGCATGGCGGCGGTCAAGGTGCCGCAACCGTGGCAGCGCAACCTGGGAGAGGCCTGAGACCGAGCGACACTGGCAGGTGAGGCGGGGCTACGTTATTCTTCTAACCCTATGCATGACTTGAGCTACTTCCGTGAGCATTTGAATGAGTTTGCCGAGATGGCGCGCCGGCGGAACACCACGCTGGACCTGGACGGATTCCGCGCTCTGGACAAAGAGCGGCGTGAACTGATCACCGCGAACGAGCAGCGCAAAGCTCAGCGCAACAAGGCGAGCGACGAAATTGCGCGGCGGAAGAAGGAAAAGCAGAACGCGGATGCATTAATTACGGAGATGAAGCAGGTTTCCGAGTTAATCAAACAGAGCGACGTGCGCATCGACGAGCTGGACGCGAAACAGCGCGATCTACTGCTGGTAATTCCCAATATTCCGCATAAGAGCGTGCCTTATGGGACCGGTGCGGACGGTAACCAGGAAGTGCGGCGGTGGGGCGTTGGGCCAAAATTCGAGTTTCAGCCAAAGCCGCATTGGGAAGTGGGAGAGAAGGCGGGAATCCTGGACCTGGAAGCGGCCGCAAGGATCACTGGTGCGAGATTCGCGGTTTATAAGGGCTGGGGAGCGCGGCTGGAACGGGCATTGGCGAATTTTTTCCTCGACGTGCACACGCGAGAGCATGGGTACACCGAGATTTTGCCGCCTTTCGTGGTGAACACGGCTTCGTTGATGGGCGCGGGGCAATTGCCGAAGTTCGCTGCGGATCTATTCAAGCTGCAGGACACGGATTTCTGGCTAACGCCCACGTCCGAAGTGGAATTACACAATCTCTATCGCGACCAGACGTTGGCGGAAGATCAACTTCCGATTCACGTGACCGCGTGGACGGCGTGTTTCCGGTCGGAAGCGGGAGCGGCGGGGAAAGATACGCGCGGGATTCTCCGGCAGCACCAGTTTCAGAAGGTGGAGCTGTTCAAGTTCACGCATCCGGAGAAGAGTTACGAAGAGCATGAGGCGCTGGTGCGGAACGCGGAAACGATTCTCCAGAAGCTTGGATTGCATTATCGGACCATGCTGCTATGCACGGGTGACATGGGATTCGCGTCTGCCAAGACTTACGATTTGGAAGTGTGGCTGCCGTCGAGCAACGAGTTCCGCGAGATTTCGTCTTGCTCGAACTGCGAAGCATTTCAGGCGCGGCGCGCGGGGATCCGCTTCAAGCCGAAGGGCGGCGGCAAGAGCGATTTTGTACACACCCTAAATGGCTCCGGACTGGCCGTTGGACGGACGTGGATCGCGGTGGTGGAGAACTACCAGCAAGCCGATGGATCCATCGTAATTCCTGAAGTTCTGCGGCCGTATATGGGGATCGACCGGATTCCGGCTGCTTAGATTGAAGAAGCAAAAACCAACGCAGAGGTCGCGGAGTTCCACAAAGATCGCGGAGAGGCGCGCGGCTTGTTGAGTCAGGGTGCTTCGGGCTTCACTGTGGTGGCTGATAGATCTGGATCAGGTTGCCGCAGGTGTCGGAGAAGACCGCTAGCGTCACGGGGCCGGAGCGGGCGGGTTCGCGGGTGAAAGTCACGCCTAGCGCTTTCAGGCGCTTGTATTCCTGCTCGACATCATCAACTTCGAAGGCGGCGATTGGGATGCTCTGCGAAAACATGGCTTCCTGAAACGCCTTTGCGGCAGGATTGACGTTGGGCTCGAGGGAAAGCTGGACTTGTTTGGGTTCTTGGGTGGAAGACACCGTAATCCACTTGTACTTGCCTGCCGGGAACTCCATTTTCTTCTCGAAACCAAGCACGCCCGTATAGAACTTCAATGCTTTGTCTTGATCATCGACCATTACACTCATGAGTTTCAGTTTCAAGGTGCTCTCCTGAAAGCTGACGCATTTTACTCATGGCGGGCTGGCTACGCTTCTCGAAAATTGCGAAAGGCGGAAGCCGGTAGAGCTTCCATCAAGCTAAGGCAACCTGGATAGAGGGCTCCGGGGACGAATGCTGGCACTTGAACAAGGACACGTGCATGGCGCTGGTACGATGAGGGGGAAACACCGACGCGACGGGAGAATAGAGTGCTGAAGCTACCCAAACTGGCGAAGCCAACCTCCATGCAGACTTCGGTCACGGAATGTTGGCCGCGGGCGAGGAGAAGTTTAGCGTGATGCAAGCGCGAATCAACTCGGAGACGATGCGGGGTGGTGCCAAACAAGGCCTCGAACTGGCGGATGAAATGAAATGGAGAGATGCCAACCTGCCGCGCGACTTCCGGAATTGAGACGTTCTGGTCACGTATCTCGACTAAGAGGTTGCGAGCATCGCACAAGCGGCGGAAGAGATCACGGGTCAGGAGCACGGCAGAAGATAACCATAACAGATAGCCGAGGCCCCGGGGGCACGGGTAGCGCTCTCTAGCGCGGCCTAGGAAATAAGAGCAGTAATATCAGCGCCTTACATAAAACGAAGTGCTGCTTAACCCGCTGGTGCATGCAACACGGACCGGCGCGCAAACTACTGAATTCACAGCTTTTCGTTTGACTCCCCATTAAGGCCTGCATACACTCGGCTCAACGCTGCGTGCCAGTGTTTTCATCTGAATGGCGGGCAGATATGATTTCGCAATGACATTTATTGTCCGGTTGTTGCGGTTTTTATTCTGGGTGCTAGTGCTCTCCTGGGTGGTGCGGTTTCTGGGAAGGCTGGTGAGCCAGATGGGCAGAGGTGTTTCGACGTCGAGACCGTACGTGGATGTGCCGAATGACGCGGTAACAAAGAAACTCGTGCGCGACCCTGTATGCGGCATGCACCTCTCGGAAGGGCTTGCGCTACCGTTGAGGCAAGGAAGCGAGACGGTTTATTTCTGCTCGGCGGAATGCCGCGAAAAGTATCTCGACGGCGGAAAGAGATTTGCCGCGAACGCATGATTCGCGGTTTACGGACAACAGACGGATTTTTGCAACACCCAGTTGAGACAAGTCCAGCGTAGAGGAAAGGACCGAAGCGAATGGCCACGGTCGCGAAACCCCCAGTCCCGAGCCGCACCACCCCCGGCGTTCCACCGATTGTTCCGCGGATTGCGCCGAGGGAAGAGTTGAACCCATTCCGAATCGCGCAAATTCAGTTTGATATGGCGGCGGAGATGCTGAAGCTGGATCCGGGCTTGCGACAGGTGCTGCGAACCCCGAAACGCGTGCTGGAAGTGTCGCTGCCCACGAAGATGGACAACGGACAAGTGAAAGTGCTGACGGGATTCCGGGTGCAGCACAACATTGCGCGAGGGCCGGGTAAGGGCGGGATCCGCTTCCACCCAAATGTGACTTTGGACGAAGTGAAAGCGCTGGCCGCGTGGATGACCTGGAAGACCGCGCTGGTGAATGTGCCATTCGGTGGCGCGAAGGGTGGGGTGATTTGCGACCCGAAGCGCATGTCGAAGGGCGAGTTGGAGCGCCTCACGCGGCGATTTGCGAGCGAGATTTTGCCGCTCATCGGGCCGGATCAGGATATTCCCGCGCCGGATGTGTATACGGATGCACAAACGATGGCGTGGATCATGGATACGTATTCGATGATGCGCGGGCACACAGTTCCTGGTGTGGTGACGGGCAAACCGATTTCAGTAGGCGGTTCGCTGGGGCGGGCGGAGGCGACGGCGCAGGGACTGGTGTTTGTGGTGGAAGAGGCGTGCAAGCTGAAGAAAATTCCGCTGCGCGGCGCGACGGTAGCGATTCAGGGATTCGGGAATGCAGGGGCCACGGCGGCGCGGCTGCTATTTGATAAGAAGGCGAAGATCGTAGCGTTAAGCGACACGCGGGGCGGGGTAACGAATTCGCGCGGCATCGATCCTATCAAGGCGATCCGGTACAAGGAACGGTCCGGCACCGTGGTGGGAATGCCAGGCGCTACGCGGATTTCGAATGACGACTTGCTGACGATGAAGTGCGACATTTTGATTCCAGCGGCGCTGGAGAACGTGATCACTTTGCAGAATGCCGAGTCGGTGAAAGCCCGGATCGTGGCGGAAGCGGCGAATGGGCCTACCACGCCGCATGCGGACGAGATACTTGCGCGGCGTGGAATCACGGTGCTGCCGGATATCCTGGCGAATGCCGGCGGGGTGACGGTCAGCTACTTCGAGTGGGTGCAGAATCAGGAAGGGCTGCTGTGGGATTCGGAAGAAGTCACCGCGCGGCTGCAGAAGATCATCGTACGAGCATTCCACGACATGATCGATGCGATGCGGCGGTACCACGTACCGCCACGAGCTGCAGCGATGACCGTGGCGGTCGGGCGAGTGGCGGAAGCGACGTTGGTGCGTGGGCTCTTTCCGTAATACGGCACTTTTTTCGGCTGCGCGAATAATTCCCGACTAAAGACGCACACCGGTTCCGAGGCGGCGATCATCCGCGGGACCTACAGGGTTTTCTGTCAAATTTCACTTGCGCACAAAAATGAGTGCGCGTACATTCGCAGTTGCCGGGCGTTTTTCAGCGCGAAGGGGAAGAAAACGTCGCGCCAGTGAAAAACGTGTCCGGCTATTTTGTTCGAGGAACGAGGCAAAACAGGCGAAATGAGCCATCTTCACACGCAGGGGATTAGCGTGCCGCCAATTCTCCTGACGATAGCGGGATTCGATCCGAGTTGCGGCGCGGGAGTGGTTGCAGATTTGAAAACCTTCGCGGCGCATGGGTGCTACGGAATCGCGGCAATTACCTCGATGACGGTGCAGAACACGCAAGGAGTCGAGGCCGTGCACAACACGCCAAGCGCGGAGCTTCGGGAACAGCTGGAAATTTTGGCGAAGGACAGCGATATCGCGGCGGTAAAGATTGGAATGCTGGGAAACCGGGGAAACGCCGTGGTGGTAGGTGAATTTCTGGACGCGCACAAGTTTCCGGTAGTGGTACACGATCCGGTAATGAAGTCGTCGAGCAATTCGGAGCTTTTGGACAATGCGGGAGTGAAGTATCTGAGCACGGAGCTGTTGAAACGGTGCATGGTGATCACTCCGAATGTGCCGGAAGCGGAAATTCTGGCGGGAATGACGATCAATACCGTCGCGGACATGGAAGAAGCGGCGCGGAAAATTGGTGAACTGGGCGCGAAAGCTGTGATCGTCAAGGGCGGCCACATGGACCGCGCGGTGGACGTGGTGTTCGACGGGAAAGAGATCCATCAACTGAGCGGGGACAAAGTGAAACTGGAGAATACCCACGGGACCGGGTGCACGTTTGCGTCGGCGATTACGGCGCAACTCGCCGCCGGACGCGGCCTGGTGGAAGCGGCGACACTGGCCAAGGCGTATGTGGTCAAAGCGATTGAGAAATCCTATCCGGTCGGAAAAGGACGTGTACCGCTGGACCATTTCTACCGGATGAAGATTGAGCCGCTGGCGCGCGGGACGCACGCATTGCCAAATCATGGCGTGCATCCGGCGGCGGAGCCTGCAGCTCACTAAAGAGTCCGCAGTGTTTGGTCTCAGAGCGAAGCTTGAAAAGCACTTACGATCGACCCACCCACGGGAGGGGAAAACTCTAACTGCCCGCCAAGGCAAGGAGGGACGTGCAGAAAATCTTTCGATGTGAGAAGTGCCAGCGCGGAATGAGAGTGGTAGGGGCGATCGGGCTGGCAAAGGAAGTTATAAGAACGGTGCTATGCCCCTACTGCAAGACAAAGAACAAAGTGTCATGGCCGCGAGGCGATCCGTTCCGAGTACAGCGAATCGCGACGCGATAAACAAAATCGAATCACCACCCGCCACCACCACCTCCTCCCCCACCGCCTCCCGAACCACCGCTCCCTCCCCCACCCCCGGATCCTGGCGCTGAAGCGGAAGATGAAATGGCGGAAGTCAGGGAGCTGCCGAAGGAAGAGGCGAAGCCTGCTCCGGTGAAGCCATTCCAGCCATTACCGTTGCCGGAATAGAAGCTCGGGGTATAAGCGGTTGCGCCGTTGCCGCCGGGAACTGTGCCGGCCGCGGCGAGGACGCCGGAGAATTTCTCGGCCCAATTCTGTTCCACATCGAGAGCAAGCGCGTAGGGAAGAAACTTCTCGAAGGTGGCGGGGGACTGCTGGGGAGTGGCTGCGCGATTCAGACGGTCGCCGTCGACCGCGCCGAGGAACATCTTAAACCCTTCGACTTGGTCCATGAGGCGGCGGCCGGCGAATGTCGGCGCTTTGAGAAGATGGAAGAAGACGCCGTGGAGAAGACAAGCGAGGACGAGAAAGATGACCAGGGCCGGGGAAGTCGTCTTGAGGAGAAATGCGAAGCCCATCACTTCACCGAGCAGGAACGGAATGGAGAAGCAGGTGAGAAAGATGGCCTGTCCGTAGCTGCCAATCCCAGCCAGAGCGCCTTGGGAAGTGGGATGGACGGCGTTCTGCCAAGCTTTGTAGACGGCGAAAGCCAGTGCCGAGACGCCGAGAGTCCAGAAGGTGAGCCAGAAACAGATAAAAATCCCGCCGGCGGTTTGCGGGACGCCCATGGTGAGCAGGTAGACCAAAATAAGCGCGACCGAAAAAATAAGCGGGACGATCATGTATTGCGAGTTGGTGATGAAATAAATCTTTTGCTCGGCGGCGGCGAGCCACTTTTTGAGCGCCTTGATGGAAGCAGCGATGGTTTCGTGGTTTTCGTTGTGGAGCCAGATCTGGTTGCGGCCGTTGAACAGGAGGTTGGCGATTTCCTTCTCGTCTGGAGAGAGCACGCGGTTGTCCTTGCCGGTGGTGTAGAGCGTGTAGGAGCCAGCTTGCTGCTTGATGATCAGAAAGCCGCGGACAGCCATGTCGAGAATGGCGGCGGCGAAGGTTTTATTGTCGAAAGACATGCGCATGAGATAGCGCATCCCGGCGGGAGAGAGATTCTGCGGGGGCTCGTAGAGGGTCATGATGACGCCTTTTTCGGGATCGCGCCCGACGGCAGACCAGGCAATGAAGTAGTAGAGGATTAAAGCGAGGAGGCCGCCAGCCAGAAGGAGCACCCCGGCGTTGTCGTGCAGGAAGAATTCGATTTTCTGATTGGTGGTTGGTTCTGCGAAATAGCCTTTGGGAAACGTGAGCAGGATGGTGAGGCCTTCGCGGGCGCCGA
>Ga0335076_10005021_pt1 | contig 13406 bp, 11 predicted proteins | sample Lox_Sample_25_FD_206717 | JGI IMG/M metagenome (GOLD analysis project Ga0335076, IMG submission 206717) | Soil microbial communities from Loxahatchee National Wildlife Refuge, Florida, United States - Lox_Sample_2.5 | ecosystem: Environmental > Terrestrial > Soil > Wetlands | place: USA... | reverse complement strand
GGGGTCCATTTGAATGGAGTTTTCTTAGACCAGTGCGGAATTGAGGGATTGTCGCGGGAGGGATGAATGTTGTGCAGGCTGTTGATGACGATGTCGACTGTCGTTTTGAGGCTTTGTTGAATGGTTTTCCGGAGAGGTAGTCCTCTTTCGAGAGAATTGAATCGATCTAAGTAGAATAAGTACAGCCAAACGTCCTGGCGCACTTCAATATCCCTATTTCCCATTACGATAATATCCCCCAGAGCAAGGGTCCCGGTGATCCACGGCTTTGTCCCCATTCTATGGCCCATTAATCCCTTTGTCGCGAGTGTTTTTGAATGACATACTTCTTCCCCTCGATATCGCGCAAGGTCAACACCCTATCCTCGAGGACCAACACGCCATCCCCATCCCACGTCTTATTCTTCCTCATAGTCTGATTCCGCCAAAGAACATTGAAATACGCCTCTGTGGCCGGTGCCGTGGCAGCAGCAGGGGAGTAGTAATTCGGCACCTGCAGATTCAGAAGCGGTGTTCGAGTCCCTTCGTCACTTGCGTTGTTATTCTTCCTGTGAGTGATTGGCGGAAATAAGGGTTTTGCCATCCCGAGACGAGCGCGTTTCTCCAGAAACGCGTCGGTATCGTCGCCTTCATTCGTTGATCGCGCTCTTTTGAGCAATGGAGAGATGAAGGGACGGCGGTACATGGCGCCAGAGTGTCAAACTGCGTTGAGCCATACAATTCATGTGTTGACATTTCGTTGGCCCGGCAACCATACCCGGAAAAACGTCCTCCGGCCCCGGAGTGCCTTCACCTGTGGAAAAACCTTTCCCCTCGTATCGGAACCGAAAATATCCCGAATTTTGCCATTTTAAAACTATATTCACATAAAATTGCAATATTGCAATAGAGTATTAACTAGCCGAAGCAGCATATGTGATGCAATCTTTCCCTTTAAGTCATTGTAACCAGCCGACAGATATCTTGGTCTTCCCCTCTCCGCTCTATAAACCTCCAACTTAGGTAAACTCCGCATTTCCCTGCAACCACATGACATCAGCGCCAAGCCAAATACCAGCATGTGACGCGAAACAAAAAGACTTCGAATTCGATCGACGCACGTATTTGCCACCAACGATAAGCCCGCTCTTGCCGACGTGGGGGCCACACCAGCACAAGGAACCCCCTCCCGAATACGGCTCACTATACCATCGGAACCACACCCCCTTCACCGCGGAACAACGAAATTATCCCGCACGCACATGCTTCTATTCCTCCGATCATCCTTCCGATTAGGAAGGTGAGCCGGAACACGCGCCAAAAGTTTATGTGGATATGTACCGACGCTTTGACCCCCTTCCGCGTTGTAACTTTTATAAAATGTTATTACATCTGGTAATGTGGTTATTTACAATATTTCTTTAGCGGTATTTTCACCAATCGTCCCCAACAATTTGCAACCAAAAGTTCACTCCGGAGATCCAAGGAGCACTAGATAGACCAATCGCACAAAAGAAGAGAAACAAATACGAACATCAAGCTCAAGAAGCCGACTAACTCCTCCAACTCCATAGTAGAAGACGATTGTAGCCTACATGTTTGGTTTGAGATATAATCAAATCAAATTTTGAATAGCCATCCGATTAGGATTGTGAGTTTTCGTCAACGAAGGCGGAGAACTTTGAGTCGTCGCGGCGGCCCTAGCTTGCGTCGAACTAGCCTCCCTCCCGCCCCACTCTTCCCGTGCCCTGATCTTAACAAGGGCAAGGACATCATCCCAAGTGATGCTCTCCTCTTCATCCTCACTGTCCATGCGCATCTCTCCAGTCCATTGTGCCTGAGCCTGCTGCGTCATCGTCTCAGAGATCAAACTCTCCTCCGAATCCGAGTCTGAAGACCGTCGTCTCTTTCGAATATGGGGACGATTCCAGAGATCAGGGAACCCCCTACCGCGGTTCATGCCATGCATATCCCCCACCGCAAACGCGATAATTTCTTCGTCCACGCTACTCCAGTTCCCCGACACAGCATGATCTAATATCGACCCCTTCCGAGCGCAGAATTTAATTAATCCGGCAGCGTAGCGGGGCAGCTCGAGGTTGACGGGCCTGTATCCTCCGATGGCGCGTGAGGCAACGACGAGGGGGATAGCGGCTTCGTACAGCCCCGATGCAAATAGGATGAGCTGACATCGCCAGAGGTGCAGGCAGAATTCGGGGAGGACGGCAGCGACGAAGCGATGTGTTCTTGCTGCTTGTTCTTTTGTTAATTCGGGGCCTTCGAAGGTACATTTTCGGATGAGGCTGCTCCATGATTTTCCGACGCCGATGCAAAATTTGAGGGACTGGATACGGAGAGGCATTGGCGCGTTCGGCGACAGATTGTGCCGGTATATGGTCATTATGGAGTCTTGTAGGAGCATGTAATTCGTCAGGGAGAGTGAGGAACTTGGATCGTCAGCGTCCAGGACACCTTCGAGAGGGTAGGATAGCCATTGGGTTTGTGCGCGGGCAACCATCCGTTCGATATCTTTGGTGTCGAGGTATGGCAGTTCCCGTAGACCACGGGTGATTTTAGCAACGTCGCGTAGCCAACTGAAGAGTGTCGTTGTCCAGAGATCTTTGGCCATCATCCCACTTGTATGTCCAGATTTTATTAATTCGATGCGCTTGTCACCAAAGGGAAAGGGGACGTTGGTGTCGGCGTCGTTAATCGCCATTTCTCCATAAGCCTCGGATGCTAGTACACTAAACCGTTAAGAAGCGGTTCTTGGATGCAGTTACCGATCAAAAACATAGCAATACCACCACACTCGCCGCCGCTCGTCGCGAATGGTGCTTGGAATCCCCTCCAATTCCTGATGTAGTCCCAGCTCCTGCGCTATCTTGATCGTTGCTCCAGACCAGACGTGAGCCAATTCCAAGAAATGCGCCGATTTCAACCAAAAGGTAACCTGTAATCCAGCCCGCACATCATCTAAATGAAAATGCGTGACAGAAAGGGGCATCGCGTACACCACGGCTATAAACTCGTGTCCGACATAACTCCTATCTCGTCCCCGACAAATCCGGTCGTCTTGACTCCAAATCATCGTGAAACCCAGGATCCCAAAAAAGAAGCGCACAAATGAATCTCGTGTTCCGGGGGGAACTGAGCCGTCTGTAGAGTCGCGGTACATAGCGTCCATGTTCTCTTCGAATTCCGGCCAGTTCATGATGTACAACATTTTCTCCAGCGTCTCACGAAAGACATCAAGGACCTGTTCGGCGAATGCGCGGTCGGGGAGCGTAACAGGATATTGTACTTTCATCAACTGCAGAAACTTTGCCTCCCGGCGCTCCCTTTGTTTGGTATGGACACCCCAGCCGGGAGGAGCCTTGAAAATCCCATCACTCAACCGAACTATCTGGCGGCGGACATTGGTGTAATCGTGCAAAGGAGTTACGGCGGACGAGGGCGGTGTGAGGGTAGGTGAGTGTCTTGAGAGGGCAAGACGGGTTTTAAGAGAGTCGGACGAGGTGACGAATAAATCTGGATGGCCGTCCCCGTCTTGTTCGAATTTTCCTGTTGTTTTGAGGTGATGAAGTTGTGCTTGGAGGTTGTCTATTTTGGTTTGTGCGTCATAGAGATCGTTTTTCGTATCTCGAAGTTGTCTCTCGAGATCTTGAACGACTCTGTCACCATCAGCCTCAATTGACGCGATGCATTGCTACTTTAATGAAGACATGCGTTTGTTGTGTTCTTTGGTGAATTGGCAACGTACATTGCGTGCTTGACATTCCGTACATGCCTTTGACCCATTTGCGTCACACTATCAATGAGGATATTACAGGATGACATGCGCTACCTTTACTTTGCGTTCGCGACAGGTGTCGCAACTAGGTTCCTTCCGCCGGGGTCGAAACGGGCGTTTACCGGTGGTGATAATATGACCTCCAGGGTACACATCGTACCTGTCATCGTCATACGATCCAGCGCGGTAATCGGACATGATGGGTGCCAGGACGGACGTGAAATAATTGATCGTCCGCAAACAGCAGTCAAGACCGACACAGAAACGGTCGCGTCGTTCAAATCAAGCAGAAAAGAAGGGCTGATGCGGTTTATAAATTTAGATACGTTGTGGCGATGACCAACGATTAGTGAGCAAACATCGATAGGCTGTCGGGCAGATATTTTTAGATTCTTGTTGGTATCTATGTCGCTTTCTGGTAAATACAGGGTCGGTCTGGGGCCAGATGCCGAGGGTGCGTAAGGCTCTGTGCGATGCCCTCCCTGTTTGCGACTTGTAAAAGCGGGGGAAATAAACGTAAAAAGGTATGTAGGCGATCCTGGCGATGGAGGGAGGTGTGCGGGTGGTGGTGTGGTGTGATGTTTGTTGGCGGGACAGATACGACAATGTATCCCTTCCTGGTATACGAAAGTGCGGCAGGCCTGGGCGGTTAAACCACCGATTATGTCGGACACACCGGGATATATAAAGGTGCGACAGGGCTGTTATGAGACTGGAAAGCAGAACGCTACGAAGAGCAGAAACAGCGCCGAACGCTCGTGCGGTACAGGGTATCCTCTCCGGTCAGGCGACAATCGATTGCCGGCGGATGACGAGTTGCCTTCGTCTCCTTTCCCACTTCGCCCGTTGGGCTTGGCCCGTTAGGAGACGTTGGGTTGCTTTGGCTTGGCAGGCACGAGATTGGGTGTGATCTTTCGCGCCTCTGGGATCCCCAGCGTTGGAACGGCCGGAAGGAGCAAGAGCCGCTGCGGAGGGTTTGAGGCATAATTTTACGGATTATGGCGGCGACTCCCACCCTTCGGGGGAGGAAAAACTTCTCACGAAAAGATGTAAATATGTAGTTCGTCGATTGCAAGATTAAAAATTGGGGCCGTGGGCTGGGCCTTAGGCCACTCCGGACCACCCCACAACTCACGGGCATATTCAAACTTTACTGGATTGATTTTCGACTCGGGCAATTGCTGTCTGTGCCAGGATGATTTTACATTTTCCACTTTTTGTCCGAGACAGCTACAGCATTCCTTTTTTATTTGAATACATAATTTAAGCTTTTGGGAAGAAAGATTAGGAACGTCCACAGACCCACCCTCGTGGTCTCCAATGAATCCCCCGCATCCCTTTCGGGATTGGCGTCTTCCGGGAACCGAGGGCACAGCTGTACAACCCGCGAAACAATCGGTCCCATCTATATGCACAAAAGGTGATAATTAAAGCTGGGCCAGTACAGTTGCTTACAGTGCATGCTCCCCTGTTTCCCGCACCTTTCCGCATGTTTATTGGCGATGCATATATGTCATGAGGTTACTTTGGGACATGAAAAATGCCAAGACCACCTTTTGCTGCCAGTTCCGTGCATAATTAACAGCCAGAAACTTTAAAAGTAACAAAGCCCCCTTCCTTCCGTAACCCCCGAAAAATAGCCACCCCTCCGCGTGCGCGGAAGATGAATCATTGGGAACAAAGCGCACAGGCCTACCTCCCACCCCCCTGTGTCACGAGACCTGCTGTCAAAGCGGTGACGACGTCGACCAGCTGGTGAAATGAGATTGATCTGCCGCAGATGAAGGTCGCCCGCCCGCTCCCTTTTTGTTTGGGCCCCCTCCTCGTTAAAAGAAATTGCGCAGTTGACTAGCTCGCTGCCTTTCGGATCTGAAGATAAAGGTGGGTTGGGACGATGGGGTGCATACGAACAAACGCCGGTCAAGCATCGGGGAGCTCGACATGGAAGCACGTCACGCTCAAGGTGTCAAATATAAGATTGGCTGCAAGCCAAGTGTTTGTCCCCCTCCCCGTTTCGCGGGAAGGCTTCCAAACCCGAGTGGTCTTTCGTATCAATTTATCAAACGGCAGAACGCATGAACATTTACTTATGTTACCTTGGTTTTTAATTGTGGGGCTAAAGCCGATTTGACGAAAATTGACCGTCCATTGCCGCAGATGGTCATGGCGCAGCTGCTTAGTGGGTTGTAGGCTGGCCAGGTTGACTAACAGGCAGGGCAGCGCTGCAAAGGTCGGTACTTTCGGCTGAGCCGATGAGGAAGTAAAATCGCTCAACCTGTTGGCTGGGGCGGGTCTCGAAATATTCTATCGTGTCACAATTCTCCATTCATTATCGTTTTGTGAACTCGTTTGTTTGGCGAATGACGTGATTGATCCGGTACCCCGTTTTCTACGAAAATTATCCTGTCCCATTATCTGGCCAGGACCGATGAGACGAAGTTACAGCGGGATACCGGAAATTACAATTCAGGGGCCACAATTGAGATAGAAATTGTCAGGTGTAAACGTCATCATGGGAACGAGAAAATATGATTGTCACCCCAATCCAAGATGACATTAATTTATTTTATTTCTTCACCAATGTCACCGGCGACAAGCCAAGTTCTTAGTTTCGGTTAAAACTCCTTGAAAAACACGAGAATACAGATACAATTCAATGTTATTGCAAAATGTCCAGATTACCAGAGACTATAATACAGCTCGAAACCTCTTATACAACCTCCCACTTTCGCCCTCCAAAATGCCGACTCCAGGTTCATTCGTTCCCGATGTTCCATACCCCATCAAATGTCGCTTCACAAACCCATTCACAAAAACGCCCCAAGGATCAACTCTATCCCTCACGGCCAACCATCTTTGCAAACCCTCCCCAAACATGGCGGTTGCCTCGTTCGCATCCATACCACTCTGTTTCGCCCAGTGGGGTTTCCCGCCGAGGGACCGCATGAGATGTTCATACGCCGAAAAATACCGTCGGTATGGTGTGGGAGAGTAATAGGGTCGATACATAATAACACCAATCCAGACGGTGGGTATTCCGTCTCTCGCAGGGGAAAGAAACGCGTAGTCGTCCTTACCAGATGAAACGCGGATTTCAATGGGAGCGTGGACGTACACTCGGGGATTTGTGCTGACTGGAATCCCCGTATCGGCGGAAGAATCGCCTGCCGTGAGCCATCTGTCTAATCGTGAGATCGCCTCGACCCCTTTACTCATCGGGACGGACCACTCATCGACATACTGCGAGAAATAACAATCCATCTGCAAGGCTTGATGGGCGTTCCCCACAATAGGCTTCGAAGGGACATTTTCTTCCACCGGAAACGACGAATAGCGAAACAACAACTTTTCTAACCGTGGCAAAAGCGACGGTTTCCATCTTAAACAATATAACGCGAATTCATAGAATTTCCGCGCGAGTTGGTAATGCGATGCCAGTCGTGCAAGAGGGTTGAACGAGTTGGGGGCGGCTGGGGAGATGGGTGCCTGAGTTCTGTTTGCGCGCCAGATGACGACCTTTCCGGTATACGGACCCCACCAGGCCCGGACGTACGCTGCTGAGGACCATATTGAATTGTATTGGGTGAGGAGGCAGGAGAGGGAGATTGTTTCCATGGTGTATTCGAGATTGTAATTTGGGGATGCTTTCATTGTTAGGCGGATTATGATGCCAATTGAGCCTAGGGATACAAGGGCCGCTTTAAAGAGATCTGGGTCGTTGTCGAGCGAGCAGGTTGTAATCGTTCCATCCGCCAGGACGAGTGTTATTTCTTCGACCTAGCACCACTTAACACCTCTTGTTCGAAAGGGAGTCGTAGTACCTGAGCTGAGATGGCGCTGTATTCTAAACTACTCCCATGGGTGCCCGTTGTGATGGCTCCCGCCACACTCTGCTCAGAAATACTCCCGAGATTATCCATGCACCACCCCCGTTTCTCCAGCTCGGAAATGTAATCATACATTCTCATCCCAGCCTGAATGGTAATCCGATGCCGGTCAAGATCATGACTCAGGACCTTATTCAGATAGTCCAGCGACACCATCCATTCTGACGTACAGTGAATATCGGATGGCGAATGCGCTGCTCCAACCACCCGAATCGTCTTTCGTTCTTGTCGGGCGAGGTTCACGATCTACTCCCAAGTCAGTAACAAATTCGGGATTTACCATGGGGCTGGGCAGAAGCACATCGACAATATCATCTTCGGATTTAGGTGTGTAGAAACGCTCGGGACGACATTCAAATGTTCGCGCCCAATTCTGAACGACCTGACCCGTTTTATACAGAAGTTGTTTGCCGTGTCTGGTAGAGGGTTCCGTCATCATCCAAATCGCAAGGAGATCAGACCAAACACACAAACCACCGCTCTAACAGGACCAGGAAACGGGGGACACGGTAGCGATGCCGCAGCTAAAAGGATGACGCAGAGGCGGGGGGAGACCGAGTGCAGAGAAAAGGCGCCTTCGATTCTAATGCGTCATCCGCTCGGTCGTTTTCGGTGCCAAAATTTCGGTAGCGAATAGTCTGTGTCACGTGGTTATGCATCTTAGTCAGTATCCACCAATGACAGCTCATCAATGGGGTCATGCACCCGTTAATAAGCCAATCGCAATGATTGATCAAGCTCCACACATCAGTGAAAGTGAAATGAAATAAATAAAAAAAAAGGGAGGTCAAAAAATGTTACAATATCAGACCTCAAAAAGCCAGGTATATTATGCAATTCACCATTGGAGAGGTGGCTTGCGATGTGTCAATACTGTTAACGACATCAACATGAATAATTAAATCAAAAGAGAGACGTATTATATTCAATCACACACCTGTGATGGGATATTTTTTTCCATTATTCTTCTTCCGTAAGCGTTGACCATGAATGGGTGGATATCGGTCGATGCTGCTGGTACTTAAGACATACTTCAGCGGGTAGCGGTCCGTGAGTGCGCCTGTCGTACATCCTTGCCATGCACCCATCATGAACCATAAGAAGGTTATTTTCCAGCCCGTCCGAGATGGACCGACCTGGATTCTCATTGTTCAACGTTTTATTTTGTAAGCTATGCCAACTTTAAGTCACTGCTCGATGGTTCCAGGTACTTTCAACTTTCAGATATTTACAATGAATTCTTGTCTCAATTTATGGTGATGTCGTATGAGATTAGATACGCAATTAATAAACGCACCTGCAGTAAACGAGTTTCACTTGGCGCTTGCAAATCTTCAATTTGTGTTTCGACGTGCGTTCGTTTCTCGATGGCTTGTGAAGTCCCGCACCGGGTGGCGGGATTGCCAAGATATTTCTCGTCTGCCAAGATGGGTGAAAGTGGGTAGAAGGCTGGGCAAAGACAGACATTGCCTGGGACGATATTGATATGACAGTGAGTTTGCCAGACAAAGACACAAGTAGCGGAAAACAAAGAGAAAAAAAAAGGGGGGGTTTGAAGCTATGAGCAAATCTAACAACCAGGTATATAGCAAAATCACACCGCTCGATCCAACCTCCATAGCGATATGGAAGCAAATCACCCGTGAAATCTCACCTTCCCCTTTTCGGGGACCTTCCACCTGACGGACTCGGACTTCTCTTGCCAGCGACTATGGCCTCAACATCATAAACCTCCATCTCATCCTTCCCTCTACGTCTCGGATGGCGTTCCATCACCTCCTCCGCACCCGCAATGATCTTTGGATAATCATATGTAAACAAGTCTGCAAGCCCTTGCTTCCCCAACTTTTTCCTCGCATCGACAATAAACTCGGCCAATGATTCCAAATAATCCTGCCAATAGCCACTCTCTTCCCTCTTCAATCCGAAAATAGCCAACTTATCGCGCAACTTCTTTTGCAAACCCGGTTTGATGTCGGCGATGGTCAGAGGACGATCCCCGCTCTTGCCGGTTACGTGGCGTTTGAGGTTTTCGCGGAATCCACGGTGGACAACGTACCAAATCGTCTTCATTTTAATCATCTTTTCAATTTTTCCCGATTTAACGACAAGTAAAACGATGCCTTCACTGTTTCGACGGTGCCATACATCCCGACGGATCTCAAGGACATCAGTCATAGGAGAATCGTTAATTTCCACGGTTCCGAAGCCCTTTTCGCGGAGTTCGACGAGTTGGTTGAATCGCAGCGTATCCTCGATATTTTTCGGCGTCCCATCCGCGTTATACGTTGTCAGAGCGAAAATACGATGTTGCTGGTGTCCCTCCGGGAATGCGACGAGGTGTGGATGTAACCAACTTTCGAATTCGGCGCAGGCGGTGTACTTGTCTTTGAAGAGCATGTCGCAGAACCAGACTGCATTGGGATTATCAAGGAGACTCGCGAGAAAAACATCAGTCATTTCGAGCCAGACGCGGGTGTATGTCCATGACTTATTCTTTTTGTACGACGAATCGAATTGTTTGCGTTCGGCGGGGGATAAATAATCTTGAATTTGGTTTGCCAAATCCTCTACCTTCGTCTTGTGCGGTCCCTCAAGCACCAACTCAAACAAAAATTTATTGTTTTTCGAACCGCAGACCACGACGTATTTTGTCCCGTGATGCTGCGAGAAAACCCTGTCGAGAACAGTGAATGTAAACATTTCCCCGTTCGCCTTTTCCGTGAGGATGAATTTGACACCTTCGACATCGTCGGTCTCGGCCTTCAGTTCTTCTTCACCGATCATGTCGACGCCCTCATCTGTATCGTTGTCCCCGAAGAATTTACTGGTGGGATAGACCGCGCCAAGCCAATGAATCGTCCCATCTGGATCGAGTTTGATGCCATGGTACAAGCCACGGGGAACCAGAGCTTGTAACCGTGGATTCTTTTTATATGCGTCGTCATCGGAAAGGTAACGTTTCCCACTGGTGACAGTGAACCCGATGAGATAGTAATTATCAGGGCATTCACGCCAGCGGGTATTCACGTTTCCATGTTCAACGAGGTAATCGAGGATGGCAAGTTGTGGACGAGGGAAGTCGGGTGCCAAGTTAATTGGGCGACCCTTGAGCCAGCGACAGAGTTGTTGTCGGATGGCGCGGCCTACTTTGGCATCGTTGGGGAGGGGGATGGACATAGGTGTTCCCTCGCGTGCGTCGTGTTGAATGGTCGATGGCTCAGTGAGCAACCCACGGAAACGCGGCAGAAAAACTGCTGGTTTGGAGGTGACGGCGTCGGGGTTGATGAAGGGGAATTTGGGGGGAATGCGTTTATTTTGACGCCAGATGTCTTTATTCGTAAAGCCGATAGTGACGTGAACGCCATCTGGTTGTAAATTCGTGGCTTTTCCAAGAGCTTTCAGGGACGCGTTGAGGATGATGGTGTCCCATTTCTTTTGACTTTCGTCGTCGGCCGTCAAAAATAATGTCTTTGTATCTTGAACGGCATCTTCCAACATGCCTATTCCAGTGTACCTCGTCGTTGGCGGACTAGGGAACATATTGACAATTGCATCCGCAACCCGAACCAAGTCCTTCTCCTGAAAGCGTCCTGGATCAATCAACGTAATATGAACATTCCCATCCTTTCGCAAGAATAAATCCTCGAGATCATGTTCCCGCATCAATTGGCCCGCATGCATGACAGCCCACACCATCTCCCGATCAATATACCCCAAATACTGATCTTGAACGTATAACCAACCCTTTCCATTGCCCCAGGGAATCAACTTGATTTTGACAAATCGATCTGACTTGAGAGGTCTCATTCCCCCCTTTAAGGCAACGGGAGAAATCAACTTATACATGAAAGGACTAAATTTGTTTCCACCCCATTGTGCGGCAATTTCGAAAAACAGTTTATTATCAACCCCATGACCCGACCGATTGGTACAAAACATGTACTCGCTCAACGGCGGTGTAATAGGTAATATATGATACCCCTCATTCACAGCCTTGACAACAGCATGCTCCCAATCAGGGGACCATTTCAAGTGCATGTTGTCCATAAAAATAAGCCGGTCTCGCGCAGTGGCAATGTCTTCCGTAAACATGGGGATAACTTTTTTGTTGACTGCTTTATGTTGAGCATTGCCGACGGGGTATTTTCCATTGTTGACACGTTCACGGTAGTCGTCGAGACAGAATGTGCGCGGGGTGACGTTGGCAGTCGAAGGGATTTGGGCAAGGAGACGGTTGCGGAGATAGGTTTTGCCGGAGCCGCTTGTGCCGACGAGGAGGACGATGAGTTTGTTTTCCGGGTCGGAGAGGAGGGTGGAGATTGCATTGGAATACGGCGTGAACTCTTCGTCAGAGATCTCGGGGTACTAACAACAAATAAGAACCAATTTGTTTGTGAGGGCATTGAAAACACGAGAGGCGTACAGACGAAGCAGAAGGGGACGTTGTTCCGTCCGTAGTTGTGCCGACTGGGTCCATGCTGCTGTGTGATGGAGATGGGTGCTGGTATCTGCGCTGGAGATGCAACTGCCAAATTGACGAGGACGGTGAGGATGCTGGTGACAGCCGAGGACGAGCGGCTGTCCAAAGCAGTGCACGGACACCGTGCGACTGGCAGCTCAGGCGGATGATGGGCGCAATGGTGGGCAGAGACAGGATTATATAGGTCAACAGCCGTGACTCACAGAAACAGTGCAATTACGGGCGCAAGAAAAAGGAACGAAAAATGCCAATCGTCGGTGATCGGCGACGGGCCGTCACTCAATTTTATATCACCTAACCCTCCAATCTTTACGTCAGCTTCACCATCATTCCCAAAATTTGCTCCGCTGGTAAAAAAAAAATCCCGTCCAAGCCCTTCATTCCTCAGCCCGGCCGCTGCCCCGCAGCGACCACCAAAATTAACAACCCACACCCCCCACCCCTGCACCATCACAACAATCACCACCAACAAACCACACCCTCTCTTCCCGCCATTGCCCTCTGTCCGACGGAGATGGCTCCGTCGACCACCCAGCATTCTTCACCGCCTCAGGAAACAGCCTTCCAAAAGCGCACTCTACGCCAGCGAGGGTCGAACGCCGGTGTCGGAGCGACGTCGTCTGTGCACTCGGACGTTATTGCGTCTGATCGGGATGGCGATCTGAAGGGCGGCGACGCTGAGGATGGTCACGCTCACGACGCGCGTGGTGGTAAATTTCCCGCCCGCCAAAAAATCACCATGGGCCACTCCCGCCCCAAACCATTTTTGTTTGCGTCGTTGTGATCAGCAGGGATGGGCCTGCCGATGTTGACGGTTTCGACTTTGCTGGCCCGGGTGCGCTGATTACGCTGGGCGCTCTTAGCGGATGGATGCTAATGTGTGTGGTAGTGAATGGGGTTGACGTCCGAAAGCGGAAACGGTCGTCTTCGAGCAGTGAGGTGGTGCATCGTGAGAAACGGGGGTCGCCAGGCAAAGTAAAGGAGACTCCTGAACAGATACAGTTTAAGCAACTACTCAAAGAAATTGCGATAGTGTTGACATCGTATGTGGCCGACTGTCCAACGGCTGCTGACGTTAGTGGTGACTCGGATCCGAGTGTCCTCCGATATCCCCTTCCTGCCCCGAGCGAAATATCGGTCTCGCCGAATGGGAAACGCACGAATCAATCGGAATCGGCAGAGCCAGTTCGTACCATCGCTTTCAAGCTCGAAGCCAATGAGTACACCCATTTAAACCAACTTGAGGTACAATATTTCCCGCGTG
>Ga0335076_10005020_pt1 | contig 13406 bp, 10 predicted proteins | sample Lox_Sample_25_FD_206717 | JGI IMG/M metagenome (GOLD analysis project Ga0335076, IMG submission 206717) | Soil microbial communities from Loxahatchee National Wildlife Refuge, Florida, United States - Lox_Sample_2.5 | ecosystem: Environmental > Terrestrial > Soil > Wetlands | place: USA... | reverse complement strand
GAGCCGCTATCGGAGGGGTCTGAGTGAGCCAGCCGCGCTCCATTCTTCTCATCACCGTGGACTGCCTGCGGGCAGATCATGTCGGCTTTCTTGGTTACGACCAGCCCACGACACCGTTTCTCGATGCTCTGGCAAAACAGAGTGTAGTTTTCCCCACAGCCATCGTCGCCGGCGCGCCCACCTATTTTTCTTTTCCCGCCATTATGGCGGGACGCTACCCCTTGTCATTGGGCCGCGACGTTATCGGCCTATCACCGAATGAGCCTACGCTGGGGACGGTACTAAACGAATGCGGCTATGCGACGGCTGCCTTTGTTGCGGGGAATCCGTACCTGTCGAGGCGCTTTGGATATCACGCCGGGTTCGGTGTGTTTCGCGATTTTCTCGAATTCCAGGCAAAGCGTGTGAGCGGCCCGAATCCACGGTCGCCACGATTGCGCGGCCGCCTGAATCGGGAACTGAAGGCACTGCTCCGCAAACTGGGTCCGTTGGGATCGGTTTACAATGAGCTTTACTTTCAGTATTGCCAACGGGTGGCATCTCCGCATGTGGCTTCTGTGGACGGGTTGCGGCCGTTCCCGTCGGCGGACCGGGTAGTCGACAGCGCGGCCCAATGGCTAACTGGCGTCGCGAAGCCGTTCTTCCTTTGGCTTCACCTGATGGATCCACATGCGCCGTATTGTCCTCCGGCCGAAGCACTCGATTGGATGGACGGCGAGGCATACGCGCCCTCACGGATTCGCTATCTCAACTCTTATTGGAACCGGGGCGATCTGCGACCACGGCACTTGAGCAGACACACTCATGAGATCGTTGCCCTGTACGACGCCAGCATCCGCTGGGTGGATGCGCAGATCGCACGGCTGGTGGGAATCCTCCGGAATTTGGATCTTTTCGGTGACTGCCTGCTCGCGCTCACCGCCGATCATGGAGAGCAATTTCTCGAACATGGCCGCCGTTATCATCCACCGTCGAGCCTGCCGGAAGAAGTCGTGCGCGTGCCTTTGCTGTTGCACGTGCCCGGGACCGCTCCGCGGCCCTCGCCCGATTCGCCGTTCAGCCTGCTTCATCTGGCGCCCACTTTGCTTGGAGCTGCGGGAGTTGCCATACCTCCAGCCTTTGAGGGCCGCAACCTCTGGCCGCAGATCTCGCAGGGATCGAGCTGGGAGGATACGGTTGTCACTGAAACAATCGCCGGCTGCACAAACCCATTTCGCCACGAAGACCGTTTGGGGCCGAGGACACTGGTGGTGCGGGACCGCCGCTACAAACTGATCCTTGATTTCGGCTGCTATCGTGACCGGTTGTTCGACCTGGTGGCCGATCCCGGCGAAAGGCGTCCACTGCCGGAGGACATCGAGCGGCCAGCCCGCCGCCGTTTGCTGGAATGGGCGCGCGTGCATCTGCAAAAGAGCAAGTCGCAAACTGCCGAGGCCCGAATCGGAGCCCGGTTGCAGGAGTTCCGGCAAGTTTGGCTGGCGGGCTCTCACCCCGATCAAACCGAGGTTGCATCTCCGGAAAATGGCGTGTTGCTCGACGTGACTGCTTCATGAGGCTGATTCCCATTCTCGTAGACAGTTTTGCGGATCGGGATCTGACCAACGCTCAGATGATCAACGGGCGCGACATCATCCGCCGCCTTGATCCGGAGCGGTTTCAGGTGAGCGTTTTTTGCGTGGGCGATCCCGATCCGGCCATTGTGGGGCGCCCGCATACCCGCCTCATTCGTCTGCCCAGACGCCGCCAGACTCCAAGAATCTTCCGCGAGTTCGTTGCGGGTGGACACCGGATTCACTTCTACATGAAGGCCGCACCTGCCAGTAAGTGGTATTTCCGCCTGAGGGGACGCTGGAATGGGGGACGAATCACGGTGGGCACCATTGAATCGCAGTCGGATTTGCATCGCGAACCGACCATTTCTTCGGAGGGAATCCGGCTCTGGGAGCAGACGGTTCTGCGCTGCGACTATCTTTTCAGCAATTCGCGATTCACCCAAGCGAGCCTCGAATCCGAGTATGGCCTGCCAAGCGAGATTGTGCCCACAGGGGTAGACACCAGTTTCTTCGCGCCCACCGGACAGCATTCTGCCGCAAGGCGGACTCGCGTACTCTTCGTGGGTTCTCTGCGGCCGTTCAAAGGACCGGAATTTGTTCTCGATGCCGCCAGCCGCTTTCCCGAAGCGGATTTCGTTATCGTGGGAGACGGTTTGATGCGGGAAGGATTGCGGGAGCGCATGAACCGGGAGAAACTGTCCAATGTCAGTTTTACCGGAACGCTTTTTCCGGATGCAGTCCGTGAACAATACAGGCAATCTGATATCTTCCTCTTCCCATCGCGATGGGAGGGCTCGCCCCGAGTCATTCTGGAAGCCGCGGCTTGTGGCCTTCCCGTCATCGCCCGTAACAGCTACCAGCCCGAGACGGTCATCTCCGAAGCGACTGGTTTCCTGGCGGGTTCGGACGCAGAATTGTACTCGGCACTCCGGTGCTTGATTGCGAATCCGCAGCGCCGCCAGGAGATGGGAGCAGCGGGCCGCAAGCATATCCAACAGTTCGACTGGGGTCCGATTACTCGTCGATGGGAAGAAATCTTTATTTCGCTGGCGTCGCGTCCGGGATGGCGCCAGCCCCACGGATTGCGCGGTGCGCCGCCGCGCGCCATGCGCGACCGGAGTCTCTGCAGGTCCTGACCCTGACGCCCTTTTACCCCACGGCAACCGACGAGTCTCGCGGTTGCTTCATCGCCGAGTGTCTGCCCGTCCTTCGCGAGCAAAGGATTGAGCAAAACGTAATTGCTGCGCAACCGTTCCACCGTGGCCGGGAACAGAGTAACCGAGCCTTTTTCGGTGCGACTCGCGCGCGGTATTTCGCAGTGCCCGGCAATTGGGGGCTATCGACCTCAGGCAGGTTTCTGTTTTTCCGAATTCGCGACCAAATTTACCGGCTACATCGAGACGGGCGCGTGGACCTGATTCATGCCCACGCTGCGTTGCCTTGCGGATATGCTGCAGCTCTGATCGGACGGGAATTGGGCATACCGTTTGTAGTAACGGTCCATGGGCTGGATGCTTTTTCAACGGCACAGGTGAAGGGCATTGCCGGCCGCCGGTGCGAGCGAGCTTCAGCCGGGGTTTATCGAGCCGCGTCGCGAGTGATTTGCGTCAGTGAAAAGGTTCAGGCTCGGGTGGAGGCGGGAGCACTCGGAGTCAGGACTTCGGTGGTCTACAACGGCGTCGATCCTGAATTGTTCTTTCCTGCGAAGGCAGAAAACACGCCTGCCCGCATTCTGAGTGTAGGGAATCTGATTCCGATCAAGGGACAGGATACGCTGCTGCGCGCCCTGGCTGCGATTCGGAACTACTGGCCCTCTGAATGCACGATCATTGGCGAGGGGCCGGAGAAGGATCGGCTGAAGGCGCTGGCAGCGGATCTGGGCATCGGTAAGCAGGTTCACTTTCTGGGCTGCCAGGGCCGGCGCCAGGTCGCTGAGGCGATGCGCCGTTGCAGCCTGTTCGTGCTGCCCAGCCGGTTCGAGGCGCTGGGCTGCGTCTATCTCGAGGCTATGTCGTGTGGCAAGACGGTCATCGCATGCCGCGGCCAGGGAATCGAAGAAGTCATCCACCACGGAGTAAACGGATGGCTGGTGGATGGCGGGGACGTACAGGAACTGGCGTCTGCCCTATCCTTCCTTTTGGCGCGCCAGCCCGTCCGGGAGCGGCTGGGTCGGGCAGCCCGGCAAAGCATCCTGCAGGGGTTTACGCTGGTCCACCAGGCAGAGCGTCTGGCTGAAGTCTACCGGGAGTGTCTGGCATGAAGCGCCGCCTGGTGGTGCTCAGCGAGATCATAGCGCCGTACCGGATTCCCGTATTTAACGCGCTCGCAGGGGAAGCAAGCATCGATCTGCACGTTATCTTCCTGGCAAGAACCGATCCGGCGTTGCGTCAGTGGCGAATTTATCAGGACGAAATCCGTTTCTCCTACGAAGTCCTGCCTTCCTGGCGGAGGCGCGTTGGAGAAATCAGCGTGTTACTGAATTGGGGACTGACCCAGGCCTTGCAACGGGCGCGGCCGGACACAGTTCTTTGCGGCGGATACAACCATCCGGCTTTCTGGAAGGCCGCGTGGTGGGCGCGCCGGAATAAAGTCCCCCTGATGGTTTGGGTCGAGAGTACCGCCCGTGACCGGCGCGGTCAGCGTTCTTGGGTGGAATCTCTGAAAACTCGATTTCTGCGCCGGTGTGATGCGTTCGTCGTCGCTGGCCAGTCGTCTTCGGAGTACCTGAAGACATACCGTATTTCGGGAGATGCGATTTTTTCAGCTCCCAACGCGGTTGACACGGAATTTTTCGCATGGCAATCGGAAGAAGCCCGGGCCAATGCCGCTCGTTATCGGCAGGAGCTGGGCTTGCCTTTGAGGTATTTTCTGTTTGCCGGGAGGCTGATTGCGCAAAAGGGTGTATTCGAATTGCTGGCCGCCTATGCCAGCCTGGATCCGCAAGCCAGACAGGGAATTGCACTGGTTTTCGCCGGTGACGGTCCGCAGCGCGAGAAATTGACCCAACAGGCCACCCGCATCCAGCCGGGGTGCATACAGTTCGCGGGGTTCTTGCAACGGGAGAAGCTTGCGGTTTACTACACTCTGGCGGAGGCCCTGGTTTTCCCGACTCTTAGCGATCCCTGGGGGCTGGTGGTGAACGAGGCGATGGCCTGCGGCTTGCCGGTGATCCTCAGCGATGCCGCGGGTTGCGCGTCTGATCTGGTGCAGCACGGCTGGAATGGCTGTCTCGTCCCTGCCGGGGATGTGCAGCGTCTGGCGGCAGCGATGGATGGATTGGTTCGCAGCACTTCGCTGATCGATCAGATGCGAGAGCACAGCCGCTTGCGGGTGCGCGATTACTCTCCTGGGCATTGCGCTGCGGGCATTGCCCGCGCCGCCCTGTCGCTGGCCGGAGGCCCTTGCCCTTGAAACGCAATTATTCCGCGCTTCCGCCATTCGGCCTCGCAGCCGCAGGCTGCTTGTTGGCGGCATATTTTGCGATCTTTCGGCCGCAGTACCTCAATAGCCGCTATCTGAGCGGTTTCATCTTCCTGCAAGTATTGATCGTGGCGTTGTGGAGATACGCGGAACGCTTCTTCCCGCTGTTGATGTTTGTATTCCTGTGGGCGGGCACCGCGTTCCCACTGCAGTCCGAGTGGACTACCGGACGCTGGTTCGTGCTCGCGGTCGCGGCTGCCGCCGGGTCCGCCGCGTATTCGAGACGCCGCACTCACCAATTCCACACCCTCCATCTATTCGCGCTTTTCTGCGTGCTGTCGGCAGTGGTTTCCGCGCTGGTGTCGTCTCATCCCAAACAGGCGCTGCTGAAGGCTTTGAGTTTGCTGCTGCTGTTCCTCTATGCCTCGTCGGGCGCGCGCTTGTCGATTGCCGACCGGGCGGAGAAGTTTTTCCCCGGATTGCTGCTGGCCTGCGAGATTCTTGTCTACGTTACCGCCCTGGCCTACTTCGCGTTTCACCTGGAAGTATTCGGAAACCGGAATTCACTGGGGGCGGTGATGGGAGTGGTGGTGGTGCCGGTACTCCTGTGGGGTCTGGTTGTCAGCGAACCGAAAGTCCGCCAGCGTAGGATGATCGCGTTGCTGGTGGCCCTGTTTCTCTTGTTCTTCAGTCTGGCGCGCGCGAGTATAGTCGCGGGTCCGGCGGTGTGCCTAATTTTTTGTATCAGCCTGCGGCGCTACAGGCTAGTCGCCGGCGGTTTGGCTGTGATGCTGATATTTGCCGTGTGTGCGGGAATGCTGGCGCCGCGCGAAACGGCTGAACCGGATTCGACAGCCTCTCTGTTGCTCTACAAGGGACATCGAGAGGAAGGCATTCTCGGTTCGCGCAAGACTCCCTGGGAGCAAACCCTGTCGGTTATCGAGCAGCACCCTTGGTTTGGCAGCGGCTTTGGCACCAGCATCACCCAGGATCCAGCCTCCGACGGTGCCCGGAAATACGCGACTTCGTCGGGAACCATTCGCGAGCATGGCAACAGCTACCTGGCGATCGCCGAATGGGTTGGGTTGCTCGGACTCATGCCCTTTGTCGCGCTGTTGCTATTGGTCGTGAAGCAGGCGGCCCGAGTCTTTTCCTGGCTGAACCGGACTCACAATCCCCGCCACCTCGCCGTCCCAGCCGCGATGATCCTGACGGCCGGATTGATCCACGCCGTATTCGAGGACTGGCTCTTCGCGGTGGGATATTACCTTTGCGTTTTCTTCTGGGCGCTGGCTTTCAGTCTTCCTGATTTTCTGCCAGAACGCGAAGCTCCAGTTCCGGTGGCGGCCAGCCGGCCTGGAATCAGACTGCCTTTCACGGCGGCCATGGTGCGGAGATGATCGAGCTTTTTGTGAACGGTTTGTCAGCCAGCGCAGGGGGCGGATTGACATACCTCCGCAACCTGATTCCGCAACTCGCGGCCCGGGCCGACGTCAAGGCCACGATTCTGCTGCCTCGGACACTTTGCGTGGAATTCAGCGATCAAGCCAATCTCAGGTTCATGGAGGGACCCGGGCGGGGAACCGCGGTTCGACGGCTCGCCTGGGAGCAACTGCGTCTTCCTGAGCTGATACGCCGGCAGCGCGCCGAAGCTCTCATTTCCTGCGGCAACGTTGCCTTGTGGAACTCTCCCGTGCCCCAGATCCTGCTTTCGCGAAACTCACTCTATACTTCTTCCGAGTTCTACCGCGATCTGCGCAACCGGCGTGAGTACGGGATGTGGCTGGAAAATCGTGTGAAGGCCGCAATCGCAAGGCGATCTATTGACCGGGCAGATATTACGATTGCTCCCAGCGCGGCCTTTGCCGGAGAACTGCAAAAGTGGTCGGGAAGGGAGGTTGCCGCGATTCCTCACGGATTCGACCGCGCGGTTTTCTGGGATGATCGTAGGTTCCTGTCTGCGGACGTGCAGAGCAAGATTGACCAGGCCGCCGGCTGCCTACGCCTTCTCTTCGTGAGCCACTACAACTACTATCGCAGCTTTGAGACATTGTTGCATGCCCTGGCCCTGCTTCAAGAGCGCCTGGCGCGGCCTGTGAAACTCTTCCTGACGTGCACTCTGACGCGCAGCCGAACTCCGGGGAACTACGATCCCGCAAGTGCAGCGAAACTCGTCAGCACGCTGAAGATCGCTGGCGCCGTAACGGAGTTGGGCGCAATTCCCTACCGTTCTCTGCACCAACTGTACCGCGCCTGCGATATTTATGTCACCCCCGCGTATGCCGAATCGTTCGCTCACCCGCTGGTTGAAGCGATGTCGGCAGGACTGCCGGTAGTTGCATCGGATCTCGCGGTGCACCGCGAAATTTGCGGACAGGCTGCGCTGTACTTCGATCAGGGGTCGTCGCAACAGCTGGCGAAGCAGGTTGCTTTTGTGGCCGAGTCCCAAGCGTTAGCCGGGGAATTGTCTCAACGCGGTCGAAAGCGCTCCCTGGATTTCAGTTGGGAGAAACACGCTGCGGAATTGGTTCGCGCCGCTGCCATGCTGACCGGGAAGGACAGCCATATTCAACTTTCCCGAGTTGCATCGTGAGAGGCCCGAGAGCTGGCATCTCCAGAAATCTTCAAGCGGGTCGAGATTTCCATCAGCCCTAGCGCGCGATCATTTGAATCACATTCCTGATTCCGATGGCAGAGGCCGCCGCCATCGCGGGGGGCAGAACCGCAAGTCCCCAGAGCACCCCCCGATTCTTAGGGATCCAGCGATCGAGAGCGACCAGCACCATGGGTACGACGGGTATCGCAAAGCGCGGGAAGCATCCGCGTGACCAATAAGAGGAATTGTAGGTATACAAGAAAATCACGTACACCGCTGTGAAGATGGTTTCGACCGGGTGAGTGCGGGCGAATTCCCGAAAGTTCCTGGTCGCGAGCAAGGCTGCCGCTCCCAGCAGCACGAGAGCGATCCAGCCGTAACTGATCGCGAGATTGGTCCAGGGCGCCGGATAAAGGATCGTGCCTTTGATGAGCGCGGCGAAGGGCCAGCCCAGCATTGAGCCATGATCCCAGTCCAGTTGCCGGTAGGCATTTACGTTCGCCAGGGGACTGCCGAAATAGACGACTAGCGGAACCACATACAAACCGCCGACGGCCAGCCCGATCAGGGTCGATAAGGCGAGCCTGCGGAAATCCCGTTGAGCCACGAGCGTGACGGCAATCGCCAGGAGAGCGAACAATCCTAGCGGGCGGACGACCGTGCTGAGCGATGCCAGCAGCGCGGCCCGCATCCACTTCTTCTGCCGTGCCGTGAAGAAGGCGGCAAACAAGAGCGCCACAAATAACGGCTCTGAGCCTCCAAGAAATGACCGTTGGAGCCACTCAAGATTCAATCCCGCGAAGAAACTCGCAACCCAGCCTCCCCACAGTTGATAGACGAAGACGATACTGGTGAAATACGCCGCAAAACAGACGATCAGCAAAGCCATGCGCTCTGAGGCGCCAGTCACCAGCGAAACCAGGGCCATGCCGTAAGGCAGTCCCCAGAATTGCTGTGCGCGCAGGGCGTCGAATCTCCAGTGTCGTATAGCGGAGGCGGTGGCGATGAAGGAAGAATTGTCCCCAAATGCGTCGACCACCGTGAAGTAGTTCCTTAAGGCGGAGACCAGGGCTACGAAGATCACGCAACTCGCCAGGGAAATGATTAATACCGTCTTCAGAGATGGAATACACGCAGCGCCCGACCGGAACGAGGGTTCCGCCAATGAAACCGCCGCCGGAGATAGGGTTTCGGAATGTGCCATGCAACCTGCTCGCGTGTAAGGACCGGGTTCTGCGTTGAAACCCATGTTTTCTCAGAAGCGGGCGCTTGAGAAGGTATCTGGGCTGGTTCCATTGTCTTGATTCAGCCCTTCGGTTGCGTATGCGGCCTTAATATCTCGACAAGGAGATGAGCTAAGCCATGTGCGGAATCGTGGGCATGGTGGTAAGGGACAACGCGATTGACCCTCACCTCCTCGCGCATGCCACGCAATCTCTGGCGCATCGCGGGCCCGACGACAGTGGCACCGCCATTATTCAGGGTGGGCACGCAGGCGAATACGCGGTGGGGCTAGGCAGCCGCCGGTTGGCGATACTGGATCTTTCGCCGTCAGGGCACCAGCCCATGCGGGACCCGGAGACCGGCAACTGGATTGTCTATAACGGCGAGATCTACAACTATCGCGAGCTTCGCGCCGAACTGGAAACGGCGGGCGCGCATTTCATAGGTAATTCCGATACCGAGGTCGCGCTGAAAGCGTTTGGCAAGTGGCGCGAGCGCTGCCTGGGAAGACTACGAGGCATGTTTGCCTTGGCGTTTTGGGAAGCGGCCGGAAAACGGTTGATTCTGGCGCGCGATCCCATGGGAATCAAGCCCCTGTATTATTATGCTTCCGACAAGTATTTTCTGTTCAGCTCGGAAGTTCGCACTCTTCTGCAAACCAATCTCGTGCCGCGCGCGCTCGACCCCGCGGCATTGCTCGATTACCTCTCTTTCGGTTCCATCTGCGATCCGAACACGCTGATACGAGGTGTGTGCGCGGTTCGAGCCGGTCACTATCTTGCATGGGGCAACGGCAGCTTAAGGGAAGTCGAATATTGGGATCCCATCCGCGCTTCGGAAGCAAGCGAAAGCGGCGAAGACCTGGCGCACGAAGCCGGGCGGGCGAAGCGGATTGAAGACCTGCATCGCACTCTCGAAGAGTCCGTGCGCATGCAGCTTGTCAGCGATGTGCCGATAGGCTTGTTCCTGTCCGGTGGAATTGATTCTTCCAGCCTGGTGGCCCTGCTGAGGCATGGCGGAGTGACTCCGAGCACATTCTCGATCGTTTTTCGGGAAAAGGATTGCAGTGAAGCCGAACATTCGCGCGCGGTGGCTCGGAAGTTCGCAACCGATCATCACGAGATTCTGGTCTCGCAACACGACGCTTTGGAGGCGATTCCGGGTGCAACCCGGGCTATGGATCAGCCCAGCATCGACGGCCTGAACACTTATCTGATCTCCCGGCATACGCGAGCGGCGGGCATCAAGGTTGTGCTGTCCGGCTTGGGTGGCGATGAAGTCTTCGCCGGTTATTCCACTTTTCGCACCGTGCCCCGAATGGAGCGCCTTGCCGGATTGTGGCGTCATATGCCCGGCGCACTTCGAGGCCCGCTGAACGCCGCGCTTGAGCGGTTGGCTCCGGAAACGGATCGCAATCGGAAACTGGCGGCGTTGGCATGCGCCAACGGGAATGCGACTCATCCTTATTTGCTTGCACGCGCACTATTCACGCCCCGGCAATGCCAGCAGTTGGCAGGATCCTGGACCGAAGGTGTGCTTGCCGACAGAAACTCTGCTCTCGGGGATACGCTTCAGCGCGCCTGCCGCCTCGATCCAATCAACCGGATTTCCTACCTGGAAGCCCGCTGCTACCTGCTAAACACCTTGCTTCGCGACACTGACTCGATGAGCATGGCGCACGGCCTGGAAGTGCGCGTTCCGCTGATCGACCACTTGCTGGTCGAGAGAGCGCTGGCCCTGCCGGGAAAATGGAAGCTGAATGGCGACAGCCCAAAACCGCTGCTGACCGGCGCGGTGCCGGGGCTATTGCCCGACGCAATTGTGCATCGCCCCAAGCGTGGCTTCACGCTTCCGTTCGACCACTGGTTGAGAGATGAGTTGAGGGCAGAGGTTGAGAATACGATTGGGCGCGTCGCGCAAGGCCCTCTTGGGTCCATCCTCGACTTCCCCGCGGTCCGCAAGATCTGGCAAGACTTCATGCGAGGAACCACGTCCTGGTCGCGACCCTGGTCGCTTTACGTGCTGCAGCGCTGGTGTGAAGCCAACCTGCAGAGCTGAGGCGAATCTGATCGCAATTCCTTTGCATCCCCTGCGGCGCTCACGAGGCGCTCCTTACTTGGCCGAAAATTTGTAGATTGTCTCTGTCTTATACACAGAACCCGGGCGCAGGACGGTAGAAGGAAAGCTCGCGTGATGGATCGAGTCGGGGAAGTGTTGCGTCTCCAGGCACAAGGCCGAATGCTTTCCGCATTTTGCGCCGCCTTTGCCCGCGATGGTTCCATCGAGAAAGTTGCCGGAATAAAACTGGACGCCTGGCTCGGTTGTCCACACTTCCATCTGTCGTCCCGAAGCAGGATCCGACACCCGGGCTGCAAACTCGAGTTTGCCGGGTTTTCCATCCAGGACGAAGTTGTGATCGTAGCCGCCGGGATTGCCCTTCATCTGAGAGATGCGAGCGCCGATGGCGATGGGCTGCGTGAAATCGAGGGCGGTATCTTTGACTGGTTTTATTTCTCCGGTCGGAATCAGGTTTTCATTTACCGGCGTGTAGCGGGTAGCCGGCAGATAGAGAGTCTCGCCGAGAATGTCTTCAGTTCCACCCAGGTTGAAGTAGCTGTGATTGGTGAGATTGACCGGGGTTGGCTTATCGGTGTTCGCCGTGTACTCGAGCTGCAGTTCATTATTGTCCGTCAGGCGGTACACCACCGAAACCGAAAGATTTCCCGGGAAGCCTTCATCGCCATCCTTGCTTAGACAGGAGAAGCGAACTGCGGCGGCGTGGCGCTCGTGAAGTGGTACGGCGTGCCACACCACATGGCTCAGGCCTACGGATCCGCCGTGGAGTGTGTTCAAGCCGTTATTGGCCTCGAGTCTGTACTCTTTGCCGTCAAGCGTAAAGCTGGCATTTGCGATGCGGTTGGCGACTCTTCCGACGGTGGCGCCAAACCAGGGATGCTGCCCTTCGTAGCCCTCGATCTTGTCGAAGCCGAGGACGACGTCGCCCACCTTGCGGTTGCGATCCGGCAGCCACAACTCGGTCAACGTGGCGCCGTAGGTGATGACCTTGGCGATGGCGCCCTTGTCGTTTTTCAGGATGAAGATCTCGACCGCAGTGCCGTCTTTCAAATTCCCAAACTTGCTCGTCTCCACGGTCGCCTCCGGACGCAGATGGTGGCTGTGCGGCTGGGCCCAGCTCGGACACAATAAGATGCTGGCTGCAACTGAGTTCAGTAGAAGTCTGTGACGCATGCGTTGACTCAGTCTCGAAATTAACGTATATGCCTCAACGAGGCAAGGCGAGTATCGGCATGATGCGGGAGGTTGTCAGCGGCGGAACCGGAACGGGAACAGCCGCGAAACGGCTTGCGATGCAGAACGGTCAGCGTCCGGCATCGCAAGCTGTCGCGACGTATTCTCACCGCGATCCCACCAACTCCGGAACTTCCGCAAGCTCGGCAAATTCCGCGTTGCTCAGGCGCAGGGACGCCGCAGCGACGTTTTCCTCCAGATGCTTGACCGAAGAGGTTCCTGGAATTGGCAACATGACTGGAGATCGCTGTAGCAGCCAGGCCAGCGCCACCTGGTGCGGGTTCGACTGGTGGGCCTTCGCGATACGGTCCAGTGCCTGGCCATCGACTCTGCCGGCGGCAAGCGGAAACCAGGGGATGAATGCGATGGTATTGCGTTCGCAATAATCCACCACGTAGTCCCACTCGCGGTCGGCAAAGCTGTAGCGGTTCTGGACCGAGACGATCGGAACGATCTTTCGCGCCCGTTCGATGTGCTCCTGCGTGACATTGGACAAGGCCACAAAGCGAATCTTGCCTTGCTTTTGCAGTTCCGCCAGGGTCCCGACCGAATCCTCTAACGAGACAACCGGGTCCGGTGCGTGCAGTTGGTAGACGTCGATGCGGTCACGGCGCAGCCGCCTAAGGCTGCCTTCCACCGCTTCGCGCAAGTGCGCGGGAGTAGCGTCGTGGGTCCATTGATCGGGACCGGGACGGTTCCAGCCTCCCTTGGTCGCGATTACGAGATCGGCGGGGTAGGGACATAGCGCCTCAGCGATAAGTTCCTCGCTGACCCGCGGACCGTAGGAATCCGCCGTGTCGATGAAATTGACCCCCAGCTCCACGGCACGGCGCAAGACTGCCAGTGCTTCTTTTCGATCATTGGGTCCACCCCAGATGCCCTGACCGGTAAGGCGCATGGCTCCAAAACCGAGCCGATGGACTGAGAGTTCGCCGCCAAGGGATACAGTTCCCGCCGCGGCTGCCGAAACGGCATTCTTGCGATTCATGTTTTCCTCCTAAGGATGTTTTGCTGAATAATCCCTCACTTGCCAGGGCTTGCTGATTGGTTGGCCTGCGCAGTTTTCTGGGAGTTCCCGCTCACGTAGCTGACACGCCAGATGGAGTTCGACCCATCATCGGTCACCAGCAGCGATCCGTCGTGAGCCACCGTAACCCCCACCGGCCGTCCCCAGACATGCCCGTTATCGACTACGAAGCCGGTCAGGAAGTCTTCGTATTCTCCGGTGGCACGGCCGGCCTGATGCAGGGGAACGCGAATCACTTCGTATCCGGCACGCACGGAGCGGTTCCAGGAGCCGTGCT
>Ga0335076_10005019_pt1 | contig 13408 bp, 15 predicted proteins | sample Lox_Sample_25_FD_206717 | JGI IMG/M metagenome (GOLD analysis project Ga0335076, IMG submission 206717) | Soil microbial communities from Loxahatchee National Wildlife Refuge, Florida, United States - Lox_Sample_2.5 | ecosystem: Environmental > Terrestrial > Soil > Wetlands | place: USA... | reverse complement strand
CATTCAACTCCTGAAGAATATGCAGCATGTAGACAGTCGTCGCGGGAGTTTCGACGACTTCAGTCAGCGGCAGCGTTTCCGCCCAGGTTCCCGTATCTACATTTCCCCTCACTGCCACGACCGGCGCCAGCTCTTTCAGCCCATCAAGGATCCCAGGGCCGCCCACATCCCCGGCATGGAGGATCAAATCCACACCCTCAAGCGCACGCAAGGCCTCCTCGCGGAGCAGTCCATGGGTATCCGAAATCAGTCCGAGTATGCGTACGTCCTTCTTCACGCTTTTGGTTCGCCGTTGGGTCAAACAACAACCGGATTCCCGGCGCCTATTTGCTCCCCAGCAATTTCACGATATCGAGCGCATTCACCCGTGCCCGCTCCACACTCAATCCCCAATGCAAATGTGGACCAGTGACGCGCCCTGTCGCTCCAACTTTCCCAAGTACCGTTCCCGCGCGGACCGCGTCGCCCACCTTCGCGTCAATCTCCGAAAAATGGCAATAAAAAGTGTAGATCCCCAGTCCGTGATCCACGACGACCGTGTTCCCCGCGAAATACAGTTCTTCCGCGAGCACTACCCGTCCGCTTTGCGCCGCATGCACCGGTGTGCCGGTCGGGGCCGGAAAATCCACGCCCCCGTGAGGCGACCCGGCTTTGCCATTCAGCACGCGCCGCTTCCCGAAGTTTGTCCCCTTGAATTCGCCATCGAGCGGCATACGGAATTTGCCATCCCACAAACGCTCCGGAGTCACGTGGTCATAAATCTCGCGCAGCCGTTTTGCTTCCGCCTCCGCGCGCGCAAGTTGTTCCGGATTCGGCTCGACAAACTGTTTTTTTACCGTCAGATTCTCCGTCGCAAAGTGCCCTTCCTCAACCTGCCAACTCTCGTAGCAACTCACCCGCTCGCCGTCCGCTAACTGCCCTTCCAGGGTAAAAGAATACTTACCGGGTGGCTTCTCCAGGTCCACGCCTAACAAGGCGCGTCGCACATCCGCAACGTCTGCGCTTTTGGCGTTGACTTCTTCTTTCCAGAACGGCACTTCGCGTTCATTCCATTTCCCTGCGATCTGCGTCAACGGTTTCTCACTTCGTACTTCCACCAGCAACAACGTGCCCTGCACCGCTTCCGGTGTTTCCGGCGCGCGCACCTGCATTTCCACGCCGTTGCCGCAGTCAGTAGCGCGAGCGCTGCCGGCAGACGTCAGCATCCCGTATGCGGCCACCATGGTTGTCGAGAGAAAGAATCGTCTTCGCAAATTCCCCCCACCGGCCTAGCTCTTCGGCCGCGCTGCCTGCACGCGCGGTTCCATCTTTGCGTACATCGCCCGCCCTTCCTTCGACCCCAGGATGGCGCGCTCCAGATTCATCATCAAATCGGGATTCTGCGTCCGCTCTCGCAATTCCTTTAGAAACGGCCGCGATTTGATGAACAAAAAGAACAACTCGCCGGAAAACGCAGGTTGGAAGAATAGCATTTCGTTGAGAACTCCGTTCAAAACAAATGACGCCACGATTCCCCAGTAGCTCACCACTTGCCGGAACCAGTTGTTCTCCGGAGTGCCTGACACCCCGAACACGTTCAGAAAATCATCCGCACTCTCCGGCCAGAACTTGGTCAGCCACCACTGCCGCGCTTTCCTCATTTCCGGCTCGCGCCGCAGGTCGTACAGCTCCAGGATCAACCGCGCATCTTCGATCGTCGGCTTTTTCGCCATCTCCCCTCCGCAATTTCTTTGGACGCCGATTTTATCGCGTCCTCGGAATTCTCCACCGATTAAAATTCCTCCTGTTTACATGTCTGGCCGGGTCGTGGATGATGCAGGTTCAGAATCGGAGGCTTCGAATGTCCGTAGAAGGCAACCTCATGCGTCGCTCTCTTCTAGCCCTGATCGCTGCATGCACCCTTTGCGCTGGCGCTTTAATTCGCGCGCAGCAGCCATCCGCAACCACAGCAATGACCTCCTCGTCCTCCAAACAAACTGAAACCGACGAGTACACGCGTTATGAACTTCTCTCACCCGAATCTGCCAGCTTCAAAATCACCTACGAAGTCACCGCCACCACTCCGGGCGCAAAGTTTTTCTACAATCCGATTCGCAAGGGCAGTCTCGCCAGCGACGAAGCCGTCTTCGACTCCATGACCGGCGAGCCTCTCCACTTCGAAGTCGTCACCGGCGCGGAAGCCCGCAAAGATCCCCTCATGGCCGACGCGGATGCGGATACCAGCTTCATCAAAATCACTCTCGCACGGCCCGTTCCTCCGGAAGGCCAGGGACGCGTCCTCATCTTGAAAACCTACAAGGACGCGAAGAGCTATTTTCGCGAAGACGATGCCATCGTTTTCAATCGTCCGCTCGGCATCAAACGCAACGCCATTGTCCTGCCCGCGGGGTACGAACTTGTCGCGTGCAACGTCCCCTCGCAGGTCCTGCCTGGGCCCGATGGCCGCATCCAAATCAGCTTCATCAACGCCGGTTCCGGCGAAGCGCCCCTCATTCTCCGCGCCAAACTCGGCGCGCAAACCAACCAGGCCGCATGGCCTCACCCGCCCACCCAGAACCGCAGTTGGGAAGCCCCTTTCCAGGGAGAAACCGAACGCGCGCGCCTCTCGGAACGCGCCCATCAGGACCGCGACATCGTTTATTTTCTCCATCAGCCGGAAACTCACGCCTTCAGCCTTCACCACGACTACACCGAGTCGCGCGAAGGCGTGGACAAATACCTTAACGTCGTCCGCGAAGGCAGCACCGTCTCCGATCCCTCCGCCTACATTCTCGATACGGGCGAAAAACTCGCCACCAGGCAGATGACCGGCGCCGACCTTGCCGCAGCGAAAATCGACGCTGGGGAACCGGTAAAGCCCGAAGCGCAAGTCGTTCTCATCCCTTTTCCACCGGTAAAGAAGGGACAGTCCATACGCCTACGTATCTCCGAAACCTACACCGCTCCGGCGAGCTACCGTCTCGATGGCGACGAACTCGTCTTCGACCGCAGCCTCGGCCGCGCGCGCAACGCAGTCGTCCTGCCCGCCGGCTGGTACCTCACCGCCAGTGCTATCCCGGCCACCGTCACTCAGCTTCCCGACGGGCGCATTCGCCTCGATTTCTGGAATGGCCGGCCGGATTCCGTGGACGTGCTCATCAAAGCAAAACGCCGCGCCGCTGAGCCCGAGAAGAAGTAGACGCGCGCCATCGGGGCAGGCCTTCTACTTCTCCATTCATCTGCAAACTTCCTATTGCCGCGTTGGCACCGTCTCACTCCCAAAGTCTTGTCGCTGCTCAAACGCGCATGCTAACGTCCCTCTAATCTGGAGGGATATTTCTTGCCAAAGCTCCTGACGAAATCGGCGGTATTCTGCGCCTTTCTTAGCCCATTCCTCGGCGCGTGGATTGCCTGCGCACAAAATACGAAAAAACCGGAAATCGGTTTTTCCCTCGAAGCCACCAAAGGCGAGCGCTGGCAGACCGATCTCGATTCCTTTAAAGCGCGCGCGAAACAGCTCGGCGCGGAGGTCCTCTCCACAGACGCCAACGGCGACGACGATCTTCAGCTTCAGCAAGTCAAAGATATGATCAAGGCGGGCATCAAAGTTCTGGTTCTGCTGCCTCACGACACCGCGAAAGCCGCTCGTATGGTGGACGCCGCAAAAGCCTCCCATGTAAAAGTCATCAGCTACGATCGCCTTGCGCAGAACTCCGACGTTGATCTCTACGTCAGTTTTGACCGTGTCGCCATCGGCAGGATGCAAGCGGAATATCTCGTAAAAAATGCGCCTAAAGGCAATTTTGTCCTGATCGCAGGCTCCCCGAACGATGAAGGCGCCAGGACTCTCCACGACGAGCAAATGAAAAGCCTGCGCCCCTATTTGGACCGCGGCGACATCAAAATTATCGCCGACAACTACACAAGAGACTGGTTGCCCTCGGAAGCTTATCTTCAAATGCTTTCGGCAATTGATTCTTCGCGCGGCGACATCGCCGCCGTTCTCGCCTCGAACGACGGATTGGCAGGAGGCGCTATTCAGGCTCTACGCGAACACAATCTCGCCGGCAAAGTCCTCGTTTCCGGACAAGACGCCGATTTGGCCAACATTATCGCTATCCTTCAGGGCGCCCAAAGCATGACTGTCTACAAGCCCATCGCTAACGAAGCCGCAAGAGCGGCCGAAGAAGCGGTCCACCTGGCCAAAGGCGAAAAATCCTCCGCGAATGCGGCGATCAACAATGGCAAGGTCAAAGTGCCCAGCATCTTGCTGGAGCCTGTCCTCGTGACGAAAGACAACATCAAGTCAACCGTTGTCAAAGACGGCTTTCAGACTTTGAAAGACATCAACCAGGGCCTGCCTAAAGACCAGCAAATCCAGTAGGCATAGCGCCGCTAGCTCCCAATCCGGCTCATTCGGTTTTATATACACAGCGTCGCCATTTCGCCCGGGCGGTTCAATCCGCTGTCGCTGATATACTTTGCCACCTCTTCCATGAATACCGCATTGTGTTCCGACGCTTTCGAAAATCCCTGCACCAATTGCACCACGTGCTGCGCGCCAAACTGCTCCCGGTAGCGGCCGGCAATTCCGATCAGCGTCGTCCGGATGACCACGTAGTGCGTGCACAGGATCAAATAGTCCGTCAGGATGCCCCGTGGATTGTCAAAGGAAAGAAATGCGCGCTGCAGGATGTAGTTGGTGAGGTAGTTTTCCAGCAGAAAAGGATGCGCCAGCATCATCGGTTCATAAAATTGCGTGCGCGCGGCCTCGTACGCAGCAACTATTCCACCGCTTCCCGTTCCGTCCGGAGACGAAATCCCCGCAAGAAAATCATCCACCGAACCGCGAAAGCTGGACGTCCTGCTGACCTGCAATGCCCGCTGAGCAATCTTCAGCGTCACCTCCAGTTGCACCGCCGGACGCCCGCGGATCCCTTCCATGAGCTTCACGAGATCGCCATTCACGAGCATCTGCGCATACTTGTCCAACAGCCCCGGTACTCGCTCCGGTTGTCGTTGCGACGAGAGTGCGTGAAGCCGCATGCAGAACATTCCCAGCAGAAACAAGCGCTGCCACATCGGGTACCGCCGGTCATTCACCAGCACAACGCTGAACCGTTGTAGTTTCCACAAACTCTCATGGAGATCGGGCTCTCTTCCGGAAGACTTTCTCCTGTGCAGGATGAAGTGACGGTATCCCGCAAGCGACCCGTCCGAGATTCCTTCTCCCTCCAGAAGTTTCGGATTCAGCAACACCATCCGTGCCGCCTCCGGACATGAAAGCAGCAGCGTCTTTTTTGTCACCTTGCCATCTACGCGAATGGACCTCGGAAATTGCGCGCACCCTCTGGGCAGATACTCCTCCCCGTGCTCTTTCTGAATGCCGCATAAACGCTCTGCCGAGAGGCACGGGCATCTGTCCTCTACCATGTGGAAGTGCGCAAAGTCCTTCTCGCCCCCACCAGGAATCAACGTCACTTTTGTTTGGAGCACCGGCAGCAGGTCCGGTAAAGCTTGGTATTTCTGGTAGGTTTCTCGGTCAATCAGGACTTTCCACCCGGCGCAGCATGTGTCCGGGCACTCGCTTCCTATACACCGGAACGCTTCCGCATAGTGCGGCTGAATCTGCGCTTCCTTCTTCGCAATTTCCGCAACCGGCTGCATCGCGAAGAATTACGGTCAGGTTTAGGGCCAATTCGATTAGAAATTTCTTATTAACGTCCTCCGCCCAAACTTTCCGCCGCTATTCTTCTCTTTTCAGCTCGTACTTCGGGTCGAGAACCTTCCGCGCGCTCCCTACACCCACCACAGGCAAGGAAGGGTCCTTCAAGAGCCCCAACTGCTTCAGGACCGAAGCCTGGTCCCAATAGATATGTTCGTGCGCCAGCTTTCCATCGCGGAAATGCACAATCGCAATCATCGGAACTTCCACTGGCCGGTTCGTCGGCGCCACCCCCGGCAACATCCACGGCATTTCTTGCGTGTGCGTGAAGGAAAAAACAATTTCGTCCACGATTTGGTCCTCGCCGACCGTCCGCGAGACGGGCGTCAGCTTTGTATCCGGCGGCATCACAGGAATGAAGTCGCGCGAATAGAACCGCCGCAACGCCGCTTTCCCCTGCCCTCCCGTCATCGTTGGGATGTGGTTGACGTAGGCATCCTCCGTCATGGTATTCAGCGTCGCTTCCGTGTCCCGCGTCACAAATTCATTCGCGGTGTGTTCTTCCCAAAGTTGGATCAAATCGTGTTTGGACATGGCTGCGATTATACTTGCCTTCCCTCAGGCATCAACCAATGTCCCGCCGATGGCAACCGCGAAAGAACGCTACGGCCCGCTGAAAAACCCATTTCACCCCAACCGCAAATCCGTGATAAAACACCTGCATGTTGGAGTGTGGCGTTATGTTGACCATTTCCCCGGTGTTCTCTTCTTTCTTCCCGTTCTTTCATTTCCACCCTGTTTTCATGCTGTTGTCGCTGCTCCTTTATTTTCTTCCTTCCGTCCTGGCACGCGATAAATCCAGCTTTACGGCCATCTTTTTATTGAATTTGTTTTTGGGCTGGACGTTCATCGGCTGGATCGCCGCTCTCATCTGGGCTGTCACCGCGGAGCAAAAACAGCAAGTCTCCGTCGCACAGCAGCAGCCAGTCGCCCCGGGCGCCCCTCAGCCTGCCTCTGCTGGCTTTTTCTGCAGCTCCTGTGGAAAGCGCTCCTCATCCGGCGGGCGTTTCTGCAGCTCTTGCGGCGCTTCCCTCGTTCCCACTCAACGCTGACGTTTGCACAACGCGGCCCTGCGGACGTCTCGCGCTAGCACGTTTGCCAATTTCGCCTTCTCCATCATCCAACCACGGGAGGGATTTTCATGCTTTTTGACTTTGCCGAAATCTCTACGCGCGACCGCTACAAGCTTCTCGTTTCCACCATCACGCCTCGCCCCATCGCTTGGGTCGTCAGCCAGGATTCGGCCGGCCATCTCAACGCCGCTCCCTTCTCCTTTTTCAATGCGTTCGCGGGAAATCCTCCTGTCGTCGGCATTGGCATGGGCAGCCACGAGCCCGGCAGGCCCAAGGATTCTCGCGCCAACATTTGCGAAACGCGCCAGTTCGTTGTGAACTTAGTTTCTGAGGAAGTCGCGGAAGCCATGAACATCACCGCCATCGAATTTCCGCGCGGCGTGGACGAACTAAAAGAAGCTGGCCTCACCACTCTTCCCTCCGTCCACATCAAGCCTCCGCATATTGCGGAGAGTCCCGTCGCCATGGAATGCGAACTAATCCAAATCGTTGACCTCGGGGCGGAATCGGGTTTGGTGCTCGGCCGCGTCCTCGCGATGCACATCCGCGATGAATCCGTCCTCAACGCGGCAAAGCATCACATTGATACGCCCAGCTTAAAGCTCATCGGCCGCATGCATGGCACCGGCTGGTACGCACGCACCTCCGACCTCTTCGAGATGCCCCGCATCCCCCTTCAAAATTGGAAGAAAAACTCTTACTGTTAGTGTCCAAGAAGCTGCGCATTGGACGGATTTAGAAGGGATGTTCCTTCGTGAGGGAGCCTCACCATTGCAAGAAAAAATCCGCAACATGGATGCGGGCGCAAAAATCATCTATTGGCACCGCGAGCTTCCTCCCGCCTCGGCGGAACCGATGGGCGAGCACACCCTGGAAGCCACCAGCATGCATGTCCCCGGCACCATCGCTCATCGCGACGAATTGTGGAATCAATGCTACGAGGACCTGATGGCTCAAGTTCGTACCCGTCTAGCACAGGAAATTGCTCGCCTCGGTGGCCATTACGCCCACGTGCTGAGCGAATCCGTAGATAGCAGGCATAACGACTTCACCGGAGAGGCCTGGCTGCACGGCTTCTTCACCTACATGCTCTACCGCAATCCGTCGGCCTGACCTCTTTCTGCTCGCCAACTCGCGGTATACTCCGCGCCATGCGCCGCCGCCACTTTCTTACTCTTTCCGCCGCAGGACTCGGCGGCGTCCTCGTCTATTCCCTCGACCGCAAATCATCCCGTCTCGCCGCCCATGACAAAACCATCCGCGTCCCTCTCCGCTTCTTCACCGAGACCGAAGCCCTCATCGTTTCCGCCGCCGTCTCCCGTATTTTCCCCTCGGACGACTCCGGCCCCGGCGCCAACGAAGCGGGCGTGGCCATCTACATTGACCGCCAGCTCGCCGGTCCCTGGGGCCGCGACCGCTATCGCTACACGCAGCCGCCTTTCGACGACAGTGCTCCGCCGGAACTTGGTTATCAGGGCCAAGCCACGCCGCGCCAACTCTATCGCGAGGGCCTCAAGCCTCTCAAAGGATTCCCTTCCCTCTCCCCAGCGGACCAAGACGCGGCGTTGCACCGCATCGAAGCCTCGCCGTTCTTTTCACTCCTCCGTCAAAACACCATCGAAGGCATGTTCTGCGATCCCATCCACGGCGGCAACGCCGGCATGGTTGGCTGGCAACTCATCGGCTTTCCCGGTCCACGGATGAGCAATTACGATGAAGTTGAAAAATATTACGGCGCCCCATTTCGCCTGAGCCCCGCCGGCCTCGTGCAAGTCACCGGAAAAAAGCCGCGTCTCAGCGAGGACGAAAAGTGAAAACGCTTCCTGCCGTAGACGTAGTCATCGTCGGCGGCGGTTTTTCAGGCCTGCTCATGGCCAAAGAACTTGGCACGCGCACCGCTCTTTCCATCGTCGTCCTCGAACGCGGCGTCGCACGAAAATCCTCCGACTACGAAGATGGCATGGACGAACTCGATTTCGCGGTCCGCAATCGCATGATGCAGGATCTTTCCCAGGACACTCTTACCTTCCGCCACAACCCCGCGCAGCGCGCTCTTCCCCTTCGCCAGCACGGTTCCTTTCTACCCGGCGCTGGACTCGGCGGCTCCGCCGAGCATTGGAACGCGCTCTGTCCCCGTTTTCTTCCCGATTGTTTTGAGTTGCTCTCTCGCACCACCGAAAAATACGGCTCCACGCGCCTGCCCGAGAACCACGCTATCCGCGACTGGGGCGTCACCTACAACGAACTCGAGCCCTTCTACACCCGCGTAGACAAATTTCTCGGCGTTTCCGGCAAAGCCGGAAACCTCAACGGCCGCATCGTGGACGGCGGCAATCCGTTCGAGGGGTCGCGCAGCGAGGAATATCCCACGCCCCCCGCCAAGCTCCCCTACTTCGGCCATCTCTTTGGCGAAGCCGCAAAATCCCTCGGCTTCCATCCCTATCCCATTCCCACCGCTACTCTCAGCCAGCCCTACACCAATCCCGACGGCATTTCCCGCGGTGGCTGTACTTATTGCGGATTCTGCGGCCGCTTTGGTTGCATGGTCGGCGCCAAAGCCCAGCCCACTTCGCTCCTTCTTCCGCTCATCCAGAAATGCAAGAACATTTCCATTCGCACTGGCGCCAGCGTCCGCCGCATCCTCTTCGATTCCTCCACAAAACAAAAAGCCCGCGGCGTAACTTACGTCTCCGCAGGCGAAGAATTCTTCCAGCCGGCTTCTCTCGTTTTTCTTTCTTCCTGGACTTTCAGCAACACGCGGCTCTTGCTTCTCTCCGGTATTGGCGAGCCCTACGACCCCGCCACCGGCCGCGGCTCTGTCGGCCACAATCTCACGCACCAGGTCAGCATTCCCGCCGCCACCGCTTTCTTTGAGCAGCCTCTCAACCGCTTCATGGGCTCCGGCTCGACCGGCCTCATGTTCTCCGATTTCGATGGCGACGTTTTCGACCGTGGCGCTTTGCCGTTCTTGCGCGGAGGCGCCTTCGAGGCTCGTTGTTACGGCTATCAACCCATCACCAGCTTTGGCGTGCTTCCCCGCTCCGTCAAAGCCACTTGGGGATCGGAATGGAAGAAGGCCGCTGTCCATTACTACGACCGCACCGGCGTCATCGCGTTTGTCGGCGAGCATCTCGCCTACACCGACAACTACATGGACCTCGATTCGGCCTACAAAGACCGCTTCGGCGATCCGCTGCTTCGCTTAACCCTCGACTGGCACGATAACGAGCGCCACATGGCCGCCTTTGCCTCCGAAAAAGCCGCCGAAGTCGCTCGCGCCATGAAAGCCACCGACGTCAATTCCTTTTCCGGCTTCAAGAGCTACGACACTACGCGTTACCAGACTACCCACGTCCAGGGCGGCGCCATTATGGGCGCTTCTCCGGAATACTCCGTCGTCAACTCCTATCTTCAGCACTGGCAAATGCCCAACCTCTTCGTTCTCGGAGCTTCTTCCTTCCCGCAAAATGCCTCCATGAATCCCACTCCCACTCTTCTCGCTTTCGTCTTCCGCACAGCCGACGCCGTCGTCTCCCGCTACCTGAAAAACCCGGGTTCACTGGCGTGATCCGGGAAGGACCTCTTTGTTCTCTGGTCGCTTCTTGGGGCAGTAGAAACTGGGCGATTCAAGTTAACAATAACGGGATACCCCCTCCCCCTTTTCCCACAAGTGTTCATTCTAAAGGGAGTTAAAGTCCTTTGTTTTGATACACTTTCGCAAGTGTTCATTTTAAAGGAGTTACGTGATTTCGGGAAATTCGCCAATTTAGCGGTCCCCCGCGGCCCGTGTTCCGCGAAGAGAAAAGCAGATTCTTCGCAACGGTCACTTCGCCTGCGTTCCGTGCTGGCAGGATGAAAACCATTGGAGGGCATCGGATGGAGCTGAGAGGAGCGATTCGGCGCGGAGGCGGTTGACGAGGAAACCATGAAAAACGATAGCACAATAGTTACCGATTGTCAATAGATTTGTGAATTACTGAGTTGGCATTCGAATGAGATGGGCGGAAGTGGGAGGATTTCAAGGGGTTGGGCGGGGGCTAACTCGCTTGATACGGCTGTGGAAACGCGTGGAAAAGTCAAAAGCCCCACACGTAAAACCGACGTGTGGGGCACCCCCCGAGAACAGCCCCGTTGACGGAAGAACTTTAGGGTGGGCGACCCTAACCCATCAATAGTTGGACAATCGCGCAGTCAGGACTAAGCGGACTGCTCCCCGTCAGCCGCTTTTCTGACATCAGCCGTGCATGCCCAAACCAGTGAGATAATCCAGCCCAAGACTGACCATCCTAGAAAAATGTTGAGCACAGAGATGGCGGTCGCGTTGTTGTGCTGGCGCTTATTGGCAACAATTGTCGGAATAAAATACACGACGCCGCCGACTGCAAGAACCAGAATCCAGGCAAGTGCCTGAAGAGCGTCCCCGGTACCGCTCGCTACCTGCATGGGATGATTGCCAGGGGAGGGCTTTGGCCCGCGCTGGATGGAGAAGAATACTATCGCCGCGAGGCCGATCAGCACCAAGACGGTCGCCAGTACCTTAATCCTCATCTTAGTCTCCCGCACGAGCCTCAATTCCGCGCACAGTCTACACCCGAATGACGGAAGGGGACTGGCGCAGGAAGACGGGAACGAAGGGAACTCGGGGAAACTTGGGACGGAAACTCGCGGACAGGAACGTGTGAAAAAATGCAGATTCGCGATTTCAACGGAATTGGCGCTCAGGAATTTCTCTTTTAGAAGGCGCCTAAGCGACGTTTGCGATGCCAGGATAGATTTTGGATTGCCCCTTTATTCCACGCGCGTCCCGATCAGAGCCCCAGTTCTTTGTCTTTCACGCCCCAGTCGCGGGCTTTCCCGGCACACTCGATCAGGCCACGGCATGCCTCCAGGCATGCCCCCGCCAATTCGTTCGACACGCGCGCGTCTACTCCTTCGCTCAAAAGCATAATCGCCGTTCCGTGAATCAGGGCCACCAGCGACAAAGCCAGCCGCGAATACTTCTCCGGCGCCCCTCCCAAATCCTTTGCCAGCAGCGCCTTTACGAACTCATAAGAGGGCAAAGGCTCCTTGCGGCCCAATCGCTGCGCCCAATCCGACGTCAGCAGCAGATACTCATTTCCGTGGGTCAGCGTAAACTTGAGACCAAGTTCGCAAGCCTCCGCCGCCGATTTGGCCGGTTGCAGCGCCTGAAACATCTGCGTCCGGGCCCGCTCCCTCAGGAAAACCACCAGATCGTGCTTGTCCTTGAACCTTTCGTACAGCGTCGGGGTGGTCGTTTTGGCTGCCCGTGCGACCGCCCGCATCGTCAACGCGTGTTCCCCGCCCTGTGTCCACAGCTGATAGGCTGCGTCTACGATCCGCCCTTCCAGTTTTTTGTCCGCTTTTCTCGGCATAGTTATTTTTCGCCCCATCCCTAGTTCGGCCTTCGCTCTCCCGCTTGCCCAATTATATACTTGACAGCGTTAAAGAAACAACGTATAAGTAATGCGTGCGACAGTGGCACTTAATTCGATTTAATAAGGAGCAATCAGTAAGAAGTCATGGCTAGATTTGAATATTCCGTTGTCACCAAGGCGAGCCCCGCGCTCGCCTGGCTCGTTTTTTCCGATTCGCATCGCTGGAACACTTTTGCCAACGTCTACGGCGACATTCGCTGGCGCGACGGCCAGCCCTGGGAACCTGGAAGCCGCATGCAAATCGAGATTTTGAGGCCCGTTAACGCCATCATTGATCACGTAATTACCACATGCGTTCCGGGAAAGAAAGTCGGCTGGATAGATCACGCTATCGGCGTGGCAATGGCGCAATGGGTCACATTCGAAGAGCGGCCCGAAGGCACAATTGTTCGCACCTGGGGAGAGGTCATTCACTCCGGCATCACCATTGGTGGCCGAACCGTGGAAGAGCTGCTGGCCAGCTTTACCCGTACCTGGTACGAAGCGTTCCGGATTGCCTGCAACCAGCTGGTTCTTCCCGGTGGAGCGATCCCGGGCAATTCGCCGGCGGTAAGCCAGTAGTTAAACTCGCCTGGAGCAGAAAAACCTAGTTTAGCGCGTTTCAGGCGAGGGTACGCTGGTGGGTCTGCGGAAGAATCCATTCGCCGACGCTGACGAACAACTCGAGTCCAATCGCAAACGAGTTTTCTCCCAGCGGCTGGCAATAAACCACGCGGGCTCTGGATCTTAGACTGCCCAGAAGCGAGCGCACCGTCAAATGCTCGTTGAGATTCCATGGCTTGTTGGTGACCACACGAGCCCCTCTAGGACTCACGTTTTCGGTCACGCCCTGCTGGGAAACGGTGTGTATGTCCAACCCGGACAGGTCCACCGTGACGTGGACGGGAGAGCGATCTTCCAATCGGCGCGCTTCGTTATCCATGGTGTACCGCGATGCTTTCCGGGCTGGCCATTGGGATTGGACGGTTGGGCGGGGTCAACGGCAGCGGAATCATACTCTTGCAACCCCCAACGCGGTCAAGAAGTTTTGCTACAGCGATATTACACACCCAGGTGCGAGTCCGGACCTAGTGCGAGTTCGCCGTGGACGGAATGACTGAGCTAGCCGTCGAGTGTCCGGCATCGCGACAGGGAGTTCCCACGAGCGGACATTGCCGCGCGAAGATTGCGGGCCC
>Ga0335076_10005018_pt1 | contig 13408 bp, 12 predicted proteins | sample Lox_Sample_25_FD_206717 | JGI IMG/M metagenome (GOLD analysis project Ga0335076, IMG submission 206717) | Soil microbial communities from Loxahatchee National Wildlife Refuge, Florida, United States - Lox_Sample_2.5 | ecosystem: Environmental > Terrestrial > Soil > Wetlands | place: USA... | reverse complement strand
GGTCTGAAAGATTCGCCCCGCAGTAAGCCCCCAACTCGCGCCTTACCAACGCGTTTCCCGCCCCTGAGCTAGAAGGAGCTCCTTTCGTTCGAACGGTACCATAATCTCCATTGACATCAATGTTATAATAGTATATGTTTTATTTGACTGCCCCTTCCATCGCTCTCTCCCCGAACGCGAGTCCCCTCCTCGCAAACTCTCCTTGCCCTAAGCGCAGCCGAAAGGTGCCCTCTGTGAACTCTGTGCTCTCTGTGGTGAACTTCCCCGGCTCTTCGATTTCGCCGCTTCCTTCCTTACGATTTCCTCCTGACGCTCATCCTGCAATGTCTAACCCCTCTGTTTTCATAATCTTCCGCACTCTTTGCGCACTCTTGCAAAATGAAATTTTCTTCCAACTCTTTTTCTTTCAATCGTTTGCGCACTCTTGCGCAAAAACACCGGGGGTGGGGATACCCCCAGCCTTTCGCAATTCGGGAATCGGCCCTTCTTCTTCCCGGCTCCCTCAGCCCTGGGGTACACTGCCTCCCAAGTGGCTGCAACTTCCTGACACGCCACGAACTCAGGAAAAGTCCATGGACAAGTGCGTCACTTCCGCCGATGCTGCCATCGCCAATCTTAAAGACGGCATGACCGTCCTCATGGGCGGCTTTGGCCTTTGCGGCATCCCCGAAAATCTCATTGCTGCCGTCCAGCGCAAAGGTACGAAAAATCTCACCATCGTCTCCAACAACGCCGGCGTGGACGGCTTCGGCATCGGCGTCTTGCTCGAAAAGCGCCAGGTCAAGAAAATGGTCTCCACCTACGTCGGCGAAAACAAACTCTTCGAGCAGCTTGTCACCAGCGGTGAGCTCGAACTCGAGCTGAATCCGCAAGGCACTTTCGCGGAACGCATCCGCGCTGGCGGCGCCGGCATTCCCGCTTTCTTCACACCAACGGGCTTCGGCACCATGGTCGCGGACTGCAAAGAGACGCGCGAATTCGATGGCCGCAACTACGTTCTCGAGCGCGGCATTCGCGGCGATTTTGCTTTCATCAAAGCGTGGAAAGGCGACCGCTGGGGCAATCTCATCTATCGCAAGACTGCGCGCAACTTCAATCCCATGATGGCCACCGCCGCCGACTACGTCATCGCCGAAGTCGAAGAACTCGTCGAACTCGGCGCGCTTGCTCCCGATCAGGTCCACACTCCCGGCATTTACGTCAACGCCATCTTCCAGGGTCCCCATTACGAAAAGCGCATCGAGCGCTGCACCGTGAGGAAAATGTGAAACTGGGATGATCGAACCATGTCACTGACCGATGAAGAAAAACGGAACCGGATTGCGCGAAGAATTTCGCGGGAACTTCGCGACGGCTTCTACGTCAATCTCGGCATCGGCATGCCCACGCTCATCGCCAACTACGTTCCGAAAGGCATGGACGTGATCTTGCAATCGGAGAACGGGATGCTCGGAGTCGGACCGTATCCGCTCGATTCCGAAGTGGATCCGGATTTGATCAACGCGGGAAAAGAAACCATCAGCGAAATTCCCGGCTGCTGTTATTTTTCTTCCGCCGATTCTTTCGCCATGATTCGCGGCGGCCACATTGACCTTACGGTTCTCGGCGCGTTGCAAGTGGACGAAAAAGGCACGCTCGCGAACTGGGCCGTGCCCGGAAAAATGTTAAAAGGAATGGGCGGCGCGATGGATCTTGTCGCGGGAGCGAAGCGCGTTTTCGTCGCCATGGAACACGCCACGAAAGATGGCAAACCGAAAATCCTGAAAAAGTGTTCGCTTCCGCTTACGGGAGTGGAAGTCGTGGATCACATCGTCACGGAACTCGCCGTCATCGAAATCACTTCCGAAGGTTTGCTTCTTCAGGAACTCGCAGCTGATGTTACGCTCGAACAAGTACAATCGCTGACGGAACCAAAGCTCTTGCTTCCACCCGGAGGTCCGGCGGTCATGCCGGCGTAGAATGTGCGATACTTTATTCGCGAACCGGCACGCAAAACATGGATCCACATTCGATCGTCGTCGTGAGCCTGCACTCGCCCAAGGAAAAAATCTGGGGCGAACTCCTTTCCCTCAATTCTTCCGGGGTCACCATCCGGGGCATTGACCTGAATTCCTTCGATCATTTCGTGAATCAGATCAACGATCCCGACGGCGATCACATCGGATTGCCCACGCTTTTTTTCCCGATGATTCGCGTCGAACGCATCGCGCTGGACGAGCCGTCGGGCTCGATTCCTTCGATGTCCGAAGTTTTCGCGCGGAAGGTGGGGCGTTCGCTGGCCGATTACCTGGAGAATTTCGCCTGAATCGTTCTGACGCATACGTTCGAAGTGCGCTATTCTTTCTGCAATGAAAGCCCGCATCTGGACGGTTCCGAATCAAATCACGCTTCTGCGGCTCGGCTTCCTGCCGTTTTTTCTGATCCTGATCTCCTACGAAAAATACCGCTGGGCGCTGCTGATTCTGGCGATCGCGGCACTGTCCGATGCGATTGATGGAATGCTCGCGCGCAGGATGCACCAGCGGTCCGCGCTCGGGGCGTATCTCGATCCGATCGCGGACAAACTATTGCTTTCATCTTCTTTCGTGGTCCTGGCGATGGAAAAACAGATTCCGTGGTGGCTGACAATCATGGTGCTGAGCCGGGATGTTTTGCTGCTGATGGTGGCGGCGGTCATTATTCTGATTTCGGGTTACAGGCCGTTTCCGCCAAGTTTGCTGGGGAAGGCAACGACATTTTTTCAAATCGTGCTGGTTTTTGTGGCCGTGCTAACCGCAGCCTATCCGGATGCGTATCTCGTGGATTTGCGACGCGGATTGATGTATCTCGTGGCCGTGGTGACGACAATTTCAGGATTTCATTATTCCTTCACCACGGCGCGAAAACTCAGCGCGTGAGAATTCAGGGCATTGTTCGAACGGGGTTTGAAAGAGGGCAGCGCTAGCGATTGAGGAAGGGGTACTGATCGCGGTAGTGCATGAACATGAGAACGAAACTGGCGATGACCACGAGACCCGCGAGCCAGCCCAGAAGTTGCGCGACTTGTTTTTCACCCGGAGTCATTGGTTCACGATCCGGCGTGAATTTTCCAAGCAGAAAGCCGGAAGCTAGACCGCCAAAGTGCGCCCAGTTGTCCACGATGCCCATGAAGAAGCCGAGGGCGAAGAGGATGACGATCGAATAGATCAACTGGGAGCGCAACTGGTGCATGTAGGCGCCGCCGCGTTTTGAAGTGACGGCGAGAAGAAGGCCAATCAGTCCGAGAATGGCGCCGCTGGCTCCGATGGAAAAATGGCCGACGCCAGCGCTAAGCAGGAAACCGACCGCGCCGGTAAAGACGTAGAAGAAGAAAAATTTCGCCGAGCCATAAAGCTCCTCGATCGGCGGGCCGAAATCCCAAAGGACCATAAGATTGAAGCCGATATGAATGAGTCCGCCGTGGAGGAACATGGCGGTGATCAAGCGCCACCACTCGTGCTGGACAAAAATCAAATAGGGAAAGCTGGCGCCCAAGCGAATCAGAATTACCGAGTCCATGCCCCAAAGAATGCTCAGGCCTCCCGCCTTCCCCTGAGCGACCATGGCGAGATAGGTGATGCCGAACATGGCAAGATTGGCGACGAGCAAAGCCGTGGTAACGGGAGCGCGGCCGCCGAAACTGATAGAGAGGCTCTTGCTGATAGCAGCGAGAGAAAATCGCAGACTGGTGCCGCACTCATGGCATTTCGTGGCGTGGATGCCAACAAGAGCGCCGCAGGCGGGACAGAGTTTTGGGCGAGGCTGCTGCTTTTCTCCGCCCCCGAACATTTGGCGCAAGGAATTTTTCCAGCGCTCGACGCGCCATTGCCAACGATACGGAAGAGCCAACACGCCTCCTTGCGGTGCACCTGAAGCGTTTCTATAATACCGGAATTGCTTCGAAAGACCGTTTTGCAAATGAATTTTCGCGGGGCACTCGGATATGGACAGTTTTGAAGAAATGGGAGAGCGACTGGACAAAGAACTCTCGCGACTCCGTAAGTTCGTGGAAGAAGAACTGGCGCCCGAGAGCGAAAAGCGCACGGCGCAATTCCTGCGCGAGGTATCCGAGAAATTGACGGAAGCGGCGGGCTGGCTGGAAGAACGGCGAGCCGCGCGAGCGGGCCAGCCTCAAGAAAAAAATCCAAGATAATCCGGGAGAAATGTGACGCGATTGCCCAAGAGCCCGCCATTATTCTTGATGTTTGCGGCAACGGCTCTGGTGATTGCGGGCTGTGCGGGACGCCGCCCCGTAGCGGGGAGCCAACCGCCTCCGCTCACCCCATCCCCCACGCCTGCAGAAACCGAGGCGGGAGCGAAAGCAAGCACGAGCGCCGAGCCTGGCGCAGCGCCGTCAAGGCCGGGCCGGAGCAAGCCCGCGGAAAATCCCGCGCCAGCCGGATATACGGAAGAAGGAAACGCGTCGTGGTATGGAGAGCCGTTTAACGGGAGACAGGCTTCGAACGGGGAAATTTACGACATGCACAAACTGACGGCGGCGCACCGGACGCTGCCGTTCAATTCGATGGTGCGGGTGACCAACCTGGACAACGGGAAATCCACGGTGGTGCGGATCACGGACCGTGGCCCTTTTGTGGCGAACCGCATTATTGATCTATCGGAAGCAGCAGCGGAGCAGATCGGCGCGATCGGGCCAGGAGTGGTTCCGGTGCGGCTAGAAGTGCTTTCCGGAGGCGATCCCACGGCAGGATTTTTCACCGTGCAAGTCGGCGCATTCCGGGACGAGAACAACGCGGACCGGCTGCGGGACCGGTTAAGCGTGACGTATTCGCCAGTATTTATTCAGCAGGTGGAACTTGCCGATGGTGAGTTTTACAGGGTGAGGGTGGGAAAAGTTTCCGGGGAACAGGCGGCGCAGCAGCTGGGAGATGTGTTGCGCGCGAAGGAAGGATTCACGCCGTTTGTGGTGCGGCTCGACGATACCTCGACTGGAGGCGGGACTCCATGAGCGCGGATTGCCTGTTCTGCAAGATTGCGGCGAAGAAGATTCCGGCGAAGATCGTTTACGAAGACGATGAGATCTTCGCGTTCGAAGACATCAATCCGCAGGCGCCCACCCATTTGCTGATTTGCCCGAAAAAACATTTTGCTTCGCTGCACCATGCCACGCCCGAAGACCTGGCCCTACTGGGAAAGATGGCGCTAATCGCGGCGGAATTGGCGCGGAAGCGCGAAGTGAGCGACGGATATCGAACCGTGATTAATTCGGGAGCGGGAGCGGGGCAAACGGTGTTTCATCTGCACATGCACTTGCTGGGGGGAAGGGGTTTCCGGTGGCCCCCGGGATGATGACAAGACTTGAGGAGGGCGCAGCAGAATGAGAGGAAGCAAAGAGAAAATCTAACGCAGAGACACAGAGAACGCAGAAAAGCGCAGAGAGCGGAGGATGAGATGGAGTCAGGAATGAAGAGGATTGCTACGTTTCTGGGCGTGGTCCTGGTGCTGGCTGCGTTCGGAGTGACTGCGAATGGGGCGCCTCCGCGAGCGGAGCGTGGGAAGGAATTGACGGTAGCTCGAATCTACGGCGGACCGAGCTTGAGCGGACACCTGGCGCGGGCGCTGGCATGGTCGCCGGACGGGAAAACGCTGACGTTTTTGGAGGCAGAGGGGCATGGGAAGGGATGGCGGCCGGCGCTTTGGGCTTTGGATGTGAAGACGGGAGAGAAGCACGAGCTGGTTTCGGCGGAGAAACTGGAGCAGGTGCTTCCGGCGAATCCAGCGCCAGCGACGCAGGCGACAGGGCTGGGAAGGCATCCACCGGCGCAGTACGAATGGGCACCGGATGGTTCCGCGCTGCTATTTGCGGATCCGACTTCACTTTCTTGGTTTGACTTGAAAACCCAGACGCCGAGGACGCTGGTTTCCGGAAAGGAACCGCTTGCCGATCCGAAGATTTCTCCGAACGGCGAATACGTGAGTTTCATCCGCGACCACAATCTTTATTCCGTGAGTGTGAAAGATGCGAAGGTACATGCGCTGACCTCAGGCGGGACGGAAGCGATTCGCAAGGGGGAATTGGATTGGGTGTATCCGGAAGAGCTGGATTTGACGACGGCGTACTGGTGGGCGCCGGATTCCTCGGCGGTGGCGTTTCTGGAGATGGACGAGCGAAACGTGAACCAGTATCCGCTGGTGGATTTTGCTTCGTACACGGGAGAGGCGGACGAAGAGCGGTATCCGGTCGCGGGAGGAATCAACCCCACAGTGCACGTGTATGTGGTACCGGCGAGCGGAGGCACACCGATGCGGATGGACACGGGAGAAAACACGGATGTATACCTGCCGCGGGTGAAGTGGCTTACGGATTCGAGACATTTAGCGATTCAGCGGCTAAACCGCGCGCAGACGGAACTGGATTTGCTCGACGCCGATGTGGCGACAGGAAAAACGCATGCGCTGCTGACGGAGAAAGACCCGTACTGGATCAACCTCGGCGACGAGCTGTATTTTTTCAAAGACGGCAAACGGTTTTTGTGGTCGAGCGAGCGAAGCGGCTACCGGCATTTGTATCTTTACGATCTGGATGGGAAAGAACTCGGACAGGTTACGAAGGGCGAATGGGAAGTGACGGGATTGGGTGCGGTGGATGAAGAGAGGGGAGAAGTGTACTTCACGGCGACAGAAAAATCGCCGATGGAGCGGCAGGTTTATCGGGTCAAAGTGGATGGAACGGGAATGGAGCGAGTGACAAAGAGCTATGGAATGCATCACGCGATGTTCGCGCGGGATGCCTCAGCATTCGCAGACACTTGCTCGAACACCTCGGCGCCACCTCGGCAGGAATTATTGGGGGCGGACGGAACAAGAATCGCGACGATCGAGGAGAACAAGGTTCCGGAGCTCGCGGAGTACCACTTATCGCCGGTGGAATTTGTGAAGGTAAAAGCAGACGATGGGACGGAACTGAACGCGTATTTGATCAAGCCGACGGATTTCGATCCAACGAAGAAGTATCCCGTGCTGGTGTACACGTACGGCGGTCCTCACGCGCAGGTGGTGCTGGACGGATGGGGAGGGGCGACTTTCCTATGGCACGAGATGCTGGCGCAGAAGGGAATCGCCATTTTTGCGTTGGACAATCGCGGCTCGGCGGGACGCGGGCACGTGTTTGAGGAGCCGATACACTATCACTTCGGAAAGATGGAACTTTCGGATCAGCGGGATGGAGTGATGTGGCTAAAGTCGCAGCCTTGGGTGGATGGCAACCGGATCGGGATCTGGGGCTGGAGCTATGGCGGACACATGACGCTGCACGCGATGTTCGAAGCGGGCGATCTATTCAAAGTGGGATTCGCGGGAGGCCCGGTGACGGACTGGCATTTCTACGACACGATCTACACGGAACGCTACATGGGTTTGCCGCAGGAACACGAGAAAGATTACGAAGCGTCCTCACCGATCCTGCATGCGGCAGGACTGAAAGGAAAACTGCTGATCGCCCATGGAACGGGAGACGATAACGTGCACTTCGCGAATACGCTCACGCTGATCAACACGCTGATCGAAAACGGGAAATACATTGAAGTGATGCCATTCCCGGGAAGAGGGCACGGGGTAAGCGACGAGGCGGCGCGGATCGTGCTGATGGACCGCGTGACGAAATTCTTCCTGAAGAATCTGGCGGGCGAATAGCCGGAATCGAAAACGTCAGCCGCCATGCCCTAAAATATCGGGTCCGGCATTTCCGTGCAAAAAATAAGTTGAGACCCTTCGGCCTCGCCCAAGGCGAGGCCGAAGGATGACAATTTGCGCAGACCGAAGGGCGGTTGCGGCGAGCGACGCAGCTTAATGGATTCCCGCGAATTCGACGTGAACGTAGGCGCCGAGCCGGGCGTTGAAGAGCAGGTACCAGCCGGGATCATGATCGTCGGCATAGACGAAGACCTGATCGCGGCCCCAATCCCAATCGCGGCAACGAGGAGCGTCGTAGGAAGCGACCACCCAGTTGGAGTTGTCCGCGAGAATAAGGCGACGAGTGCGAACGTCGAACCTGTGGGCGACGAATTCCGAGCGGACGTGATCGTAACGGCCATAGGGATAGAGGTGGCCGGGACGGAAATGATCGTGAGAGTAGTCGTGGTGGACGACCACATCGCGCCTGACGACGGTGCGGTGGACAACGGCCTCGTGATGCACCACGGCATCATGATGTACAACAGCGTCATGATGTTCGACCGCCTGGTGATGTTGGACGGCCTGCTCATGCTTGACCTGGCCATTGTGCTTGCCGTTGTCGTGATGATCGTCGCGGTCCTGTGGACGCTGAGCCGCGACGAGAGCGCCTGCCAAAGCGAGAAACAGAAGACCCAAGAAAAGCTGCTTCATCATTGCCCTCCAAGGGGAACCGAGTTCCCCAGAGCTTCCGAACTGGATCGTCTTTAGCCGAAAACAGGTTGTTGGCGGCCGGGCGCCAATCACACCCGCCTATTTTCGCCGAGGGCCCCTCAGAGTGCCAGTTTTTCGAATGCGCAGGTATGGAAAAGGGAACTGGCCTAAGGGGCTACGGCGTCACGGAGGCGAGGCTTGACCTGGAGGGCAGCAATGCTGGAAGCGTCCCAACCGCCGCCGAGAGCTTTGACCAAAAGGACGCTGGCGACGAGCTTCTGGCCCTGGATCAGAGCCATTTCGTTCTGGTTGTCGAGGAGATTCTGCTGGGCACTGACGACATCGAGATAACTGACGAGGCCGCCGACATAGCGGCTGTTGGCAAGGTCCAGCGTGCGGCGAGCGGCATCCACGGCTCGCTGCTGGGAGGTTTGCGCTTCGTTGAGGACCGAGATGCCGGTAAGGCTGTCCTGCACTTCCTGAAGAGCGCCGAGGACCGTGCCGCGATAGTTCGCGACGGCGGCATCGTAGCCGGCCTGCGCGTATTGCTGCTGCGCGCGGCGGGCGCCGCCGGTGAAGATGTTTTGCGCGACGTCGGCGCCGAGAGCCCAAAACGTGCTGGAGACATTGGCGAGCTTGGTGATGTCCGCGGCCTGCCAACCGCCATTGGCGAAGAGATTGAGCGAAGGGAAAAAGGCGGCGCGGGCGACGCCGATTTGGGCGTTGGCGGCGGCCATCTGGCGCTCGGCTTCGGCGATGTCGGGACGGCGCTCGAGAAGATCGGAGGGAAGGCCGGCGTTGATGGGAGGCGGTTCGGCATCGAGCTCCCGGGGCAAGAGGTGAAAATCAGGAGCGGGATGATTGGTGAGGGCGGCGATGGCGTCCTCGAATTGCTTGCGCTGCTGGCGAAGAAGAATGGATTGCGTGCGCGTGGTGTCGAGGAGCGTTTCTTCCTGGGCGACATCGAGGCCGGAGGCGACGCCGCCGGCGTGGCGCGCCTGCACGAGCCTGAGGCCTTCGTTGAGCGCGGAAACGGTGCGATCGAGGATGCCAATTTGCGTGTCGAGCTGGCGGAGCGAGAAATAGTCACCGGCTAACTCGGCAGCGATGAGCAGGCGGACATTCTCGAGATCAGCTGCGGACGCCTGGTAGGAAGCTTGCGCGGCTTCAATGCTGCGGCGGCGGGCGCCGAAGAGATCGGCTTCGTAGCTGACGGTGAAGGGAAGAGTGAAAGTATTCTGCGTGGCGGGTGTGAGCTGAATCGGGACACCGTTGGTGGGACGGTTACCGGAGAGGCGCTGGCGCTCAGCAGTAGGAGCGGTGCCGAATTGAGGGAATTCCGTGGAGATCTGGAGAGCTGCGAGAGAACGAGCCTGCTCAAGACGCGCGATGGAACCCTTGATGGTCTGGTTTTCGGCAAGAGCTTGCTGCTCGAGCGAGTTGAGCTGATCGTCGTTGAAAATTGTCCACCACTGGCCCTTGGGCAGGGAATCCTGGGGAGCACTTTCACGCCAGGGCTGGGCGACATCCCAGTGAGCGGGGACAGGAGCAGAGACCCGGTGATAGTTGGGGCCGACCGTGCATCCGGTAGAGAGAGCAAGAACACTCAGCGGGAGGAGTGCAGCGAATGATTTCGCAAAACGAATCACTTCGAGACCCCGCCGGTAGGCTTGGATCGCGGTGCAGAGGATGGCGAAGCGGGGGGCGGTTGCATGACGTTGACCTGCTGGTTTTCGTAGATGGAGTCGGGAGGGTTGAGGACAATCCAATCGTCGGGCTTCAGACCTTGCAGAACTTCGAGCGAGGTGCCGTAGTCGCGGCCGATGGTGAGGGCTTGCAGATGAGCTTTATGAGAAGAATCAATGATCACGGCACGAAGGCCTTCGGCGCGAAAGAGCAGGGCGTTTACCGGGACCTGCAGGCGAGTGCCGCTGACTTTGACTTCAAGATGAACCTGAGCATAACCGCCGGGGAGGAGTTCGCCAGCGGGGTTGGGGACGTCCACCTCGGTGAGGAGCGTGCGCGTGGAAGGGTCAATGGCGTCAGCGGAGCGCACGACTTTGCCTTCAAACTTTCTGCCGGGGTACTGAGTTAGATTAAGGAAAGCGCCCAAGCCGTGGTGGATGGAAGGGGCGTCGGCTTCGGGAACAGACACGTAGACGCGGATGGGATCGGTCTGGGCAAGAGTGAAGAGGAGCTGAGATGCGCCGGTGTTGCCGGCGTTGATGAGAGTGCCGATGTCCACGTTGCGACGGGTGATGACGCCGCTGAAAGGAGCGTAGATATGCTTGAAGGATTCGAGCTCCTGGAGGCGGCGGAGGTTGGCCTGGGAAGAATCTACAATCGCGCGTTTTGCAGCGTAATCGCCGGTGGCGTTGTCCACTTCCTGCTTGGAGACGCCATCGGTTTTGATGAGCTCCTGGTAGCGTTGCGCGGTGATTTTGGAAAGATTGGCATTGGCCTGGGCGGTTGCGAGATCGGCCTGGGCTTGCGAAAGCTGCTGATCCACTTCGGGCGTATCAATATCAGCGAGCAGTTCGCCTTTGCTGACGCGGGTGCCGATGTCCCGGTACCATTTGCGAAGATAGCCGTTGGTGCGCGCGTAGATGGGGGATTCGACATAGGCTTGCATTGAGCCGGGAAGGACAAGGTCTTCTTCGGCATTCTCGACCGTGGGATGCATCACGGCCACAGTGGGGACGGCCAGAGTCTCGGTATCTTCCGCGAGAGCCTGATACTGCGCGCGGCGCAGCAGAATCGTCAGGGCCCCAACGACAACAAGGACTGCGACGATCACCCAGAGGTAGAGAAACAGGTGACTCTTCTTTTGCGGAGGCTGTGCTGGATCAGCAGTTTCCATTCAGAGTTTCCCTTTCCCCTTTGCGGGAAAGAACATTATCTCATTCCACCGAATTCAGCCGAAGACTTCTCCGGGAGCAGCACGATGGCGGCGGCGCTCCCGGCGACCGTGAATGATGGAGAAGACGCAAGGAACAAAGAAAAGCGTGGCGAAGGTAGCGAAGATCAAACCGCCGATGACGGCTCTGCCCAGAGGGGCGTTTTGCTCGCCGCCTTCGCCCAGTCCAATGGCCATGGGCATCATGCCGATGATCATGGCGAGCGCGGTCATTAGGACGGGCCGGATGCGAACGAAGCCAGCCTGGAGGGCGGCCTCGCGCGGGCTCTTACCCTCGGCCATTTGCTCGCGGGCGAAGGAAATCATGAGGATGCTGTTGGCGGTGGCCACACCCATGCACATGATCGCGCCTGTCAGAGAAGGTACGTTGAGGGTTGTGTGGGTGAAGAGAAGGATCCAGCAAATCCCCGCCAGCGCGCCGGGGAGGGCGGTGATGATGATGAAGGGATCGAGCCAGGACTGAAAATTGACGACAATCAACAGATAGGCGAGAACGATAGCGCCGATCAGGCCGAAGCCCAAGCCGGTGAAGGAATTTTTCATCGTCGCCACTTGGCCGCGCAAAACGATGTGGCTGCCGCGCGGAAGTTCGTTTTGGACCGACTGCACGCGCTTCTCCACTTCGTCCGCGACGCTGCCCAAATCGCGGCCGTCCACGGACGCGTAGACATTGATCATCGGCTGGACGTTGTAGTGGGAGATCTCCGCGGGCCGGGCGACCGTTTCCAAGCTGACGAGGTTGCCTAGAATCTGAGGATCGGCGCCGGGCAAACTGCCGCTTACCGGTGTATTTTCGAGCGCCTGCAGGGAATTCATGCGGTACTGGGGCTCTTGAACGGCGACGTTGTAGCTCACGCCGTTTTTGGGATCGAGCCAGAAGGAGGGGGAAGTTTGAAAGCTCGAGCTCAGGGATACCAGAACATTCTCCGCAATGTCTCTGGTTTGCATGCCCACGGATTGGGCGCGTGTGCGATCAATGTTCAGGAAGAGCGCGGGCTCGTCGAAGGACTGCTGTATGTGGACATCAACGGCGCCGGGGATGTGGCGGATTTCGTTGGAAAGCTTTTGAGCGACAAGATAGTTGCCTTGCTGATCCATTCCGGTCACGGCAACGTCAATGGGCGCAGGAGTTCCGAAGTTGAGAATTTGCGTGACGATATCGGCCGGCTGGAAAAAGAACTGCACACCCGGAAAGCGCCGCGGCAATCTCCTGCGAAGCTCGTTGATGTAGTCGGCTGTGGCTCGAGAGCGATTTCCCTTGAGCTGGACCAGAATCTCCGCGTCGGCGGTGCCGAACGTGCCGGAATTGCTGTAACTGAGGTTGATTCCGCTATAGGGAAGGCCAATATTGTCGAGAACAGTCTGGATTTCGCGAGGAGGAATGGTTTCCCGGATGAGGCCGTCCACTTCGTCGGCGAGCCGTGCGGTTTCCTCGATGCGAAGACCGGTGCGGGCGCGCAGGTGGAGACGAATCTGGCCGGCGTCAACCGAAGGGAAGAAGTCCCTGCCGAGAACGAACGTGAGACACCCGGATAGGGCACAGAAGGCGAGGAAGCAGACAGCAAAGAGCTTGGAATGATCGAGGACACTTTCGAGAGCGGAGTGATAGGAATCGCGAAAGCGGCCGAAGGCGCGGTCAAATGATTGCTGATAGCGCCGGAAGAATCCTTCTTTTTCTCCGGCATGCGCCTCGGCGTGCTCCTCTCCCTCAGAGCTCAGAAGATACATGGCCATGGTGGGGACGAGGGTCCTGGACCAAAAGTAGGAAGCGAGCATGGCGAAAATCACTGCTTCTGCGAGCGGCACAAAGAGAAATTTGGCCACGCCCGAAAGAAAGAACATGGGAAGAAAGACGATGCAAATGCTCAGCGTGGAGACGAGAGCGGGGATGGAAATCTGCTGAGAGCCGTCGAGGATGGCCTGCACGGTGTCCTTGCCCATGGCCAGATTGCGGTCAATATTTTCAATGGCGACGGTGGCATCGTCCACGAGAATGCCGACGGCGAGGGCGAGACCTCCCAGGGTCATGATGTTGATGGTTTCGCCTAGGGCGCTGAGAACGATAATCGAGGTCAGGATGGAAAGCGGGATGGAGACCGCAATGATGACCGTGCTGCGCCAGTTTCC
>Ga0335076_10005017_pt1 | contig 13409 bp, 10 predicted proteins | sample Lox_Sample_25_FD_206717 | JGI IMG/M metagenome (GOLD analysis project Ga0335076, IMG submission 206717) | Soil microbial communities from Loxahatchee National Wildlife Refuge, Florida, United States - Lox_Sample_2.5 | ecosystem: Environmental > Terrestrial > Soil > Wetlands | place: USA... | reverse complement strand
CGAACTGACGCCCTCGGTATGCCCAGAAAAAGTGCGAGTCTCTTTTCCGGTAGCGACGTCCCAGAGCTTGAGGGTCTCGTCAGAGCTGCCGGAGAGCGCGCTTCGGCCATCGGGGGAGAAAACGACCGACGTAACGGAATCGGTATGCCCAGAAAAAGTGCGGATTAACCTGGGGTCGATCGGCGCACGTGTGGTGTCAGCGTATTCCACCACCTTTGAGAGTGCCTCGATTAGCGTCTGCACCTCGGCTTGGAAGCCCTCCTGGCTAAGCCCGACCGCGTTTCGGCGCACGAGCGGCTTGAGCGGCTCAGGCAACGCGTCGGCGCTCGGCATCTTGATCTTCTGAACCAACACGGGGATGACGTGCTTGCCCAGTTGCAGCGCTGATTCGATCTCGACGTGAACGAAATCGTGCGGATTATCTAGACGTCGTCGGCCCGATTCATCGGTGACGGTCAGCCAATCAGGGCCGATCAGCACCAGCATGGCGTCGCAGGCCCCGACTTGCTCCTCGAGCACCCGCACAAAATCCTGCCCTGCGCCGATGCCGCCTGCAACGTCCATGAACAGGCTTCCGGAAGGAAACGCCATTTCGAGTCGGGCAAACAACGCGTGCGCGAGCCAGCCTGTGTCTTCTCGCCGGTAGCTGAGGAAGATCTTGCCCGCCATCTGACCGCCAGCCGATTGGTCAGTCTGACCATATCGCAGAACGGCTGATCAGTCAGGCGAAATGGGGCCCGTTCAGTCTCGGTCGGGGCGGTAGCCCTCGCCCGACTCACCGCGGCGTTTCGCGTCAGCGACGCTTCGGCAGGCTGCGCCGTTGCGGGCCGCTGTTCACGTCCGGCACGTCGATGCCGAGCGCGGTGGCGAGGTCGATCTGGTGATCCTGCTCTTGCGTCAGGATCTGTCGGATCTGTTCGGCCAGCGCATATTCTCCCAAGGCCTCGCATTGGCGAACGCGATCGCGATAGTTGCGAATGGTCTCGTTCTCTTTGTCGAGGTCGAACTGAAGCATTTCCTTCGCGTCTTTCGAGGTGCGCACCGGCTTCGGCGCAACCACCGGCATCTTGCCGAGATAGTCGATCTGCCGCGAGAGGATGAGCGCGTGATCGAGTTCCTGCCGCGCATGAATTTCGAGTTGCGCCGCGATGTCCATGTACTGCGCGCCCGTGAGCACCTGGGAATAAACCACATAGGCGATGATCGCCTGATATTCGCGCGCCAGGTCTTCGTTCAGAAGGTCCGCGAGGCGGTCGCGTGAGACTTCGATTTGGTCGTCAGCGGATTTGGCTTCGGCCATCGGATTCATCCCCTTGATTGGAGCTTAGGTTTTTTCGGGCCCGAAGGCGACTGCGGGACGCCCAAGGACGATCGGTTAAACTCGGAGACGCCGCCGAGGTTCCACGGGGGTCGGCGCGGCGCGGCCGTTTCCGACGGCTGGGCAACGGGCTGTGATCCCTCGGCTATTCGGAATTATGCGAATTTTCTTTGAGAAAAGAGAAATCCATGCTACCTTTTCAAGGTCGGAGCGAAGCGCGGCCGTCGCGCGGGCTCGAACCAAGGAGTACAGTTTTTTGGCCCGGGGGGTCAGCGCAACCCCTTGAAAAGCCTCAATCCCGCCAAGGGAATCCAAGGAAATCCGCCCCTTTTCCTTTGCTGGATTTTGTTCGGGACCTGCTCGGCTTTGCTGGATTTGGCTCAGTTTGGTTGGGCTTGGATTTGCGGCATAAGAACATAGGCAACAAGTGAGACTGGCCGCGGGCGGTGCCCCGCTCACTCGCCCCTGAACAGCACGCCGGCGGGAAGGTGGGACGCGAGCTCCCGTCCCGCCTCTCGGCCGAGCCGCGCGGCGTCGGCGGGGGCGCCTTCGGCGGCGATGTCGAAGCGTTCGGAGCCGTCTGCGCGCAGGACCTCGCCCCGGAACCTGAGCCGCCCCGCCTCCAGTCGGGCAAGGCCGGCGATCGGCGTGCGGCACGAACCCTCGAGCTCGGCCAGAAAGGCTCGCTCGGCGAGAAGCGCCGCCGCCGTCTCCGCATCCGAGATCGGCGCGAGCGCGGAAAGCGCGCGCGCGTCGGCGCTGCGGGCGGTGATCGCGATGGCGCCCTGGCCGGGGGCGGGAAGGAAGGCGTCGAGGTCGAGCACCGCGCGGGCGCGGCGTTCAAGGCCGAGTCGTTTCAGGCCTGCGAGCGCGAGCAGAGTCGCGCCGACTTCGCCGGCCTCGGCCTTTTTCAGCCTCGTCTCGACATTGCCGCGCAGCAGCGCGGGCTTAAGGTCGGGCCTCAGACGCAGCGCCTGCGCCTGCCGCCGCAGCGAAGCGGCGCCGATCGTAGCCCCCAGCGGCAGGCCCTCGACCGTGGCGGCGAAGGCCGAGACGAGGGCGTCGCGCACGTCCTCGCGGACGAGGGTCGCCGCAATCGCGACGCTCGGCGGCAAGAGCGACGGCAGATCCTTGGCCGAATGGACCGCCGCGTCGATTTCGCCGGCCAGCAGCGCGGCGTCGATCTCCTTGGTGAACAGGCCCTTGCCGCCAGCCTCGGCGAGCGGTCGATCCTGGATCCGGTCGCCGCTCGTGCGAATGACCCTAAGCTCGATCCTTTCGATTTCCCAGCCGTTTGCCTCAGCCAAAAGGCGTCGCGCCTCGTTCGCCTGCGCGAGCGCCAAGGCCGAACCGCGCGTGCCGAGGGTGAAGAAAACGGGCGGAGTTCGGCTGGCCATGTCTCTTTCGAGGCGTAAGGTTAAAGGTGATCCCGACGCGAGCCGCGGTCTTCCGCCGATCGTCGAGTCAATGAGGTCGCGAATCAACAAATCATTCTGAACCCACGCGAGCGCCTTTTTCAGCCACAGAGCGCTTCATGAGCAACACTGCGGACGCGACCAGGAACGTCAACACGGCCGCCATCCAAAAGGTGTCGAAATAGGCAAGCGAAGAGGCCTGCTGATGGCGCAAATTCTCGAGCGCTTGCCAGGCAAGCTGCTGCGCGGCTACCGGATCGCCGGTCTGCCGCAGAAATGTTTCCTGAGCTTGCTTGAGGAAAGAGGCGGCGGCCGGATTGAAAGGATCGAGAAACTCGCCAAGCCGCAGGTTGTGAAACTGCTCGCGCCGCTCGACGAAGGTCTGGGACAACGACACCCCGACGCTGCCTCCCTCGTTGCGGAGCAGACTCAACAAGCCAATCGCCGCTCCGCGCAACGCGAGCGGCGTATAGAGGTAGGCGGCGACGTTCAAAGGAGCAAAACATACCGAGAGCCCGATCACCACGAGCACCCGAGGCCAGACCGCTTGGCCCGGGCTGATATCGAGGTTGAGTTGCGACATCCAATAGTTTCCTGCAGTCATGATCAAAAGGCCCGCGGCGATCAGCCATCTCGCGTCCACCTTGAGGCCGATCAGGCGCCCCACGATCGGCATCGCCGCAACGGCAAAGAATCCGGAAGGCGACATGACCAACCCGGTCTTCAGCGCATCATAGCCAAACAGGGCTTGCAGCAGACCAAGCAATGACTTGGTGGCCGCAAAGAGCGCAAGGTAAGCGCAAAAGATGATGATGCAGCAGGCTGCAAAGTTGCGTTCGTTCAGTACGCGGAAATTGACCACGGGATTGCGGTGACGCAACTCCCAGAAGATCAAGGCGACCAAACCCGCCCCCATTGAAATGACGAGCGTCTGGACACGCCAGAAGGGGTCGCCAAACCAGTCCCACTCCTGGCCCTTGCTCAGCATCACTTCCCAACAGATTATGACGATGGCCAAAAGCGACAAGCCGATCGCGTCAAAATGAAACGGCTCTTTACTCAACTTCGCGCGCTGGACGACAAGGTAGTCCGGGTCGCGAAGCACAGCGTAACACGCAGCGAGCGCCACGATCCCGACCGGCACGTTGATCAAGAAGCACCAGCGCCAATTGTAAGTGTCGGTTATCCAACCGCCCAAGGTCGGGCCGACCACCGGCGCGATCAGCACCGCAAGGCCGAACATCGTCATTGCCACGCCTTGCTTTTCCCGCGGGAAGGCGTCCAGCAAGATTCCCTGACTGCCGGGTTGCAGACCGCCGCCAGCGAGACCCTGGATGACGCGGAACAGGATCAGCTGACCAAGGCTCCCGGCCAGCCCGCACATCAAGGAACTCAGCGTGAAGATCGCTATCGACGCCAGGAAATAGTTGCGGCGACCGAGATGTGCGCTCAACCAGCCGGTGATGGGCAGGATGAAGGCGTTGGCGGCAAGGTAGCTGGTGATGACCCATTCGGCGTCATCGGCGGCCGCCGACAGGCCGCCGGCGATATAGCGCAGCGCAACCAGCACGATGGTGGTGTCGAGCACCTCCATGAACGCCGGCACAACGACAATCGCGGCGACCAGCCACGGGCTTGGCGCAACCCGGGGTCGGGCGGGCGAAACCGCCGCGGCCGTCATTTGTTTGGACTCGGCGGATTTGCGGTCGCGCCGCCCGCCTGCGGGAGCGGCGCAGAGCTCTGGAGGAACTGGCCGGCGTTGGGTCCGGTGGGCGGCTCCTTGAAGTAGACGTAGGGAACAACCGACGTGCCGATGAAGAGCGGATTCTTGTCCGGATCGTAGTTTTCGAGGTCGATGCGGACTGGCAGCCGCTGCACCACTTTGACGAAGTTGCCGGTGGCGTTCTCCGCCGGGAGCAGCGCCAGCGTCGATCCGGTCCCCTCAGTGAAGCCGGAAATGCGCCCCTTGAACACACGGCGGCCGCCGTACATGTCGACATAGAGATCGACAGGCTGGCCGATGCGCAGGTCGCCGAGCTGCGTCTCCTTGAAATTGGCGTCGATCCAGATTTCGTTGAGCGAGCGGATCGCCATCAGACTCTGGCCAACCTGGACATTGTCGCCCGGATTGACGTTTCGGCGGGTGATGACGCCATCGATCTCGGCGACGACGTCGCAGTAGCGAAGATCGAGTTCGGCCTGGGCGAGATCGCGCTTGGCGACCTCGAGCTTGGCCTCGGCCTGTTTGACGTCCGGCGCGTCCGCCGCCAGCCGATCGAAGGTCGTGTTGACGTCGCCCTCCTTCTCGAACGCCTCGACCATGTGGCGGGGCCCCTCGTCGAACGAATGGATGACGCCGAGTTGAGCCGCACTCTGAATCATCGCCGCCTGCGCCTGGAGCACGGAAGAAAAGGTTTGATCGAGATTGGGCGGAACCTGACCGAGATCTGCCTCGTCGGACGTCGTTGGCAATCCCAAAGAGGCGCGAATTTGACGGACATCGGCCAGCGCCGCGACAACGTCCGCGCGCGCCGCCAACAACTCCGCTTGCCGCCGGTCGTACACCTCTCGAGGGACATCGTTGGTCGCCACCAACTTGGCGGCCCTGTCGAAGTCCAGCTGAGCCAACGCGAGTCGGGCTTTGGTCTTGTCGACATCGGCGATCCGGGCGTGGAGCAGGGCGACCTGGTCGTCGACGTTTTCCATGGCGTGCTCCAGCGCTCGGCGCCGGCTCATGGCCTCCGCTTCGATGCCGCGCACGTTGGCCTTCGCTACCCCCAGCTCTGTCGTCGCCGTATCGACCGCCGCCTCTTTCACCGCGACGGCGATCTGGAAAGGCTCCTTGTCCAATTGGACCAGAAGGTCGCCCTTGCGCACACGGTAGTTGTCGTCGACAAGCACGCGCGCGACCTGGCCCCTCACGCGAGCTGCGACAAAAGTCACGTGCCCGTTAACATAGGCGTCATCGGTCGAAACCGTGTTGAGGGTCAGCCGGACCCAGGGGATGCCGAACCAAAGGGCCGCTGCGAGGACAAGAAGTCCCGCCGCGCCAAGCAAAAGCCTTCGCCGCTCGCCCCCTTTCTTGTCTGCCGAAACCGTCTCGGGACCGGAAGGGCTTTGTGGAGCTGCGGCCGAATCGGCCTTGCGAGCCGAAGCTTGTTTGTTGTCCGGTTCAGTCGCCTCGCGGCTTTGCTGGCTCATGGCGCATTCCTGTCATCGCGCGGACCAACGACATCCTGTCGAACCTAACACAGCTGATGGACATACGGACTCCAAGTGTGATCACGGACGCGTGATGCGACCCCAGTTTGCTCGAGACCTGCGCGGTCTTTGCGGCAGAAAATCAGAGACTCGATGATTGTTCTGTTGGACGATGGTACCGTCGATGCTCGGGTATGCGCTTACGCCGGTCGTAGCGGTTGACGGGGCATCCGTTCCAGCGTTGGCGTCTCGCGCTTTGTGGCTTTTTCCCCCGCGCCGCGACACAGTCTTGCGGGCAGGCGCCGGTAGGCGATGTATCGTCGGCTAGAAGGACGGGTGAACCCGAAGGTATCCGATGACGCGACTGCTTTCGGTCAATGTCGGCATGCCGCGCGACATCGCGTGGAGGGGCATGACCGTGCACACCGGAATCTGGAAGAATCCGGCGCCCGGACGCTGTCGCGTCCGCCGGTTGAATCTCGATGGAGACGGTCAGGGCGATCTCGCCGGGCATGGCGGGGAGCATCGTGCGGTCTTCGTCTACCAGATCGAGTCCTATCGCCACTGGCAGGATGAGCTCCGGCGGAGCGACTTCGTCTATGGACAATTCGGCGAGAACTTCACCGTCGAAGACCTGCCTGACGACGCCGTGCATATCGGCGATCGCTATCGGATCGGGAGCGCCCTGTTCGAGGTGACCCAGCCGAGGGTCACCTGCTATCGGGTCGGCATCCGAATGAACGAGCCGCGCATGGCCGCGCTGCTGACCTCCAGCGGGCGACCCGGGTTTTACTTCCGCGTCATCGAGGAGGGCGAGGTCGGCGCCGGGGACGAGATCGTCAAGGTTGAGGACGGTCAGCCGCGGATGTCGGTCGCCGAGGTCAACGCGCTGCTCTATTCGCCTCCCCATCCCCGCGATCGGCTGGAACGCGCGTTGCAGATCGCGGCGCTTTCGCCTGGCTGGCGGTCGTCGTTCGCCGCCTTGCTGCGGAGCCGGTCGGACGGCAATGCCGGGCTCGCGCCGGTATCGGCCGCGAATCCGGCGGCGCCCGGATTCCGGCCGCTGAAGGTGACCGCGATCGATCGGGAATCGGCCGACGTAATATCGCTGACCATGCAGGACCCTCGGGATGCGTCGCTGCCGGAAGCGCTGCCGGGCCAGTATGTCGTGCTGCGCCTTCGACCGGACGGCGGCGCCGTGCCGCTCTTTCGCAGTTATTCCCTCTCGGGACCTGTCTCGACGGACCGCTACCGGATCAGCGTGAAAATCGAGCCGAACGGCGCAGCGGGCGCCTATCTGAGGGACCGCGTCCGCGCGGACGATCAGCTCGAGGTCAGCTCGCCGCGCGGAAGCTTCATCCTTCGGTCCGGCGAAGGGCCGGTGGCGCTCGTCAGCGCGGGCATCGGAGCAACGCCGGTCCTCGCCATGCTCCACGCTTTGTCGTTAGGCCGCTCTACCCGGCCGGTGCTATGGCTGCACGGCGCGCGCGACGGACAGCATTTTCCATTCGCCGCCGAGGTGCGGCGCCTCGTCGCGGACCTGGCGCAGGGCCGCGCCTTGGTCTGTTTCAGCCTGCCCGAGGCCGCCGACCGGCATGGGATCGACTACGACATTGCCGGCCGTCTCTCGCCGGCGATGTTCAGCCGCGCCGGCCTGACGCCGGACGCCGACGTCTACTTGTGCGGGCCGGACGGTTTCATGGCGGAGATGAAGGCGGCTCTCGCCGAGTTCGGCGTCAAGCCGAATTCGATTCACGTCGAGATCTTCAGCGGCGGCGAATCGTCGAAACCGGGCGTTATCGGCGCTGCGGCCAAGCCCCCGCGGCGGCCGCCGGCCGACCCTGGGACCGGACCACTGGTCTCGTTCGCCCGCAGCGGCATAGCCGCCCACTGGGATCCGGCGGCCTATCAGAGCCTGCTGGAACTGGCCGAGGCGTGCGACGTCCCGGCGCGCTGGGCATGCCGGACCGGCGTCTGCCACAATTGCGAGAGCGGTCTCGTCTCGGGGGAGGTCGCCTACGACCCTCAGCCGCTCGACTTGCCGGCGACAGGAAATCTGCTCATCTGCTGTTCGCGTCCGGCGGGCGACGTCGTCGTCGACCTCTGACGCCGAGATTGGATCATTGCCAGGGTCGCCCTCCGAGCGAGATGTTGCGTCGCGCGCCCCTGTGGGCGAAAGAGTGGAAGCATGACGAGCGCCGATACTCTTCGGTTCGCGAGCATCCCTCTTGTGCACGGACCTGGCGGAATTCCCGCCGTCGGGTTTGGCACGCTGATCCATGATCCTCTCGCCGCAAAACAGGCAACCAGGACCGCGCTGGAAGTCGGATATCGACATCTCGATTGCGCGGAGCGTTACCATACCGAGGAGGCGGTTGGCGACGCGATGCAGGAATCATTCAAGGCGGGAACGATTCGCCGCCAGGACATTTTCGTCACTACGAAATTATGGAACACCAATCATCGTCCCGAGCGGGTCAAGCCCGCCTTTGACGCCAGCCGACGGCGACTGCAAATCGATGATGTCGATTGCTATATGATTCACACCCCTTTTGCGTTTCCGCCCGGCGACGACCAGGACCCCAAGGACGAGCGCGGTCAGGTCATCTATGACTCGGGCGTGACGCTGCTCGAGACGTGGCAGGCGCTCGAGCGCCTCGTGTACGAGGGTCAGTGCAAGTCGATCGGGCTCTCGGACATTACCTTGGATACGTTGCGCGAGATCTTCACCGCTGCGCGCATCAAGCCCGCCTCGGTCCAGGTAGAATGCCATCCGTACTTTCCGCAATGGGACCTCCTCGCCTTCTGTCGGGAACACGGAATTGTCGTCCAGGCAGGGGCGCCGCTCGCGCACGCTTCGCCGCCCAGAATCGTTGACGATCCCGTGATCAACAGCATCGCAGGGCGCCTCCACAGGACGCCGGCTCAGGTCGCGCTCGCCTGGGCGGTGCAACGTGGAACCGTGGTCCTCACCAGCTCGACCAAACCTGACCGCATTCGCGAGAATTTTGAGATTTCCGCCTTGCCCGAAGAAGCCATGCGAGAGATTCGGGACGACATAAAGACGAACATCCGGTTCAATCCTGTGGTCGAGACCGGCGTGCCCGGATTCATCCGCGCCAACGAAGAACGAGCGGAGGCGGCGGGTCGCGCAGCGCCGCCTGCCGCCGCGCCGGCGACAGGAGGGGCAGCTCCGTCGAGCGCGGCGGAAACCTGAGCTTCACGGCGTCCTGGTCTACGGCGACAGGTCCTCAAACGTCGTCGGCACCAGCTCGGACACCGTGGGATGGATCACCACCACGCGGGTGTAGGCGGTGGCTGTCACACCTGCGGCCATGGCCTCGATGATACCGTGGATCGCCTCGTCGCCGCCGACCCCGAGGATCGCCGCGCCGAGGATGGCGTCGGAATCGCGGTCGACCACGACCTTGATGAAACCCCGCGTTTCGCCCTTCTCGACCGCGCGGCCGACCCGGGTCATCGGCCGAACGCCGATCCGCACCCTGTGCCCTTTGGCGCGGGCCTCGGCCTCGGTCAGACCCACCCGTCCAAGCGGCGGATCGACATAGAGAGCGTAGGCCGGGATGCGGTCGCTCACCCGGCGGCGCGCGCCGTCGAACAGGTTCGCCGCGACGATCTCGTAGTCGTTGTACGAGGTATGGGTGAAGGCGCCTCGGCCGTTACAATCGCCGAGCGCCCAGACGTTCGGGGCGCTCGTCCGCAATTCGTCGTCGACCTCGATATAGCCGTGCGGATCGGTCTTGACGCCCGCAGCGTCGAGCCCGAGGCCGTCGGTGTTGGGCCGGCGGCCGACCGCGAGCAGGACATGCGAGCCGACCTCTTCCGGGGCGCCCGCTGTGCAATTGACGCCGACCGCGATATCCGCGCCCCGCGGCGCGAAGTGGATGCATTCCGCCTCGAGGCGAACTTTTATGCCCTCCGCCTCGAGCGCTTCGCGGATTGCGTCCGAAACCGCCTCGTCCTCGCGAGCAATCAGGCGCGGCATCTTCTCCACCACCGTCACTGAGGAGCCGAAGCGTCGGAAAATCTGGGCGAACTCGAGGCCGATGTAGCTTCCGCCCACGATCACCAGGCGCGGGGGAAGGGCGTCGAGCTCGAGCAACGTTTTGTGGGTCAGCGTCGGCGCCTGATCGACGCCCGGAAAATCGGGGACCACCGTGCGGCAGCCGACATTGATGAAGAACTGGTCGGCCTCCAGCACATCGTCGCCGACACGGACACCGGTCGGCGACACGAAGCTGGCCTGCCCCATGATGACGGTGCAATTGGCCATGCCGCGCAACCAGCCCTCGAGGCTCGAGCGCGAAGCGCCGACGACCTTGTCTTTGCGCGCCATGACGGCCGCGAAATCGACGCCGACCGGTCCGGCGCTCAGGCCGAAGTCGGCGGCGCGCCGCGCGAGGTGCGCCGCATAAGCGCTTGCGACGAGGGTTTTGGTTGGCGTGCAGCCGGTATTGACGCAGGTCCCGCCGAGGAGCTCGCGCTCGATGAGCGCCACCGTCTTGCCGCTCGCAGCGATCCGGGCGGCCATCGACGGTCCGGCCTGTCCGGCGCCGATCACGATCGCGTCGAAACGGCGGTTCATCCGGGGCTACGCCGTGTCGGCCGATATCGAGCGCCCGATCTCCTATTTGCGTGAGCCCCGGCCATTGCTCCCTCAAGAATTCAGTGCAGCGCCAATGATAGAGATCGCCCACCTTTATAAGCATGGCTTGGTCGCCCGGAAAGCTCCGCCCGATCTTGTCCGCGTCCGCGGCGGCTCGGCTTGGCGCGATCGCCAGCTTACGAACGATGCAGCGCGCGCGATTTGGTTTCGATCGCCTTGAGGAGGTCCGCCCAGGACTCGTCGAACGACTTGGCGCCTTCGGACTGAAGGTCCGACGCTAGGGCGTCGAGATCCACGCCAGCCTTGATGACCTCCGAACGCGTCGCGCTGGCGGCCCGACCGTCGCGCGGCAGGACGCCGTCGACTTTGCCGTGATCGGCAAAATCGAGCAGCGTCTCTTCCGGCATCGTGTTGACGGTGTTGGGCGCCGCCAATGCGCCGATGTAGAGCGTGTCCGGGGCTTTAGGGTCCTTGGCGCCGGTGCTGGCGAACAATAGCCTTTGCGGGCGCGCGCCGAAGTTCTCGAGCCGCTGCCAGCGATCGCTGTCGATGAGGTCGCGATAGGCGGCATAGGCGGATCCGGCGATGGCGATCCCGAGTCGATCGCGCAGCTCGCCTGGAAGCTCGTCCATCGTCGCCTTGTCCCAGCGGCTGATGAATAGCGAAGCGACAGAGCGGACGTCGGGGCTGAGGCCCGCCGCGATCCGGCGCTCCAGGCCGCGCATATAGGCCTCAGCCGCGGCGAGATAGTGGGCCTGTGAGAAGAGCAGGGTGACATTGACCGGCACGCCGCTGAAGATCGCCTCCTCGATTGCCGGCGCGCCCTCCTTGGTTCCCGGGATTTTGATGAAAAGATTGGGCCGGGCCGCCGCGGCGTGGAGAGATTTCGCCGCTTCGACCGTCTTCTCCGTGTCGTAGGCGAGCAGCGGCGACACTTCGAGCGACACCCAGCCGTCTACGCCGGCGGTGCGGTCGTGGATCGGGCGAAAGAGGTCGGCCGCCTGTTGCAGATCGGCGATGGCGAGCCGGAAGAACAGGTCCTCGCTCGGAACCCCGCTCTTGGTCATCGTCTGGATATCCAGGTCGTAAGCGGCGCTCTTGGAGACGGCGTGATCGAAAATCGTAGGATTCGAAGTCAGGCCGGTGACCGACAGCGTATCGATGTATCGCTTGAGCGTCCCCGAGGTGAGCAAATCCCGGGTGATATTGTCGAGCCATAGGCTCTGACCCGCGGCATGCAGGTCTTGGGTGGCTTTCATCGTCTCCTCCCCGGTTTTCCGATCGCCCAGATGCGTCGCCGATCGAGCGCCGCCGCATCGCCAATCTCCGCAACGGCGGCGTCGACTGGATTGTACGAATGTCTGGCGTCCCTCCAGCAACCACAACTCAAAACCGCCTAGGCTTCAATTGAGGCCGGTTTCGGGTCCCGGTCCGACCGGCGGTCGCTCCGGCCAAAAAAACGTGAATCAGCCGCGTCGCCGATCGCGGCTCAGCCGCGAACAGCGCCCGGCTCAGCGGTTCAGGCTCTTCGGGCCGCTTACGAAGGGATTGCCGCGGACGTAGAAGCGCAGCGGTTTATCGGTCTCACGCGAGAGGCCGATTCGCTGGCTCACTCCGATTTCGGGCGCAGCATGGGCGTCGCGCACGAGCCGCAAAGGCCCCTTCTGGCAGAGGTCGACGCCGTCCAGGCGGCGATCAATGTCGAGCGCAACCGTAAGGCGTCCCGGCCCTCGCGTAAGGCCGCGGAGGTCTTGAAGACGGCGATTGCGCTGCATCGCAGAGATCCCCTCCAGCGGCTCAAGCGCCCTGATCAGGACGCCAGCTCCAACGCCCGCGTGCTCGCTCGAGACGTTGAGGAGGTAATACACACCGTAGGCGAGATAGACGTACGCGTGGCCGCGGCCGAGGAAGAGCGCGCCATTCCGTTTTGTCGCGCCGATGTAAGCATGGCCCGCGGCGTCGCCGACCGGATAGGCTTCGGTCTCGACGATACGGCCGCTCAGCGCCCCTTCAGGCGTCTCCCGAACGAGCAGCGTGCCAATCAGGAAACGAGCGAGCAGGACCGTGTCGACCGGCAACTCGGACTGCGTCAGCGTCAGGCGGCGATCTATCGCCGGCATTCCTCAGTCCATTCGCTCGACCCATTGAGCGCGAGACGGTCCGGGATCGAAGGGCGAGGCGAAATACTGGGTTTCGCGAACCACCTTCTCGCCTTCGAATTCCATGATGCTCACCGCATAGACGGGTTCCTGGTCATAACTCATGACGACTTCACTGATCCAAAGAGCGCCGCCGCCCATCAGGCGTCGGACGGTGAACCGTTTCCGGTTCGGCTGAGCCATGCGCGATTCCTGTATCCTCGTCCGACCGCGGATGCGCTCCCCGGATTGGGGATATTCGAGGACAGCGTCATCCCGGTAGATCTGGTGCTCCACGGTGAAATCGTCGGCGTCGGAAGCCGCCCAATGCCGCTGCAAAGCGGCTCGCACGTCGTCATCGCGCATGTTTTATTCCTTCATGGACGCAGCGCCGGCCGTTTTGCCGCTGCTGTGCGCGGTTACCTCGTCAGAAGCCGCAGGGACGCGATATCAACCGCGGCGGCTCGAATCCATAACACCAACGCAGCGCCTCCGCTCTTGCGTGCGTGGCGAGCCTCTTTCTCATCGAAATTGATGAATCTCAGACAGGCGACCAGCTGCTCAGGCTACGTCCGGCGCGTTGAGACGGAACCCAAATCGCGAAGAGCAAGAAGAATTGAAAGACGACCGTCCTTCGACGCCCTTACGACGACCCGGCGATCGAAGGCGGCCCTGTCCGCCGAACTGGCGCGCTATCCTGAGACCAAAAA
>Ga0335076_10005016_pt1 | contig 13410 bp, 13 predicted proteins | sample Lox_Sample_25_FD_206717 | JGI IMG/M metagenome (GOLD analysis project Ga0335076, IMG submission 206717) | Soil microbial communities from Loxahatchee National Wildlife Refuge, Florida, United States - Lox_Sample_2.5 | ecosystem: Environmental > Terrestrial > Soil > Wetlands | place: USA... | reverse complement strand
GATGCCACCGAGAAGCGAGCCGACTACGCTATCTACAAAGACATTGACATCGAAACCCAGCTCGCCAAAGCTCTCGATGTGACGTTCCCCAAGAAGTCTGCCAAGAAGCAAGCCTCGGGGAAGTAACGCAGCTCTTAGCCATTCGCTCTTAGCACTTGGCCGGGGTGCGGGATGGTTCCAATTGGCCTTCTGCAGTCCACGGTTTACTAGCGGCTCAGAGGAAGTCAAGAGTGCTCAGTGCTTCTTGCTAATGCTGACGGCCGTTTACCGCAGCGCCATCCCCGCTTCGGCTGAGAATTCCATGTCGGCAAAGTCGCGCGCCAGAAATTTCGGGTAGGCCGCGGCGGCAATCATCGCGGCGTTATCGGTCGAGAGCGGCCTTGAGGGGAAAAGTGCCGGCAAGCCTTCCATGGTGGCGTCGCGTTCGAAACGTTGTCGTAGTGCGGTGTTGGCCGCCACCCCACCGGTTACGAATAGCGTGGCAACATCGAGGGCCCGTGCGGCGGCCAGCGTTTTACTGACAAGATCCTCCACCATTGCGGTCTGGAAGGACGCTACAAGATCAAGAGTCTCCTGATCAGACACGGCGAGCCAGTCCTCGATTTTCGGCTTGGCGATTGCTGACACAGCGTTCCGGCGCGTTTCGATGGATGCCTGCAGATGATGAGTCTCCACATACCGCAGCACAGCCGTCTTGATGCCGCTGTAGGAAAAATCAAATCGCGGCCGGTCTGAATTCTCCTTCTGGCCACGATCACGCCGGTCTGCATGCTTGATCTGCGAGGGAGGAAACTTTACTGCCGTGCCGTTGCCATGGGCCGCAACCTGATCGATGACCGGGCCACCCGGATATCCAAAACCCAGCAGCTTGGCAACCTTGTCAAATGCCTCGCCGGCGGCGTCGTCGCGAGTATGGCCGATATTTTCGTACGACCACCCTGCACCCTTTTGCTCAGCGAGATAAAGATGTGTATGCCCGCCTGACACTACCAGCGCCAGCAGCGGGAAGCTGATCTCATGATTCCCCTTCTGCCGTTCTTCGAGCAGCACGGCGTGGATGTGCCCTTCGAGATGATTCACCGCGATGAGAGGCTTCTCTAACGCAAATGCCAGCGCCTTGGCATAACTGATCCCCACTAGCAAGGCGCCCGCAAGACCGGGTCCCTGGGTGACGGCGAGGGCATCGATCGATTCATACGTCTGACCCGCATCCGCTAAGGCCTTGCGAACTACCGGAACGATTGCCCGCAGATGCTCCCGCGACGCCAGTTCCGGCACCACGCCGCCATACGGCTGATGAGTGGCGATCTGTGAGAAGACGACGTTGGAGACAATCTCTTCGCCCGAGCGCACCACGGCCGCCGCGGTCTCATCGCAGGAGCTCTCAATGCCGAGGATGTGGGCGTCTGGCATAATCAGTTTCTGGTTCCAGTTTCTAGTCTAGCAGCGCCAGAAAGGTACGCAGGCATCCAGCCCATGTGGGCTGAATCCGACGGCTGGATGCTAAGTGCTAAATGTCCGAGGCTCGAAAACACGCCGTGGAAATCGTCCGCACACTTCGCCAAGCCGGACACCAGGCTTACCTGGTCGGCGGATGTGTGCGTGACCTCCTGCTCGGCCGCGAACCGGCGGATTACGACATCGCCACCGACGCCACACCCGACGAAGTCATGCGCATCTGTCCGGAGACCTACGCCGTGGGTGCGCAGTTCGGCGTTGTGCTGGTACCAGCCATCTCCGGTAGAGACGCGCCTTGCCGCGTCTTGCCAGCGCCGGCAGGGAACCCGGGTGCGGCAAGCCCGATCCCCCGGGTGGTGGAGGTCGCTACCTTCCGCAGTGACGTGGGCTACTCGGACGGACGCCACCCCGACCAGGTTCGCTACAGTAAAGACCCTCGGGAGGACGTGCATCGCCGCGACTTCACTATTAACGGAATGCTACTTGATCCGGTCACAGACGAAGTCTTGGATTTCGTCGGCGGCCGCAAAGACCTGGACGCGGGAATCATTCGTACGATCGGCGACGCCGCCCATCGCTTTAGCGAGGACAAGCTGCGTATGCTGCGCGCCGTGCGATTCGCCGCGCGCTTCGACTACACAATCGAACCGTCAACTTTCGCAGCGATCCAGAAACTGGCCGCAAGGATTCATCAAGTCAGCCCTGAACGCGTGCGCGATGAGCTCACCAAGATGCTCACCGAGGGCCGCGCCAGCCAGGCATTTCGTCTGCTCGATCAGACTGGCCTGCTGCACGAAGTTCTGCCCGAGATCGAAGTGATGAAAGGCGTAGAGCAGCCGCCGGAGTTTCATCCGGAAGGCGATGTGTTCGTGCACACCATGCTTCTGCTCGACAAGCTGCCGCATCCGTGCCCGCCCACGCTGGCCTGGGGCGCCCTGCTGCATGACGTCGGCAAGCCGCCGACATTTCGCGTGGCACCGGACCGCATCCGCTTCGACGGACATGTAGAAATCGGAGTCAGAATGGCCCAGGATATTTGCCGGCGTCTGCGCTTCTCCAATGAAGACACCGATCAGATCCTGGCTCTCGTGGACAACCACATGCGCTTCGCGCACGTGCTGCGCATGAAAGAATCCACACTGAAGAAGTTTCTCCGCATGCCGCGTTTCGAGGAGCACCTCGAGCTGCATCGCATCGACTGCCAGGCGAGCCACGGTGATTTGACGTCGTACAACTTCTCGCGCGACAAACTGGCCTCCATCCCGCCCGAAAAGATGCGGCCCCAGCCCCTGATCACCGGTCACGATCTCGTTGCCGCCGGCTACGTGCCCGGCCCGCTTTTCAAGCAGATTCTCTCCGCTGTAGAAGATCTACAGCTTGAGGGCCGGTTGCAGAGCAAGGAAGAGGCCATGGAATTTGTGCGCCGGGAATTTCCAATCGCTTGAGCCAACCTTGATCCCGCGGTGCTAGAATTTAACGTCTCTTCCACCTGAATCGAATTCCCGAGAGCACGCATGGAGCGTATCGGCGGCCTGGAAAAAATTGTTGCAAATAGCTTCCGCCTGGTGGCGGCCGGCGAAGCCCCCGTTCTCGCCTGGCCACTGGCGTGCGGAAGCGCGGTCGCGGAAAGGACTCGGGCCCTCGACTTTGCGGAAGGGACGCTCCGCGTCGAAGTCGCCGACAACGGGTGGCGCAAGGAGCTGCAACGCCTCGCTCCGCAGTATTTGGCGGTGCTCCATCGCTACGTGGACGGTGTGAGACGCATCGAGTTTGTCGTCCGGTCGTCCTAGCTCGGGCCAAAACGGGCGGCGGGCGACTTGCCCGTCCACCCGAAATCACAATGAAGGTCACCGAAAAAGACGTAGCCTACGTAGCCGATCTGGCCAATCTTGAACTGACCGCCGACGAACGCGTCCGCATGCTCCGCGATTTGAATTCGATCCTCGATTATGTCGACCGGCTCAACCATCTGGACACGGCCAACGTCGGGCCAATGACCCAGGTTTCCGATCGCTTCGATGAAGATCAGTCCCGGCAGGGAAGCGACCGGTTTGCCTATGCCGCCCGAGACGACATTCATGAAGGTCTGAGGAAGTCGCTGCCGCATGAAGAAGCTTTAGCCAACGCGCCCGATGCCGACGAAGACTTCTTCCGCGTGCCGAAAGTGATCGAGAGATAACTTCTTCGCCAAGGCCAACTCGTGGATCTGACTGCCTTAACTATCGACGCTGCCCGTACCGCCATCCAGGAGCGTAAAATCAGCGCCACGGTGTTGGCCGAATCGTTCTATGCGAAGATCGAGCATGACGATCCACCAATCGGCGCCTATCTCTCGCTCTCGAAGGAACGCGCTCTGCGGCAGGCCGAGCGCATGGATGCCCGCGTCACCCGGGGCGAAATGCTGCCACCGCTGGGCGGTGTGCCCATCGCCATCAAGGATGTGATGGTCACGCGCGGGCTCAGGACCACAGCCGGCTCAAAAATTCTCGAGAACTATACGCCGCCCTACGATTGCACCGCCGTTGCCCGGCTTGAGGCCGCGGGAGCGGTGGTGCTGGGAAAACTCAATTGCGATGAGTTCGCCATGGGCTCATCGAACGAGAACTCCGCATTTCGCCCCGTCCGCAATCCCAGGGATATCAGCCGCGTTCCCGGCGGTTCCTCTGGAGGCTCAGCCGCCGCGGTGGCAGCCGACATGGCCGTGGCTGCTCTCGGCTCTGACACGGGGGGCTCGATCCGCCAGCCAGCCTCTTTTTGTGGCGTCGTAGGATTGATGCCTACCTATGGCCGGGTCTCGCGTTACGGCCTGATCGCCTTTGCCTCTTCGCTCGATCACATTGGCCCACTGACGAAGACGGTCAAAGACGCCGCGATCGTTCTGCGTACCATCGCAGGCCGCGATCCGATGGATTCGACCTCCGCCGATGTTCCTGTACCCGACTATGCCGCCGAACTCGACAACCCGGTGCGTGGAATGAAACTCGGAGTTGCCAGGCAATACTTCGGAGAAGGCCTGGACAGCGAAGTGCGAAAGGCCGTGGAAGACGCGATTCAGAGACTGGCCCGCCTGGGCTGCGAGATCGTGGATGTCTCGCTGCCCCATACCGAGTACGCGATTCCCACCTACTACATCGTGGCCACAGCCGAAGCGTCCGCCAACCTGGCACGCTATGACGGAATTCGTTACGGATACCGCGCCCCGGACGCTCGCTCGCTCTCCGATATCTACCGCCGCACCCGCGACGGGGGCTTCGGCGCCGAAGTGAAGCGCCGCATCATGCTCGGCACCTACGCGCTCAGCGCAGGATATTACGATGCCTATTATCTGAAAGCGCAGAAGGTACGAACCCTGCTGACTCGCGACTTCGAAGATGCCTTCCAGAAAGTCGACGCAATCCTGACGCCGACCAGTCCGACCGCCGCATTCAAGCTGGGAGAAAAAATGGATGATCCGCTGGCGATGTACCTGGCCGACATCTATACCGTAACCGCGGACCTGGCGGGCATTCCCGGCATTTCCGTTCCGTGCGGAGAAACCCAGGCAGGCCTTCCGATAGGTCTGCAGATCCTGGGCCGCCACTTCGACGAATCGACAATCCTGCGCGCAGCTCACGCCTTGGAACAAGCCACGTCGTAGCGCATCTCCCTTTGGACAACGCCGGGGCCCCGATTTCCGAAGTCCGAAGTCCGCAGTCTGGAGTCGGCCTTACTTCCTTCTCCAACGGACGCCATCCTTGGTATTCTCCACGACGATTCCGGCAGAAGCGAGTTCGGCGCGAGTGGCATCGGACAGTTTGAAGTTGCGAGCTCGGCGGGCCTGCTCCATCTCGGCCAGTTTCTGATTTACCTGCTCGCCGGAGAGTTGCAGCGTTCCGGCGACTTCGAGAAGCGCTGGACTTATTTCCTTCTCTCGGCCCTCAGCGCGCGCCCATTCGAGAATCGTCTTCATTTTCGCCAGGTCGTCGTCTTGGAGCACCGCGAAGATTTCGTCAAACTGTTCGATCACCGCCAGCAATGCCGGAACATCGTCTTTCTTCAACTCCCCACCATCCATGGCCGCATTTGCTTTGCGGACCATGTCGAACACCGCCGCCTGGGCCTGGGCGGTATTAAGATCGTCCTCCATCCCGGTTTTCATGCGCTCGGACGTCTCTCGAGCAAGTTCTGCCATGCCCGTGGTTGATCCCGGAGGGAATTGAGCGGTTTGCAGCCGCAGCCGGAAATTCCGCAGCCGGTCTACCGAGACTTCCGCCTGCTTCAGTCCATCGAAGGTAAAATTCAGCTGGTTGCGATAGGGAACCGAGGCCAACGAATAACGTATGGAAGATGGTTTATAGCCCTTGAGCACGAGATCGCGAAGCGTAAAAAAATTTCCCAGGCTCTTCGACATTTTCTCGCCTTCCACCAGCAGAAAGCGAGCGTGAAACCAGAAGTGCGCGAAAGGCTTGCCGGTTAACGCTTCCGACTGCGCAATCTCGTTTTCATGATGCGGGAAGATAAGGTCCTCTCCTCCAGCATGCAGATCGAAGCTCTCCCCCAACTCCTTCATCGACATCACTGAACACTCGATGTGCCACCCCGGGCGCCCTGGACCAATCGATGTCTCCCAGGAAGCTTCCCCCGGCTTGGGCGCCTTCCATAGCGCAAAGTCGCGCGCATTGTCCTTCTCATACTCGTCTACGTCGACGCGCGCCCCATCTTCCATGCCGGCAAAATCTTTCTTGGAGAGCTTGCCGTACGCCGGAAACTTGGCAATGCGAAAGTAATACGAACCATCCTCCGCGCGATAGGCGAAGCCCTTCTGCATCAGCCGGCCAATGAAATCCGCCATCTCCGGGATATGCTCGGTGGCCCGCACCAGAAGCGGCTGTTCGATGTTCAGCGTAGCCGCATCCTCCAGGAATGCCTTCTCGTACTTTGCCGTGTATTGCTTCACCGAAACCCCATCGCGCGCGGCGTTGCGGATGATCTTGTCTTCGACGTCGGTGATGTTCATGACGTGGCGCACCTGGTAGCCGCTCTGCCGCAGAAAACGGCGCAGCATATCGACCGCGACAAAGGTACGAAAGTTGCCGATGTGGCCGTAGTCGTACACCGTCGGACCGCAGGCATACATGCGGACCTCGTTGTTTTTGAAGGGCCGAAACTCCTCGACTTTGCCGGAGAGAGTGTTATAGAGGCGCAGCGCCATAGGGTGATTTCCAGGTCCGGACAGAACCAGTCATTCTAGGGGTGGGCCGGAAAGGGGGTCAACTTTTCCCGCTGGGTGGTAGAGCCGTATTGCCCGGGGAGAGCGCATTCGCCCGCAAGCGTTGATCGACCAGCAAGACGTAGTGCAGGCCGGAAACAATAGTGAAGGCAAAAGTTGCGCGGAGAAAAGTGATACGGGCGATGGCCACCCACTGCGCGTGGTCGATCTCCTGCAGCATGACGAAGAAGACCGCGGCCACCTGGGCAAAGGTGTTGGCTTTACCGAAAATGCTTGGCCGGAAGTCGCGCAATCCGGCAATGGCATAAAGCACAGCACTGGCGGCCAGGATCGACGCATCCCGGCTGAAAACCAGAATGGTGAACTTCCAGGGAATCTTGTGCAGAATCGAAAGCACCAGGAACACTGTGCTCAGCAGGAGTTTGTCGGCAATCGGATCCAGGTACTGACCCAACAACGTCTGCTGTTTGAGCTTGCGAGCAAGCAGTCCGTCCAGTCCGTCGCTCAGACCAGCCAGCACAAACAGCGCCAGCGCCCAGGGATAGCGGCCCGCTACCAGGTGCGTGACCACGAAGGGCAGGAAAATCATGCGCAGCAGCGTGATCTGGTTCGGGAAAGTGAATAACTGTGAGAGGTTCACCGTCCTCCCAGAGAACGCCGCGAGGCGTCCCACGACCCCAGCAGTGTAACCGCCTCAAGCCCCGTTTTTTCCGAGAAGCGCTGAGTCAAGGAAGGAAGATGTCCATCCGGAAGATCAAGTTCCATGCGTTCCACTCGGTGCATGGGGAAGAAGATTACGCCGGGGGAGAATTCCTCGCCTTCTTTCACCATGGCCACCAGGTCGTCGAACGACCCCAATTCCACCCCCCGCAAACTGATTCCTTCTCCCTTGAGAGCAAGAATGGCTCCCCAGAATTTCTCCCGTGGTTCGCACAAGGTGAGAACCACCATGGAGCCGGGCTGGAAGGGATTACGTCCGGGAGGGGTGAACGAGTCTGGATTGTGGTCTTCCATCGGTACTGATTGTCTCCACCCTGCGCGCGGATTGCAACTATCACGCAACGCCCGGCGAGATTGCCGGAACCGATGATCCCCCGCTACAATGAATCCAGCCCGGAGCGGATAGTTCAGTGGGTTGAGGCGCCGCTCTAAAACGGCTGGTGCCCGGGTCATGCGAGCGATTAAGGTTTTGGGGCTTAAGCGCTTGAGTGAGCAATGTCATCCCCAAGGCTGTAGGCCCGTAGCTCAGTCTGGTTAGAGCGCTTCCTTGACACGGAAGAGGTCGATGGTTCGAGTCCATTCGGGCCTACCATTTCAAGCCCCCGCTTCATTTTCTGCCTGTGATTCCGGCTTCGCCCGGGAGAACTCGTAGATCACGGCTCGCCGGGTTTCCCGATGGCGTTGCCCTTCAGCTTTCCATCGTAAGAACGACCCGGAACTGTGCCTTGCCACTCATCATGCGCGCGTAAGCCTCGCCTGCCTTCTCCAGCGGATAGATCTCAGTCATGGGCCGCACGCCGCTCAGTTCGGCGAAGCGCAGAGTGTCCTCGGAATCGGCTGGCGTTCCCGAGGCCCAGCCCTGAATCGTTCGACTTCCATTGATCAGCTGTAACGGCGTGACCTCAATGGGATCCATGGATGCTCCGACCACCATAAGCTCGCCGTTCGGCCCCAGCCCGTCGATCAGCGCGGACATGGCCTTCGAGTTCGGAGCTGTCGCCAAAATGACCCGGGCCCCACCCAGTTTTTGCAACTCCTCGGCTGCGTTTGTCGCTTGACTGTCGATGTACACTTTGGCTCCGAGTTTCTTTGCGAGGGGCGCATTGTCGGGCCCGCGCCCGACAGCAGCGACCTTGTAACCGAACTTGTTCGCGAATTGAATTCCCAGGTGGCCCAGGCCGCCGACGCCTTGTACCGCGACGAGGTCGCCGGGCAACGCACCGCTGTGCCGCAACGCATTGTAGGTGGTAATGCCCGCGCAGAGCAGCGGTGCGGCTTCGACGTCATTTAGACTGTCCGGTATCGCCGCCAGTGCTTCCACCGGAGCCACCATGTATTGCTGATATCCGCCGTCATAGTGGATCCCCGCAATTTTCAGATTCCGGCAATTGCGGAAATCCCCGCGCCGGCACTCCCGGCAGGTGTTGTCCCGGCCGCCGTGCCAGCCGACGCCGACACGCTGTCCTTTCTTCCACGCTGAAACCTCGGCGCCCACCTCGTCGATGATGCCCGCCACTTCATGTCCGGGAATGCGGGGATACTGAATCCCCGGCCAGGCGCCTTCTTTAGTGAGCACGTCGCTGTGGCAGACGCCACAGGCCTGCACCTTGATTCGCACATATCCCGGGCCCGGCTCAGGAATCTCTCGCTCTACGATCTCGAAATCTCCGCCGGGCTTAGAAATCTGCGCCACCTTCATCTGCGCCACCTGTGGTTTTGCCGCGACTCTGAGCGTTGCCATGATGCCTCCTATTAAGAATTCTCTGCTCGAACGTTGGAATCGGCCTGGAAGGCTTCGGCCTTCCGATCCGTCTATCGACGGGGTAGTTCGCTCCTTCTTGCGGTGACCCTTTCGTCAATTGCCTGCCGGCGCCTCGGACGCAATCCCATTTGCTCGTGGCGGCCTTGACAGCACTTGGCGTATAGTACATTCCACTCCGGCGGCCTATACAGGGTTCGCCTGATTTTCACAGATTTTTAACCTGGGTTCGTTAGCCTCCAGCGATCGCGCCGATAACCAACAACGGCTCCTTGCCCGATACCACGTCCGCGGGTAGCGGAGTGTCGGCCGATTCGTGGGACAGATCCTCTTCGCACGCGAAAAAGCGCAGAAAGGGACGGCGCTGTTGCGTGACGTGGTCGCGGATGGCGCCTCGCAGCATGGGATAACGGGATTCGAGCGCATCAAGCACCGAGCGCAGTGTTACTGGGGAGTCGACTTCGAGCGCTACCTCGCCCTCGACGCGAGCCAGGTTTCGTAGATGGTAGGGCAGAGCGACACGGATCATGTTGGACTTACCATCGACGGACTACCCCAACGTCTGCACTTCGACCGACAATACCGCGGGAAGATCGCGCACAATCGGATTCCAACTGTCACCGGCATCGGCCGAGCAATACACCTGGCCGCCGGTCGTTCCGAAATAGACGCCGCATTTGTCCAAAGAGTCCACCGCCATCGCGTCGCGCAGCACGTTGACGTAGCAGTCTTTTTGCGGCAGGCCCTTGGTCAGGGGTTCCCACTCGTTTCCGCCAGTGCGGCTGCGGAAAACGCGCAGCTTGCCCTCATGCACATAGTGCTCGGAGTCGCTCTTGATGGGGACGACATAGATCGTCTCCGGCTCGTGAGCGTGCACGTCGATTGCGAAGCCGAAGTCGGTGGGCAGGTTGCCGCTGACCTCTCTCCACTCGTCCCCGGCGTTGTCGCTGCGCATCACGTCCCAGTGCTTCTGCATGAAAAGCACGCCCGGCCGCTGGGGATGCATCGCGATGTGGTGCACGCAATGGCCGACTTCGGCATTCGGGTCGGGGATGTACTGGGAGCGCAGGCCCCGGTTGATCGGCTTCCAGCTTTCGCCACCGTCATCGGAACGGAATGCTCCCGCAGCCGAGATCGCGATGAAGATCCGCCTGGGATTGCCGGGGTCGAGAATAATCGTGTGCAGACACATTCCGCCTGCGCCCGGCTGCCAGTTGGGACCGGTGCCATGACCCCGCAGGCCGGGAAGCTCCTTCCAGTTCTCGCCCCCGTCCGTCGACCGGAAAATGGCGGCGTCTTCCACGCCGGCATATACCGTATCGGGATCGCTAAGCGACGGTTCCAGATGCCAAACCCGCTTGAACTCCCAGGGACGTTGCGTTCCGTCATACCACTGGTGAGTGGTCAGGGGCTTGCCGGTTTCGGCGGAAGCGTCGTATACGAACTTGTTGCTGGCCGCTTTTGGAGGGCCGGGAGCCGGCTGCTCCCCCGGCGGTGTTCCGGGCTGCTGCCAGGTCTTGCCCCCGTCGTCGGAGCGTTGAATGATCTGTCCGAACCAGCCGCTGGACTGCGAGGCATAGATTCGATTCGGATCCGCCGGCGAACCCTTCAGGTGATACATCTCCCATCCGGCGAAGTGCGGACCGGAAACCTCCCATTTGTCGCGCTTGCCATCCGACTCCAGAATGAAGGCGCCTTTGCGCGTTCCTGCCAGTACTCGGACTCTACTCATCTCTGAACTCCTCGGAAATAGGGGTTAGCTGGAGTGAGCCTGTGCCGCAGGTTGCCGCCAACACAGGCTCAGGAGTACATGTATCGCGGAGCTGGATTGGACGTCAAGCCGCCTTCGCATGCTGACCGCGCATTTGTTTCATGAATTCGCGCATGGCCTTGATATGGCCGGGCGAGTGCTTTTCGATCCAGGTTTCGTAGCGCTGTGCTGCCTTTTCCATCTCGGCGAGATACAGCGTGTAGGCAAAGCGCTCCCGGGCTTGCGGAACTGCGACCTTGGCCAGTTCCCACACCCCAAAGAACTCGCCGCTGGTCTGGAAGAACAAGTCGTCGTGAAGCAGCCCGGCGTTGAGCAGAGCGCAGGCTTGCTCCCAATAGCTGAGCACCATGCCGGCGAAGGCGCCGCCTTCGGTGCCGGGAGCTGCGATGCGCATCGCGTCATCCACATTCTGTATATGGTAGTTCTTGAAGAACCAATCGCGGGCCTGGCGGAGCCGATCCTCACGCCGCAGGTCATAGATTTGAAGATGAAGTTGAGCTTGTTCGTGCGTAGGCTTGCTTTCCATGATGATATTTCTCCCTTTCCTTTAGATTGTCGGGTAATGAGTCGGTTATCGTGAGCGTCGAGATTTTCTCGGACGCAGGCTGGGCGCACGCTCAAACGACGGCAGCAAAGGAGTCAAATCCCTCTGTTCCCACCGCCGCCGGGTTTCCCTGAGCACTTCTTCCCGGTTTGCTTCCATACGGGCAATAAGAGCGCAGGGCGCTCCCGTATTCTCGTGACGCGCGCCCCAAATCAGCAGATCGAGCAGCACCGGCGCCAGATCGATTCCCTTTTCTGTCAACCGGTAGTTCACCTTCCTGCCGTCGGTCTTTACCGCCTCCCCGGCGATGATCCCGGCTGCATCGAGGTTCCGTAGACGGTCGGCCAGAATGTTCGTGGCAATGCCTTCGCCTGATTCCTGAAACTCCTTGAAGGTACGGAAGCCGCGGACCATCAAGTCCCGGATGATCAGCATGGACCAGCGGTCCCCGAACCGCTCCAGCGAGATACTGACCGGGCAACCGGAACGCGGTTTAGCCTCAGGTTTCCCAGGCACAGCGGCTACTCTATCAATATCACTTGCATAATGCAAGTCATATGTCTGCGGCAAGCGGAAATGCCGGAAAATGCGCGGTAAAGATAAAGGGCACAGCCGTCAAGCTGTGCCCTTCGCCATTCAACTTCGAGCGGATAATCTACTGTACTGTGACCGAAACCGGCTTTGAGGCGTTGCCGTTGGCGACCACCGACAGTTTGCTGTCACCCGTCTCCATATTGGCCGGCACGTCAAAGTTGGTGGAGACAATCTTATTTCCCGTGGCCACGGCCATGGTGCTGTGGTCGTGGGTCCGGGCGAAGAAGACATGCCCCGTGGCAGTGTTGGTGATGCGCACCAGCGGATAGTTGGTGTCCATCTGCGCGTCGTCGCCATAGGCAGCTCCGGCGGAGAGGCCGTTGAACTGCGTCCCGGAGATGGAATAAGTGCTGCCACGAGTCACGCTCGAAGGCGCGGTGGTGATGGTTGGCGCCCACGAAGGATCGGCTTTTCCCTTGGCCTTGTAGACTTCCACGTCAATCGTCACGCCGTCGGCAATACTGAACAGGATTTGCCCCGTGGGAAGCACCAGCATGCGTCCCATGTAGGAAGTGGTGAAACTCGTGTTCCCCGGGTTGGGCACCTTGGTGAACTGGGTGCCGTCGTATTCGTAGAAGTTGACGGGAGACTGGAAAATGCCTGGGCTGACGTCGCACAACACGTTGCCGTTGGGGAGCAAAGCAGCCGGCGCGTCGGCCATGTCATTCCCAGCCGGAATATCGGGCCCCGGGGTCCAGTTGCCCGGTTTCTTGGGCTTGGCGGGAGGATGGTACACCGACGTGTGACCCGACCCGGTGGCCCTGCCTCCGGTCGCGAACACCGTTCCATCGGGACGCAGAATCATCGGACCGATTTCCAGCGAACCTGGGTCCGCCAAAACTACACCCGTATTGCCCGCATTAATCCATTGTCCTTTGAAGTACTTTTCGGCATTCGGAGTGTTGCTGGTGTCGACCGTCAGAACGGTGCCGTCCGGCAGTTGAGCCAAACCTTCTTCCGAGTAGGCGTCCCGCTTGCCTGTGCCGGTGGTCGTCCAGGTCAGGTTTTGCGCGTCAAACAAAACGCTTCGCGTGTCGAAGATACTGCCCATCATGAAGGTTCCATCGGCCAGTACGATGCCTGGGGCGTCGCCGATATTGTTCCAGCCGCTCGGGGGATTTACTTTCGTCCACTTGTCAGCGACCGGATCGTAAATCGCGCCCAGGTTGGTTTCCGCTCCTGAGCCAAAATTGTATTCGCCGCCTTCCACAATGACTCTGCCATCCGGCAATACCGCCGATGCGTAGTAAAGCGGGCCGTAATTGGAGGGCATCGAGGCCAGCTTTGACCACGTTCCATTGACGTAGTTGCCCTTCTTGTTGGGAGTGAGCCGCCACCAGTTGGAGGTACTGTAC
>Ga0335076_10005015_pt1 | contig 13410 bp, 9 predicted proteins | sample Lox_Sample_25_FD_206717 | JGI IMG/M metagenome (GOLD analysis project Ga0335076, IMG submission 206717) | Soil microbial communities from Loxahatchee National Wildlife Refuge, Florida, United States - Lox_Sample_2.5 | ecosystem: Environmental > Terrestrial > Soil > Wetlands | place: USA: Florida... | reverse complement strand
GCTGCGCCGGCGCAGTTGCGTACAGGTTGAAGCGAGTGTCCTCGACCGGCGTTTTCTTCGTGTGATAGCCGAGACGGCACAATTCTCCGTAAAGATAATTTCCGACCGCGGCTTCGTTGCCGGTGATCGATTCGATGTCCACCAGTTGGCGCGTTAGCGTAACAGCATCCATGGAAAAGAGAATAGCAGAGAGCAAATCGCCGACGGCCCGCCAGTTCCCAAACGTGGAGCCTGGGATTCGGACCACGCTTCTGCGCCTCAGACTTCTTTTCGTCCACCCTTCCCGTGTAATCTGTCGGCTGTGCATTCTTCGACCGGTTCGATCCGTTCGCTGTTTCTCGATGGCCCTGCGGGACGCCTTGAAGCTCTGCTCAACGCTGGCGCCCCGAACGCGACTCATGCCGCGCTGGTCTGCCATCCGCATCCTCTGTTTGGGGGAACGCTGCACAACAAAGTTGTCTTCCATACGATGAAGGCTCTGAACAGCTTTGGTTTTCCGACGTTGCGCTTCAACTTCCGCGGAACCGGATTGAGCCAGGGCGAACACGATCGCGGGAACGGCGAAGGGGACGACGTGCGCACTGCTCTCGACTGGCTCGACGCAGAATTTCATCTGCCGTTGATCTTCGCAGGATTCTCTTTCGGCGCGGCGGTCGGACTCCGTGCTGCGTTCGCGGACCCACGGGTGAAGGCGTTGGTTGGCGTGGGGACGCCCGTAGCTCCGGTTGCCGCGGACACCGAGGAGCCGCGCGTGTACACTTACGACTTTCTGCGGGACTGTGCCAAACCGAAGTTGTTCGTCAGCGGAGCGCGCGACCAGTTCGGACCGCGAGCCAAGCTGGAAGCCTTGCTTGCGTCGATGCCGGAGCCAAAGAAGCTGGTCCGAATCGAGGGCGCCGATCATTTCTTCGAAGGAAGATTGCGCGAACTGCGCGAGGCGATTGAGGCATGGGTGAAGGAAACAGTCGGCTCTTAGCCGTCTGCTGAGCCCTGACTCCTGACCGCTGTCTTTATAATCCTTCCCATGTCCGACGCTGCTCGCGAATCCCAATTCCGCGCCATGCGCGAAGCCGCCCGCGAGATCTTCCGATACGCTGTGGCCGAGGCCTCCATCTCCAAGGCATTTGCGCGGCATGTGAACTGCGATCGCGGAGTGCTTCGCGTGCGCGAGGACCTCTACGATCTGCAGTCTTATTCGAACGTGCTGGTCGTGTCGTTGGGCAAGGCTGGACACACGATGGTCGAGGCGCTGGCTCACGAAGTGGGATCGTCGCTCGCGGGCATTGTGGCCAGTTCGGTTGAGCCCGCGTCGCAGGTGCGTGGATTCCGCTATTTTCGCGGGGGACATCCCACGCCGACTGCGGAGTCGATCCACGCTGCCAGCGCTTTGCTGCGCACTCTCGAAGGTCAACCCGCTTCGGCGCTGGTCATCTTCCTGCTCAGTGGTGGAGGATCGTCGATCGTCGAGAAACCCATCGACGACGAGATTTCGCTCGACGATCTTGTCGCAACCTACCGCGTTCTCGTTCATTCCGGCGCGCCCATAGCCGACATCAATGCCGTGCGCAAACACCTCTCCGCCGTCAAGGGCGGACGCCTGGCGCAGGCTGCGTTTCCGGCGCAGCAGGTTTCGCTGCTGGTTTCTGATGTCCCCGACAATACTCCCGATGCGCTTGCTTCCGGTCCAACCATGCCTGATTCAACGACTGTCGAAGACTGCGCCCGCATCGCGGACAAGCACGACCTGCTGAACCAGTTTCCCCAGTCCACCCGGGAGCTATTTGAGCGGCATGCTCTGGAGGAAACGCCGAAGTCCGACGATCCGGCGTTTGTTCGCGCCCGCTGGTGGCCCGTGCTTTCGAATCAGACGGCGATTGCAGAGGCTAGTATCGCGGCCGAGCGAGCGGGTCTCCTCGTGCACGTCGATAATTCCTGCGACGACTGGGACTACGAGCGTGCCGCCGAATACCTGCTCGCTCGGCTGCGCGAATTGAGAAAACAGTTTTCTCCCGTGTGCCTGATTTCGGGTGGGGAAGTTACGGTGAAAGTTACCAACGGCGGAGTGGGCGGCCGCAACCAGCAGTTTGCGCTAGCCTGCGCGGCAAAGATCTCCGGCGACAAAATTGCCGTGCTGAGCGCCGGGACCGACGGGGTAGACGGGAACAGCGTGGCCGCCGGAGCGATCGTCGATGGCAGCACGATCGAGCGCGCGCAAAGCCGCGGACTCGATGTGCGCGCTGCGCTGGAGAAGTTCGACGCCTATCCGCTGTTCAGCGCGCTGGGCGATGCGATCGAGATCGGTCCGACGGGGAATAATCTGCGCGATTTGAGGATTCTGCTGGCGTTTTAACGGCCTGGCCTTCCGGTAAGCTCCCGGTGCAATTGGCCAATGGGAGAAACAGTTGATGTATAGTACTCAGACCCTCGGTGCCGCAGTGATATCTCGGACGAAAACCGCATAGCCGAGCCGCAAGCGCGCAAAAGTTAGGAAGGCTGGAGTGGCGTTGCGATACAAGTATTCCTTTCAGTTCCTGGCAACAGCGATCCTCGCATGGTTCGCCCTCGCCCCTGCACAGTCGCTAGACAAAGCCTCCCAAGACAAAGAGGATGACTCGAAAATTAAGTTCGCTGTCCGCACCGAACTGGTTCTAATCCCCACGATCATTACCGATAAATCCGGTAATCACATCAGCGGACTCAAGAAAGAAGACTTCAAAGTGCTGGAGAACGGTGCCGCGCAGCAGATCGCCACATTTGAGGAAGTCCGCACCGACGCCAGCGCCTTATCGCATACGGCACATCCCAACCAGTTCAGCAATTTTGTGGCGGGCCAGCCATCGACCAGCCGCATCACGCTGATCGTTCTCGACTTCATCAACACGCCCTTTGCTGCTCAAGCCGCGGGGCGTCAGGAATTGGTCAAGTACCTCACGCAATCGGTGGACACACGCGAGCCTACGGCCCTTTACACCCTCACCCGCAGTGGCTTGCAGGTGATTCATGACTTCACGACCGATCCCCGCGTCCTGGTCGCCGCCCTCCACAAGGCAAAGGGAGATCCGTACCAGATGGTGGATACCCCGGAACAGGTGGAAGCCGTTACCGGAACTGCCAGCCCAGACGGCAGCTCCGCCGATGCAGCCACGGCCGCCAGCAGTGGTGTGCAGGCTGAGGCCGCCAGAATCCAGGCTCTGTTGGAAGACTCAGAATTGAATTTCCAATCCTTCCAGCAGCGCCTGGCGATCACTTACACGCTCGACGGAATGCGGCAGATCGCGCAAGCATTGGCAGGATATCCCGGGCGCAAATCGGTCATCTGGGCGGGCGGCGGATTCCCCTTCAGCGTGAGCGACAACTCGATGCAGCTGGCGCCTGCCGGCCGCGATACCCTGAGCGATGTTTTGCCTCTGTACGAGCGCACCTGGCAACTGCTCAACGATGCACAGATTTCTCTTTACCCGGTGGACGTGAAAGGCCTGGAAGTCGTGGGCTTACCCAGTGCTTCGGTGCGGAATCCCGGTAGGAATTTCGGACGACATGCGATGAATAAGCAGGTTGACACGCAGGCCACGCTCGAAACTTTTGCGTCCATGACCGGGGGGCGGGCGTACTTCAACTCCAATGATCTGCTAAAGGGATTTCGCGACGCGGTGAACGACTCGTCGCAATATTACATGCTCGGATACTATCTCGATCATTCGAATCCGAAGCCCGGCTGGCGCAAGTTAAGCGTCAAAGTTAACCGTGAGCACAGCGAGGTTCGCGCTCGCTCCGGGTTCTTTGTGACGAATGCGGCAGCTAATCCGGACAATACCCGCAACGCCGATATTTCCTCAGCTTTGTCTTCGCCCTTGGATTGCACCTCGCTCGCGCTCGTGGCGAACTGGGGCAAGATTGAGGCAGGCAAGGCTCCGGGGCAAAAGCGCATTAACTATGAAATTCATCTTTCTCCGCAGGCAAATGTGATCAGCGAATCCGATAATAATCACGTCGCACTTGATGTCGTCTCTTTGGCCTTTACACCCGACGGCAAGCGCCTCGGGCAGCCTTTCGGGCAGAAGATCGATGTCCATATGAGCCCGGAGAAGTTGGCGGCAATCCGAAAGCAGGGTGGTCTTGTATTTCACGATGTGCTGGAGCTAACTCCGGGAGAGTACAAAGTTCGCTTCGTCGTGCGGGATTACCTTAGCGGACGTACAGGTTCGGTTGCTATGCCGTTGAAGCTGGAGTAACTCGTGTCCCTTAGGCGCCTTTACTCCGTCACCACCGCCTTTACCAGGTTGCGCGGGTGATCCACGTCGTATCCCTTGTTCACCGCGATGTGATAGGCAAAAAGCTGCAGGGGAACTACTTCGAGAATCGGAAGAAGGAGTTCGGGCGCGGACGGCACGTAAAACACGTGTTCGGCGATGGCCGCAACTTCCTTGTCACCCTCCGTCGCGACTGTCACCAGGGGCCCGCGGCGCGATTTCACTTCCTTCATCACTTCCAGGGTCCGCCGGTAGCGTAAAACCGAATCCGGATCGCTGTGGTCGCACGTAGCCAGCACCACTACAGGGAGTTTTTCATCCACAAGCGCGTTGGGCCCATGTTTGAGTTCGCCTGCAGGATATCCTTCGGCGTGAGCGTAGGAAATCTCTTTGAGCTTGAGTGCGCCTTCACGCGCAATTGCGTAATGCACACCCCGGCCGAGATAAAGAAACTTCTCTGCCTTGAAATGTCTCGCGCCGAATTCTTCGGCCAGAGTGTCCCAGGTGCGCAAGTTGCGCTCAATCGCATCCGGGAGGCGTGCCAGGCGCTGCAGGTAGGAGCGGGTCACTTCCGACGTCATGCGGCCACGTTTGCGCGCCAGGAATAGCGCCATCAGATAGAGAATCGTGAGCTGAGTGGTGAAGCTCTTCGTGGCCGGAATCGACAATTCCGGCCCGGCTCCAGAAATCAAAGCGGCGCCTGCTTCGCGCACGATCGTCGTGTCGGGAACGTTCGAGATGGCGATGGTCTTCACGCCGCGGGTCAGGGCCTCGCGCTGGGCCGCGATGGTGTCGGCGGTTTCGCCGGACTGCGTAATCACCATGACGATCGGATCGACGGCTGCATGAGTCGAACGGTAACAGTACTCGCTGGCATACTCGACGTCGACAGCGACGCCAGAGAGATCCTCGATCATGATCTCGCCAGCCAGACCCGCGTGGCGGCTCGATCCGCTGGCCGCGATGATCAGTTTACCGAAAGTCAGCAGCGCGCTCTCGATTGCGTGCAACGCGCCCGGGAAAATCTGATCATCCTTCAGATGCTTCTCGACCGTTTTCGCAATGGCGTGCGGTTGCTCGTAGATTTCCCGCCGCATGGCATGGGAGTACTGCTGTGTGGGCGCATTGTTCCTTGCTTTGGTAGGAGTCATCGTGAATGGGCAGAGTAAATCATTTTCTTGATAACGGGCAAACTGCGGTGCACAGCCTCAGAATGCTACGACTTCGCGGTCGCTCCCTCAAAGTGAGCTTCAATTTCTTCGAGAGTCTTTCCCTTGGTCTCCGGCAGGAACCACGCCGCCGTAACGAAATAAATCACCGTGCAGGCGGCAAACCCGAAAAACATAGTCGAGTATCCATACTTGCCGACGGTCGGAAGAAAGACTGCCGCAATAGTAGTGGAGACCGCCTGGTTGAGCACCAGCGCGATGCTCATGCCGTTGGAACGAATGCGGGTCGGCATTAATTCGGATAGCGCCAGCCAAACGCATACCCCGGGGCCGACCGCATAGAACGCCATGAACACGAACAGCGTAATGGCCACCAGCCAGCCGTTGTGCGATGACGGAATCGGGGTGATAAGCGCGTTCTCAATCTTCAGGGGCGCTGTTCGCGCAGCCGCCAGATCGCCGAACGGATTGGAGAAAAATGCATTTACTTTATTTTGCGGAACGCTGTCATCGCGGGTGATCTCAATAGGCTTGACCGCCGGATCGTCAGAGCGTACGGCCTGGCTGGCTGCGCGAAAGTCGCCGTACGAGTAGATGACCACCAGCGACGTGGGAGATCCAGGTCCAGCTTTGCCGCCAGTGAGGCGCGCCGCGAGATCTTCGTTATAGAGCAGCGTCAGCTTCTGATCCGGCGTGACGATGGCCTGAACAGCTTCCTTCGCGTTCAGTCGCTGGCTTTCAGTGGTGCGGAATATCGCGCCGGTGCAAATGAGAGACAGGATGATGCCTGCCGTGCCCAGGCTTAACAGAAACTTGCGGCCCTTACGGTCCACCAGCACCACGCCGATCAGCGTGATGGAAAAGTTCACCAGGGTAAACAGAACGTAGCCGAGATGGGCGTAAAAGTCCGAGAGTCCGCTCTGTAAGAGGATATTCGTGTTGTAGGCGATGATTGAATTAATCCCGGTGGCTTGGTTGCAGGCGAGAATAATGCAGGCCAGCACAAACGGGACAACGTATTTGCGGCGTAAAAGTGATTCGCTGACCCTGCTTCCGGAGGATGCCTTCGCGTGCTCGGCGGTCAATGCTTCCTGCATTTCCCGAAGTTCCAGATCCACCTGGTCGTTCGTGCGTGAGCGGAGCAACGCCGATCGAGCGGCATCTTTCTTTCCCCGGCGTAACAACCAGCGTGGTGACTCCGCGACCATGAAGGTGCCGATCACAAACAGGACGCCAGGAGGCAGAGAGACCCAGAAAATTCCCCGCCAGGCCTTGTTCTTGAACGCGAACAATGCAGCAGCATCGCCGAGCTTGGCAACTTCATCGACGCGAATACTGAAATAGAAGCCGACAATCGCGGCGGCGGCAATTCCAAGGGTGAGCAACCACTGGAACACCCCCGTGCCCTTGCCGCGGCTGGAGGCAGTCAGGCATTCGGCGAGATAAAGCGGAACCACAACGCCGATCAACCCGCCGCTCACTCCCTGGAGCAAGCGCCCAAAGACGAGCGGTCCATAGTCGGTCGACAGCGCGATCATCGGAATGCTGACCACAAACATGATTCCGCTGAGGGTCATCAGGGCGCGGCGGCCCATCCAGTCCGCCAGTAGTCCGGCAAACAGGGTCGAGATCACGCTACCCAGCAGCACGGCCGCGACCACAATCGAGAGCTGGCCGGCGGTGAATTTCGAGGTTGCCTGCAAATAGGGAAGCGCACCGGAGATGATGCCGACGTCCACGCCATATAGCAGGCCACCGAGACCGGCGACGATCAGCAGAAAGCGGTTGTAGAAAATCTTCTTATCATCGAGCGTAGCGCCGGCTGCGATGTCAGAGGTCATGGATTCGTTTTCTCACCTTGGCCCAGGAAGGTGCACCCTGGCATTCTCAAACGCACTTGATTGTAGCTTAGTTATCACGCCGCGCCGGTGCTTTGACGGTGTTCCCTGCGGGCGCCGCACGCGAATGCAATTCCGTGTGGCGGGGAGATTCGCCGAACTACTGCCGCGGGCTCTTATCCAGCGGCAATGTAAACGAAAACACTGATCCGCTTCCCAATTGGCTGACCACGCCGATCGTTCCACCGTGTGCCTCCACAATGACCTTTGCAATAGCCAGCCCCATGCCGGTTCCTGGAGCCGTGTAGCGCTGGTTCTGGCCTCGGTAGAATTTCTCGAAAATCAGCGTCTGCTCGAACGAATCGATACCGGGGCCTCGGTCGGCAACGCTGGTCACGAGCCGGTCGTCTTTCACCTCGCTTGTTATCTTGATCGCCACACCCGCGCCGGAGTACTTGCCGGCATTCTCCAGCAGGTGCATCAGTACTTCGCGAATCCGCTGCACATCGATGGGAACTTTCGGCAAGTCTCTGGCAGCAACAACCTCCAGTGGATGATTCTCGAGCGAGGCTTTTGCATCTTGCATCGCCGGCTCAAGGGCGTCCCAGATGGAGCGCGGCTGCAAGTCGAGCTTGAACATTCCGGCATCGAGTTGCGCCATCTCGGCGGCTTCGCCCACCAGGCGGTTCAGGCGGTCCGTCTCTTCGTCGATGACCGTCATCAGTTCGCGTTTGCCGTGGTCATCCAAGGGAGCGCCCGATAACAAAGTCGTCACGCTGGCCTTGATGGAAGTCAGGGGTGTGCGGAACTCGTGGGTGACCGAGTCGAGCAAAGCGGACCGCAAGCGCTCATGCTCCTGCTCCGCCCGGTGCTTGCTGAGGGCTTCGAGAGCGCGGGCGCGTTCGATGGCCAGACCGGCGAGGCTTCCCAGCGCGTCGAGCGCTTCCCGGGTTAGCTCGTCTCCCACGACACCGAGGGCTCCGACCGTGCGCATTCCCAGACGCAGAGGGACGTACGAAACGCCTGCCTGCGTGATGGGCTCTCCACGTAACAAGGTCGAGCGCAGCACGGTTTCGTCGAATGCCGCGTCGAGCGACGAGCGATAGACCGTCGGGTGATCGGCCGCCATGACAGCCACGCTTTGAACCGAGAACGTCTCTTGCACATAGAGCGGCAGGGCGTTGAGAAGTTCGAGAACATTCTCCGAAGCGAGCAGCCGCTGGCTCAGGCCGTAGAGTCGTTCGACATCACGGCGACGCTGCTTAGACTGTTCAGCCTCACGGCGCGCCCGTTCGGCCAGATTGCTGGCGACGAGCGCGGCTATCAGAAAGGCAAACAGTGCTACCCAATTCTGCGGGTCGGCGATCTCGAATGTGCCGATCGGCGGCAAAAAGAAAAAGTTGAAAGCTCCGGTGGCTCCGAACGCAAGCACTACCGCGTAGCGCAGGCCCCAGTAAGCTGACGTCACCAGAACCGTGACCAGGAACATCAACGCGACGGTGGTGGGATTGACGTGCAGACGGAAATCGACAGCCGTGATTGCGGCGATCGCCACGATCACCGACGCGTAGCGCGAGGCCTGCTTCCGTATCTCCTTCTGCATCCCGCTTTTCACCTCCGCATTGTACGATGGACGTGACAATTCCGACCTCACGAAAGACAATGGCTGCGATGACCAAGACGCCCGAGCAGTGGCTCAGCGAGGTTTCTCCAGAAAGGCCGCGCGGAATTTTCAAACTGTTTCTCGGCTATGCCCCCGGAGTCGGTAAGACCTACAGCATGCTGAGCGAGGCGATCCGCCGCGCCAGCCGCGGAGAAGACGTCGTCGCGGGCGTCGTGGAAAGCCACGGCCGCAAGGCTACCGCGGAACTGGCCGCCAAACTCGACCGCATGCCTCCCCGGAAGCTCGAATACAAGGGGACGGCGTTCGAAGAGATGGACGTGGATGCCATCCTCGCCCGCAAGCCGGCTGTGGTTGTAGTGGACGAACTGGCCCACACCAACATTGAGGGCAGCAAGCACTTGAAGCGATACGAAGACGTCATGGAACTGCTGGACGCCAAGATCGACGTCCTCTCCACCATGAACGTGCAGCACGTCGAGAGCGTTGGCCCCACCGTGCAGCAGATCACGGGCGTGCAGGTTCGCGAAACGGTCCCGGACTGGGTAATGCAGCGCGTCGACGAGATTGTGCTGGCCGATCTGACGCCCCAGGCTCTGCAGAAGCGCATGGAGCGTGGGGATATTTATCCCGTGGATCGGGCCCAGCGAGCACTTTCGCACTTTTTCCGGCCCGGCAACTTGATTGCTCTACGCGAGTTGGCCCTGCGGCAGGTTACGGGCGTGGTCGACCGCAGTCTCGACGCATATCTTGAAAAAGACGGCACGCAAGCGGCGCACACCGTGCGCGAACGGATCGGAGTTTGCGTCAGTTCGAATCCCGCGGCGCAATACCTGATCGCCCGTGGTTCGCGCATGGCGCAGGCCATCGGCGGCGATCTGTTCGTGTTCTACGTGGATGTCGGCCGCGACACCCATCCCGAGGATCAAAGAACCTTGGCGGAGAACATCCGTTTCGCCGAGAATCTGGGTGGCCATGTCGTGCGTACCTCTGGCAGAAGCATTGCCGACAGCCTTGCTCAGTTGGTACGGGAACACCACATCACGCAGGTGATCTTCGGACGCTCGGCGCGCACCGGCTGGCAGCGATACCTCTACCTGTCGGCCATCCAGCGGTTTCTTCGCGACTCGCCTTCAGTCGACGTTCACATCGTGACCCAGGAGGCGCGCTGATGCCGGATCCGGCTCACATTCTCGTAGTGGATGACGAACCGCAAATCACCCGCGTGTTGCGGACCAGTCTCTCCGCGCAGGGCTATGACATTCGCGTCGCCAACACGGGAGAAATGGCGCTCGAGATTATGAAAGACTGGGTGCCGAACCTGATCATCACCGACCTCTCGATGCCTTCAAGCGATGGCGTGGAGCTGTGCCGCAAGGTACGTACAACGTCGCAGGTGCCAATTGTCGTTCTCTCGGTGCGCGACAAGGAACAACAAAAAGTAGAGGCTCTCGACGCCGGAGCCGACGATTACGTCACCAAGCCTTTCGGCATGAATGAACTTCTGGCGAGGGTACGGGCGAACCTGCGCCGCGTGCCGGTCGACAGCGAGCCTGATGCTGTGATCGAGATTGGCGATTTCCGTATTGACACGGCCGCGCGCAAAGTCACCGTCCGCCGCAACGAGGTGCGACTGACTCCGAAAGAGTTCGATCTGCTTGTCTTTCTCGCTCGGCGTCCCGGCAAGGTCGTGAATCATCGCACGCTACTGGGCGCTATTTGGGGTGGGCAGAGCACCGAACAAGTGGAGTATCTCCGCGTTTTTGTAGGGCAGTTGCGGAAAAAGCTCGAGCCTGACGCTTCGTCGCCCCGCTATATCGTTACGGAACCTTGGGTCGGATATCGCTTTGAACCGGGGGAGTGAGAGGGTTTTCCCCGTAGCTCCGGACGCCTTTGTCCGCCACCCGCCCCTTTGCATCCGGAATCCCCGACATCCGGTAAAAATAACTGCAGATGGCATCGCGCCAAACCTTCGCTTCCACCGACTGGTACTCGAATCGCGTCAGGATGTCGCGGTAACGTTCTTCGTCAACATGCCCTTGCAGCGCCCTCCACTTCGCGACGAACTCGGCGGCGCGTTCGGCGCCATCGTAGTGCGAGTCGTAGACATGTTGAATGACCGTTTTCCCGTTATGCAGCACGTGGGTGTAAGCCACATGATGGAAAAACAGCAGCAGGTTGTCGGGACAGTTGGCCAGCGATTCGTACTCTTTCTGCACTGCCGCTGAATATTGACCAACATATCCGGTCCCGGTTGCCACCGTGCGATCCATTCCAATCCCGGTGTGATTCGCGCGATGCCATTGTCCCCAGCCGTTTTCCTCCGACGACTCAGGCCCCGGATCGTAATGATTCCCCGTGATGTTGGTCAGCGTTCCAACCCCTAGTGGCCCTGTGTAGCTTTCATAAATGTGCCACGAGGCCAGCTGCATCGTGTTGATTGTCTGGACGACGAGCGGATCACCTCCAAAAGTCAGCCGCGTCCATTCGTCAATAATCGTTTCCGCACTGAGGTCGGGATTCCAGGCAAGCCGTCCGAAGCCGTAGAGATTGGCCATCGCCATCGGACTTCCGAGCCAGTTCGCATCCATCCCTACATTGGCGACACCGACAAATCCTCCTGTGGGACGATGAAAGACTCGGCCCGCCACCAGACCCTTCACGGTCGTGGATTTGTCATCGACTTGCATATCGAAGTCCAGCACCTGTTTCCACATCGGCACCAGAAAACAAAGATGCCGCTGCTGTCCTGTATATTCCTGCGTGATCTGTAGTTCGACTGCTTCGTTGGTGCGCCGCAATCCACCGAAAAGAGGTGATGCAGGCTCGCGCACCTGGAAGTCGATAGGCCCATTCTTGATCTGGACGATGGCATTTTCGTCAAACGCGCCGTCAAGTGGATGGAAATTGTCGTACGCAGCTTTCGCGCGATCGTTCTTCAGATCGTGCCAATCAAGATGATGGTTGTAGACGAACGCTCGATAGAACACGACCCCGCCGTGAGGTTTCAGCGCGCGTGCAATCACGTTGGCGGCGTCAGCGTGCGTTCGGCCATAACTTGAAGGCCCAAGCCGTCCCTCGGAATCCGCTTTGACGACGAAGCCGCCAAAGTCCGGAATCTTCTGGTAGATCTCGTCAACCTTCTTGCGCCACCACTCCGCGACCCGCGGATCGAGCGGATCAAACGTGTCCAGGCCGCCGACGGCCTTCGGACTGCTCAGGTCGACTGAAAGCGCGAGCTGCACTCCCCAGGGGCGAAACGCATCCGCAATGCGGCCGATCTGCGTGATCATCCCGTCGTCGAGAATGCCGAGGTCGGCATTCACGTTGTTCACCGTACAGCCGTTGATTCCGATCGATGCCAGCAGACGGGCATATTGCCTGGCGCGGGTCAGGTCGCTACGCACCTTTCCATCTGCGAAAAATATCGAAGGTCCACCGTAGCCCCGTTCGATTTTGCCGCTGAGGCTGTCCCACTGGTTCACCCACCGGATCGGCGCATACGGCTGCTGGATCTCATCGAGGGCATTAAAACTCTCAGCCCGTGCCATCTTGCTCAACAGCGCAAACGTTCCATAGAGCACGCCCCGGTCTGTTGTTCCGGCGATCACGAGACATTGCACTCTGTGGATCGTTGCGCTCTTCAGCCAGAACCCATCGGCCCTCAGCTCCGGCGGAAGGACAAGGCCTGGGGCAAATGCACGAAGATCGGAAACCTTTCCCATGACGATGGCGCCGTCCTGAGGCAAATTGACGCCCTCTCCAAGAGTCCGGCCTGACATTTCCGCTATACCCGATGCCAATTCCTGCCGCGCCGTCTTGAGCAGCAGGGAGTCGCCCAGCAAGATCGTGGTGCCCGGCAAGCGCTCATAGCGCTTCGCATCTTGCGGGCTCAGATGGGAATAGCGCAGCCACGCTTCTGCGCCCGTCTCTGCGTGCGCGGTCGAAGCACCGGTACCAAACAGAGCTGTCACCAGGACCGTTAACGTGAGGCATACTTTCGTCATGGGTTTCTTCAGAAAGGCAATGAGTCAAGCCGATGTTACTACGCTCGCGGGAATTCTTTCGGTCGAAACCGCCGTGCGATAATAGGTCTGCCTCGCACTGGCCTGGCCCCGTAGCTCAGATGGATAGAGCAGCGGTTTCCTAAACCGAAGGTCGCGTGTTCGACTCACGCCGGGGCCACCATCCCCATCCAGTCCAAAGAGACAGCACAAACCGACTCGCCACTGCCTACGGGTCGACGCGAATCTTTGCCATCATGCCGCCGTCTTCGTGGAACAGCACGTGACAGTGGTATACGAACGTGCCTGCGATTTCGGGATCGCGGAAGTCCATGCGGACCTTCACGCTTGGATACGGCAGCTTGCCGTTCCAGAAATCGACGTTCACCGTGTCCTGCATCGTCGGATTCTGGACCGGAACGCCGTTGACCTCCAGAACGAGGAAGTGAATCTGGTGCGTGTGAAAAGCATGTTGTTCGGAGCTGTGATTCTCGATCGTCCAGTCCTCGACCGCACCGACCTTGGTCA
>Ga0335076_10005014_pt1 | contig 13410 bp, 12 predicted proteins | sample Lox_Sample_25_FD_206717 | JGI IMG/M metagenome (GOLD analysis project Ga0335076, IMG submission 206717) | Soil microbial communities from Loxahatchee National Wildlife Refuge, Florida, United States - Lox_Sample_2.5 | ecosystem: Environmental > Terrestrial > Soil > Wetlands | place: USA... | reverse complement strand
TTCATCCGCGGTCCCCCTCTGCGAGTTTGGAGTCTTCGACAAACCCCATTCTCCCAGAGGGACCCGGATGAACAACGTCCTGAGGAAGGACACCTAGGCGGCGGCATCGTTCCCAGCACTGGGACCGAGAGTCTTCGGCTCACCCTGAGTCTGACCTGGGTCCAGTCGTTCGGCGGCGTCCTGCAATCGGACGCGCTTCCCGCGCGGCTCGACAGCTACCAGCCCTGGCTGCTGTACTTCACCATCGACGACGCGAACAACTTCTCGAACACCCTGTACGTGTTCGGGGCCGCGACCCTGACCCCTGCGCCAGAGCCCGGGGCCGCACTACTGGTCGGACTCGGGCTACTGTCCATCCGCCATTCTCGAACTCGACGCAACTCAGGCCGATGAGTCGATCCCGGGGGCCGCGGCCTTCGTGGCTCGGAGCTCGGCTGGCCGGTGACTCGCGTCGAGCACATTGAAGCGTGGAAGGCCGCGCCGGGATCGACGTGGGCGGGTGTACCATCGCAGCGAGAGGAGGTCCCTTCATGACCTATTCGATGGTCACGATGCGAGACTCGCTGAAGCGCCTCGGCGTGACGAAGGGCGTGAACCCCTTCGTCTGGGAGGACGCGGAGCTCGGCAAGAAGGGCGTGGTGAACCCCGCGCTGGCTGCGAAGTTCGGCCCGTACGCTCCGAACAAGAACTTCCTGAACGACCTGCTGGAGTACTGCTGGCTGGCCTACTCGAAGGCGCTGAAGGCCTCCGGGCCGCAGCTCATCGGTCGCCAGGGAGACCTCTGGGTGCCTCAGTATCTCGCGAAGGCCGGCGTTGACCCGAAGTCGCACGAGAAGCTCTGGGCCGATCACGCCAAGGGCAACGTCCAGGTCCTCGACAAGTGGGCACCAGTCGTCAACGACTGCTGGGTTCTCGGCGGCGTGCACCGCAGGGCCGATTTCAACGTCGTCTCTATCCTCGCTTTGAAGAACCTCTGGGACTTCGGCGCGGGCTTCCACGTCGTGACCGCGCGCGAGATCCTGGGGCTGCTCCACTTCGGCTACTCACTGGAGCGGCAGGCGGGGAAGCTACGGCTGGTCTGCGCCGACTCGGCCGCGGCGCAGTCCGCGACGATCGAGGCCTACGACCGGCTCATGAGAGAGAGCAAGGGCAGGGAGTCGATCCGGGCGCTCATCGACCCCGCATTCCTCGAGCTCAATGCCGAGATCGCGAGCTTCGACAAGTCGAAGCTCAAGCACGTGACTCCGCCGAAATAGCCAGCTACTGCGCACTCAGCGACCCTTGCCAGCAGCCCGAGGGTCGCAGAACTGTCGTCGTCTGCTTTGTTTGGAGGGGACATGGAGGTTCGTCAGGCGCTCGCGCACTACTGGCGCACCCGGCGACCCGCCCGATCGCGCAAGTCCTTTCGGGGCGGTCGGATTTGAACCGACGACCTTCTGCTCCCAAAGGCATCCTGACGCTTTTTGGTGTCATTGGGTGGAGTTGGCTCTGGTCTCGAAGTGTTCGGAATTCTAGGAGGTTCGAGTCAATCCGAGAAGAGACGCATTCGGTGGGGTTTGGTCTCGTGGTGCGAAATTGGCACCACGCTGGCACCACGGCAGAGCCTGGTAGCCCCCCTCCCCACGGAACTGAGAGCAATCTCCTGCCGCTCACTGGCTTCTGCTGACCGCCGCTCGACTCGAGCAGATCGTCCCATGGACGCGATCCTCGCCGCGCTACTTGCAGGTTCCGGCCGTGCCCGCTGAGCATGATAGCGGGCAGGTCGGGCACCTTGGGCCCGGGGCCTTGCCGTTCAGCGATCGGAACGCCGTGAGGTCGGCCGTGTTGATGAGCGCGCCGTCCTCGTCCAAGTCGAAGATCGCGCACGGCATCGTGCCGTTCGTGCCGCAGTCGTCGCCCGCGCGGTTCTTGCCGTTCGAGGCGCGAAACTGCGTCAGGTCGTCCGTATCAACGAGCGCACCCGGTGTGAACTTCGCATCGCACTTGTTGCCGTAGCCGTCGTGGTCATCGTCTCTCTGGCCGCCTGTGAGCGTTGCCCATTCATTGGTCGAGAGATAGGTAGCTACATCTGGGCCGACACGAGGGTTGGGGACGTTCACGCAGTTGTCGCATGCATCGCCGACTCCATCGCCGTCGCTGTCTGTCTGATCCGCATTGGCGATTGTGGGGCAGTTGTCCACGGAGTCTGAAAAGCCGTCTCCGTCCATGTCGCAACCAAAGGTCGTACACCAGTCGAAGCCCAAGCTGCTGAAAAAGTTGACGGTGCCGTTTTCATTGAAGTTGGGGATTCCCGGCGGAGCCGTCACGAGACCTCCCCCAGGATTCAAGCTCGTCAGATAGGGATTGACCGCCGTAACAGTCGACGTGTTCGCGCCGGTGTCGATCGTCCATCGCTTGTACCAGCTGAACCCGGTGTGCGAGTTGTTGCCCGTGGCGGGGTCGTTGGGATCTCCCCCAATCTCTTCTTGCCAGTTCTCAAACTGCTCCAGGAAGTGACCACCTGGGCTGCCGCACAAGTCCTGGTGGACGTGTTGATATGAGCAGTTGGCGCAAGGAGTTATGTGGCCGTAGTTGACCGCGATGACGCCTGGACACGTGGAGAAGCGTGCTAGTTCGTAGTTGTTGTTCCCGGGGTCTTGATTGAACATGTGCCTGTCGATAATCGTGGGATGCGCGGGCGTGCCGCCACAGCCGAGCTGAGCTTCTTGCCAAGCGAAATCGTTCGGTGGCACCACCGCATCGTTCGGCACTAGGCCCTCAGCATCGACCGGCACACTGTCCCATCGGATGTAGTCGGGTCCCCCGTTTGGTCCGCGGAATGGTGGCGCAGTGAACGCGGTCCCGTCGTACGCGTTGTATGCTGTCCCCACGACACAGATAGGTCCGATCGCAGTCGTAAACAGCCCAACTCGGTTCTGTGTGTCGGGAACCTCTTTCGAGACCCAGCCCGGACCCGTCACGCCGTTGATCGTGAACTGCCGCAGCCCGACCTGGCGCCCCCAAGGATATCCGAGCCACTCGCTTGCTGGAAAATAGCGTTCAAAGTCCAGACCCGAGTCGTGGTTCCCCGTGATGAGAAATACCGGGATCCCAGCGGCGATCAGTCGATCGTAGAAGAGAGTCCGAATGTTGGACCACTCCTTCTCGGGGCCACCCGGGTCGCCTCCCCCGTGGTTTGGATCATCAAATGGCCCTGCGTAGAGGGCCTGATCCGGGCCTCCCGACCAGTCGGTGAGATCTCCAGTGACTATGACGAAGTCCGGCCGCCAGTTGATGATGTCATCGACCATCGCCTTGAGGAGCACCTGACGCTGTGCAGTGTAGGCGGCGTCGTTGCAGCCTCCAGGCTCACAGAGGTCTCCGGTCGTGACGTAGTTCTGGAGATCGCCAGTGAGAGCGATCCGTACGGTCGTACCCGGCTCGCTCCCTCGAACGGGGAGCAGAGTCGCACAAAGTGCGAGCATCGAGATCCACCCTACCAGCCAGGAACTCGATCGACCCGTCGAGAAGAACCTGAGATTGCTGCCCACAACCCGAACTGTCGGCGCGGCTCCACTCATGCTCGACCTCGCCTATTGACTGGCGGGCATTCTTCTGCGGATCCAGCTACTTGGTCAAGCCGAAATCAACCTCTGCGTACAATCTCCATTTTGACGCAACCGCGCGCGCACCGGCCTCAAGTGCAGCCAGACGCTTTTCGGTGTCATTGGGTCGAGTTGGGTCTGGTGTGGAACTGCTCGGAATCGTAGGCGGTCCGGGCCGATCGGTGAAGGGCCCAGCGAGGTCTAGTTTGGTGCTGTGGTGCGAGTTGGCACCACGCTGGCACCACGGCCGAGACCCCCAGGAGACCTCCCCACAGACCCCCCGGGCCGTCGCGAGGCTGGCTTCTCGCAGACTGTGGCCCTTGGAATTTCGGCGCGCACCGCGGCGAGCTAGCGCGCTACCGCTGCGTGCACCCTTGCCCTTTGGCGTTTGCGCTCTCACGTGACCATAGTTGCTTCGGCACAACGATGGGTGGCCGTGAGGCGATCCCGCGTGCTCGCACCGCGCCCCCGTGGTAAACCTCCTAGCTGCGGCGGCAAGATCAGGCCGCCGCACAGCCGAACGGCGCGACAGCACCTAGAACCGCGAGCGGCCCCGAGGTGATTCGGTTCACCTCGGGGCATCCTACTTGCCGGGCTGTAGCGACTCGGCACCTAAAACGACGGCGTCTTCGTACAGAAGCTTCGGACCTTTTGCATAGCAGACTCGAAGCGCCCGTAGTCGCCACTGAATAGGCCTGCCTGCAGCGGTGGCCACCTCTCTCGAGCTGCTGCTGCCTCTTGGCCAATGGCATCGAAGACCGTGCGCGGGCGCCACACAAGCCTACCAAGCGGGCACCACTCCCAGAGCTCGTTCGTCCGGAGATCTGCGTGCACTAGCGCTACAAGAGCCTCAAACCGGTCAAACGCCGCCTCGATTTCTTCGGACGTGGGAAACTGGTCAACGAGCGGCTCTTGCAAGGATGCGAAGAGATGGTCCGCAAGAGCGGCGCGCCGCTGCGCCATGCCAGGTAGGTGCTTCTCTTGCTCGACACCGAAAAGGTCGGGCGCATGCAGCGCGATTGCTGACGGAACACTCCTGCCACTTTCTCGTACCTGGACGTCCACAAGCAGTTTGCGAAGTGCCAGCCACTGCTCGTTCCCGACTGCCGCAATACCTCCAGCGTACATGAGTCGAAGAGCTGGGTATCGTTGAAGGTGGTGCCACAAATCAATGTATGCCCCTCTTGGCTCAACCGGATTCGCCACCCGCTCCATTACGCGCCTCCAGAGGTCCGCGTGCGAGGAAGGCGCCCACCGATTGCCAACCGCGAACATGGCGACGAGTGGTGCGGCGCTCGCCTCAAACTGAGCGACTCGCTCCCGAAGGGCATCTCCGCTCCACTGAGTCTCTAGATTCTGGCTATCGAGCAGCGTTCGGAGTTTACCCGCTTCACCATTGACTCGATCGTCAATCTCGATGCGCTTTGAGTCATCGAGGAGTGACTGCTTGAAGGCACTGATCTCTCCGCTAGCTCGCTCGACGGCCTGCAGAATCGGCTTGAGTGCGTTCTCAAGTGATCGGGCGAGCGCCTTGCGCGACTCTGTTCGATTCGCGTCATGAGGATCCAGCGAATACTTCAATACGCGCCGCATCTTCAGATCGAAAGGCAGCGCCTCCGGACCACCGAAGGCGATGTTCACTACCAAGACCACCCGCTCTTCGCTAAGCGCTCGCAGTGCGTATCCAAGTTCGAGTAAGACGTTGGGATTTGGCGTAGGTCGGCCGCCTGCGGTCGAGCCGATGATCGTCACGTCAGCTACAAAGGCAGCGGCGGTCTCGATCTTCTCGAAGATGGCAGTGTGAATCTCTGGAGAACCTGGAAGCCCTAGGGTGTCGCGCTCTATAACCGGCTCAATCCGAAGAGACTCGTCGGCTCGTAGAGACTTCGCTGCGAGCTTGAGTGCCTCCTCGATAAGCCCCCGATTGGTCGCATTTGGCAGATCACTCTGCCAAGAGTAGAAGACTGTCGCGCTCAGGGCAGAACCTCGATCGCTCAACGAGCAAGGAGAAGCTTGACGCGACGAGCCAACATCACACTCAGGGCACCAGTCGCCAACAGAGCCGCGTCGCATGGCTCGGGGGCAGGCACGACCGCAACCGAGAACGGTTCGACCAGCGAGCCGCCCAGGGAGACTAGCGTCTGTCGGCCACTCAGCGGGTCAATCTGGATCAGTGCGTGGTCACCGGGGACAGTTACCAAGATATTGCCAGCGTTGTCGACGGCGATGCCTTCGAGGTCAAAGCTTAGGAAGCCGCCAGACGAGATCAGGGATTGCTGTCCGCTGACTCTATCAATCCGAATCACCGAACCGCCGCCTCCTTCGACAAACATCACGACGTTCCCGTTGGAATCTAACGCGAGGGCAGACAGGCTGGTCGACGGCAGATAACCACCCTCACTAAGCACCGATTGAGCACCGCCTGCAGTGTCGACGCGTATCACTGCGTTGGTCTGAGGACCGCGTCCCACGAAGATTTGCCCGCTTCCGTCGGTGACGCCGTACGCTGGAAAGGTCAGTCCCTGCGCGACAACAGACTGTGCGCCTGACGAAAGATTCACTCGAATAATCTCGCCTCCGTCGAACATCGTCACCAGCGCGGTTCCGTCCCTGTCGAGGGTGATGCCGACCGGATGGTCGAAGAAACCACCCGATGCCAACGTTGTCTGCGCGCCAGTCGACGGATCGACGGACACGATCGCGCCCGTCCCGTCCACGCCGGTATCGGCCACCAGGACTTCACCTCCGGGCCCGATGCTGATGGCAGAGGGGGTTACCAGACTGCCGCCGGACGAGATCAAGTCTTGCTCACCGGAAGCCGGGTCCACTCGGATGATGGATTTCGTCGTCATATCACTTACGACGATGTCGCCAACGCGGAGACTCGCGGCCCTTGCGTCCGAGACCCCTAGGCTCAGCAACACAACAAGAAGGGCCGAAGCGATCGCAGCCCTGATACCGCTCGTGCACCGTTGCATCCTGGCTGCCTCCGACTCCACTCGGCGCCCCCGTCGCGACGAGGATACACCCTCGCGGCGGTCGAAGGTGCTCAATGCGCGCGAAGGTGTTCACCCTCCGAGGTGAGCATCTTCGGGTGGCCAGCACGGCGACATCACGATGCTCCTAGCGCTAGCGGTAGTGGCCGCGCCGGAACGCTAAACTTTGTATCGAATGGCCCGACCGTGCTCGATATGCACCAGCTCAGCTCGGGAGGCGATTGAGGGCGAAATGCTCGCTGGCACACCGAACCGGCGCGTTGCGGCGCAGCACGGTGTGACCGAGCAGAGCGTCCGGCGGCACGGCGAGCACCACCTGCGCAGCGCGCTCGAGCTCGCACAGAAGCAGCAGGAGCTCGACCACAACGCAAGCCTCCTCGATCAGCTTCGCATCGTGCATCGGAGGGTCGGCAGGGTTCTCGACGGGGCAGAGCGAGCCGGCGACGGGCGGCTCGTGATCGCAGCCGCGCGCGAGGTTCGCGCATGCATCGAGTCGCTAGGGAAGTGGAGCGGCGAGCTGCGCGAGCAGCACGAGCATGTCGTGCGCGCGGAGCCGTTCGATCCCGAGACGGCAGCGGAGATCCGTCGAGTGCTCGCCGAGCTGCAGGCCTCGGCGCACCTGCGGACACGCGACATCCAGTCGTCGCCGTTCGTTCATGAGGGGCGCGACGCGGGGCCACGGGCGTTGCTCCCGTCGGGGAATGACGGATAGGCGCCCCGATACGTCTACACGGACCGGTGTAAGCACATTGACGTGCGCTCGTGCATTTGCTCTATTTTGCTCGGCTGAGGTGCTGACCCGCCCGGCGGGAACAGTGGCACCGACCTGGCTGCCTCGGCCCCTGCAGGTCGACTCCAAACTGTGCGCGAAGCCGGGAATCGCGCGGGAGTCGACATGGACTTTTCGCTCGAGCTCGCCGCTCATGCGGTTGGCCTTCCAGCTTCCCGTCTGTCCACCTGGCGCCGCAGTGGCCTCGTAGTACCAAGCAGCGCGACCTCAAGCGGTTCTCGCTACGAGTTTCCGGATATCGTCGCGCTCGCCGTTCTAGGCGCGCTGCGCCGCAACCACTCCCTGCAGCAGATCAGGCCTGCGTGGTCGGCCATTCTCCGCGAGGTTCGCCGCGCCTGCCTCTCAGAGCAGCCCGATGGCAGGGTGCTTATCGTTCGCGCCGATGACGCACTGCTAGTCCCAGCTGAAGATCCCCGGCTGCGAAGCTGTGACCGCATGCTGGCGACGATCGATATGGCGCACGTCGTTGCGGCCATCGTCGAGCGCCTCTCCGGAGGCCGATGATGACCGGCGAGCTGCCCGACGAACACGTGTCGAATCTTCCAGTGCCGGTGCGCGGTGGCCAGCTCGTCTCGTGGAATGAACTAAGCGTTACGGAAGCCGCGCTCGTCTACGCGACTCGCCTGCAGCTCAGTGTTCTTCCCGTCCGAGAGGACAAGACCCCGGCAACACCGAACGGTGTCAACGACGCGACGGCGGATCCGCTCCGTGTGCGCCAACTGTTCGGAAACACTTCGCGCGCTGGCGTGGCAATTGCGGGATCGGCCCGCTTGTTCGTGCTCGACGTCGATCTCCAGCATGGAGGTATTGAAGCGCTCACGACTCTCACCGCAACGTTTGGCGCGCTGCCGCCAACGTGGACAGTCGAGACGCCGCAAGGTGGACGCCACTACTACTTTGCGTCGAAGCGAGCCGTCGGGTGTTCACGCGGGAAGCTGCCGCACGGGCTTGACCTACGCGGAGTCGGCGGGTACGCAGTCGCGGTACCGTCGACCACTCGCTGGGGCACGTACAGGTGGAGCGCTGGCTGCTCGCCGGGCGAGGTCGAGCTCGCCGAAGCGCCCGACTGGCTCATGTCAGCGATTCTCGGCTCGGAATCACTCACTAACGACGGTGGCGCGTCGGGCGCTCTCGAGCTGCTCGAAGGGCAGCGGAACATTGGGCTCACAAGCATTGCCGGCCATCTGCGCCGGTGTGGCCTCAACCGAGCTGCGATAGCGGCGGCCCTTCACGAGTCCAATGCGGAACGGTGTCGGCCCCCGCTCGCGCGGCGCGAGGTGGACAAGATCGCGAAGAGTGTCGCTGGTTACCTGTCCACATTCGACGCTGCGTCGCCGCCGCGGAGCATTCATAGCGTCGCCTTCTCGGCCATCGAGCCTGAGCCGGTGAAGTGGCTCTGGCGTCACCGAATCCCTCTGGGGAAGTTAACGGTGATCGACGGCGACCCAGGACTCGGCAAGAGCGCGCTGACAGTGGACATCGCAGCACGCGTGAGCACCGGCCTCGTCATGCCGGACGGCACACCCGGGATCCATGGGAGAGTCGTGTTTGTGACGTTCGAGGATGACTGCGCTGCCACCGTCCGGCCGCGCCTCGACGCGGCGGGCGCAGACGTCTCGCGAGTGTTCACGTTGCCCGTGGTGGAAGGTGAGCGCCTTCTCGCTGTCCCTGATGACCTAGGTGCGATCGAGCAAGAGGTGGTCGCTCGCGAGGCGGTCCTTCTCTTCATCGATCCGCTGATGGCTGCGCTGGGGGCGGCAGTCGACAGCCACCGTGACCAGTCGGTTCGCCGTGCTCTGGCGCCTCTAGCTGGACTTGCCCAACGGACCGGAGCCGCCGTCGTCGTGGTCCGCCACCTGAACAAGGGCCAGAGCACGACCGCGCTCCACCGCGGCGGCGGTTCGATCGGCATCGCTGGTGCCGCTCGGGCAGTCCTTCTGGTCGCCCGCGATCCGGGTGAGCCCAACCGCCGTGTTCTCGCGACGACAAAGTCAAACCTGGGGCCAGTCTCGGACTCGCTGACGTTCGAGACCGTCGAAGCTCCGAATGGTGCCGTCATGATCGAGTGGACGGGAATGAGCACCCAGACCGCCGACGAGCTCGTCGCAGCCGCGGCAGCAGGTGAGGACCGCGGCGCGGTAGAGGAAGCCGCCGAGTTCCTCAGCGTCGAGCTTGCGCAAGGCCCCGTACCTGCTGCGGACATGAGGTCGCGCGCCACGCGCTCGGGAATTTCCTGGGCGAGCATTCGGCGAGCCGCGGAGCGCCTCAGCGTCGCCAAGAAGAAGTCGGCCTTCGACGGCGGATGGGAGTGGAGCCTCAGCAGCTCTGAAGATGCTCACTTTCACGACCAAGAAGCTCACCACGGAGCGGTGAGCTCCTTGGGGGCTGCTGAGCACCTTCGTGACGGCGAGGGCGAGCAATGAGGGCTCTCGAGGAGATTGAGTCGGGGAGCAGGCGGCCGCTTCGCGCAGTTGGGTGGGTCGCGACGCGCCTTGGGGTGTCGCGCTGGCAGGTCTACGAGATGGTGAAGCGCGGCGAGGTGCCGCACGTGAAGCTCGGTCGTCTCATCCGCTTCGACGAGGAGGCCATCGAGGCGTTCATCCGCGACGGCGGAACCGGAGCCGACGAGCGAGCCGCCCCGAACGCGGGACTCCGGCTCTCCCGTCGGTGATCATGGTCATGATTTACTTGCAAGTCAAATCAAGATGACAGATACTTTGCTGTTGGCCACGCACACGAGAACCTGGGGCGGAAGGCGCCGTGGCGCGGGACGAAAGCCGGGACCACCGGCGGCGGTACGCCGACACCGCGTCGTCGTGATGCTCACGCGCTCGGAGCTCGACTGGCTCCGCCGTGCGGCGAGCGCAGCGGGCGTCCCGCTCGGCACGCTCGCGCACCGCGTTCTCTCCACGTGGCTCAACCGGAGGGCATGACGATGGCGAAGACGAGGCGTCGCGGGCACGTGGAGCGAATCGGCGCTGATCGCTGGCGGATTCGCTGGTACGTCGGCCGCGGAGTCGACGGCAGGCGCCTGTATCAGCGCCGCACGCTGACGGGCACGAAGCAGGCAGCGGAGCGCGAGCTGGCCGAGGCACTCAAGCGCGCCGAGGGCGGCTTCATTGAGAGCGATCGAACCGTCGCGACGCTCGTCGCGGAGTGGCTCAAGAGCAAGGAGACCTCGCGCAAGGTCAGAGCCCGCACGGCTCGCGGACTACCGCTACCAGGCCGACAAGTACGTCCTGCCGTTCGTCGGGCACGTTGAGCTGCGCCGGCTGCGCTTCGACCACGTTCAGGCGCTCGTGAACTCGCTCGCAGGCGAGGGCAAAGCGAGCGAGACCGTCCGCAAGGCGTACCGCGTGCTGCACGGCGCCCTCGCCTACGGCGTCCGCCTTCGCCTCCTGCCGCACAATCCTGCGCTCGGCGTCGAGCTTCCGCTCCGCGACCAGCGCGAAATGCGTGCGCTCAGCCCTGAGGACGCGCGCGCGTTCATGAAGGCGATCGCCGGCAGCAGACACGAGGCGCTCTTCGCGTTCCTGCTGGGCACCGGGTGCCGGCCGTCCGAGGCGTTCGCGCTGGCGTGGCGCGACCTGGACCTGGAGCGCGCGACGGTCACGATCTGGCGCAGCGTCGAGCGCCTTGGCACCGAGCTGCGAATCGTCGAAGGGACGAAGACCGAGAAGAGCCGCCGCACGCTGCAGCTCTCGGCCTCGCTCGTCGACCTCCTGCGCTCGCACAGGGCGCGCCAGGCGCAGGAAATCCTCGAAGCCGGCTCGAACTACGACCGCGCCGCGGATCTCGTGTTCTCGAACGACGTGGGCGGTCTGCTCGACTCTCGGAACGTGGTGAACCGCTACTTCAAGCCTGCCCTCGCGGCCGCGAAGCTGTCTCCCGCGATCCGCCTGTACGACCTGCGGCACTCCCACGCGACGCTGCTGCTGCACGAGGGCGTGAACGTGAAGGCCGTTTCGGCTCGCCTCGGGCACGCGTCGGCCGCGATGACGCTCGACCGCTACGCGCACGCACTGCCGGCCGCGGAAGCTCAGGCCGTCGCCGCACTCGACGCCGTGTTGAGCGGGTAGCGGGTTCGAGTTCTGCCACGTTGGCACCACACTGGCACCACGAAGCGATCGCCCGATCGCGCAAGTCCCTTCGGGGCGGTCGGATTTGAACCGACGACCTTCTGCTCCCAAAGCAGACGCGCTACCAAGCTGCGCTACGCCCCGGTGTCGCGCAGGCTAGCGAGGAAATCGGGCGCGAGCACCTCGCGCGAGCGCGGCTGCGACGAACGCACCGAAGGGGAGCGCGCCGGCCGAGGGCTCGGGGACGGCGGTCCACGTTCCCGGCAGGCTCGTGTTGCTCGCCAGGCGGTTGCCTTGCGAGAAGTCCGTGGCCTGGTCGATCTGGTCGGCGGTGCCGTTGGCGAAGCTGCCCATGATCTCGCCGGACGAGTCGGAGAAGTCGATGCTCCAGCTGACGATGCGCCCGGCCGCGTCGGTGCTCACCCTCGGCAAATCGGAGGTCGAGTTCGCGCTTGCGAACGTCTTCAGGCCGTCCGAGAAGCTCCAGTCACTCAGCGTGAGGACCGCGTTCACGAGGTCCGGCATTGCCGTCATAGCGGTAGACCGCGTCGCTCCTCGCGACGGGGGCGGCGGCGAGGCAGCCGAAGGCGAGCGTGAGTGCGAGTCTGCGCGGCACGCGGCGATGCTACACCCGCTCGTCGTGCAGAATCTCGCGCAGGATGGGCGCGACCTGCCGGATCGCGGCGCCGCGGTGACTGATGGCGGCTTTCTCGTCCTGCGTGAGCTCGGCCATGGTGCGGCCCGGGCACACGTCGGGCAGGAACACCGGGTCGTAGCCGAACCCGCCGGCGCCGCGCGGCGCGAGCGCGATGTGGCCGGCGCATTCGCCGCGCGCGGTGGCGGCGATCTCGCCCGCGGGCGTGGCGACGGCGACGGTGCACACGAAGCGCGCCGTGCGGTCGTCGGCGCGCTCGAGCTCGCGCAAGAGCTTGTCCAGATTCGCGCGGTCGTCGCCGTGCCCGCCCGCGAAGCGCGCGGAGAGCACGCCCGGTCGGCCGCCGAGCGCGTCGCATTCGAGGCCCGAGTCCTCGCCGAGCGCCAGCACGCCCGCGTTCCGCGCCGCGTGGAGCGCCTTCGCGCGCGCGTTCGCTTCGAACGTGGCGCCGGTCTCTTCGAGCTCGCCCACGAGCGGGTGCTGCGCCAGCGTCTCGAGCACCAGGTGTGGAATCGCGAGCAGCGCGCGCAGCTCGCGCAGCTTGGCCTCGTTGCGCGTCGCGACGAGGAGCCGGCTCAACGGCCGAGGGCGCGGGCCTGGTGCGCGGCGAGCTGCGTGATGCCGGACTCGGCCAGGTCGAGCATGCGGTTCAGGATGGCGCGGTCGAACGTGCCGCCCTCGCCCGTGCCCTGCACTTCGACGAGCCGCCCCGAGCCCGTGCGCACCACGTTCATGTCGACCTCGGCGCGCGAGTCCTCCGCGTAGGGCAGATCGAGCAGGATCTCGCCGTCGACCACGCCGACCGAGACGGCCGCCACCGTATCGTGTAGGGGACTCTTCTTCAGCAGGCCGACCTCGACGAGCCGCGCGCACGCGGCCGCCAGCGCCACGTAGCCGCCCGTGACCGCCGCCGTGCGCGTGCCGCCGTCGGCCTGCAGCACGTCGCAGTCGATCACGAGCGCGCGCTCGCCGAGCTGCGTCAGGTCGATCACCGCGCGCAGCGAGCGGCCGATCAGCCGCTGGATCTCCTGCGTGCGGCCCGACAGCTTGCCCTTCTGCGCCTCGCGCTCGCTGCGCGTGTCGGTCGAGCCGGGCAGCATGCTGTACTCGGCCGTGACCCAGCCGCGGCCCGAGCCGCGCAGCCACGCGGGCACGGACTTCTCGAGCGTCGCGGTGCACAGCACCATCGTGCGGCCCGTGCGGATCAGCGCCGAGCCGGTCGGGTTCTCGACGAAGCCGACCTGGATGTCGACCTCGCGCAGCTCGTCGGGTGCGCGGCCATCGGAGCGCTTCACTTCGGCACGTC
>Ga0335076_10005013_pt1 | contig 13414 bp, 16 predicted proteins | sample Lox_Sample_25_FD_206717 | JGI IMG/M metagenome (GOLD analysis project Ga0335076, IMG submission 206717) | Soil microbial communities from Loxahatchee National Wildlife Refuge, Florida, United States - Lox_Sample_2.5 | ecosystem: Environmental > Terrestrial > Soil > Wetlands | place: USA... | reverse complement strand
CAACGTTTAATATTGTTTGTGAGCAATGTGGACGGGGGTTTATTGGCGAGAAGGAAGCTATTAAGCATGCGGAGGCAACGGGACACACTGCATTTGGACAGATACCTGCTGAGGAGGATGGTTAGGCACTGGATTCCCTTCTTGAAATGTTGCATGGAAAGAGGATTTGTTTTGACATTGCAAACGTGACTGCGCTGTGTTCGTGTGGTAGATGTTATCCTAAATCCATCATTGCCCCTTTAACCTCCCCCCGATCGGTACTCAAACCAATCGCTGCCTCCGCATCTTTCTGCGTATAAAGCCCCTGATCAAGCTGCTTTAACCTACCATCAGGCCCAAACTCACTAGTATGTCGACCTCCGTTTGTGAACCTTTGAGCCGCGATGTTTGGTGAGCGTGATCTCATCGACAAACCACCGCGCACACTCCAGGCAATAATGCACTCCCAAGCCCGGCTTATCCTCGTCGATCACGGTATTTTGCAACAGAGTTTTCGTCTTTTGAGAAAGGTCGGCATGGATTTGGTCGATGTCTCTGCCGTAGTTGCGGGTTCTGTGGAGGGGGTGGTTGCCGTTTGAATGTTTCCGCCGTTTTTTGGCTTGTGGTTGGCCCATCGTTGAAGCAACGAGGAAAATTTTCGGCCTGCAGAACAGAGCCGCTATGGGCGGTTGTGATTGAAATTACGGATGACTTGGCTCGTCGTCGATCGTGGTGGAGTCGTGGTTGACAAGAGCGATCCGGCCGAGACAGATGACGGTTGTCCCATCACCAGATTTACTCCCGACATAGCCCTCTCTCGTCTCCCCATCTATCCCACCATGCCCTGGACCTCGACCTCGACGTTCGTCCCCTTCTTCCTCCAAAGCCTTCCGAGTCCCCTTGCTCCGATACCCACGTCCAAAACAGTCTCAGAGTCCGTGGGGGACATCACCAACCGCGCCCACCACAGAATAGCCATAAACTTCAGCAAAAGGGTGTCTCTCAGCACGCTTCTACGCAGTTATGAGAAAACGGTCCTTTATCAAGGCGCAATATACGTCTCCGAAGGCGATTACGTACAAGGATATTTATACCTTTACATGTTTGCCGAGTATGAACATTCCTTTCGTTTTCCGAGGGGCCATTTAGTAATGTAGATTTGCCATAACGTGGATTAAGCAACACCCAGACTGGAAACAACCACAATACCAATCTCAAATAAAACACGTTCAAGATGTACGTTCCACATCAGAGGCGGCTTCTGACAGAAAGTTGTGTTCGTCCGTAGTGCTTGGAATATTACAAGAGTTGAAACCCCAGATCACAGAAGCTCACGAGCGATATCGAATACAGCAGGAACGCCTGTCAAAGATCCGTTCGCAGCAGGGGAAATCCGCAGGACCACCAGCTCCACCAGCAACCTTTAAAGCTGCACAGGAAAAGCAACTCAAATTCCAGGAGACTCGAGGAAGTCAGGTTGAATTTCGAGAAGAATTAAATGGAGCCGTCCAAGAGCCGTGGGATTTACTTAAGCAGATGCAGGGGATCAAATTTGTCAGTGGACTGCCGCAGGTTCATGAACAATCACCCCCGCCGCCACGAACAAAGGTGGAGTTTCGGTATCCTACTATTTTACCTGTACAATGGTACCGCCACCTGCCAATCGACGATCCTCATCTAATGGTAGTGAACAACCGCAGGAGAGTTTGACACCACCTGCGATACCATCGAAAGCTACCGGTCCTCCGCCTGCCTTGGGACCAGCTCCTACTCTACCACCGCCGCCACAAATACCAGGGCCTCCAGAAGTGACAAAACTCCCGACACCAGCGCCGACCCCTCCCCCGCCATCCTCCCAAGATACTGAATCCCGACAATTCGCAATCGGCTGTAGACCCACCGTCCCCTGCAAAAGAGGTATTCTAATGCAGTGAAGCATACCTTGAAAATGGACAAGAATTACGGAGTGTATTTATCCCTGCCTCCCTACGAGAACGCTTCCTTACAATTGCCGAATCAAATACCCAGCGAAATCTCGAAACCTGCGGAATTCTCTGTGGTGTCCTGGTGCCAACCCCCCTGTCCCCCGTTCTCCTTAGTGTGGGGACTGACGGGTCAGCGTAACAATGCATTTATCATAGTATACCTCGTTATCCCCCCACAGATAGCGACGTCAGATTCCTGCCAGACAACGGATGAAGAGGCTCTTTTCGATTTCCAGGATAAACATTCACTGTTGACGTTGGGATGGATTCATACACATCCGACCCAAACCTGTTTTATGAGCAGTGTGGATTTACATACGCAGGTGGGCTATCAGCTAATGTTACCTGAAGCCATCGCCATCGTTTGCGCTCCCTCGAAACAACCATCGTACTTTCCTCCCTTCCCCCGATAACATTCGTCTGCAATGTACCAAGTGATTGACTCGTGACTAGTTGGGGAGTATATCGGTTGACGAATCCGCCAGGTGTGAAAACTATCACAGATTGTAAGGAAAAGAGTGTATTTCATCCTCATCCGATTCCCGGAAATGAGATTTATCGAGATTGTTGGAGGAGCACGTCGGACGGGCATGTTCGAGAAATGCCTGGTGCAAGACTGGAAATTGTGGACTTGCGAAAGTAGGGCAACTGAAATTAGCCATTGTGTATTTGTACATTATGGGCTTGCATAGCAGCGGGGGGTTGTGGGTTTGGTCAAGGGGAACTGAAGGTGCTGCATTTTGATGAAAATAGAGCTTCTTAAATGTTCGGTTATGTGTTTGGCTCCCCCCTTTTCCAGTTGCACGGTACTATTCAGTTATAGTTGCAACCGCGGTAATACCAGTTGCGGGGTTGCAAGCAATCGCGGCTTAATGTTCGAAACACGAGACTTCTTAAGCAACTAGCGTTGTGCAAAGCGCAGAGTAATTTTATGCCAGTCTTTGGTCAATTTCACGCGTATTCCAAGGCCCACAAACTTGGCACAAAGCCCCAATCTCTTTTGAGGTTTGACCAGTGCAGGGCGAGATAATTAACGTGACAAATTGTGTCGCGTTCTCCACTGAATCGACAGTCGTTCCGGCCTCTCTCGACCAAAGCCTGTTCGCCCTTTGCCACGTTGGGTGCAGCCACATCACCGAGACAAAGGCCAACCGTGGGAAAAGGACGAGGATGTCGGAGGTCGTTCTTGACGCAGACGTCTTCCACCGACGTGCCCGCAGGCTCCTCGCCTTCTGGAAGGTAATCAGCCAGACGCTCGCCCCTGTGCAGGCGCGCGATGATTCTGCGCTCCCGCTTGCATCTGCGAGTCATACATAGCAATGCTGATGTGATGCTGTAGAAGAACAAAGATGACTCATCGCTGTTTTCAGGCGTCAACTCTATCCTCGTTGTCGTGGGCGCCTCCGACGAAGACAATCCCTATCAAAAGTCGACCGCTTTACACGTCTCTCCCCGCCCTTCCCATGGCCGAAAGAAAAACATGTATTAACGTGACTAGTCCTGGCTCTTTGGCTATGAATTTCCTGGGATGATAATGCTTCTTACCCCCGACAAAATCTGTTTTGCTACAAGCCAGGCAAAAGGTTAACAGCCCTCACGGTGAGCAGCTGACAGAAGCCAAACATCTCGAGACACTGTCGACACGAGATGGTGTCGCCCTTGAAATCTTCAAACGTACAAAGGATGAAGAGAATAATAGAAAAACATTCCGTGATATCATCGCAGCCATGAAATCGGCAGGCGTATCCCCCCCGGCTCTCCGCACCGGCCGCTCATGCGTTAGACGAAAGTAGGAATTTTCGCAAAGGACAAGTTCCCGGGGAAATTCATTACACAGTGGGAGGAAATTTATAACCCTGTGAAAAACGTTTTTGAAGAAATTGATGTTTCACCCGGCGTCGCCATGGTCATGTCCGTCAAGGACGACGAGGAGCAGGTTCCAACTCCTGCCATCTTCTAACACCTTATCGTTTTTGGGGCATTGGGGCTGATGTGTTAAGAAATCGATTCAAACGGCATGCAAGACGAGTTTGGCGTTGTTGACGCGGTGTTTTGAGGAGGAGATGGGAGATGCGATTGAGAATGAACGGAAGATTACGCATACCAAACTTGCGGAGAAAGTGGAAGCAAAGCTCGATGATCAGAAATTCCTCAAATCACAGAAACTTGGTGCCGATGTACGGTCCCCTCCCCGTCTCCCTGCCTTCACCCACTTTCAATGTTTCGCGATGGTTCCCTTCTCTGACATTCGCAGTTTGACCCGGACCAACTCGAATGGGCCTACAACCCCATCATCCAAAGCGGCGGAAGCTATGACCTTCGTCCCTCCGCCCTCTCCGACACAAACTATCTCCACGGTGGCGTCGTCATCGCGTCGCTCGGCGTCCGATATAAATCCTACTGCTCCAACATCGGACGGACATACCTCTTCGACCCAACCCCATCGCAAGAAAAATACTACAACTTCCTCGTGCAATTACAAAAGAAGGTGCTTGAATCCGTCAAGGACGGCGCGGTGATTAGGGATATTTATGCGAATGCATTGGGGCAAGTAAGGGCCAAGTTTCCGGAGCTAGAGGGGCATTTTGTGAAGAATTTGGGCAGTGGGATAGGGATTGAGTTCCGGGATTCGGCGACCTTGCTGAGTGCGAAGAATACTCGCGTATTACGTGCAGGTATGAGTCTGAACATCAGCATCGGTTTTCAAAATCTCGATAACCCAGCCGGAAAATCCCCAAAGGAAGCCAAATACTCGTTGTTATTGATCGATACTGTGATCGTCACGCCGGACCAACCCATTGTTCTCACCGACTCGGCCAAAGACAAGAACGCCATTTCCTTTTACATCAAAGACTCCGACTCTGACGCAGCGCCAAAAAAAGCCCCTCCAAGTCGCTCTGAAAAACGCGGTGAAGCAAAAACTACCGCCCGTGACAGGACGCGAGGCCAGGGCAAGGACGTCGATGATTCTGACGAACAACGTCGACGGGAACATCAAAAAGAACTCCACGCCCAAAAACAAGCCGAAGGACTTGCGCGGTTTAAAGATGGTGGTGGTGATACCAATGGGGGAAAGGGTCCACAAGTCAAGAAATTCGAGTCTTATAAACGCGTCGATCAATTGCCTTCGACGGTCCGGGAATTGAGGATTGTGGTGGACACGAGGAATCAGACTATTATTGTGCCGATTTATGGGTTACCGGTGCCGTTTCATATTAATACGTTGAGGAATGCGAGTAAGAATGATGAGGGCGATTATGTTTATCTTCGTCTCAATTTCCTTACTCCGGGCCAAGGAATCGGAAAACAAGACGCATTAGTAGCGCCTCTATCTCCTTTATCTTTGGGATTTATGCTGACCTGTTCTTTTTTTGTGACAGCCTTTCGATGATCCCAATGCCAACTTTGTACGAAGTTTGACGTTCCGTAGTGCTGATTCCGCTCGGATGTCCGAAATCTTCCGCGCGATCCAAGACCTCAAAAAATCCGTCGTCAAACGCGATGCGGAGAAAAAGGAAATGGAAGATGTCGTCGAACAAGAATCTCTGCGTGAAATCCGCAACCGTCGCCCCCAACGACTCATGGACATCTACGCTCGTCCCTCCGCAGACAGTAGACGAGTCCCTGGCGAACTTGAGATCCATGAGAACGGTATTCGCTATCAAAGTCCGTTGCGGAGCGATTCCCGCATCGACCTTCTCTTCAATAATATTCGACATGTTTTCTTTCAGCCCAATGATTCAGAGTTGGTGACTCTTGTGCATGTGCATTTGAGGAGTCCGATTATGGTGGGCAAGAGGAAGACGAAGGATGTGCAGTTTTATCGGGAGGTTACGGATGCGGCTGTTGATGAGACGGGGAATCGGAAGAGGAAGTATCGGTACGGGGATGAAGATGAGCATGAGCAGGAGGCGGAGGAACGACGGAGGCGGGCGGCGATGAATAAGGAATTCAAGGAGTTCGCACAAAAGATCGCGGATGCTGTACAGGCCCCTCACTACTTCTTCGTTCCTTTTATTCCATCTCCTTTGTTCTTTTTGAGGTCTCTGTAACTGATTGCACAGAGTAATGGGGAGGTCCAAGTGGATATGCCATTCCGGAATCTCGGGTTTAATGGGGTTCATTCGCGGTCGAATGTTTTATTGCAGCCTACAACGGATTGTCTTGTTAGCTTGACGGAAACGCCGTTTTTGGTGATCACCCTCGCTGACGTCGAAATCGCCCATCTCGAACGCGTCCAGGTACTGAACATCTTGTCTGGCACGTTCCTCACGATTCTAGTTCGGGTTGAAAAATTTTGATCTCGTCTTGATTTTCAAGGATTTTCATCGTGCCCCGGTCCACATCAATTCCATCCCTATGGAACATCTCGATAACGTCAAATCCTGGCTTGAGTATCTTTCCTTCCCATCCCAAAGCCCTTCCTTTTTTGGAATCCTGGCTGATGATCGCAGCTCCTGTGACATTGCCTTTTCCGAGGGCCAACTCAATCTTAACTGGACCACAATCATGAAAACCGTCAACGACAACCCCGCAGAATTCTTCCGAGAAGGAGGCTGGTCATTCCTCGAAGTCGATTCCGACGCTAGCTCCGACGGAAGTGAGGAAGGCTCTGTCTTTGAGATGAGTGAGGATGGGTATGAGGAAGAGAGTGATGACGATGAAAGTGATTATGATGAGAATGCTTCGGATGATGAGGGGAGTGAGATGGACGAGGATGATAGTGGTGAGGATTGGTCGGAGATGGAGGAAGAGGGTACTAACCACCTGCTTTGCTTTTTTGGTGATGGGTGGCTAATTGTGTAATAGCGGCTCGATCTGATAAGAAGAAGGGTGATGAACGTCCTGCTAAACGAAGAAAGTAAGAAAATACGTTTCACTGAGAGGGTTTTTATATTCAATTTTCTTCTAAATTCTCTTTATACTCCGATATGCTCATCTTCCTCCACGTTCATTGGATTTCTTCACATTTTTACTTGGTATCTCATATCATAGTGTCTCCGTCGCCGCCATCCAATCCCAAGTTCAGATGAGGCAGAGTGAGATCTTGGGGGGTAACGCGCAGATCATGTAAAATTGTGGGACAGTGTGGGTTTCACGCGATGTTTCAGAAGGATCACCATCCCGTCAACTTTCTACGTGGAACCTTGTGACAGTGGGTTACCCAAATTCCGCTCCCGGCATTTCCGGTCTCCCGGTTACATCCCTCCCATCCCGTTATCCGAGATTTGCACAACGTTGCCCAGACCGCAAATGTTCAGACAGCAAGCCAACACAGACAATCCGGCCCCGCAATACACTCACCGCATTCAGTCTCCGAGGGCCACGTCGTCCATCACGCAATTCCATCCTCTAGGGAAAATGAGGCAGCTCGCTAACAAATTCGATGATTTCTTCATGCGTGTTCTTAAACCGTATCGTTCGCTGTTCCTTTTTTTGTGTTTTGTCTAAGCGGTTCTCTCAGATACTTGCCTGCTGTCGGTCGGTTTTTGATCGTCGCGACCTTCATTGAAGATGCGTGGCGAATTGTGTGGCAATATAGAGACCAAATCCATTACCTTGAGACCTATCGGAATTATTTTCCTTGGCCATTGGGTCATGTCTTTCTCATCGTCAACGTCTGCGTACGTCCCAATGCACACTCTCACCTTTGAGACTCGGGCGTTGATGAACCGCAGGCCATGGTTGCCGGGAGTCTTATGGTCATTTCGAGGAAGAAATCGGAAATCGGAGTTTGCTTGCTTCTAGCAGTGGTCATCAGTCAAGCACTGGGTTACGGTCTTATCTTGAACGTCAACTTCTTCTTCCGGTACCCGATCTTTCCCAGTTTGGTATGCCTCATCTAATCCCAAAAATTTCAGGAATCTCAGCGTCATCGGCGGATTATTCATGGTCATGTCTGACTCCTTTGCTCGTCGTAAACTTGCATTCGCTGGCCTCCCAGAACTCACTGATCCAACTCCAAAAACCAAAACATATCTTCAATTAGCCGGACGAATTCTGCTCATCTTGCTGTTCTTTGCCCTTGTTTTACGTCGTGGCACCTGGTCGTGGCCCCGTATCGGCCTAACACTCACAGGATTTTTGGCCTGTATGATGGTTGTCATTGGTTTCAAGGCCAAGTACTCTGCGGTCGTTCTCGTTGCCATTTTGAGTGTGTTCAATGTTTTGGTAAATAACTTTTGGGGCGTTGGCAATTCTCATCCTCATCGTGATTTCCTCCAGTATTCACACATCTCTTATCTTCATGTGTCTGACGGGATTTTCTAGGTATGACTTCTTCCAAACGCTCTCAATTATTGGAGGTCTGCTCTTGATTGTAAATATGGGTCCTGGAGGATTAAGCCTTGACGAAAAAAAACGGGAATAGACAGAAATATAAGTGGCTTGTGTGGATGTCGCGATCGGGTACGTGTAGGGACGTGAGCATACAAAATTCATGTTCGATTCCGTCTCGATGCTACACTCTGAAGATGTCGCAATCAAGTCAGATGAGACGAAAATGTCCGCAATTGTCACACCCCCTCCCTTTAGGGAAAATGTCGCAGGGTGAAGATTTTCGAATTCCCGCCTCAAGGACCATAATTTTGCGATACACCAACTATCCCTAACAATACAGCAGCCATACATAGCATAATATTTACACCAGATCCCCGACAGACATTCTATCTATACACTTCCAAAATAAATCCCTGTGAAGCCGCTTTCCTCTCATAAGCAAGGCACAGATGAATTACAACATATTCCCTCCGAACGACGCAGTTCCAAAATCCCATACCGTAGGACGATTCGAACTCCCAGCCCCCGGATCAAGATCAGAAAAAGGATTCAGATGGTCAAACACCACTCCTCCTTGTTGCGTGTTGGAAGAGGAATTTGCGCTCGAACTCGATAAATTGATATCCATGTTATCAAAGAATAAATCCCACTCAGACTAACCCCCAAGTCAGCGCAATCAAACTAAACGAAAGCATGTTATCTAAGGGAGGGAGGACGTACCAAGTTTGTTCCTTTCGGCCAAAATACGTCCCAATTGGGCTGTTCGGGTGACGAATCGGTCGTCGCGACACCTGGCATCCCCGCCCCCAGTAACATCGATGATGTCCGAAACAGATCACTCTGAAGTCCAGGATTCGTCAACGGATTCATATCAAACTGATTCGTTGTTCCAAAAAGCGGTTGTCCCGAATACTGTGGCGTCAATCCGATCGACGACGAACTCGCATCCATCAAAGGAGTAAAACTCAAGGTCCCACTGGCAGAAAACCCGGAATCCGCAGGAGCAGCGGCGGTGGGGAGGGCAGGCAAAGGACCGATGGTGGCTCCATTGGTCCTTAATGCGCCTTCGAGGATGGCTCTCTTTTCTAGGGCCTTACGGTGGAGGATACTGAAGACCTTGGACCCCTTTTCACCCAGTTTAGTCCAACCGGGCGAGGGTCCATGGCCAATTTTCAAGAATTCGGCGCGGACATTTTCAACTGCCTCCCAATCGTCCTGACAGCATGTCAGAGGCTCCAAATAACATCGCAGTGCAACAACAGTGCCGGCATGGAAAGCATGCAAGGCGCAAATCGCATTCCGCGAATATTCCCGATACTGCGGAGCATTTTGATATTCGTGGAATAATTTGAGGATTTGATGTGCCGCCTCGACACATTTTTCCCTCGACGGGATATACCGCGCATCCTGGAACGATCGGTACAAAAAGGGCCTATGGAGGATGAGTAGATTATGGTTCGCCAGGATATTCAATCCGATACGTTGTACGGCCAACCCCGCCGATGACGCCTGATGAACGGGGATAGATCCTTGAATGGCCTGGAACCGCAAACAATCCGGGATAGAATCATACTCTTGTCGGACCTTCCCATCCAATTTTAAAATTGTGTCGTACGACGGCGGTTTAATCCCAAAGAGCGAGGAAATGATTTTCCGTGTTATTCTTGAAAGCCTATACTTTGCTGTGGCGTATGTGGTGTCCGTGATGATATTGGCGTCGGGATACGAGGGAAGGACCTTGAGGCCTGGGAGGAGATCGGCATCGTTGAGGGGAGCAAGGGATTTGGTGTCGAATTGAGTATCTGAGATCATCATGGGACGGCCATAAGCAGCGGCGTTGAGACCGTCGATCATGACAAGGATGGACCATACTCGTCGGCGCAATTCAGTTTCGTAAGCGTCCAGTCCGAATTGTTCGCCGTCTCGGTGGAGACCCATGTTCAGTGCGATAGAAACAATCATCCTCGATGTCAGTGGGAAGATAAAAAATATCATGGTACCCAAAAAGTGGCCAGCCAATATTCGAGAAAGTCTGAAAGGCGATCGAAAATGTATGTAACACAAGGAGACCCTGACAATCAACACTATAAACGATAGAAATTGCTCTCACCTGTAAATTTTCTAACGTTGTATTCGTTAAGAATCCTCCGAGACAGAACGCCTGCATTGACGCATCCCGCCAGATAAGTGCCATCTCCTTCCGATCCGAAGCACCTTTGTGCAATACAATATTGTTCGTCTGCTCATTATCCTCCATATAAAGCGAAATCCCACAGGCCAACATAGCAAATAAAGTCCCTAGAAAGATAGGATCCGCCGCATTTGGCGCCTCATAAAAGTCCTGGAGATTGTTTAAAATAGTAGGACGATGAATACTGGGACACATCGACAGCATTGTTGTGAGGAACTTGTTCACGAGCATATCCATCTCCGTTCGAGATGGCAAGAGGGTGAGGAGATCGGAGATTGAGGGTGGTGCAGCGGCGAAAAAAGGGAACGACGAAGGACGATGAGGAGTCAGGGATTGTTGTGTGGAACCATGTTGATGATATGAGGAATAGATTGGATTCAAGGCCAATTTTATGTCGGCAATTTCATCGAGGATGGTGTTCCAACTATTGCCACCGGTATACGTCACTTTCCCATCCGAAACTTTCATATCGCCCATAGAAATGCGTAGGTCATCGATTGGCTTATCACTTGGTTCGGTCGACTCGACTTCTGGCGCGGGCTGCGCAGGGGACGCACGAGAAGACATCTCAGACGGATCGAGTGGGCGCTGTTCGGGGGATTGTGACGAATCCGTATTCGAGGGCGGGGAGTTCGTCGAATGCCGGACCTGTGCGGCCAAATCTGTGACCAGCGATTCCAATCGATGTATTCGCTGTTGCAGGAATTCTCTTGAGCCGGCTTTCGCAGAGGCACGAGGTTTTTGTTGCGTCGTAAGGGGTTCGGAGAATTTACACTGGTCGGCGTTGCCTCTTTGGACACATGCCAAGCAGGGGTCGTTACGATCACATCTTGCGCAAAGTCAGACCGCGGTTTCCATATTGAACGGATGACGTATGGCTCACCTGAGTTTGCGACGTCGACATTCTGTACAGGAGACGGGAATCCGGTTCCGTCTCTTGACTTGTCGAGCGATGTTTCCATCGCCGTGACTTGAAGTCGTGTTTTCGACCGAAATCGGTCGGTCAGGGCTCAGTCCTTCTGCGCCGTTCTCTGTCTTTACTACGTCTTCCATTCTGTTTCCCAAAACCCTTCACTTAATGCACGCTCACTGAGTATGCAATCTCCCTGTTGTCGAGGAGGTGGTCCCCAAGAGGCAAAAGACAAGACCCGACAATCTGTCCAAGACGAAAATGCCAAAGGACGGAGCCTGCTTAACTGTGAATGGTAGAAATGAAATTGATTTTAACGAGGGCCGACTGGAGCAGCGATGAGTCAGGACTGCGTGTTGTTGGGGTGGTTGGTGTTATGCTTCTTACAAATCCGCCTTGACCCGTTTCGGAGATAAGCGTTCTCCGTGAATTGACGCATCCAATCAATTCGAACGGGCAGTTTGACCCGTTCCCACAACCTTCCGGTTTTCAGATGAGACTTCGTCATCAGCACCAAAGCATGCGGTTTTCTCCCAATCATCGCCATCTCCACAGCAGATAAAGCGTAGGAACTGAACTTCCTATTCTATTCTTGGCGAAATACATTTCTTACAAATCGCTCATTGGCCATTATAGTTCACCCTTGCGACGCGTCATGCATCAGATCTAGACTTTATCAACCAATTGGAAAAGGACAAGGCATTGGATGTATCGACAGAGCAATGGATAAAAGCTTTCCAATTATTAAAGTCCTTGTCTTGTCCTTAAGCCACGTCCGGCCCGGGCATCAGAACCGGCTTTCCAGGATTTCATGCTTCAATTGACCTGAGATGGCAGCCAATCTCGCGAAAAGTACATAATATTTAGGTATCCCAGATGGTTATAAAGAGAAGCCGACCTTAGGGGGATACCTCTCTTCAGATACCATCTCAATGGTGCGTCTCTGGTGAGACAGGTCCAAGAATTTTTAATGCCGAACGGATACTTGTTGCGAACTCCGTTTTGAATCCTATCGTCCCAAGTAGGTCTGAATAATTTTGTACGCGAGAGTCATCCGTTTTTTCTTGAGCGGGTAGCTCGATTTGAACGATCTCATAGCGCCTCTCCGAGCAGTTCACAGTGGCCGCTTTTGAGTGATCTGCTCTAATGATATAGGACATTTCGCTGCACATACTCAGGTGGATTCAAGAGATGAAATGTCGCCATGGAAAGGCAGATATGTCGCAATGTGCGACGAGACCTGACCAAGTGTCTCGATTTGATTTGGGCCAGTAGGGCTGCTCAAGCTTGTTGACAATTTGTCGTTGTATAATGTCCGTACCAACGGCAACGAAGAATAGCCCATTGAGTCAGATTTGCCCGCAGCTGGTAAAATTGTGGAATTCTCGTGGTCCATCCAACGTTTCGGGCATGCGTTCTCGGTTGGGACGTCGACTTCCTTGCATGGCTTTTATCCCATTGGCTTGAATATGTTCGTAGGCCTCCATGCTTTGCAGTGCTATTCGGGAGGCTGAACTAAACCAAGAAGCCATCAATAGCGAACATGGAGCAATACCGAGGTTATCAATTTCATTTTTTCGAGAAATTTATCAAATGGTGAATTTTGCTTCCGCCCTTCGGTGAACATAATTTTCACCCGAAGCAGTGTACTGTGAAACCTAGATGAACCTCGGAAACAAGGGACAAATGGACGAAAACACGTTTTTCCATAATGAGAGGCCGCTGGTCTTTCCAGCTCTCGTCCAGCTTCCAGTCAATATCTGTAAGAACCCTTCTTACTGTTTAACGACGAAAGTGATATTATGATGTCAAAAAACTCTGAAGTCGCAATTGAGTTGTGATCTTCTTGTGCTTCATGGATGTTTTCGGCTCGGTTCCTTCCCTTCAACCTCACTGTTCCCCCTTGATACATATTTCTGGCAATAAGACTCGCAGAGCACTGAATCTGGACAAGCAGTATCCACATATTCTTTGTCAGTGTTTAAGGACACAAAGGACCCCCCCCCTTTGTATTTTTTTATTTGTTTTTTTTTTAATCTCAGGTTAGACGAGGTGTACAACTTTAATCTT
>Ga0335076_10005012_pt1 | contig 13415 bp, 12 predicted proteins | sample Lox_Sample_25_FD_206717 | JGI IMG/M metagenome (GOLD analysis project Ga0335076, IMG submission 206717) | Soil microbial communities from Loxahatchee National Wildlife Refuge, Florida, United States - Lox_Sample_2.5 | ecosystem: Environmental > Terrestrial > Soil > Wetlands | place: USA... | reverse complement strand
GGCCATGGAGACCATCTCCGGCGTGGCGCGCCCCTCGTCCATGAGGCGGCCCAGGCGCAGCGACAGCTGCAGCTGCAGCGTGATCTCCGTCTGCATGTCGGCCAGCTTCTTCTGGATCAGCTGGTTCGCGGCGAGAGGCTTGCCGAACTGCTTGCGGTCGAGCGTGTATTGCCGCGCGGCGTGCCAGCAGAATTCCGCCGAGCCCATGGCGCCCCACGAGATGCCGAATCGCGCCTTGGTGAGGCAGCCGAACGGGCCCTTCAATCCCTTCACGTTCGGAAGCAGGTTCGCCTCGGGGCAGAACACCTCGTCCATCACGACTTCGCCCGTGGTCGAAGCGCGCAGGCTGAACTTGCCCTCGATCTTCGGCGCCGAGAGGCCCTTCATGCCCTTCTCGAGCACGTAGCCGCGAATCTCGCCCGCGTCGTCCTTGGCCCAGATCACGAAGATGTCCGCGATGGGCGCGTTCGTGATCCACATCTTGGCGCCCGAGAGCTTGTAGCCGCCTTCGGCCTTGCGCGCGCGAGTGACCATGCCGTTGGGATCCGACCCGACGCCGGGCTCCGTGAGCCCGAAGCAGCCCACGATCTCGCCCTTGGCGAGGCGAGGAAGCCAGCGTTCGCGCTGCTCTTCGGATCCATACGCGTGGATCGGGTGCATCACCAGCGACGACTGAACGCTCAGTGTCGAGCGATACGCCGAGTCCACCCGCTCGATCTCGCGGGCGATGAGCCCGTAGCTCACGTGGTTCACGCCGGCGCAGCCGTAGCCCTCGATGGTGGAGCCGAGGAAACCGAGCTCGCCCATCTCGGTGAGGATCGCGCGGTCGAACTTCTCGTGGCGGTTGGCCTCGAGGATGCGCGGCATGAGCTTCGCCTGCGCGTAGCCGCGCGCGCTGTCGCGCACCATGCGCTCGTCCTCGGTGAGCTGGTCCTCGAGGAGCAGGGGATCGTCCCACTTGAACGCGGGCTTCATGTCATTGGGCTTCACGACTTCGACTCCTCCTCGCTCATCTGCGATTGCAGGTAGTTCTCGAGCCCGACCTTCTTCACGAGGTCGAGCTGCGTCTCGATCCAGTCGATGTGCTCCTCGGTGTCCTCGAGGATGTCCTCGAGTATCTCGCGCGACACGTAGTCCTTCACCGACTCGCAGTGCGAAATCCCTTCCTTGAGCGTCTCCTGGGAGCCGCGCTCGAGCGCGAGGTCCGAGGAGAGCATCTCGGGCACGTTCTCGCCGATGCCGAGCTTGCCCAGGTCCTGCAGGTTGGGCAGGCCGTCGAGCACGAGGATGCGCTTGATGAGCGAATCCGCGTGCTTCATCTCCTCGATGGATTCCTGGTACTCGTGATGGCCCAGCTTTTCCAGCCCCCAATGCGATTGCATCCGTGCGTGCAGGAAATACTGGTTCACGGCGGTGAGCTCGCGCGTGAGCTGGCGATTGAGCAGCTGGATGACTTTCTTGTCGCCCTTCATTGTTTCGCCTCCCGGAGTGATGCCTCGATTTTACGCCGGGCCGCGATCCTTCCCCCGGCAAAGGCCGTTGCAATAGGAATCATTCTCACTTAGACTTGCTGCGCGCCCAGGAACAAGCCCGCCACAGGCGCCAGCCAGCGTCCGTCTCCGCCAGGGACCGCCAGCCACCCTTCCCCGACATCGAGGACGACAATGGCTGAACGACACCGCCTCACCCGCAAGCCGCTCTACGCGGCGCTCATCGCGGCGATCACGCCGGCCGCAACGCTCGCGCAAACGCCCCCGCTGCCCGAGCAGAAGCTTCCCGAAGTGAAGGTCACGACGCCCGCGGAGGACACGAGCTTCCTGCCGGACAAGTCCACCGTCGGCTCGAAGGGCGCGCCGGCGCAGATCCGCGACATCCCGCAGACCGTGACGGTGATCAACAGGGCCGTGATGGAATCGCAGGGCGCGATGACGCTCGCGGACGTGTTGCGAAACGTCCCCGGCATCACCATGGGAGCCGCCGAGGGCGGCACCATCGGCAACAACATCAACCTGCGCGGCTTCACGGCACGCACCGACGTTTACCTCGACGGCATGCGCGACCGGGGCCAATACTTCCGCGACATCTTCTCGCTGGAGTCCGTCGAGGTCCTCAAGGGCCCGTCGTCGATGCTTTTTGGACGGGGCTCCACGGGCGGCGTCATCAACCAGGTGAGCAAGGTCGCATCGAAGGTTCCCTACGACGACGTGTCGCTCACGCTGGGTACGGCTCCGACCTACCGCGTGACGGGCGACCTGAATTCTCCCATGTCCGATACGTCCGCCGTGCGCATCTCGCTCATGGGACAGGACGCGCATTCGACGCGCGACGTGATGGAGAACAAGGACTACGGTGCGGCGCCCACCGCGAGCTGGGGAATCGGGACGCCCACGCAGATCACGCTGAACGCGCTGCTCCAGCACAACGACGACATGGCCGACTACGGCCTGCCGCCGGTGAACGCGCATCCCGCCCCGGTCGATCGCGATACGTTCTTCGGCCTCACGGACGATCGCACCATCCAGGATGTCGGACAGCTCGCCCTTCGCATCAAGCACAGGTTCGACAAGGGCCTCACGATCCGCAACCAGACGCAGTACATCAACTACAAGATCGACGCGCGCGAGACGGGCCCGAACAACCTGGGCACGTTGGTGAATGGCGTCTATACGCCGATCCCCAACGGCAACAACACGGGCAACACGACCAACGTGCCGGTCTCGCAGCTCTACGCCGGCATCGGCCCGCACGATCGCGTCATCAAGGACACGTCGTTCTACAACCAGACCGACGTCATCTCGGAGTTCATGACGGGCTCCATCGGGCACTCCCTCATCGGCGGCCTCGAGTTCGGGCGGGACACCTACAACAACCAGGCCTCGACGCGCAGCGATCCCACCATCCGCGTGGCGCCCGGCGTGACCAACGTCCTCTTCGTGATGCCCCTCGTGGACCCGAGCTACGCGCCGATGGCCTCCACCGTCGTGAGCGCGAAGGGCAACCTCGCGGACGCGACGGCCGATGCGATCGGTGTCTACGTGAACGACACGGCTTCGCTCACGAAGGACTGGAAGGTCGTGGCGGGCGTGCGCTGGGACCAATACAAGGCGAGCATCACCAACACGATCAGTGCGCCGCGATCGGCCAACCAGACCGTCGACTTCACGAGCGTTCGCGCCGGCATTCTCTACCAGCCGACCGATACTTCGTCGTACTACGCGTCCTACGGCACGTCGTTCAACCCGTCGCTCGAGACCCTCACGGTCACGAGCGGACAACAGGGCCTCGCCCCGGAAGAGAGCAAGACCTACGAGGTCGGTGCCAAGTGGGACCTCTACGACGGCAACCTCTCGCTCACCTCGGCGATCTTCAATACCGAGAAGGACAACGCCCGGTCGCAGATATCGACGGGCGTGTACGAACTGGCGGGCGACATCCGCGTGCGCGGCTTCGAAGCGGGCCTCGCGGGACGCATCACGCACGACTGGCAGGTCCTCGCCGGGTACACCTACCTCGACGCGAAGATCATCAAGGCCTCGGCGCTGGACAACACGCTGGGCAAGGTTCCGCTCAATACGCCGAAGAACAGCGCCACGCTCTGGACCACGTACAACATCACGCGCCAGTGGGAAGTGGGCGGCGGGTTCACCTACATGTCCGACCGATTCGCCAACAATACGGATATCGTGTCGGTGCCCGACTACCTGCGCTTCGACGCGACGATCGCGTATCACCAGCCCGGCTACGACATTCGCCTGAACCTGCTGAACCTGGCCAACCGCCTCAACTACGACCTGCTGATCCCGTCGGACGGCGGGCGTTCCGTGCCGGGCGCCGATCGTTCGGCGTTGCTCACGTACACGTACAGGTTCTAGAGAGAGGAACCATGCTGCTGCGCATCCCCGGCGTGCTGACCGCGGACCAGGTCCGGTCCGCGAACGAGCGTCTCGCGGGCGCCGGGAGCGCGTGGGTCGATGGCCGCGTCACGGCGGGGCACCAGGGGGCGCAGGTGAAGCACAACCTGCAGATCGACGAGGCGTCGCCCATCGCGAGGGAGCTGGGCGCGATGATCCTCTCCGCGCTCGAGCGCAATCCGCTCTTCATCAGCGGCGCGCTCCCGGCGAAGGTCTATCCGCCGATGTTCAACCGCTACGACGGCGAGAGCGCCATGCGATTCGGCAGCCACGTCGACGGCTCGGTGCGCCTCATGCCGGGCAGCGGCGCCAAGATCCGCACCGATGTTTCGGCCACGCTTTTTCTCTCGGCGCCCGAAAGCTATGACGGCGGCGAGCTCCTGGTCGAGGACACGTACGGCCCGCAGCAGGTGAAGCTGCCGGCGGGCGACCTGGTGCTCTATCCGGGAACCAGCCTGCACCAGGTGGCGCCCGTCACGCGCGGCACCCGCGTGGCATCGTTCTTCTGGGTGCAAAGCATGGTGCGCGACGACGGGCAACGCGCACTGCTCTTCGACCTCGACATGTCGATCGTGCGCCTCACGCGCGATTCGCCGGGCCATCCTTCGCTCGTCTCGCTCACGGGGACATACCACAACCTGCTCAGGATGTGGGCCGAGACATGAGATTCAGGCCGTTCTTCGTCCAGGTTCACCTGTGGCTGGGACTCACGCTGGGCGTGCTGGGCGTCTTCATCGGATTGAGCGGCTCGGTGCTGGTGTTCGACCGCGAGGTGGACGGCCTGCTGAATGCGCAGCGATACCGCACCAGCGAGGGTCCGGGAGAGCTCGCCTATTCGGAGTACATCGCGCGCGCGGCAGCGGCGCTCGAGGGCAAGGCGCGCGCCATGATGATCCGCGCGCCCGAACGCGAGGGCGATCCCGTCGTCGTGATGGCGCGCGCGAAGGAGGAGGGGGGTGGCTTCGCCCGCGTGTACCTCGATCCTCCGACCGGGAGGGTGCTCGACATCTCCTTCGGGGGCGGCTTCCTGGGTTGGGTGCACAACTTTCACGAGAGTCTCACGCTGCGCGAGCTGCATGGGCGCGAGATCGTGGGCGCGGTAGGAATCGCCATGCTGATTTCCTCGCTCACCGGAATCTGTCTCTGGTGGCCCGGCCGCGCGCGCGTGCTGGGTTCGCTCGGCATGCGCCGCGGGCTGCCGCTCACGCGCAACCTGCATTACGTCGGCGGCTTCTACGGATTCATCGTGCTGGCGATGCTGTCCTTCACGGGGATCTTCATCGCCTACGGCGATGCAGGGCGCGCTGTGGTGTCGTACTTCGGGCCGCTGTCGCCACCCGCGCGCAACGTATCCGTCGAGGAGTCCGCTTCGGGCGGCAAGAAGATCTCGATCGACGATGCGGTCGCGGCCGCGAAGAAGGCCTATCCCGATGAGGCGGTATGGAGCGTGGGCCTTCCGGCCGGCCCCAAGGGAACCTATCGCGTGAACCTGAGCGAGCCGGGCGTCGATTCTCCGCAGCCGGCGCGCGGGACGGTGGTCTTCATCAATCCGAGGGACGGCAGCATCGTTCGCCGCGTGGACGCATCGACCCGCACGAAAGGCGACTCGTTCCTGGCGATGCAGCGCGCCATGCACGGCGGCGAGCCGTTCGGCTTCGTCGGCCGCCTGGCGATCTGCGTCGTGGGATTGCTGCCCGGCCTCTTCGTCGTGACCGGTTCGATCATGTGGCTGCGCAAGCGCCGCCCGCAGCCGGGGCGCCTCAGCGTTCGGAGCGCTTAGTCCACCAGGTCACGAACACGATCAGCGCGGCGACCGCCAACTGGGCACCGAGCGATTGCAAGGTCGGGAAGATTCCCAGCATCGGCACGCGCACCGATCCGAAAGCATTGGCATCCACCCAGCTTGCCTCCTGAAGGGCGGCGATGCCCTGGCCGGTAAAGACCACGGCGAGAATGGCGAGCAGCAGCGCGCTGCCCGCGAAGAACGCGCCCAGCGGAAGCCTCGCGCTCCAGCGAAGGATGGCCCACGTCGTGACCGCGAGACCCAGCGCGCCGCAAGCCACGCCGGCCACGAGCGCGCCATGGCCTTCGGGGCCCGCCTGGCTCGCCAGCGCTTCGTAGAAAAGCACCGTCTCGAAGATCTCGCGGTACACCGCGAGAAACGAGATCGTGGCGAGCGTCCAGACCGTGCCCGACGTGAGCGCACCGCCGACCTGCGCATTGATGAATTTCTGCCAGCCCTGCGCGTGCGACTTGTCGTGAAGCCAGAACCCCACGTAGAGCAGCATCGCGGCGGAGATGAGCGCGGTCACGCCCTCGGTCACCTCGCGGCTCGCACCCGAGATCGCGATGATCCTGTTCGACACGACCCACGTGAGCGCGCCCAGCGCGAGCGCCGCGATCCATCCCATGTGCACGTAGCGCTTGGCGTCGCCGCGCTCGGCCTTGCCCAGGAATGCGAAGATGGCGGCGAGCACGAGCACGGCCTCGAGTCCTTCGCGCAGCAGGATGATGAGCGCGGCGGTGAAGGTCGCGGGTCCGGAGAGCGCTTCGCCGCCCAGTTTCTCGCGCGCTTCGGCGAGGACCTTGTTCGCCTCCGCGGCGCGGGCCTCGACCTCGCTCGCCGGAGCGCCCGACTGGATTGCGCCACGCACGTCCATCATCGCCCGCTCACCGCGGCGCATGAGGTCCGAATCCACGTTGGAAAGGCTGGTCTCGACGAGCTCGTAGCCTTCGAGGTACGCCTGGATCGCGAGTTGCGATGCGTGGGCGCGATCGCCCTTCTTGTATGCCGCGACGGCCTCGGCGACCTTCCCGGAGGCGAAGTCGATGGGGGAGCCCTTCACGCCGGCCAGCACTTCGGGATGCGCGACGAGATACGCACGTACCGCCACGCCATCATCGCCGTGACGAACCGCGGTGTCGTTGGGCGAGAGCGTGGCGATGGGATCGAGCGTCGCGAACTCGCCACGGCCCTTGCCGGCTTTCCACAGCGCTTCTCCCCTGGCGCGAAGGTCGGCGGCGGCGGGGAGGGAGGCGACGTAGAACGCGAGCGCCCATCGATCGTCGTCCGAGAGCTCGGTGAATGCGCGCATGGGCGTTCCCTGCACGCCGAGCGTCACGGTGTTGTAGAGGCCGAACGCGCTGCGCTTGCCCATGCGCTCGGGATCGAGGAAGTCGGCCGGCGGCGGGTCCATGCCCTTGGCGGCCGGACCGTCGCCATGACCCGTTGCGCCATGACAGCTTGTGCACTGCTCCGAGAAGAGCGCGGCACCGCGCGCGACATCCGGAGTGCGCCGCGGCGCGACGATGATCTTGTACGCGTGGATCATCGCGGCCTGGATGGCGTTGGCCGATTGCGCGACCTGCTTCGCGTCGGCCTTCGCGGCGACGAGGGCGACGAGCTGGTCGGCGTCGGAAGCGAGCGCCGCCTTGGCGGGATTGTCCGGGAGCGCCTTCACGAGCTTCGCGGCCTCGCCGGTGAATTCCGTCATCTCCTTGTATTCGTCTTCACTCTTCACGTGCCCCGCATCCACCGCGTTCGGATAGTCCGATGCGATGTAGTCGAGCAGGTGCAGCGCCATGGCGCTGGGATCCTCGTTGGCGGCAAGGGCGGGGATTCCGGCGAGCGCGAGCGCGAAGCCGGCGACGAAGGCGCGAAATTTCATGTATCGAGCTGGAAGAGGATGGGGACGAGCGCCCATGCGGCGATGGTTTCGCCGCCGCGCTTTGCGGGCGCGAAACGCCAGTGGCGCACGGCCTCGATGGCCGCGCGATCGAGGCGGTCGGAGCCGCTCGAGCTGCGAACCTCGACGTTCTCCGCGGAGCCCGCGGCACTCACGAGCACGCGCAGCAAAACGCGGCCCTGTTCCTTCAGGCGGCGCGAGACCGGCGGATACAACGGCGCGGGGTTGTTGAGGTAGGACATGTCGAACCGCGGAGGTTCGACCGCGGGCCCCGCGTCGGCCACCTTCGGCGGCGGCGCCGCGACCGGCAGCGAGATCGCGGGACCGCGCTGCGCCGGAGGATCGATCGCGATTTCCGGCGCGATCGCGATCGGCGGCACGGGGATCGAGACGGTCGGCGGCTCCATCAGGGGCGGCCTTGGAACCTTCGGTTCCGGAGGCGTGGTCCGGGGTTCGGATAGCAGCTGCACGAACAGCGGCTGCACGGCGACGATGCGCTCGCGAACCGACGGCATGAGAAGGAGGAGTGCTACCAGGGCTACGTGGATCGCGACGACGGTCGCGAAGGACGCGATTCGAGGCGTCTCGGTCAGCCGCGGAGCGACGGCCGACATGCGATCAGTCGCCGGCGCAGGAGACGGAGTTGTTCGCGCCCGCACGGCACTCGCGCAGCACGCGCCTTGCGTCCGGCTCGCATTTGCCGCAGCAGGTCGCCACGCCCAGGTCGTTCTTGAGGTCGATCATATTCTTGCAGCCGAGGCTCACTGCGCCGCGGACTTCGCGTTCGGTTACGGCGTTGCAGATGCAGATGTACATGGGGTCCTTGGCCGTTCTTGCGAATAAGGTTGCAAATAAGAACGATTCGCAATACGATGATGCCCAAGATGAGTGAAAAAAGCAATACCCCCCTGCAGGAGGCTCCCCGCGGCCCGGAGACGGGAACGGCCCTGCAACGGGTCGTGGAAAGCCGCGACCTCCTCAACGGAAAAACCGAGGTGGTGATCCGCCACGAGGGGCGCCTTTACCGCCTGCGCAGGACCCGCCTCGGAAAGCTCATCCTCACCGCCTAGCCCCCCGCCAGCCAGCCGGTCCCCAGCCGCGCCAGCCCGCTCTCCACACCGTGAACGAAGGAGAACGGCATGTTTCCTCCCCCCATCGACGATGACGACCTGGATCCCGAAGCGGACCGGTTGCTCTGCGCCGCGATCTACCTCATGAGCTGCCATGCGCGCAGCCATTGCCCGCGGCTCGCCTGCATGATTCGGCACCACCTGGAGCTCATCGCGAGGCACCCGGGCTCCGGCGAGCGGATCTCGCTCATGTGCCGGCAGTTGCGAAGCGCCTGGGATGCGATCCAGCGCCACGACGAGCGCACCGAAGCGCCCTCGATCGGGCTTGCGCACTAGCGGTAACCGCACGGCTCCCAAGGGCGCGATACAATCGCGTCGCGCAACGCACCGCGATCCGGTGCGTTCTTTTTTGGGAGAGGCCATGGCCAGACTTACCGTCGAACACCTCTGGAAGCTGGAGCGGCCGGCACAACCGACCCTCTCGCCCGACGGGGCGCAAGTGTGTGTTTCCGTCGCGTCGTACGACATGGAGGAGAACAAGGGGACCTCGAGCCTGTGGCTCCTGTCCGCCTTCGGCGGCGACCCGCGCCGCCTCACGACCGCCGGCGAGAAGGATGCGGAGCCGCGCTGGTCGCCCAACGGCCGCTGCATCGCCTTCGTGGCGAAGCGTGCCGCGGCGGGCACGGACAAGGGAGACGAGGAGCCGCAGGTCTATCTCATCGCGCCCGATGGCGGCGAGGCGCGGCGCCTCACGAACCTCGCGACCGGCGTCTCGGGCATCAAGTGGTTCCCCGATTCGCGGCGCATCGCCTTCATCTCCTGGGTCTGGCCCGGGGAAAAGACCCTGGCGGCGCAGGCCCGGCGCTTCAAGGCGATGAAGGACGACAAGGTCAAGGCGCACGTCGTCGAGCATTCCGCCTATCGCTGGTGGGACAAGTGGCTCTCCGACGGGCGCGTGCCGCACCTCTTCACGGTGGACGTGGACATGGGCGCCGTGCGCGACCTTTTCGCGGGCACGAGGTACGAGCTCGTGCGGGCGGATACGTCGGCCAACTACTACGACATCTCGCCCGACGGGCGCGAGATCGCCTTCGCGTTCGATTCCGCCGAGGACAAGCGCTTCGACCACTCGTATCACCTGGTCGCGCTCGACTTGCGCCGCAGGCGCTTCCGCACGCTCACGACGGGCTCGCCGCTCAACCACGAGTATCCGCGCTATTCGCCCGACGGCCGCTGGATCGCGCTCACCACGCAGGACCTGCGCCGCAGCTTCGTCGATGCGAGCCGGCTCGCGCTCATCGACCGGCGCACGGGCAAGCTCACGCACGAGGCGCGCCGTTGGGACCGCAGCGTCTGGACGCCCATCGTGTGGGGCGCCGATTCGAAGTCGGTGTACTTCGCCGCCGAGGACAACGCGCGAATGCACGTCTTTCGCCACACGCTGGGCGAGGCGGCCCCGAAGGTCGTCGCGAGCGGCGGCACGGTGATGGAGTTCGACGTGGCGGGCGACGCGATCGCCTTCGTGCGCAACGACATGAGCACGCCGCCGGGCGTGTTCTGGAAGTCCGCGGGGCAGCCCGCGCGGCGCATCGATCGCTTCAACGACCAGGTGATGGAAGGCGTGAAGCTGGGCGAGGTTCGCGAGTTCACCATCGAGGGCTGGAACCGCGAGAAGGTCCACATGTGGGCCATCTATCCGCCGGACTTCGATCCGAAGAAGAAGTGGCCGCTGCTGCACAACATCCATGGCGGGCCGCATTCGCAATGGGGCGACAACTTCCACTTCCGCTGGAACAACCACGTGTTCGCCGCGCAAGGCTACGTCGTGGTGTGCGTGAACTACCACGGGTCGTCTTCCTTCGGGCAGAAGTTCCTCGAGTCGATCGACAAGGAGTGGGGCAAGCGCGAGCTGGCCGATGTGGAAGCCGGCACCGAATTCATGCTGCGCCAGGGCTACATCGACCGCGACCGCCTCGTCGCGGCCGGGGGCAGCTATGGCGGCTACATGGTGGCGTGGATGAACGGCCACACGGACCGCTACAAGGCCTACGTCTGCCACGCGGGCTGCTTCGACTGGGTCGGCATGTTCTCCGACGACGCCTTCTACTGGCATCCAAAGGAGCTGGGCGCGTTCTATTGGGACAACCCGAAGCGCATCGGATCCCAGAATCCGCTCACGTTCGCCAAGCGCATGAAGACGCCCACGCTCGTGATCCACGGGCTGCTCGACTATCGCGTGCCCGATTCGCAGGGCCTCGCGTACTACAACACGTTGAAGGCGAAGGGCGTGGACTCGCGGCTCGTGTTCTTCCCCGACGAGAACCACTGGATCCTCAAGCCCCAGAACTCGCGCCTGTGGTACCGCGAGTTCTTCGCGTGGCTCGCGCGCTACGTGGAGTCCGGGGGAAAGGCTAGAGGAGCCAGAGCGCGACGCCCAGCGTCACGCAGGCGAGGCCGGTAACGGCCGTCCGCATGTCGAGGAACCACGAGGCGACGAGCCCGTGGCGCGCAAGCCACAGGTCGAAGCCCCAGACCACGACGAAGATCCCGAGCGCCGCGCCGATCTGCTTGGTCGGCGAATCGAGCCACAGCACGCCCCACGCGGCGAGCGTGGGAAGCACGCTCAGGCACAGCGAGATCGTTCGCCAACGCTCGGTGGCCTCATTGTCGCCATGGGATTCGGCGAGCGCGAGACCGCCCTCGATTCCGCCGAGGTAGGAGAGCACGATCGCGCAGAACGTGACCAGCGCGGCGATCGCCGGAATGCGCACGTGCGAATCGCCCGCGACGAGGACCGCCGTGAGCCCGGCGAAGATCACCACGCCGGTGATGCCGAAGAGCCATACGATGCGCTTGACCATCAGTCCGCCTTCGCTCCGGAGGCCTTGATGATACGCGCGTACTTCTGCGCCTCGGAGCGGATGTAGGCGGCGAACTGCTCGGGCGTGCTGCCCACGGGCTCGGCGCCCATGGCGGTCATCTTCTCGCGCACGTCGGGCTGGTCAAGCGCCCGCACGAACTCATCGTGCAGGAGCGAGACGATCTCGTGCGGCGTGTTCGCCGGGACGAAGAGCCCGAACCAGGTGTTGATGTCGAAGCCCGCGAGGCCGGACTCCGCGATGGTGGGCAGGTCGGGTGCGAGCGGCGTGCGCTTCGCCGTCGTCACCGCGAGCGCGCGGATCTTGCCGGCCTTCACTTGCGCGAGCGACGAAGCGAGGTTGTCGAACATGAGCTGGATCTGCCCGCCGATGAGATCGTTCATCGCCGGTGCCGCGCCCTTGTAGGGGATGTGCGTCATCTGCACGCCGGCCATGGACTTGAAGAGCTCGCCCGCGAGGTGGCCGGCGCTGCCGGTGCTGCCGGACCCGAAGTTGAGCTTCCCGGGGTTGGCCTTGGCATAGGCGATGAATTCCTTCACGTCGTGGACGGGAAGCGACGGATTCACCACGAGCACGTTCGGCGTCGAGGCGATCTGCGTGACCGCGATGAAGTCCTTCTGCGCGTCGTAGGGAATGCTCGCGTATAGCGTGGGGTTGATGGCGTGCGTGGCCACCGCGCCCATCAGCAGCGTGTAGCCGTCGGGCGCGGACTTGGCCACGAGGTCGGCGCCGATGTTTCCGCCGGCACCCGGCTTGTTGTCCACGACGACCGGCTGCTTCAGGCGATCGGAGACCTTCTGCGCGAGCAGGCGCGCCACGGCGTCCAGCGGGCCGCCTGCGGGATAGGGCACCACGAAGTGGATCGGTTTGTCGGGATACGGCGCGCATGCCGCGTTGAACGAGATGAGGGAGGCGGCGGCGAGGAGCGCCGCGCCCAGCAGGGTACGGAGTTGGGTCTTCATCGCGCCATTATCGCAGCGCGCGGGCCAGGGCGGCGACAAGGAGCTCCACGTCGTGCGAATCGTGATACACGCCGAAGCCGAATCGAAGGCGCCGGTCGCGCCGGTCGATTGTCACCTGCTGCTCGCCAATGCGGCGATGCATCTCCTCGGCGCCGTCCACCTCGAAGGCGAGGAAGTTGCCGCGCGGAGCTTCGGGCGGGAGCACGCACTGCGCGGGTGCGAGTCCCGGAAGCGCCGCGTCCGCGAGACGGCGCAGGAAGTCGGCCTGAAGGCCCATGGAGTGCGCGTGGATGCGTGAAGCATCCAGGCCGATCGATCGCATCCAATCCATCGCGGCGATGAAGCGATACAGGCCCGAGGCGTCGAAGGTCGCGCCCCAGAAACGGAAGGCATCGGCGGAGTAGGGCACCGTCGCGCCCGGCGCCACGGACAGCGTGTCGAACGACGCGTACCAGCCCGTGTCGGCGGGGCGAAGCGCGCAGCCGGGCGGGATCGCGAGCCAGCACGCGCCTTCGCCGGACATCGCGTACTTGTATCCGCCCGCAATGTAGAAGGCCCGCCGATGCACGCGGGCAAGGTCGACCGGCAGCGCGCAGAACGCGTGGTAGCCGTCGATCACGACGAGCGCATCGGCCGGCGCCGCTTCGCAGATCTTCTCGAGGTCCGTCACGACGAAGCCCGAGTCGAAGAACACGTGCGAGAGCCACACGAGATCGCGCGGCCCCGAGCGCGCCGCGGCGGCGAAGCGCTGCGGGAACGTGGCAAACGGCTCGGGCGCGATCTCCTCGACCTCGAGGCGGCCGGTCTCCTGCAGCCTTCGCGTCTGGCGCCGGAAGCTGTGGAACTCCGCGCCGGTGGTGAGGACGCGAAGGGGCTTGGAGGCATCGAAGCATGAGTAGATGCGCGA
>Ga0335076_10005011_pt1 | contig 13417 bp, 16 predicted proteins | sample Lox_Sample_25_FD_206717 | JGI IMG/M metagenome (GOLD analysis project Ga0335076, IMG submission 206717) | Soil microbial communities from Loxahatchee National Wildlife Refuge, Florida, United States - Lox_Sample_2.5 | ecosystem: Environmental > Terrestrial > Soil > Wetlands | place: USA... | reverse complement strand
GCACGCCTTCGAGCCACCTTCATGTACTTCTCCCTCAGATCCGATAGTCGGCTCCACTCATTTTCCAAAACAGGTTGATTGGCAGCCCAGAAATCCGACACGAAAGTCTTGACTTCCTCGGCATGTCGTGACGCCGCCTGCTGAGCGACCCGGTGATATTTCTTCATCTGCTCGAGGGATTCGGCCAGTTTTTCCTCCATCGCAGAGTATGCTGCGGGACTAGATACACAGTCTTTAACATCCTTTGCCATCGCTCGGACCTTGGCATCCCATTGCTCGCCCAACTTGAAAAGGCGTTTGACGGCCACATCCTGCGATTTACTGAGGAGCTCCCACAAACGCGGATCGATAATTGGTTCGGTGTAATCGATAACGACATGTTCTGCCAACACAGGATTCGCTTCCGTCCAAACTCTGAGATCGAGATGATCATGCATATCCGCTTCGGCCCAGGTGATAAACGCCAAATCATTCTTCTTCCATATGCGTAGTTCAAAGTCTACGGGTTTGTTGGCGCGCGTGACGGAGATTCGGACTCTCGGGCGAGAAGCGGGGTAATCACGATAGACCTTGGGCAAGCGAAGGAGGACGGAACGTTCGGTTTCGAGGAAAAATTGCACGATGTTATCGTCGACAGCAAATGCGTAACCATAATCGACATCCGCGAATCGCGGTTTGAGCGAGGCTTTTGGGACACTGATGGTGGAGGTAATTGCTTGCAGGACAATGGTTGAGGTGGGACGTTTGTTGCCAGCAGTGGATTTTGAGGATGTTGTCACCGTTTTAGTTTCCGTGATGGGGACTGTGACAGTGAATTGTTCGGTGACGGTCACAGTTGAGGGCACGATCGACATCAACTCAGACGATGGGAGGAACTTTGTCTTTAATTCCTTTTGGGTCGGGGTGTTTGCGAGAGGGTACGAAGGTTGAGCGACCGGTGGAGGCGACGCCGAACGGAGCGTCATCCTGAAAAAAAGTAGTGCGCCAACGAAGAGAATTATGAACATTATCCGGAGAAACGTCCGTTTATGACAATTCGTTTTGAACTCTTGGCTCTTCTGTTCCCATCAGTTATAAAACCCTCAAAATAGACGGATATTATACCTGTTCAAGCGCTTTGATCGCCTCCTTGGATTCCTTTGCGTTCTTCCATAGCGCCGTACCAAGCTGGAGAGAATCAAATTTAAAGAATCGTGCCGACGGAACTATCTCCTCACTCGAAAAGAATTCTTGAGAACGAGGCCAGAATCGATGAATATCCACGTCACTAATGATCAAAATCGGGATCCGATGAACTTTGGCAAAAAGTTGAATCCGATATTCATTCCCGTCAAACGTTTCCCCACGAGAGGGGGAACAATAAACGATCAACGAAGGGATTTCATCACCCATTTCGGCCCAGGAACAAATGTTCCTAACATTCTTGTGGCCCCTGGCGTGATGGCATGTAATCATCTGAGATTTATCGTCGACTTGGACAGTGAAACGGGTATATCGCATGGTGGGCATGGTGTGTACGGAATCCAATTTTCGAATGCGAAGTTTGACGAGGGAATCTTCTACGAATTCGACTTCGGGGGCAGTGTGAGACAAAGGGCTGAATTCGGTGATGGGGACGACACTGGTATACCCGCTTGACCAGTCTGTGGTGGTGGACGAGGAGGTCTCTCGTTCACGCAGGAGGGCCGTCATGAGCGCTTGAGCGATTTTGCGGAGAATAAGAGATTTCATTGTTGTGGAGCCAGACCAGAGGATAGTGAATGGCAGGCCTTTCGAAGCGATGGGTTCAGGGGCGGGTGCTGAGAGAGATGTAGCTATGACAGGGCCTTGACGTGGTCTTTCAGTATGAGAGTCATGAATAACTGTCGCAGTGCTATCATCCATAGGTGGATTCTCAGGGACTCTGGGTACGACATGAGGTAGTTCGGTAGATTGCAAGACAGAGTCGGCAAGAACTTCATCCTCTGGTGGGGTTGTGCATGCAGGAAGGGAAGTTACACTGGCGGCCGACTGGGTGGTCGTATAGATGGAAGGGAGTTCATCTTCGCCGCTATCGGTTTCGTCCTCGCCTAGGTCTTCCTCCGTGCCCGCTTGACTAGATGTGCGGGTGAGGAATTCATAGTCTGAATCCTCTGCGTGGGAGGAAAAGTCGGTGGAGGCCATGCTTTCGTCGTCATGCCAGACATCGTTGTCATCGATATCGTTGTTGTCGACCGGCATGGTAGAGGGAAGTCAAAGAGCGGGGTGCGTGATGTCAGTGTGTTCTGCCCACGTCAGCATGGACGGGATGGGGGCAGCATTACCCTTGGAGCAGCGTGCGTTGAGTTCTGAAGAAACAGGCGTGGCAGAGGTCCAACGACAGAGGATGGGCGGAAGCAAAGGCGTTGATGGAGCCAGCGCTGGCACGGCGGAGATGGATGTGCGTTAAGCGGAGTGGGGCGTCTGGCCTACGTGGTTGGGCGGGACTGCGGCAGTTGCTGAGCTGGATAAGAGGAGTGGAGAAGCGACGAGGTGTGGCCGGCGTGATTGCCCCGCCGATCTCGCCAAGTGACCAACTCAGCAACAGCAGCCAATCACAGCACACGCTGTCACACTTGGGCCGCACCATTGGGGACGGCGCCGCCGGCCAATGTTCAAGCCAACAATGAAAGGAGACCCTAGTCTTCGGTGTTCTCTCTCTCGCTCAATTTGCCTTCGTATAAGTGCATTGTCATGTCCGAACAGTGTTTATCTTGTACCTGATTACTCAGCCGTTTTGACCCATTACAAAATGTCACTCGCGACACATCTCTACTGCACCCTAGACATTTTGTCGTTCCTCAGTTGCCAACTCTGGTTTCCTCTGTTTTCCTCCGCGACTTTTCTTCAATTCTCTGGAAGCGCGGCGTTGCCCCGCTCCTCCGCCCCCTGTAATATGGGCATCACATCTACTCTTCGACGCGAACGGAAGATCGTTCGCTTTTTGAACATTTTCAAGCAGGCGCCCTGGTCGATGATGATTCAGATAAACGGCCGCTTGGGTCGCTTCTCTACTTTTGGGGATCGTGGACTGTTTGGACCGTTTATAGGATCGACCTGATGATAAGCACCTTCAGTGACTGAGCAAAAGGGAAAGGCGGGCCAGATCGATGGAAACCAAAAGGCGTTGACAGAATTGACTGTCGGGGTTAAACTGAGGTATGTCACATTGAGCGTATTACCAATCGGCAACTTCCCTCCCACTCAAGCTGTCCCTCTTGTTGCCGCCGCTGAGATGAGACTCAAAGTCAATAAAGGGAACATTAGGGACTTCTTAAGCAACAGGAAGTATATTGTATAACCTATCCGAAAAGGCCTTACCCCCTCAACCGGAACTGCAAACCTAATGTCTACAATAACTACAAGAAGTAGACGTCCTTTTTAATCTTCATCACTCCCGCTATCACTTGGTACGATTGGGCGAGTATGTGGTTTTATCTTCAATTTGAAACTCGTTCGAGCCGGCGGTTCGGGCGAATTAGACACATTGGTCGGCATGGGCGAGTCGGCAGGAGTATCAAAAGTGATCCCCCCCGTCGTAATCTCTCCATTCGTGACCTCTTCCAGCTTGCGATGGAACTCAGCCTGCAACCGTTAGCCGGAGATGGAAAGCAGAAGCGGAAAACTACCTCGAGGGCATCAGCATCTTCAACGACGAGACTTCCTTCCTCATTGTATTGTCTTGCATTCTGGAAAATGGTGCGGAAATCCTCCTTGAATCCCTGCAAGGAAGTATAATGATTCCCATTGATCCGTTTGCGAATCATCTCAAGACTGATAGGCCTCTTAATGATAGCATAATAGTCCCGATATTCGCGTTTATCAGGCAACTCCAAAAACAACTCACTTCGATCTCGACCGTCCTCGTCGGTAACATCAATGACAGCATCATAAACAGCATCGAGGATCTTATGAAGCTGCTTCCTCCTTTTTGCATCAAGCGGATCCGAATGACTGATCAGAGGCGGACGACCTCTCCCGCGCTGTTTCTTGGGGACCGGGGCGTGGGAATCGACAACGTCTTCTGAATCTGGAACGCGTTGACGTTTCTTATTCTTCTTGTTGCTGCTGACGGATTCGGGGGCGAGGGTCGAGGGTTCAACAGACTCGGATTTTGCGGCGCGGCCACGTTTTTTTACATGTGAGACGTCGGAGGCTGGGGAGTCGGGGATGTCGAGGAGGCCGGACTCACGTTTGCGTTTGTTTTCGAGACGTTTTTGCTTGCGTTCTCGCTTAACACGGGCCAATTCATCCACGTCTTCTTCATTATCAATAGCCTTAACGTTAGAGACAATAGAGAGGAGTTGCCATACTTGAACCCATTGATCATCTGTAAGACCATCAGTATAGACGACTTCAGCGCGTTCGCGGAATCCTCTGCCCAAGACAACCTCCTCTTGTGCCTTTGCCTTCCGAATCAACTCATTGTTCTCTTGATAAATCGCCGGCAACTCATCCTCGCCGATAAGTCGAGGCAGATTCTTGCCCTTCCCATATGGCGACTCTCGCTCCCTTTCTTTATCGATTTTCTTGAACAGGACGAGTTCATCGTCATTTCTCGCGAGAATCTCATTCAACTCATCGTCATCCATTTCCTCTTCCTCATCTGAATCCGTGCCCTCCTCACGAGACTCGAACAATGCCCTCAAGAGCATTTCTCGTTCCTCATTCGTAGATTTGTTATCGAACCGGCCGGCCTGAATCACCTTGCCATCCAAATCGAGTTTTTCCTGTGCTCGAGCAAGGATCGATTCTTCGATGGATTTCTCGGTGATGAGACGGAGAATGCGGACTTCTTTGGTTTGGCCGATTCGATGGGCTCGATCTTGAGCTTGGAGATCTTGATGGGGGTTCCAATCCGAATCGTAGATGATGACGGTGTCGGCGACTTGCAAATTGAGGCCGAGACCGCCAGCTCGGGTGGAGAGGATGAAGACGAAGAGATCGGGTTCGCTGTTGAAGCGCTCGAGCAACTGTGTTCGGTCATCCGCTTTTGTACTGCCGTCGAGACGGAGATATTGATATCCACGCAGAAGTAAAAAGTCCTCCATGATATTCATAATTTGTGTCATTTGGAAGAACATCAAAACCTGGTGATTAGCTCGCACCCCTTCCGACGGAAATACTCTGTGTCCAGATCGTTTGAATTTCGGAAGGATTCGGTCTAAAAGTTCGAATTTCCCAGACACTCGCCAGATGAGATCGTTAGTGACGCTATAAGGATTCATCGCGTTCTCGACGTCTTCGAATACAAACGGATGATTACAAATCTTTTTCAACTGCATCACCGTATTGTTCAATCCGCGGAACCCCTTTCTACGACCAATTAGCAACTAAGCGAAAAGCGGGGGTGTGGGGGATACCCAGCGTCGCTTGAAATGATTCCCTCGGCCTTCATTTGAACGTACAAATGCGATTGCAATGTACTCATACGACACTTGACGACCCGCTCCACCTTATCCGGCAACTCACTCTCGACATCCTTCTTCAATCGTCTCAACAAGAAAGGCCGCAACACTTTGTGTAACCGCTTCACAATCAAAATCGTCTCTTCTTCCGTCAATTTCATTTCATCCTGAGCCCCCGTATTCGCAAACGGTGTGTTAAACCACTCATCAAAACTCTTGACCGAATTAAATATCTTTGGCAATGCGAAGTTCAAGATCGCCCATAATTCCGGCAAATTGTTCTGCAGCGGTGTCCCCGTCAAAATCAATCGATACCGCGAGTAATAGTATTGTTGAAGACTTTGTGCGAGCTTGGATTTCGTGTTTTTCATTCGGTGACCCTCGTCGATAACCATGTATATCCATTTGATCTTGGAGAGGACCGCGCGGTCTTTGATAATGAATTCGTAGGTTGTGAGAAGGACATGCCAGTTTCCGGCCCGAACTTGCATCGCGAGATTTCGACGGATAGGGGGGGCGCCTTTGTAAGAGATGACTTTGATGGAGGGTGCCCAACGAGAGAATTCGAGGGACCAATTGGTCATGGTGCTGAGGGGGACAATGACGAGGAAGGGGCCAGGGACTTGTTTTCTTTCCATGAGGAACGTGAGGAGAGAGATGGTTTGGATGGTTTTGCCGAGACCCATTTCGTCGGCGAGGATACCGTTGAGATGATTGTTGTACAAGGAAACCATCCACTGCAGACCCTTAACTTGGTAGTCTTTGAGTTTTCCGCCGACGAGCATGTCGGGTTGCGCTCTGACTTCCTCCTTGATTCGATGAGCCACAGCGTAGTAATCCACTTTCCCTTCCCCATCTTCATCGTCTTCATCTTCAGTAGATGGAGCATATCCAGCGTCGCTTTGCTGTTTTTGAACTGCTGCTGCCAATCCGTCCAAGTACGCGGATGTCTGCTTAAGCAAGTGTGTGATACGCGTATCTTTGGCTTGATCGATCAACTTCAAGTACGCCTCTTCATCATCATTCTTCAACGCAGCAAGACGCAACTTGGCAGTCCGTTCAATTCGTCGTTGTTCCTCCTTTTCAACATGTGAATGGAATTGTACAACAAGCTTGCCGAGCCTTTGGCACCGCTGAACCCGAAGACGTCCACTTGTAAGAACTTCGCGGCCGTGCTGCAGAATGCCCTGGAGATAATCATCGTGCTTCTGCTTCTCTCGCCGTTCTCGATCAACACGCTGTTGCTTCTCGAGATTCTCTGTCAATCGGGCTTCTCGCATCGACACCTTCTTTGGACGACGGTACAAGGCACGATCCGGTGCCGTACTCAGATGCTTGAGACGGCTGATCGCGCGGGACATGACTTTTCTCAGTAACCGTTGCTTATCAACCATTTTTAACGATTTCAGCTCGATCAATGCATGAAGTTTGGTTTTTTGACTGTAAGTTTCGCGACGCGGGTGGATTCCATTGGCAGGGTCGTTGGCAGAAGGGAAATCAATTGTGTTCGCATCGAGAGATTCGAGTTCTTGAATGCGGTCAGCGATTCTATTTTCTGTTGCGCGGGCATAGCAGTCTTGCAGGGCATACGGGTCGATTCCCGTGGGGAAGATAGCGGGGATGAGTGGCCGTTGGGCACGTTGGGCGTGTTCTGCCATCGTAATCTTGCGGCGAAAGAATTGATGGGGCGACATGAGGGGCAGCTCGTCACTGGCGATGGGAGGCTGTGCGATGGGAACTATTGGGGGAACAACTGCTTGCTGGGGTCCTACTGGGCTTGCTGTCTTTTGTTGCTCGAGGATTCGGGCTGCTGCATTCAAGTTTTCTTGAACGGGCTGAACGGGGGACTGGATTGGAACTGAAGGTTGCAAGGTTGTTACCAGGGTTGGTGGTGGTTGTTCTAGTTGTGTAGGCACCTGGTGGGCTACACCGCCTAGCACGGCATGCTGAACAGGTTCCGGAGGAGGAAGACCCTTGGAAACCTTCTTGAACGCAAGGATCTGGTTCTTCAAAGCAACCAGTTGCTCCGGAGTAAATGCTTGAGGAGTGACCAGAGCAGTTCTTGTTGGTGTGGCAGGTGGCCCTGCAATTAGAAATGATTCCACATGAATAGCGTACCATTGACTTGGCCATTCTCCTGAGGACGCTGGTGGATGGTCATGACGGGAGACGACTGCTGTGACTCGATCGGTCGTTGTTGCGGATGCGGGTGAGGAGGAGGATTCTGCGGCTGATGCATTTGCTGCTGGTGCTGCTGGTGCTGCTGGTGCTGCTGGTGCTGCTGGTGCTGCTGGTGCTGCTGGTGCTGCTGGTGCTGCTGGTGCTGCTGGTGCTGCTGGTGCTGCTGGTGCTGCTGGTGCTGCTGATGCTGCTGATGCTGCTGATGTTGCTGCTGTTGCGCCAATTGCTGTTGCTGCTGGTTGCGCAACTGCTGGACCCTCTGAATTGCAATGAGCTGAGCATTCAGCTGTTGATAGCGCGGATTCGACTCTGCCTCGCCCTGTCTCTTCATCAGAGTCCATTCCTACACGGCATTAGCAACCCGTCGCTATTCACCGCGCTGCAGGGAGTTAGGTTGGGCAGACCTGCACCATCGCCTGGACCTGGTCACGAGTTAGATTGGGTGGAAGCCCAAACTGCGGCGGGGCCTGGCCCGCAACAAGGCCCGGGTGTGGACCCTGTTGCTGTGGTTGCGGCTGTTGCGGGCCGTTGGGATGGTGCTGTTGCGCTGCCTGCATGCTGTCCCCACGGATGAGCACAACGGGGATTTATTGAGTACGTCAGCAGGGGACGTGGCGAGGGCTGTGTCCGAAGCGGACGGGGGGGGTGAGGAGGCGTGCTGTGGGGGGGAGAGATATGCGCTGTGTCCGGGGCGTGAGGGCGGATCTGCCCTGCTTGGGGGTGTGTTTGTTATAATTTCGATGGATTTGCTGCCGATGTCACCCCCCTCGCGACGACGATTTATTTTTGTTTAATGGTGCGTGAGGGCGAAAAGAGGCGGAACGGGAAGGGAAAACCCCAGGGTGAAAAAAATCACCCACCCGCAAATTCGAATGGAGACTGATAATAACGTAATCACGGTAATTGACTGCCCGCGAATAAATAAACCGCCAGCCTAAGCTTCGCCTCCCCCATACTCCTGATGGAGTTGCCATCGTTAAGACAGGTGCTGTCTGAAACCCTCAAAGCACTCGAGACTCCGCGAGATCGTATTGACGAGGCTGGCCAGCCTATTGCCGAAGGTCATGGCCCCCTCCGAATCGTAAAATCTCTCCCTGAAGCCGTTCAATCCTCGCTCATTGCCCTCGACAACATCTTCCCCGGGACACTCCTCTCCAGTCTCGACATTCTCGATCACGGACTCGCATCGCGATACATCCTTACCACCAACGAACGAAAGGACAAAACCCCTACTCCAATATTCTACGTCCGTTCCTCGCGACCCCGATCCTCACGGCGCCACGCTCCCACCCCACGAACAGCCTACGAAATTCGCCCCGATGTCTGGCATTGCACTTGTCCCTCCTTCGCATTTAAAGCCTTTTCTTCGCAAAATATGTTTGATCCACTCGAGTGCGGTGTCGACGATTTCCCTGGCTCGGATAGGTGGGGTGGCGAGATGAGAGGCGGTTTGATTCCTATTTGCAAGCATTTGTTGGCTGTTTTGATTGGGGAGAGGTTGAATGTCATACCCGAGACGGAATTAGATATGAATACCTTGGCAAATTATGCATATACGGATGCTTATTGAAGCGCCGATTTGATTAGATACCCTGCTAAAGAATGGGCGGCACTGCCTGATGTATTGAGCAGATACTCAAGTCATCCGGGCTGAAAATCCCGGATGGCAACTATGTTTGTTCTACTATTCCCCTTTGAAGTGATGGTTTTGGACATTCCTCACACTGCGCATGGAATTAAAATATTGATAAAAGCATACGTACAAAAATGTGTAGATGAAGACGACGTGCCATGTTATTGACGACAAACCAACACAATTAAGGTTCCTGTAGTCCATTACTTTCGAAGAGGAATAAGCTTTCTTCGGATAAGAAATACTTAATTAGATGCATCCAGACGCGAGATCCTGCCGCCCTGGGGAAAGAAGATGCGTTAATTGGTATGGGCGGCACGACAATTATCTAGTATCGATGACTTTTGAGAATGAATTTCAAGCTCAAGCACCTCAATGCCGAATGGAAATCCAAGACGTAGCGTCCTTGATAATCATTATTTCTCTAGAAAAGTCAAGGAAACTGCATTTGAGATCTCCGTATTATAATCTCACCGTTCGCTAGATGCAAAAAAATCCGCCAAAATCCCTCCATTCACCTCAACGAAAGAAAGCGAAAAGAAAGAGGCATTAAATCCCATAAGGAGGACTCATAACGCCTCCATCTCCACCCACTTTTTCACCCACCTTCTCAACATTCCCAACCTCAATCCCCTTGCCCTTCAAACTCTCAAGAATCGACGTAACATCGGCCGCCCCAGCCACACCAGCAACCTCCCCCTCCTCCTTCTCCAACAAGGGCGGCGTATACGTTGAACTCGGCGTCTCCACCTTCTCGCCATTCACCTCGATTTTCGGGATCGCCTCGTCGTGCGACCTCCGGGGGATACGGTCTCCCGCCAAGACTTTTCGCAATTGATTGATGTGCGTATTGGGCGAAGGGGAGCGGTATCTCGAAATGGGATTTTTGTGCGGGGCAGCGAGGTGGGCTTCGTCTATGGAGTGGGAGTGGATGGAATTGGTGCTGCGGGTGTGGCTGCCGCAGGGCTGATGGTGGGGGTTGGGGTGACGGGCCTCTGATTGGGATTCAGGAGTGTATGATAAGTCTGCCACCACAAGTTAGAAACGGGGAATGTGCGTGAGAAATGAGAGGGGGAGAGCACGTTCTGGCATGGATGTTTCCTCAGACCATGGGACAAGGAGGTGTTCGCGGAGGGATCCTGGGAAGGCGCTTGAGAAGGCCAAGGTATTGATGAGCGTTGTTCTTTGTAACTCGGTTGGTAAGGAGCGTGGTTCCTCTGTTGGCATGGGAAGGACGAGCAGTGTCGAAGAGATATCTTGCAACGTGACTTCTGTAGGTTTAACAGCTGGATTGATAAACGCAGGCCACTCATCCAACGTCTTCCGATGTTCAATCTCCTTCCCAATGAGCCTCATATGCGAGCAAGGGTGTTACCATCGAAACAGAATTCTTCAGACCAGAGATTGAAAACTTGTCTGCGACAAAGGACAAACCCCCAAGGAAGATCCCCCCCACACAAGCCCGGCGTTCTCTCGACTCCTTGGCTGCAACAACATCCAAAACCTTCCACATCATAGGAAGACATTTAATCACCTCTCTGGCTCCAAACGTTTCCAACAACCCCACTAACAGCACCCACAACGCCCAATAATCCGACGCGGTATTATCATCTCTCTTCAACGCGTTAAACAGCGCAACATGAATCCTCCCCAGAAACCGAGATTGCGAAGCCGCATCAGGCGTCGAATCCTCCTCCGATTCCTCAGCCCGCAAATGCGTCGTCAGCGCATCCACATATTCGATTCGTAAATCTCCCTCTGAACCAAAAAGACAGCCCTCCGTGCCTGTCCAAACTTCTTCAAGACCAACACTCCTTCCGCCCTGGGCCAGCACCCCACGAATCGCCCGCAGAGCCCAAATTGCCGCCGTCTTGATTTCAAAGAGTTCCTCCTCTCCTTCTGAATGGGGAGAATCCTTGCCCGAGATCGGCGTCAATGCCGCGTAAAAGGGTTTTGACCATTCCATCAGGGCAGCCGACATATCTCGGATTTGATCGGAATAGTAGATGTGCCCGGCTAGACCCGAGATGCAATTGACGAGCTTTTGAACGACGTCGGTTTTTGTGTTTGGTCGCACCTTGAGTTGAATCGCCACTTTTTCAATAAGCGAATTCAGCACGTCCATCACATTCAACCCAATCAGCGACTCCCGCGTCGTTAAAATCCCCTCGAGAATACACAGGACCAATTCCTGCTTCGACGACGAAATACTCTTATCCAAAGACTCCTTGGAATCCAAATCCTCCAAACTCGCAAGCACAGCAATGTAGCGATGTTGAATAGGTAACCATGTCAACACCAATTCCGCGAATTTGACCGCCCACGAAACGTACTCGTCGTCCGTGCGGGAAGCACCCTCGGGAACAGAGGCAAGATTGTCCATGAAAGTATCGAGACCTGCACGGACGAGGCCTGGGTTATTCATTTCGCAGACTTGTTTTGCGTTTTTGAGGGCGATGAGGGAGTTTTCTTCTTCGGTATAGTCTAATTGGGCGGAGGAACGACGAGAGCCCGTAGATTGGATGATGGAATTTTCGCGCGCGAAGAAGGATTGGCGACGTGGTGAAGGCGTAGAGGCCTCTGTTACTAGCCTATTCGTATGTCAGAGCGGAAACCTCGACGCAAGAAAGAAGGGGGACAGCAGAGAGAGGAGGGTAGATATGGGAGACGGGACTTTGACTGGAGGATTGACAGGGAGATGCTTGATTGAGCAAGGATTTTAACGAGGGCAGAGATGATGATTTTGAGTTGTGTGCTTGCAGTTGAGGAATAGAATGCTTCAGAGTCAATAAAGGCGGAGAGTGCGTCCAAGGAGGCTTTTTGGGCTCTAACACAAGGTCAGGGAGACTTAGGAATTCGGAGAGGGAGGAGGGCGAGACATACCGCATGTCATCTTGATCTACGCCATATCTCGCATAGCCTTTGCATAGAGCATGGAAAGAACTTCGAAATTCCCGCGAAATAGCAAGGAGTTTGCCATCATGATGATTGCAGAATTCCCGTAACTACCCAAAATCAGCTTCAGGCCGTCAGACTGGAGGTGGGAGGACAGACCGTAAGGACAGAGTGTTCGACGAGAATAAGTTCCTCGTCCTTAATAACAGCATCCAAAATGGCCACAATATTGGAAGCAAAAAGTCCCAAATCACGAAAACATTTCTTAATCAACGCCGTGCAAATATCAAGTGTCACGATAACCTCACTGGACGTTAGCCCAGCGCAAATGGGAGGGACGAGGTTGTCACCCTGTTCGTTTTTTGACGAGACCTACGCGAGCTCTGTGTTCAAGGTACTTGCCGACCTTCTTCAGTTTGCTGGGTGTTGTGTAGGCATAGTAGGTCAGGTAGGAGAGTTCTGAGGAATTTGGTTTCGGCGGGTTTGCAGTCCGTGGGGGGTAGCATTTGGAGATGAGCCGGGCATGCTTTGCCTGGCACCAGTTCACCATCCTTGATGCCCCGCAAGCCGAGCAAGAAAGACGCGGGAATCGGTGTCGGTCTCGTGTCCAGATTCGAGATGTCCGCCCGTCCCGTCGATGGTCGATGGCTTCACGTGTTGGGGGCGGCAGTCGAAATCAATTTCGTCGATCCGCGAACGCAAGGAGGAGCGAGAAAATTTGCCCGTCGACACACGTTGGAGGCCGACATGCCGGCACCAACAGCTCTCCTCGCGCAACATGCGCCTGCCCCGCCCGGGAACGATGAAGAAGGCAACCCCCGGCTTGGCGACGATTCTTCTGACAACTAGCCATGATCGACCCCGTCGAACATCAAATCCCCGCAGAAGCAATACCTGTCTCCGCGACCACAGAAATGCACATCGACGAGGAATCCCGTCCTCACTTCCCCCCCTCCACGCAGACCGTCCTACCCCTGTTACAATGGGCGGCAGCTGATTGCTAGACGACATCCAAGTCGCAGATCCGAAGAATAACCGTCCCCCAACACCGGTTGACCCCCCTCCGCAACAACTGGACAAAAATTTATCCACCGCTGGTCGAACATCTAAAGCTGCAAGTCCGCATGAACACCAAAACGAAACAGGTCGAGATGCGAACGAGTAAGTACACTACCGACGCGGGTAGTGCGCTGCAAAAGGGAGCAGACTTTCTCAAAGCTTTTACCCTCGGCTTCGACGTTGATGTGCCTGCCCCCCAGTGCCCCCGGTGCCGGCCCCCCCC
>Ga0335076_10005010_pt1 | contig 13417 bp, 9 predicted proteins | sample Lox_Sample_25_FD_206717 | JGI IMG/M metagenome (GOLD analysis project Ga0335076, IMG submission 206717) | Soil microbial communities from Loxahatchee National Wildlife Refuge, Florida, United States - Lox_Sample_2.5 | ecosystem: Environmental > Terrestrial > Soil > Wetlands | place: USA: Florida... | reverse complement strand
GATGTAATCTGAAATTGCATTTGCTGAATAGGATTACAGAAGCTGAAGTGAGTGACACAACGATGTGAAATAGAAATTCAAATGCCGGTACAAAAAATAACTTTGAACATTAAACTTTAATCATTAAACAATAAAAAAATGGCAACTCTAAATTTCGGTGGCGTTTTAGAAAATGTAGTTACAAGAGATGAATTTCCTCTTTCCAAAGCACAGCAGGTTTTAAAAAATGAAGTCGTGGCCGTAATCGGATACGGTGTGCAGGGTCCGGGCCAGGCGCTCAATCAGAAAGATAATGGTATCAATGTCATTGTCGGACAGAGAAAGAATTCAAAAACCTGGGACAAAGCAATCCGCGATGGATTTGTTCCCGGCAAAACGCTTTTTGAAATCGAAGAAGCGCTTGAAAAAGGAACCATCATCTGCTATTTGCTGAGTGATGCTGCGCAAATTCAATTGTGGCCCACAGTTAAAAAACATCTGACTGCCGGAAAGGCTTTATATTTTTCCCATGGATTCGGAATTACCTTCAAGGAACAGACGGGCATCGTACCTCCCAAGGACGTAGATGTATTTTTAGTTGCTCCGAAAGGATCAGGGACTTCACTTCGCAGAATGTTTTTGCAGGGACGCGGATTGAACAGCAGCTATGCTATTTTCCAGGATGCAACAGGTCGTGCCAAGGAAAGGGTAATTGCCCTGGGCATCGCCGTAGGCAGCGGATATTTGTTTGAAACTGATTTCAAAAAAGAAGTGTATAGTGATCTGACCGGTGAGCGCGGAACCCTGATGGGTGCGATCCAGGGAATTTTCGCTGCACAATATCAGGTATTGCGTGATAAAGGACATAGCCCTTCAGAGGCTTTCAATGAAACTGTTGAAGAACTGACCCAAAGCCTGATGCCACTGGTTGCAGAAAACGGAATGGACTGGATGTATGCCAACTGTTCTACGACAGCGCAGAGAGGTGCACTGGACTGGTGGAAAAAATTTCGCGATGCAACGGCTCCCGTATTCAAAGAATTATATGAAAGCGTTGCAGCGGGAAAGGAATCACAACGCTCAATCGAAAGCAACAGCCAGCCGGATTATCGCGAAAAACTGGAAGCTGAGCTGAAAGAATTACGTGAAAGCGAAATGTGGCAGGCAGGCAAGACCGTTAGAAGCCTGAGGCCGGAAAATCAATCCCCAATTCTTTCTTCGAAAGGAGAATCGGAAAAGCAGGCTTCAAAATTAGAAACAATAAAATAAGCGGGTTTTAATAATGGAACAGTCATTGACAAATCATCCATCACCAACAATTCCTTTCGTGGCAGCCAGCCTGGATTTCAGGCAGGCAGCTGAAAGGCTTAAGAAAGTAGTTACGAAAACGCCGCTGATGCTCAATCAAAATCTTTCCAGGAAATATAAAGCCAATGTATACCTGAAAAGAGAAGATCTGCAAATTGTCAGGTCCTATAAAATCAGGGGAGCATATAATCTGATGAGCACTCTGCCTCAGGAAAAGCTTCAGCATGGTGTGGTCTGTGCGAGTGCAGGGAATCATGCACAGGGTTTCGCCTACTCATGCAAAAAATTGAATGTAAAAGGCATCGTATTTATGCCTATCATCACCCCAAAACAAAAAATCAGTCAGACAAAAATGTTCGGGGAAGACTGGGTTGACATCAAATTAGCCGGAGACAATTATGATGATTGTGCTGTTACTGCAAAGGAGTTTACTGAAAAAAACAGCATGACATTTATTCCCGCTTTTGACGATCTCCACATCATCGAAGGACAGGGAACGGTCGCTGCCGAAATACTGGATAGTTTGTCGGATATTGATTATCTCTTTGTCCCTGTGGGAGGTGGCGGACTGGCCTCGGGTGTAGGTTCTTATTTCAAAACCTATTCTCCCAAAACAAAAATTATTGGCCTGGAACCGGAAGGAGCTCCTTCAATGCTTGAAGCATTGAAGGCCGGTCATCCTGTAACATTGGAAAATATTGACCGGTTTGTAGATGGTGCCGCAGTAAAAAGGATCGGTGATCTTACTTTTTCTTTCTGCAAAGAAGTGTTGGATGATATGCACCTGGTTGCAGAAGGAAAAGTCTGCTCGACCATTTTGAAATTATACAATGAAGATGCGATTGTAGTTGAACCCGCAGGAGCTTTGTCGATCGCTGCGCTCGACGATTATGCCGGGGAGATAAAAGGGAAAAACGTCGTGTGTATCGTCAGCGGAAGCAACAATGATATTGATCGCATGCCGGAAATAAAAGAAAGATCATTGCAATATGAAGGATTGAAACACTATTTCCTGATCCGGTTCGCCCAACGCCCGGGAGCATTGAAAGAATTTGTAAACAATGTACTCGGACCCAATGACGATATTACCCGCTTTGAATACATGCAGAAAACGAACAAAGAAACCGGACCGGCGTTAGTAGGAATTGAATTGCAAAGCAGAAATGACTATGACGTATTATTGGAAAAAATGAAGGGTTACCACATTGACTTTTCGGAGATCAATAAGGATAACAAATTGTTTGGTTATTTGATATAATTAATCACAATCGGAAGCCCGAAATGTGGATAACTCGGTCCCTATCCTATTCTAAGGAAATCAGTATTTTTTTGTATTTTTATACAGTTGTTTGCTATATTATTAGAGAAAACTCTTTTGTTATAAAAGATTATTGAACAAAAATAAATCACTTAACTGAGCATAATGGTAAACAATCAGGGTTTGTATCATCCGGCATATGAGCATGATGCGTGTGGGATTGGTTTTGTAGCAAACATCAAAGGAAATAAATCGCACCAGATTATTTCTGATTCTCTCACCATTCTTGAAAACATGGAGCACCGTGGTGCCTGTGGTTGTGAGAACAACACAGGCGATGGCGCGGGCATCATGATCCAGACTCCACATGAATTCTTTTTTGATGAATGCGTGAAGCTTGGCATTCATCTCCCGGCATTTGGAAGATATGGAGTAGGTATGCTCTTCTTCCCGCGCGACATCAGGTTAAAGGAAGAATGCAGAGATATTTTTAACAGGTCAGCTGAAAAGCTCGGGCTGGAAGTTTTAGGATATCGAAAAGTGCCTGTGAATCCGGATGGCATCGGTCCAACCGCATTATCTGTTGAACCGGAAATGGAACAGGTGTTTATCGCCTGCCCGGATCATATCACCAACCCGGATGACTTTGAACGTAAATTATTTATACTCCGGAATTATGCAAGTCATACTATCAACAATACAGTAAAAAAAGATGCTATTGGTTTTTATGTAGCTTCTCTTTCTTATAAAACAGTAGTGTACAAAGGCCAGTTAACCAGCTTACAGGTAAGAAATTATTTCCCCGACCTGAGAAATAACCGGCTGGTTTCTGCTTTTGGATTAATTCATTCCCGTTTCGCGACAAATACTTTTCCATCCTGGAAACTCGCACAACCCTTCCGATACATTGCTCATAACGGTGAGATCAATACGCTGCAGGGGAATTTGAATTGGCTGAAGACAAGTGAAAAAGGATTTGAATCTCCCTATTTCAGCAAAGAAGAAATGGATATGCTTCTGCCGATCGTCACCGAAGGCCAGTCTGATTCTGCATGCCTCGATAATATGATCGAATTGCTGACTCTCTGCGGTCGTTCTTTACCACATGTGATGATGATGCTTATCCCTGAAGCCTGGGATGGCAATGAAGAAATGGACCCTGTGAAAAAAGCATTCTACGAATTTCACGCCGCATTTATGGAACCCTGGGACGGACCAGCATCCATTTCATTTACTGACGGAAAAATAATCGGCGCTACGCTCGACAGAAACGGGCTGCGACCATCAAGATACAGCGTAACGACTGATGACCGAGTTATCATGGCTTCCGAAACCGGCGTTCTTCCCATTGACCCGGGCATGATCAAGGAAAAAGGGAGACTGCAACCCGGGAAAATGTTTATTGTGGACATGGAACAGGGACGCATCATCAGTGACAGTGAACTCAAGCAAAATATCTGTTCACAAAAACCCTATGCAGAATGGTTGAACAAATATAAAATCAGGTTGGAAGAGTTACCCGAACCCAGGGTGATGTTCACGCACCTGGAACATGATCAGATCTTCAAATATCAGAAAGCTTTCGGCTATACTACGGAAGATATCGAAGCCATCATTTCTCCCATGGCAGTGGATGGAAAAGAGCCGGTGGGTTCGATGGGATCGGATGTGCCACTGGCCATACTGAGTGATCAGCCCCAGCATCTCAGCAGTTATTTCAAACAATTGTTTGCACAGGTCACCAACCCGCCCATAGACCCTATACGTGAACGTTTGGTTATGTCGCTGGCAACATTTGCCGGCAATAACGGAAACTTATTGGTCGAAGATCCACTGGCCTGCCACTGTGTGGCATTGAAACATCCGGTGCTGAGTAATCATGAATTAGAAAAAATAAGAAGTATTGACACCGGAATTTTCCAGGCAAAAACATTACAGACCTATTTCAGGGCCGATGGCAAACCCGGTTCACTTCAGGCAGGATTGGATCGTTTGTGCCGTTATGCAGTAGATGCGGCCGAGGATGGATTTGAAGTGCTTGTTTTGTCAGATCGTGCAATTGATTCGGATCATGCACCGATACCTTCATTGCTTGCTACTGCAGCAGTGCATCATCATCTGATCCGGAAGGGATATCGCGGGCAGGTAGGCATCATCGTGGAAGCCGGGGACGTTTGGGAAGTTCATCATTTCGCCTGCCTGATCGGTTTTGGAGCGACTGCCATCAATCCTTATCTGGCGCTTTCCACTATTCGCGATTTAAAATTATCGGGCAAACTGGAAACGAGTCTCGATGCAGAGCAATTGAAGAAAAACTATATCAAGGCAGTAAATGACGGATTGCTGAAAGTATTTTCCAAGATGGGAATCTCTACATTGCAATCCTATCAGGGCGCTCAGATATTTGAAATTATCGGATTGAACAAATCGGTGGTAGATAAATATTTTAGCGGAGCTACTTCACGTATTGAAGGTATGGGACTGGATGAATTAGCCAAAGAAACGCTGGCAAAACATCTGTTCGCTTTCAGTCGAAAGGATATTCCTGTAGATCGGCTACCCGTCGGCGGTATTTATCAATGGAAGAGAAAAGGTGAATTCCATCTTTTCAACCCACAGACCGTTCACCTGCTTCAGTATTCAACCAAAATGAATGACTATCATTCATTCAAAAAATATTCCAAGCTCGTGAATGAGCAGCATGAAAATGCAGCTACGCTCCGAAGTATGCTTGCTTTCAAGAGAAATCGCCCGGCAATTCCAATTGATGAAGTCGAACCTATCGAAAATATTTTGAAAAGATTTGCGACAGGTGCGATGAGCTTCGGTTCCATCTCGCATGAAGCGCACTCAACTCTTGCTATTGCGATGAATCGGATCGGAGGAAAAAGCAATACCGGTGAAGGTGGCGAAGACGAATTGCGATACGAACCCCTGCCCAATGGCGATTCGATGCGTTCTGCGATCAAACAGGTTGCTTCAGCAAGATTTGGTGTGACAAGTTATTATCTCACCATGGCCGATGAGCTGCAAATCAAAATGGCGCAGGGAGCAAAACCTGGTGAGGGGGGTCAGCTGCCTGGACATAAGGTAGACGAATGGATCGGAAAAGTCAGGCATTCCACTCCGGGAGTCGGATTAATTTCTCCCCCACCACATCATGATATTTATTCAATAGAAGATCTTGCTCAATTGATTTTCGATTTGAAAAATGCAAACCGGAATGCCCGTATCAGTGTGAAACTGGTTTCGAAAGCCGGTGTGGGAACCATCGCTGCAGGCGTTGCCAAAGCAAAATCAGATGTGATATTAATTTCCGGGCATGATGGTGGAACCGGAGCTTCTCCGATCAGCTCAATCAAGCATGCAGGTTTGCCTTGGGAATTAGGTCTTGCTGAATCCCATCAAACACTTGTAAAAAATAAATTGCGTGGACGTGTAGTATTGCAAACAGACGGCCAATTGAAGACAGGCCGCGATATCGCCATCGCTACTTTGTTAGGCGCAGAAGAATGGGGAGTAGCTACCGCAGCGCTTGTCGTGGAAGGTTGTATCCTGATGCGCAAATGCCATATGAACACCTGCCCTGTGGGTGTGGCCACACAGGATCCTGTGCTGCGCAAAAGATTTGCGGGTAATCCTGATCATGTCGTGAATCTTTTTACATTCCTTGGACAGGAACTGAGAGAGATCATGGCTGAATTAGGATTCAGAACAATTAACGAAATGGTTGGCCAGGTTGATTGTCTCGAAGTAAGAGAAAATATTACTCACTGGAAATATCATAAGCTCGATCTCTCGCCTATTTTATTCAAAGAACCCGCTTCTTTGTATACCAGCCTGCACAAACAGGAAGAACAGGATCATGGATTAAGTGATGTATTGGATTGGAGATTACTGGAAGCTGCCAGACCCGCACTGGAAAATCGGGAGAAAGTATTTGCGTCATTCAATGTAAGAAATACTGACAGGACAATCGGAACGATTTTATCAAATGAAATTTCCAAACGCTATCAATCGAAAGGATTACCTGAAGACACGATTCATTTCAAACTGACCGGAACAGCAGGCCAGAGCTTTGCTGCCTTCAATACCAAAGGAGTCACGCTGGAACTCGAGGGGGATGCCAATGATTATTTTGGTAAAGGATTATCGGGAGCGCGACTAATCGTTTACCCATCACTGAATGCAGGATTTATTCCGGAAGAAAATATCATCATCGGCAATGTTGCCTTTTATGGAGCCACTTCCGGGGAAGCTTTCATCAGGGGTAAAGCCGGGGAAAGATTCGGAGTGAGAAACTCAGGCGTGCGTGCCGTAGTGGAAGGTGTCGGTGATCATGGCTGTGAGTACATGACAGGAGGAAGAGTACTCATTCTCGGTGATACAGGAAGAAATTTCGCTGCAGGTATGAGTGGCGGAATTGCTTATGTGTATGATGTAAAAGGAAACTTTATTTCGCGATGCAATAAGGAAATGGTTGATCTGGATCCGGTGCAGGAGGAAGATATCACTGAAATAAAAGATATGATTCAAAGACATTATGCATATACTGGAAGTACGGTTGCAAAATTTGTCCTGGATGATTTTGAAAACCAGCTGAAGAACTTTGTAAAAATATTTCCGAAAGATTTTAAGAAAGTGCTATCTGAGAAAAAAGAAAAGGAAAAGGCAAAAGTGAAGGCTAACGACTAAGTTTTTACAGATCACAGAGCAATCTATTGAGAACGCGGAGCAGGCTAGTTCTTTTGTGACTGAACCTCTCCGTTGTTCTCTGTGATCTGGAAACGTGACAATGAATCGTGAGAAGGATGAGCAGCCTGATATCCCTTCACGATTCATGTCGGAATGAAATAACTAATATTGAATTTTTAAAAATACAGAGCATGGGTAAACCGAGTGGCTTTTTGGAATTTACGAGAGAGATGCCCGGCAAGCGTCCGGTGGATGAAAGAAAAAAAGATTATAAAGAATTCATGTCTTTATATGCTCCTGAGAAATTGAATCAGCAGGCAGCGCGATGTATGAACTGCGGCATTCCTTTTTGTCATCATGGATGCCCGTTAGGTAATGTCATCCCGGAATTTAATGACGCGGTTTACAGGCAGGCCTGGAAAGATGCTTATGATATCCTTTCTTCAACCAATAACTTCCCGGAATTTACAGGGAGGATTTGTCCTGCCCCCTGCGAAAGCAGTTGTGTGCTTGGAATTAATCAACCGCCGGTAACTATTGAAGAAATCGAAAAACACATCATTGAAATTGCATTTCAGAAAGGCTTTATAAAACCGCAGAAACCCAATGTCAGGACCGGTAAAAAAATTGCAGTGGTGGGGTCCGGGCCGGCCGGACTTGCCGCCGCAGCGCAACTCAATTTTGCCGGGCATATCGTTACCGTTTTTGAACGGGACGATGAACCCGGAGGATTATTACGGTATGGTATACCCGATTTTAAACTTGAGAAATGGGTGGTAGAAAGAAGAATCAAATTGATGGAAGAAGAGGGAGTTATTTTCAAATGTAATGCCAATGTAGGAGTTAATATAAGCATTAATGATCTGCTTAGAGAATTCCACGCTATTGTACTGGCCGGTGGTTCAACAATCCCGAGAGACCTTCCTGTTCCGGGTAGAGAAAGCAAAGGCATTCATTTCGCGATGGATTTTCTGAAACAACAAAATAAAAGGGCGAGTGGAATTGGTTTCGAAGAGCCGGATATTCTGGCTTACGGAAAAAATGTAGTGGTGATCGGTGGCGGAGATACCGGGAGTGACTGCGTAGGAACCTCCAACAGGCAGCATGCAAAATCAATTACCCAATTTGAATTATTGCCTAAACCGCCCAAAGAAAGAACTCCATTCATGCCCTGGCCCACCTATCCTATGACCCTAAAAACGTCTTCTTCGCATGATGAAGGTTGTGACAGAGAATGGGCCGTTGCCACCAAAGAATTTGTATCGGATGCAACTGGGAATTTGAAAGCATTGAAGATCGTCAACCTGGAATGGAAATTTACGGAAGAAGGCAAGCCCGCCAGATTCGTGGAAATGCCGGGCACTGAAAAAGAAATTCCCTGTGAACTGGCTTTACTGGCGATGGGATTTGTACATCCGCAACATGAAGGATTACTCAACGAGTTGGGTGTTGAACTCGATGATCGCGGTAACGTGAAGGCTACGGAAAAATCATATCAAACCAATATTGCCAAGATATTCACGGCCGGAGATATGCGCCGCGGACAATCGCTGGTTGTATGGGCAATCAGTGAGGGAAGAGAATGTGCCAGGAAAGTCGATGAATATCTTATAGGCACTTCTCTGCTGGAAACAAAAGATAATTCATTGATCGCAGCAGCTTTTTAACGGAATGTTATTTTGGAGTCCTGGCCTTGTATTGGTCGAAATAAATGATCTTCCCATCTTTCACTAGCCAGTTTCCCTGCATTAAAAAAGTATCAGCCTTTCCATTCGGAGAATACCTTTTTTCTCTGGCCCAGATTCTTACCCAATCTTCATTCCTGTCATTGGCATGCGCGCTTTCCCATGTTGAAATATCGAAGCGCAGAGAATCCAGGCTTTTTACATCATCCCTGGCAATGGCCAGCAAAGTTTCGGCAGGGCCGCGAAAATTCAGACCGCTTGCGTCATGATAAATGACAGTGTCAGCCCAGTAAGGTCTCATTGAATCAATTTGGTTCTTTTCAAACATTTTCCAAACTGTCAACACCTTTTGAGCATTTTCAGGATGAGATGGTACAGCAATGTCCGATGAATAAGATGCCGTATATAAATAATGAAGAGTATCTTTCGCAAGGGCCTCACTGCCCTGGGAAAGATCAGAATTGGGTTTTGAATTGCATGCAAACAAAGCCAACCCCAATAATGAGGCTGAAATCAATTTTTTCATTGCTTGTTTTTTGAATATTAGAACTATTGCTTTTAAAATTCGCGATTGACAGGCTTACATTTCGGGGTATTTTTCAATTGGTTTGCCGGAGAGATATTTTTTCCACGGTTCCCAATAATGTGTGAACCATCCTTTATTGATTCCATCTGCATGTTTATCCGGAACACCCGTATGTATCGCATGCAAAACGGTATTCTTTCCTTTTTTTTCAAGATGGATAATAAAAACAGAATCAGGTTCATTCTTATCCCAATCAACTCCCCTCCAGGTTTGAACAATGAGTGCATCACTTTTTAAATGAATGTTTTCTCCGATGATGTATCCGTTATGGGCTGAAAATTTGGTTCCTGCCTTTTTTATAATTTTTGCAGGAGCAGCTGTTGCTTTTGAATGTTTTTTCGCATTCATATAAAGATCATACAGTGCTTTGGGTGTGGTATTCTTAAAAACCACTTTTTGCTTGATATTCTTCGGCATAAAAAATATTGAGTAAACTAAAATGTACGTATTGCAATTTCTATCTGTTAATGCCTTCAACCATTTTAACCGGCCTCACTTCAATTCTCGCCTTCAGCTGATCTTCATATATAGGATTTGCTTTGGCAATAGCAACAGCTTCTTCAAAGTCCTTAGCTGCAATTAAAAAATAGCCGGCAATGACTTCCTTGGATTCGTTGAAAGGCCCGTCTGTCCAGATCCCTCTGGTATTGGAAATAATACTTCCTTCCGCTACCAAAGGTTGCGCTCCTTTCAACTTTCCTTCTTTAATTAAATTCCCTATGTAGGCTGCAGCTTTTTCAACATGCTTCTGCTGCTGTTCCGGGGAGAGAACTGCCCAGGGGTCACCTTCCGTCCGTATAAGTAATAGAAACTCTTTCATGATCTTTTTTAAATGAACAATCGCTCAATATGAAATGACAAATGAGTTCTTAAAAAAGGGACATAAAAGCTAAAAAATTTTTTCAAACTGCGGTGTTAATTTTCTATTGCCTTCTGGAGACTTGCATCAAGATCCCCTGGGATATTGGAAATTGACGCTTTCTTCTACTGATTTAATGGGGCGAACTTCAATTCTCGCATGTTTGGTATACTCCAATTCCGGATTATCTTTTGCAATGGCGATTGCTTCATCCAAATCTTTAGCAAGGATATGATAGTATCCGATGATGATTTCCTTTGTTTCGTTGAAAGGTCCGTCTTTCCAGGATTTCTTCGACCCGGATATAATTTTGCCTTCCTTAACAAGTGGCTGGGCGCTTTTTAGTTTTCCTTCTTTCATCAGTTTGTTAATGTAGTCCATGCAGTCTTGCAGAAAATGCTGAAGTTCTTCTTTTGACAAAGCCCCAAGATGATCTTGCTCATTCCGTATGAGAAGCATAAATTCTTTCATAACTTAAATTTTTTGGAGTGAATAATTTTGTTTGATTAGTAACAAACAGCTTTATGAAAAAGGGACATGGGTATCAGGTTATTTTTTCTTTGCAGGAATTCAGTCTTTTTTGTAAAAGGCCCTGCTCTGCCTTGATGGATGCCAGGCGGATCGCTTTTTCAAGGCAATTCATCGCATCAGGATATTGATCGGCCTGAATATAAAATTCCGCCTGCGTCGAGTAAAACAAATGATATTGTTTGAAAGCCGGATGATCTTTTATTTTTTCCAGTTCTGCAATGGCCTGAAGAGGCCCCTCAACCTTGGAAAGAGCTACCGTCCTGTTAAGTATTACAATTGGGGAATCATCAATTAATAGCAATTTATCGTATAGGGAGAGAATACTGTTCCAGTCGGTCGAATTAAAATCCGGAGCTGAGCAGTGATAGGATGAAATAGCCGCAAGGATGTGATAGGAAGAAATGCCATTGGCAGAAGCTGAATTTCTTAAATAATAAAATCCTCTTTCCATTAGAGAAAGGTCCCAGAGTGTACGGTCCTGGTCCTGCATTTGTAAAATATTCCCATCCCGGTCCAATCTCGAGGCAAATCGCGATGCATTTAACAACATCAGTGCAAGTAAAGCCGCAGTATTTGAGTTATCGGATATGGCATGATGTGAAACAATCATTTCTGCCAGCCTGATTGCTTCTTCGCAAAGTTCATATCGAATCAGTTTATCGCCACTCGAAGCACTGTATCCTTCATTAAATAAAAGATAGATCGTTTCCAACACAGTATCCAGTCTTTTATCCAATTCTTCGCCTGCGGGAACTTCGAAAGGAATATTGGCGTCTCTTATATTTTGCCTTGCTCTGACAAGACGTTTGTTGATGGTATCTTCCGTAGTAAGAAAAGCTCTTGCGATTTCAGGAATACTGAATCCACAGAGTGTTTTAAGGATAAGAGCAACTTGTGAATCGGAGCTGATTGCCGGATAACAACAGGTGAACATCATGCGCAGTTGATCGTCTGCAATTTCCTGATCAGAAAAAAAATAATCCATCGCAGGTTCAATCGTCCATTCTGATTTTAAAAAATGAATGACGTCCGACTGATATTTTCTTTTATACTTATCCCTGTTGATTACATTGAGTGCCTTATTCTTCGCCACTTTATATAACCATGCAGTTGGATTTTGAGGAATATTGTATGTCCATTGGCTAATCGCTTCGACCAAGGCATCCTGCACTACATCTTCTGCAAGATCTATATTTTCAGGACCAAAAATCCGGGTCAGGACTGCAACCATCTTTCCGGATTCATGGCGGAAGAGATGATCAATAAGCTGATTTATTTCTGTATGATTTGACACAACAGACAACGAATTTCAGACAAAAAAGCAAAGCATGCCAACTACCATAATTGACAAAGGGTCGCGGCGTTCCGCAAACGGGGGATGAATTCTCTGCCTGCCGGCAAACAGGTTTCAAATGATGATAAGCCATGCACGTCGGCCGTTTGCGGCGACCTGATGCCAGGCTCAGTTATTCTTTTTTCAATGTTATCCAGCTATAATCCTCAAAACTTTTTAAGGCAATTACGTTTCCCGTGTTATCTCTTTTAAATTTTACAATTCCTTCCAAATTCAGGAAGAAAAATTCGTCATTATCATACCACTTCAAGAACAGTTTTTTGTATCCTAATGCATCTGCTTCAAGATGGTTCAAAGTATCTTTAATATTCACTTTCAAATTTCCAATAGAATAGGTACCTCTATAATCTGCTAAATTATCAAGTGGCTTATTTCCTATCCATTCATTCGATGCAATATCGTTTTGCAAAATATTTCTTAATGATTGCATGGTAATGTATAATTGCAGGTAATCATTATTGGTTAAAAGAATGATTGTATGATGACGAACAGTATCTATAGCAATCAGGTTTGCAAAACCGTTGATATGCCCTTCGTGAACAATTACTTCCGGCATTAAGCACCATCCACATGCATAGATAGTTTTTGTTCCGTCTGGCATAGCGAAGGGTTGAATTGCATTTTTCAACACGGTATCGACTGCAAGCCTGTGCTGAAAAAATAGCGACCATCTCAACAAATCTTCTGCAGTACTGTACATGCCTCCTCCTCCTTTTGCGTTTTCCATTTCAATATAAGGAGCTGCTAATGTTGAATCGCTCCTAAACAAATAGGCTTTTGCCTCGTTCTTTATAGCATTACCATTTTCTTCCCCACTGCTTAACATTCCTGCTTTTTTTAAAACAAATTCATTCAATACGTTATCAAAATCCTTACCTGTAATTTTTTGTATGATTTGGGCGAGCAAATAGAAATTACTGTTAGAGTAACCATAAGCTGTTGAAGGCGGAAAAGAAAGAGTAGAATCAGCGATCATTTCTACAATGTTGTCTTCGCTGTAATAGATTTTGTCATTAAAATTTCTAAAGTTTGTATAGTCTGGCAGGCCAGAAGTGTGGGTCAAAAGATTCCGCACAGTTATACCTTGCTTGTCGGGTTGTCTAAATTTGTCGATAAATTTTGCTAAATGATCATTGAATGAAAGCTTTCCTTCTTCAATAAG
>Ga0335076_10005007_pt1 | contig 13420 bp, 9 predicted proteins | sample Lox_Sample_25_FD_206717 | JGI IMG/M metagenome (GOLD analysis project Ga0335076, IMG submission 206717) | Soil microbial communities from Loxahatchee National Wildlife Refuge, Florida, United States - Lox_Sample_2.5 | ecosystem: Environmental > Terrestrial > Soil > Wetlands | place: USA: Florida... | reverse complement strand
CCGGCTCCGCCGGTCCGCTGGTGTCGCCCCCTTGGTGGGGAAGCGGCCGTCAGGCCGCTTCGGGGGTGGGCCTACTTGATCGACGTGAATCGCGCCTCGGGCCGATCATCCGAGCGGTGCACCGTCGTCACGCCTTGCACCATGGCCCACGGCCGGATCTGGTGGTGCAGCGGCACGAACAGGTATTCGTCGCGCGTACGGATCAACGCGTCGCGGATCATGGCGTTGCGCTTGGCGACGTCGGTCTCGGTCTTCATCGCGTCGGTGAGCTGGTCGACCTTGGCGTCGCTGACCTTGGAGAAATTGAAGTTGCCGTCGGGGCCCGACGTGCGCGTGCGCACCAGCGACTGCAGCGAATACTGGCCGTCGTAGGTGGCCACGCCCCAGCCCAGCATGTAGGCCGAAGTGTCGAAGTTCTGCACCTTCTGGATGAAGGTGGCCATGCCTTCGGCGTTGAGCTTGACGGTGACGCCAATCTTGGCCCACATCGACACCAGCGCGACGCAGATCTTCTCGTCGTTGACGTAGCGGTTGTTCGGGCAGTTCAGCTGGAACTCGAAGCCCTGCGGATAGCCGGCTTCGGCCAGCAGCTTCTTCGCCTTGTCGGGGTCGGCCTTCAGCGGCTTGTCGAGCTCGGTGCTGTAGCCGTTGACGCCCGGCGCGACCATGATGTTGGCCGGCACCGACAGGCCGCGCATGATGCTGCGCTTGATCGCTTCGCGGTCGACGGCCAGGTTCAGTGCCTCGCGTACCCGCTTGTCCTTGAACGGGTTCTTGCCCTTGACGTTGGAGTACTTCAGCTCGTTGCTGCCCTGGTCGAGCGCGATGAAGATGGTGCGCACCTCGGGGCCGTCGACGACCTTGAGCCTCTTGTCGCCGCGCAGCTTGTCGATGTCCTGCGTCGGTACGTCGGTCACCATGTCGACGTCGCCCGACAGCAGCGCCGAGACGCGGGTGGAGTCGCTCTTGATCGGCGTGTACAGCACCTGCGTCACGTTGCCGCGCGGCTTGTCCCACCAGGCCTCGTTGATCGCCATCGCGATGCGCGACTCGGGCTGCCAGCTTAGGATCTTGTACGGTCCGGTGCCGTTGACGTTGCGCGACGCGAAGTTCTCTTCCTTGGCCTTGTAGTCCTGCACGTTGGTGGTCTTGTTCTTCTCCGACCACGATTTGCTCATGATGCGAAAGTCGATGATGTTGCGCAGCAGGATCGGGTTCGGCGCCGCCAGGATCACGTCGACGGTGTAGTCGTCGACCTTCTTGATGTCGCTGATGCCGGTGACGTAGATCTGCATCGTGCCCTGCGGCTGCTTGATGCGCCCGAAGCTGAACACCACGTCGTCGGCGGTGAACGGCGTGCCGTCGTGGAATTTGACGCCCTTGCGCAGTTCGAAGCGAACCTGGGTGGGGCTGGTGAAGGTCCACTTGGTGGCCAGGCAGGGCTCGACCTCGTACTTTTCGTTGTAGCGGGTGAGCCCTTCGTAGGCATGCATCAGGATCGCGTTGGTGGTCGCATGGTTCTGCGAGTGCGGGTCCAGCGTCAGGATGTCGTTCTGCGCCGCCCAGCGCAGGTTGGCAGCCTGCAGCGGCGCCGCCAGGCTCAACGCAACGGCCGCAGCGGCCAGCATGGCCTTCGGTGTCATGAGGAACTCCTGTTTGGGAAGGCCGCCATCGTAGTCGGCCGCTTGCTGCGTGCCGACCGGATTACCCCTCGGTGCGCCGCTCTCGGGGCCCGTGGCGCGCGCGGCGATGCCGCCAAATGCGCCGCCTTTTCGACCGTGCTCGTGTCAGCGTGGTGTCTTGCTGCGGTGCTACAGTGCCGCTCATGAGTCAATAGGTCCTTTCCGTGTCCTCCCCTCGCTGGCTGAGCCAGCAGGGCGGGTCGCTAGTCCGCCAACCGGTCGAGCCGGGACGCGGAAGGTGCGCAACCCATCTACGAGCCCGTGGAAACCGCGGGCGAAAGGTGAGCGAAGATGATGCAGCAGTACAGGTCGAACTCGTACCTGTTCGGGGGCAATGCCCCTTACGTCGAGGAACTCTACGAGGCCTACCTCGACAACCCGGGCAGCGTACCCGACAACTGGCGGACCTACTTCGACAAGCTGCAGAACGTGCCGTCGGCCGACGGCACGTTGAGTCGCGACGTCGCGCACGCGCCGGTGGTCGAATCCTTCGCACAGCGCGCCAAGGCCAATGCGTTCGCGGTCAAGGCCAGCGCCAGCGAGCTGGCGGTGGCGCGCAAGCAGGTGCACGTGCAGTCGCTGATCGCGGCTTACCGGTCGCTGGGCGCGCGCTGGGCCGACCTCGACCCGCTCAAGCGCACCGAACGACCGAAGATTCCCGAGCTCGAGCCGGCGTTCTACGACCTGACCGAAAGTGACATGGACATCACTTTCAGCGCCACCAACACCTACTTCACCAAGGACGAGCACCAAACGCTGCGCGAGATCCTGCAGGCGCTGCGCGAGACCTATTGCGGCACCATCGGCGCCGAGTTCATGCACATCACCGAGCCGATCGAGAAGCGCTGGTGGCAGGAGCGGCTGGAGTCGATTCGCAGCAAGCCGACCTTCAGCAACGAACAGAAGATCGACATCCTCGACAAGCTCACGGCGGCCGAAGGCCTCGAGCGCTTCCTGCACACCAAGTACGTCGGCCAGAAGCGCTTCTCGCTCGAAGGCGGCGAGAGCTTCATCGCCAGCATGGACGAGCTGGTGCAGCGCGCGGGTGCCAAGGGCGTGCAGGAGATCGTGATCGGCATGGCGCACCGCGGACGCCTCAACGTGCTGGTCAACACGTTGGGCAAGATGCCCAAGGACCTGTTCGCCGAGTTCGAGCACACGGCACCCGAGAGCCTGCCGGCCGGCGACGTCAAGTACCACCAGGGCTTCTCGAGCGACATCTCGACCCCGGGGGGTCCGGTGCACTTGAGCCTGGCGTTCAATCCGAGCCACCTGGAGATCGTCAACCCGGTGGTCGAGGGCTCGGTCAAGGCGCGCATGGACCGCCGCGGCGACAAGCTCGGCGACCAGGTGCTGCCGGTGCTGGTGCACGGCGACGCGGCGTTCGCCGGCCAGGGCGTGGTGATGGAGACGCTGGCGCTGGCGCAGACGCGCGGCTACTACACCGGCGGCACCGTGCACCTGGTGATCAACAATCAGATCGGCTTCACCACCAGCGACCCGCGCGACTCGCGCTCGACGCTGTACTGCACCGACGTGGTCAAGATGATCGAATCGCCGGTGCTGCACGTGAACGGCGACGATCCCGAGGCGGTGGTGCTGTGCACCCAGCTCGCGCTCGACTACCGCCAGCAGTTCAAGAAGGACGTGGTGGTCGACATCGTCTGCTTCCGCAAGCTTGGCCACAACGAGCAGGACACGCCGAGCCTGACGCAGCCGCTGATGTACAAGAAGATTGCGCAGCATCCGGGCACGCGCAAGCTCTACGGCGACAAGCTGACGGCGCAGAACGTGCTGAGCGCCGACGGTCCGGACAAGATGGTGAAGGATCTGCGCGCCGCATTCGATGCCGGCAGGCACACCGTCGACCCGGTGCTGACCAACTTCAAGAGCAAGTACGCAGTCGACTGGGCGCCGTTCCTCGGCAAGAAGTGGACGGACAGCGCCGACACCGCGCTGCCGCTGGCCGAGATCAAACGGCTGGCCGAGCGCATTACCACGGTGCCGGGCAACTTCAAGGTCCACCCGCTGGTGGAAAAGGTGCTGGCCGATCGCGCCGCGATGGGACGCGGCGAGATCAACGTCGACTGGGGCATGGGCGAGCACCTGGCCTTCGCGTCGCTGGTGGCATCGGGCTACGCGGTGCGGCTGTCGGGCGAGGACAGCGGCCGCGGCACCTTCACCCACCGCCACTCGGTGCTGCACGACCAGAACCGCGAGAAGTGGGACATCGGCACCTACGTGCCGCTGGAGCACGTGGCCGACACCCAGGCACCGTTCGTGGTGATCGATTCGATCCTGTCGGAAGAAGCGGTGCTCGGCTTCGAGTACGGCTACGCCAGTGCCGACCCCAACACGCTGGTGATCTGGGAGGCGCAGTTCGGCGACTTCGTCAACGGCGCGCAGGTGGTGATCGACCAGTTCATCGCGTCGGGCGAGGTCAAGTGGGGCCGCGTCAACGGCCTGACGCTGATGCTGCCCCACGGCTACGAAGGCCAGGGCCCCGAGCATTCGTCGGCGCGGCTGGAGCGCTTCATGCAGCTGGCCGCCGACCACAACATGCAGGTGGTGCAGCCGACCTCGGCCAGCCAGATCTTCCACCTGCTGCGGCGGCAGATGGTGCGCCAGTTCCGCAAGCCGCTGGTCATCATGACGCCCAAGTCGTTGCTGCGCGCGAAGGATGCGACCTCGCCGCTGGCCGAGTTCACCAAGGGCGAGTTCAAGACGGTGATCGGGCCGACGCGCGCCGAGATCGAGGCCGACAAGGTCAAGCGCGTGGTCGCGTGCTCGGGCAAGGTCGCCTACGACCTGATCAGGTACCGCGACCAGCGCAAGGCCTGGGACGTGGCGATCGTGCGTGTCGAGCAACTCTATCCGTTCCCGCACAAGGCGTTCGCTGCCGAGATGAAGCGCTTCTCCAACGCCACCGAGGTCGTGTGGTGCCAGGACGAGCCGCAGAACCAGGGCGCATGGTTCTTCGTGCAGCACTACATCCACGAGAACATGAGCGAAGGTCAGCGCCTGGGCTACGCCGGGCGTCCGGCCTCGGCGTCGCCCGCGGTCGGCTACGCACACCTGCACCAGGAGCAGCTGAAGACGCTGCTCGAGCAGGCGCTGGGCAAGCTGAAGGGATTCGTCCTCACGAAGTAAGAAGAAGCCGACATGTCAATCGTTGAAGTCAAAGTCCCGCAGCTGTCCGAATCGGTGGCTGAGGCCACGCTGCTGCAGTGGAAGAAGAAGCCCGGCGACGCCGTGGCGATGGACGAGATCCTGATCGAGATCGAGACCGACAAGGTCGTGCTCGAAGTGCCTGCGCCGGCCGACGGTGTGCTCGCCGAGCTGGTGGTCGGCGATGGCGGTACCGTCACCAGCGACCAGTTGATCGCGAGAATCGACACTGCGGCCAGGGCCAGCGCTGCTGCGCCTGCCGCTGCACCTGCAGCGGCCGCAGCCGCACCAGCGGCCGCCGCGCCAGCCGCAGCACCCGGCAAGGCGGGCGTCGCGATGCCCGCCGCGGCCAAGCTGATGGCCGATCAGGGCATCGCCCCGGGGACCATCACCGGCACCGGCAAGGACGGCCGCATCACCAAGGGCGACGTCCTCGCGGCGGCCGTGCAGCCCACGCCGGCCAGACCCGCTGCGCCACCGATCAGCGCGCCGACGCTGCCGGCGGCGCTGCCCGCGGTGGCGCCACCGATCGCGCCGAACCTCGGCGACCGGCCGGAGCAGCGGGTGCCGATGTCGCGCCTGCGCGCACGAGTGGCCGAACGACTGCTGCAGTCCCAAGCAACCAACGCGATCCTCACCACCTTCAACGAAGTCAACATGTCGCCGTTGATGGAGATGCGCAAGCGCTTCCAGGAGAAGTTCGAGAAGGAGCACGGCGTCAAGCTCGGTTTCATGAGCTTCTTCGTCAAGGCGGCGGTGGCAGCGCTGAAGCGCTACCCGGTGGTCAACGCCAGCGTCGACGGCAACGACATCGTCTACCACGGCTACTTCGACATCGGCATCGCGGTGGGCTCGCCGCGCGGCCTGGTGGTGCCGATCCTGCGCAATGCCGACCAGATGAGCTTCGCCGACATCGAGAAGAAGATCGCCGAGTTCGGCGTCAAGGCGCGCGACGGCAAGCTCGGCATCGAGGAGCTGACCGGTGGCACGTTCAGCATCAGCAACGGCGGCGTGTTCGGCTCGATGCTGTCGACGCCGATCATCAACCCGCCGCAGAGCGCCATTCTCGGCGTGCACGCCACCAAGGACCGCGCCGTGGTCGAGAACGGCCAGGTCGTGGTGCGGCCGATGAACTACCTGGCGCTCAGTTACGACCACCGCATCATCGACGGCCGCGAGGCGGTGCTGTCGCTGGTGGCGATGAAGGAGGCGCTGGAGGATCCGGCGCGCCTGCTGTTCGACATCTGAAGGCGGGCACGATATGGCACAGGCATTCGATGTCGTCGTGATCGGCGGCGGGCCGGGCGGCTACATCGCAGCGATCCGCGCCGCGCAGCTCGGCCTCAAGGCGGCATGCATCGACGACTGGAAGAACGCCGCCGGCGGCCCCGCACCCGGCGGCACCTGCACCAACGTCGGCTGCATCCCGAGCAAGGCGCTGCTGCAGTCGAGCGAGAACTACGAGCAGGCGGCGCACCACTTTGCCGACCATGGCATCGGCGTCGGCGAGCTGAGCCTCGACCTGAAGAAACTGCTCGCGCGCAAGGACCAGGTGGTCAAGCAGAACAACGACGGCATCGTTTACCTCTTCAAGAAGAACAAGGTCGCGTTCTTCCACGGCCGCGGCTCGTTCGTGAAGGCGGCCGACGGCGGCTACGAGATCGCGGTGGCCGGAGCCGCCAACGAGACGCTGAGTGCCAGGCACGTGATCGTCGCCACCGGTTCGAGCCCGCGCCAGCTTCCGGGCGCGCCGTTCGACGAGGACCGCATCCTGTCCAACGACGGCGCACTGCGCATCCAAGGCGTGCCGAAAACGCTCGGCGTCGTCGGCTCGGGCGTGATCGGGCTGGAGATGGGCTCGGTGTGGCGCCGGCTCGGCGCCGAGGTGACGGTCCTCGAGGCGCTGCCGGGCCTGCTGCCGATGGCCGACGAGGCGGTGGCGAAGGAGGCCTTGAAGGTCTTCGGCAGGCAGGGCCTGAAGCTGCAGTTCGGCGTCAAGATCGGCGAGGTCAAGACGACGAAGAAGGGTGTCACGGTCGCCTACACCAACGCCAAGGGCGCGCCGACCATGCTCGAGGTGGAGCGGCTGATCGTCTCGATCGGCCGCGTGCCGCACACCGCGGGCCTCGACCCGGAGGCGGTCGGCCTCGAGCTCGACGAGCGCGGCGCCATCGTGGTCGACGACGAGTGCCGCACCAACCTCAAGGGGGTTTGGGCGATCGGCGACGTGGTGCGCGGCCCGATGCTTGCGCACAAGGCCGAGGAAGAGGGCGTCGCGGTCGCCGAGCGCATCGCCGGACAGCATGGCCACGTCGACTTCAACACCATTCCATGGGTGATCTACACATCGCCCGAGATCGCCTGGGTCGGCCAGACCGAGGCGCAGTTGAAGGCTGCCGGCCGTGCCGTCAAGTCCGGCCAGTTCCCGTTCATGGCCAACGGTCGTGCGCGCGCACTCGGCGACACGACTGGCTTCGTGAAGGTCGTCGCCGACGCGGCCACCGACGAGATTCTCGGCGTGCACGTGATCGGTCCCTTCGCGTCGGAGCTGATCGCCGAGGCGGTGGTCGCGATGTCGTTCAAGGCGTCGGCCGAGGACATCGCGCGCATCTGCCACGCCCACCCGTCGTTGAGCGAGGCCACCAAGGAAGCTGCATTGGCCGTCGACAAGCGCGCGCTGAACTTCTGAAGTTGACAGCCCCCACGCTCACTTCGTTCGCTGCCCCCCGTGGGGGCGTTCAGTCGGCTCGGGAGCGGCCCAGCGCCGACTGACGTGGGGGTCCGCGAGCTCTACGAACGCACGCTGGCCGAACGCGGCTACACGAGCGACTCCGCACAACAACGAGCGATCGACGCGCTGGAGCGCTGCGAGAACGAATGGGCCGACTACAAGGCGCGGCGCAGCAACGCGGTGACGAAGATGTTGAGGGCGCCCTTGGCGTCGAGCGCCATCCCCCCGGGGGGGAGCGAGCCGGTCTTGAGGCGGCTCGGCGACTGGCTCGTGCGCCCGCCGATCCCGCGCGGCGTGTACATGCACGGCGGGGTCGGGCGCGGCAAGAGCTTCCTGATGGACTGCTTCTTTCAGTCGGTGCCGCTGACGCGCAAGACCCGCTTGCACTTCCACGAGTTCATGCGCGAGGTGCACCGCGAGCTGCAGGACCTCAAGGGCACCACCGACCCGCTCGACGAGCTGGGCCGGCGCATCGCACGGCGGCATCGATTGATCTGCTTCGACGAGTTCCACGTCGCCGACGTCACCGATGCGATGATCCTGCACCGGCTGCTGGCGGCGATGTTCGCCAACCGGGTGTCGATCGTGACGACGTCGAACTTCCATCCCGACGCGCTGTACCCCAACGGACTGCACCGCGAGCGCATCCTGCCGGCAATCGAGCTGCTGAAGGACAGGCTCGAGATCGTCAGCGTCGACGGTCCTCACGACTACCGCCGCGCCACCTTGCAGGATCTGTCGATGTACCACCATCCGCTGGGGCCCGAGGCCACCGCGGCGATGCAGAAGGCCTTCGACCGGCTGGCCGAGGCCCGCGACGAAAGCCCGCTCTTGCACATCGAGCAGCGCGAATTGCGCGCGCTGCGCCGCGCCGGCGGCGTGGTGTGGTTCGATTTCAAGACGCTGTGCGGCGGCCCACGCTCGCAGAACGACTACCTCGAGCTGGCGCAGCAGTTCCACACCGTGCTGCTGTCGGACGTGCCGCAGATGCCGCCGCGGCTGGCCAGCGAGGCGCGGCGCTTCACGCTGCTGGTCGATGTGCTGTACGACCGGCGCGTCAAGCTGATCGTCTCGGCCGCGGTGCCGCCCGAGGCGCTGTACGAGGACGGCCCGCTGGCGCACGAGTTTCCGCGCACGGTGTCGCGGCTGCTCGAGATGCAGTCGCCCGCGTACCTCGCGCTGCAACGGCGCGACGTCGAAACGGCGATCACCTGAGGCGACGATGCGCGCGTGGGTGCGATGCGCCTGGATCACCGCCGGCCTGGTGGCCGCCATGGTCGCGCGGGCAGCCGAAGGCGAGGTGTCCGACAAGGACCGGCGCAGCCAACTGAACGCCGATCGCGCCGCCGCCGAGGCCCGCTATCAGACGGCGGTGACCGAGTGCGAGCGCGGCTTCGTCGTCACCAGCTGCGTCGACAGGGCCAAGGCAGAGCGTCGGGCCACGCTCGATCGCGTTGCGCGCGAGCAGGCGGCACTCGACGACGCGCACCGCAAGCGCCGTGCCGAGGAGCGGCGCCAGCGTGTTGCCGAGAAGCAGGCGCAGCAGGCCCAGCAAGCCGCCGCGACAGAGCGCAACGCGGCGGCGTCTGCGCCGCCGGCGCACGTGCGCACGCCACCGTCCGGTGCCAGCGCCGCCAAGCCGGGGCGCCGCTTCGAGCCACGTTCGGCCGATGAGGCCGCCGCCGCACAGGCCGAGGCCGACCGCCGTGCGGCGCAGGGGCAGGAGCGTCATGAACGGGCGCAGGCGCACGAGGACGCGGTGCGCAAGCGCAACGCCGAACGCGCCGCCGAGAAGCCACCGGCCGCACCGCTGCCGGTGCCGGGCGCGCCGCCGGCGTCAACGCCCAAGCCAGCGGCGTCGGCAATCAGGTGAGCGAGTCGATGCGGATCAGCGCCAGCGAGAGGTTGTCGCCGGCACCGCGCGCGCGCTGACGCGCCTTGCTGACCAGCATCTCGCTGGCCTCGCGCGGGGGCAGTGCGTGCACGATCGCGCCCAGTTCCTTGGGCGTGAAGTAGTGCCAGAGGCCGTCGCTGCAGGCGAGCAGGCTGTCGCCGACCTCGAGCTTGTCGATGTGGTCGGTGGCCAGCGGGGGGTCGCTGGTCGTGCCCAGGCAACCGGTCAGCAAGTTGCCCTGCGGATGCGTGTTGGCCTGCTCCTCGGTGATCTTGCCTTCGCTGATCAGCCGCTGCACGTAGGAGTGGTCGTTGGTGCGGGTGACCAGGTCGGCGCCGCGGAAGTGATAGACGCGCGAGTCGCCGGCATGCACGTAGTCGCACTCGCGCTCCGGTCCGATCAGGTAGGCCGCGATGGTGCTGTGCGGCTCTTCCTCGGACGTGATGGCTGTCAGCTTGATCATCAGGTGCGACTCCATGACGATCTGCTTGAGCATCTCGCCGGCGTCGTCCTTGGTCGGAGCATGACGCTCGAAGATCTGCTTGGCCGTCAGGAGCACCTGGTCGGCCGCCTTGCGGCCGCCGCTTTTGCCACCCATGCCGTCGGCCAGCACGGCCAGCGCGCACCCGGGCACCCGCGGGTGGGGCATGATCTCGACCTGGTCTTGCTGGTAGGCGCGATCGCCCTTGTGGATGCCGGTGGCGGCAACGAGGCGGTAGCCCTTGGGGGCGCGAGGCATGGCCCGAATATAAACTCCGGCCCCTGTGCTGCGGCGTGCAATGTGCGCGCCGTGGCCTCCGGTGGACGAAAGCCGCGCCCGAGTGCACATTGCCGTTGCCCAGCCGCCTCGTGCATGGAAGAGAACCTGCATTCGCCACAGCGCCGCCTGATCGAGCTGCGCATGGCGCATGCCGACCTGGACAGTGCGATCGACACCATGGCGGTGCAGTCACCGGTCGATGAGTTGGTGCTGCGCCGGCTGAAGAAGCGCCGCCTGCTGTTGCGCGACCAGATCGTCAGGCTCGAGACCGAGCTCGATCCGCCGGAACCCGCGTGAGCAGCCCGGACGGCGACGCGCAGGCGCTGCAGCGGGCTTGTGCCCGGACATTGTCGGCCGACGGCGAACTGGCCGCGAGCGATCCCGCTTTCGTCGAGCGCAGCGCGCAGCAGGCCCTGGCCCAGGCCGTCGCCCGGGCGATCGAGCACCGCCAGGCGCTGGTGGCCGAAGCCGGCACCGGCGTCGGCAAGACGTTCGCCTACCTCGTGCCGCTGCTGCTCTCCGGCCGCCGCGCGCTGGTCAGCACGGCCACCAAGAGCCTCCAGGATCAGCTGTTCCTGCGCGATCTGCCGCGCCTGACGCGCGCGTTGCGGCTGCCGGCCCGGCTGGCATTGCTCAAGGGTCGGGCCAGCTACCTCTGCCTGCATCGGCTGCGTCAGGCGCGCGAAGGCGCCACGCTGCCGGACCGCTTCGCAGTGCGCGCGCTGGCACGCATCGAGCAATGGGCGACGGCCACGCGCAGCGGCGACCTGGCCGAACTCGAAGGCCTGGACGAACGGTCGCCGGTGATTCCGCTGGTCACGTCGACGCGCGACAACTGCCTCGGCACCGAGTGCCCGTCGCACCGCGACTGCCACGTGATGCGAGCCCGTCGCGACGCGATGGCCGCCGATCTGGTGGTCATCAACCACCATCTCTTCTTCGCCGATCTCGCGTTGCGCGACAGCGGGGTGGCCGAGCTGTTGCCCACGGTCGACGCGGCGGTGTTCGACGAGGCCCATCAACTGGTCGAATCCGGCGTGCAGTTTCTCGGTGTGCAGCTCGGCTCCAGCCAGTTGATCGAGTTCGCGCGCGACCTGCTGGCCGGCGGGCTGACGCATGCGCGCGGCCTGCGCGACTGGCAGGCTCTGGCCACCACCTGCGAGCACGCGGCGCGCGACCTGCGACTGGCCTGTGCCGGACCGTTGCGCGATCTGCGCGGCATCGTCAAGCTGGCGTGGGACGAACGCGCCCGCGCGCCGGCGTTTGCCCCTGCGCTCGACGCGCTGGCCGCGGCGCTGCAACGCTGTGTCGAGTCGCTGGACGACCTGCTCGGCGCCTCACCCGACCTAGCGCGGCTGGCGCAACGCGCGACCGAGTTGGCTCAACGGGCCGCTTTGTTCGCCGGCGACGCGCTGCCCGAGCGCGTGCGCTGGATCGACGTCGGACCTCGTGATGTCCGCCTGATCGAGTCGCCGCTGGACATCCGCGAGCTGTTGAGCGAGCAGCGCGCCGGCGCGCCACGCAGCTGGATCTTTACCTCGGCCACGCTCGGCGACGACGAGCGGCTGAGCTGGTTCAGCGAGGCGGCGGCGCTGGAAGACGCGGCCAAGCTGCGCGTCGACAGCCCGTTCGACTATCGTGCCCACGCGCGGGTCTGGGTGCCGGCGCAGCTGCCGCGGCCCAACGATGCTCGCCACCCAGCGGCGATCGGCGCACTGGCCGCGAAGCTGGCTGGCCGGCTCGGGGGCCGCACGTTCGTGTTGACCACCACGCTGCGCGCGCTCGAGCCGATCGCGCAGGCGTTGCGCGACGCCGCCGACCGCGATGGCGTCGCGCTCGAGGTGCTGGTGCAGGGCACGCAGCCGCGGCGGTTGCTGCTCGATCGCTTCGTCTCCGGGCGCGGCCGTGTGTTGGTGGGCTCGCAGAGCTTCTGGGAGGGCATCGACGTGCCGGGCGAGGCCCTGCAGTGCGTGCTGATCGACAAGCTGCCGTTCCCGCCACCGAACGATCCGCTGGTGCAGGCACGCGCCAACGCGCTGCGCGCGCGTGGCCGCGACGCCTTCAGCGACTACTTCGTCGCCGACGCCGCGGTGTCGCTGAAGCAGGGCGCGGGCCGCCTGATCCGGCACGAGGACGACCGCGGTCTGCTGGTGATCGGCGACGTGCGCATGCGTCAGATGGGCTATGGGCAACGCCTGGTGCGCGCGCTGCCGCCGATGACCCCGCTAGCCAGCGAAGCCGAGGCGCTGGCGTGGCTGGACGAACTGGCCGCCGCGCACGCGCATTGAAGCCGCCTCGTCGAGAGCGTGGCTCACCAGAACTGCCACCACGGCGTGCTGCGCTTGCGGATGCCCTCGCGCGAGAAGCGGCTGTCGGGGTAGTTGGCCTTCAACACGCGGTCGGCGTCGTCGCGCAGTTCATTGAGCCCGAGCTTGTCGTAGCTCTGACCCATGATGTAGAGCGCCTCTTCGACCGAAGGGGTCTGCTGGTATTCGCGCACCGTGTACTGCGCGCGATTGGCCGCCGCCACGTAGGCGCCGCGCCGGTAGTAGTAGCGTGCCACGTGCAACTCGTACTCCGCCAACGCGTTGACGATGTAGTCCATGCGCACGCGGGCGTCGGCGCTGTACTTGGAGTCGGGAAACTGGTCGACCAGCTGCTTGAACGCCTGGTAGGCGTCGCGCGACGCCTGCTGGTCGCGCTCGGAGATGTCCTGGCGCGAGATCGAACTGAGGATGCCGAGGCTGTCGTTGAAGTTGACGATGCCCTTGAGGTACATCGCGTAGTCGAGCGCCGGGCTCGATGGATGCGTCTTGATGAAACGCTCGAGCGTCGCCAGCGACGTCGCACGCTCGCCGCTGCGCCACTGCGCATAGGCCTGCTCGAGGATCGCCTGCTGCGCGAGGGTGGAACCCGCCGCCTTGCCCTCGACCCGCTCCAGCAGCTTGATCGCCTTGTCGTAGTTGCCCGACGACATCTCGTCGCGGGCGTCTGCGTACAATTTTTCGGCGCTGTCCTTGTCGTTGATGGCGGGCGAACTGCAACCGGCGACGGCCAGCGCCAGCAGGGCGATCCACAGCGTCGGACGAGCGGCAGACAACAGGACCTTCATCGGGCATCGGGGCCGCGCGACGACGGCAGTGGGGCAGTTTGACGAGGCGATTCTAATGATGCAGCAGAAGGCG